>Ga0307278_10001171_pt1 | contig 13040 bp, 14 predicted proteins | sample ER_DNA_117_FD_194482 | JGI IMG/M metagenome (GOLD analysis project Ga0307278, IMG submission 194482) | Bulk soil microbial communities from the East River watershed near Crested Butte, Colorado, United States - ER_DNA_117 | ecosystem: Environmental > Terrestrial > Soil > Floodplain | place... | reverse complement strand
CCTAGCCGGTGTGCCGTCCCAGGGCCTCCGGTGGCAGGTCGGTGGTGGTCACGGTCGCCGCCGCCGGGCCGACGCCGAGGTCGACGGCGAGGTCGACCTGGGACTTGGCGACGACCGCGGCGGCCGCCCGTTCGTCGTGGGGAGCGGCCTGGCCGCCGGCGACCACCGTGACCGGGCCGAAGCGCACGCCGACCCGGTCCGGGTCCAGCTCGACCCGTGCGGTGGCCAGCGCGTCGAGCACGGCCGGCCAGGCGGCGACGCCGACGGCGAGGCTGGCGCGCAGCGCGACCGAGCCGGCCACCGCACGGGCGGCGGCGAGTGCGCCGGTGTGCTCCGCCGCGCCGTGCACGGTGACGACGACGAGCTTGCGGGCGCCGGGGACGCGCAGGGCGAGCCCCTCGGCGAGCGACTCGCAGAGCTGCGCCAGCGCCGACTCGAAGGCCGCCGCCCCGTCCGAGCCGGCCCGCAGGGTCGGGGCGGCCGCGGTGGCGTTGGCGAGCAGGACGGCGCCGTCGGCCATCCCTGGCGCCTGGTCCACCATCACCCGCTCGAAGGACCGGGCCACCGCGCGGCCCAGCAGGCCGTCCAGCAGCTCCGGGCCCACGGTGGCGTCGGTGGTGAGCACCACCAGGGTGGTGGCGGTGGGAGGCACTGGGGGGTCGGCGAAGGCGGGGGCGAACGGGACCGACGCCTTGGCGACCCCGCCGATGCGCACCTCCCCCTCCGACCAGGCGACGGCCACGGCGTGCTCGCGGGCGGTGCCGCCGGAGGCGGCCAGCGCCTTCGCCACCTCGCCGGAGCCCCGCCGGCCGAGGGCGGCGGCGGCCTTCTCGGCTGCCTCGGCGGCGTCGCCGACGGCGAGCCTGGTCCCGATCGTGCCGGTGCCGAGCAGCAGCACCTCGGCGGGCGGGCAGCCGATCGCCGCCGCGCAGCGGGCGGCGAGGGCGGCCGCGTCGGCCTCGCCGTCGGGCCCGGTGGCGGCGTTGGCGCTGCCCGCGTGGACCAGCACGGCCCGGGCGGCGCCGGCCAGCAGCCGCTCCCGCGACCAGCGGACCGGGGCCGAGGCGAACGGGTGGGCGGTGAACCGTCCCGCCGCCGCCGAGGTCTGCTGGCTCACGATCAGCGCCAGGTCCGGTCCCTGCCCTGGCGTGAGGCCGGCGTCGACGCCGGCAGCCCGAAACCCCCGCGGCGCGCAAACCCCGCCTTCCACACCGGCGACCGTGTAGTCGACCATCGTCCTCCTCTGGACTCCAATCGGGTTCGCGCATTGCCTTGCGCCCGCTCTGATCACCACCAGCTCGCCGCATTGGATCGCAATGCGCGAACCCGATTGCCTCGCGTTCGGCAAGCCTAACCGGCCCCGCGCCGGTTGGCAGCCTCCCCTCCCTTGGCTAGTCGGCGGCGCGGAGGGTCGCCTGGAGGCGGTCGGCGGCCAGGGTGGCCATGCCGTCACGGACGGCGGCCCCGTCGGCGTCGGTGAGGGTGCGGTCGGCGGCCTGCAGCGCGACCCGGTAGGCGAGGTTGCGGTGGCCTGGCGGCAGCGGCGCCCCCTGGTAGGCGTCGAACAGGGTGAGCCGCGCCAGCAGCTCCCCGCCGGCCTCGCGCAGCGCCGCCTCCAGGTCGCTGGCGGCGACCCCGGGCGGGACCAGGAAGGCGACGTCGAAGGACAGCTCCGGGTACGGCGACGGCGTCGGGGCGGGCCGCATGCGCGGCACCGCCGCCAGCAGCGGCGCCAGCTCCAGCTCGGCGGCGAAGGTGGCCGCCGGCAGCTCGAGGTCGGCCGCCACCCGCGGGTGGAGCTGGCCGAGCAGCCCGACGGGGCGCTGGTCGAGGAACACCCCGGCGCAGCGCCCGGGATGGTACGGCGGCGGGCCCTCGGCCCGGTAGCCGACCCCGTCGACGCCGAGGCCGGCGACCAGCCCCTCGACCACGCCCTTGACGTCGGCGAAGTCGAACGCCGCGGTGGGGTCGTCGAAGCGGCCGCGCTGGCGCTGGCCGGCCAGCAGCAGCCCCAGGGTGAGCGGCTCGTCGGGCAGCCCCCGGTCGCGCTCCGGGCGTGCCCCCCCGGAGCCCTCCGGCAGGAACACCGCGCCCAGCTCGTAGACGGCGACGCCGGCGAGGCCCCGCGCCAGGTTGCGCCTGGCCACGTCCGCGAGCCCGGGGAGCAGGGTGGTGCGCAACTCCGGTGCCTCCTCGGAGAGGGGGTTGGCCAGGCGCAGGGTCCGGCGGCGCGGGTCGTCGGGGTCGAGCCCGAGCTGGTCCAGCGCGGCCTGGGACAGGAACGGGTAGGTCTGCGCCTCGGTGAGGCCCATGCCGGCCAGCAGCCCGCGCGCCTGGCGGCGCAGGCGCTGCTCGTCGGTGAGGCGGCCACCGGTCGCCTTTGGCAGGGTGGCCGGGATCTGGTCGTACCCCCAGCGCCTGGCGACCTCCTCCTCCAGGTCGGCCCAGAGCTCGATGTCGAAGCGCCAGCTCGGCGGGACGGCGACGACGGTGCGGTCGTCGGGCACCTCGGTGCGGCAGCCGACGCTGCGAAGCTGCGCGGCCGCGAACCGCGGGTCGGTGGGCGCGCCCAGCCGGGCCGCCGAGCGCGCCCAGTCCAGCCGGATCGCCGGCCGCTCCCCCACCCCGGGGCCGGCTCGCAGGCGGCCGGCGGCCACGGTGCCGCCGGCCAACTGGGCCATGAGCCTGGCCGCCTGGTCGCAGACCGGCTCGGCGCCCGCCGGGTCGACCCCGCGGGCCCAGCGCTGGCCGCCCTCGGTGCTCATGCCCAGCCGGCGCATGGTGCGGCGCACGGAGGCCGGCGGGAAGTGGGCCGACTCGATGAGGACCCTGGTGGTGTCCGGGCGCACCTCGGAGTCCTCGCCGCCCATGATCCCGGCGAGGGCGAGCGCCTGCTCCCCCGAGGTGATCAGGGTGTCGGCGGCGGTCAGGCGGCGGTCGCGGCCGTCGAGGGTGCGCAGGGTCTCGCCGTCGCCGGCCCGGCGGACGACGATCCGCTGGCCGGGCACCCGGTCCAGGTCGAAGGCGTGCAGCGGCTGCCCCTGGTCGAGCAGCAGGTAGTTGGTGACGTCGACGACCGCGCCGAGCGGGCGCATGCCGTAGAGGTACAGCCGATTGGCCATCCACAGCGGGGCCGGCCGGGCGGCGTCCAGGTCCTGGACGACCCTGGCGACGTACAGTGGGCAGCCCTCGGCGTCCTGGACCTGGACATCGGCGAGCCCGTCGGCGGCCGGGCCGGCCTCGGGGACGGTGAGGTCGAGCGGCTTCAGGTCGGTGCCGAGCAGGACGGCGACCTCGCGGGCGATGCCGCGCATGGACAGCGTGTCGCCGCGGTTGGGGGCGCTCTTGACCTCCAGGACGGCGTCGCGCAGGCCGACCGCCTCGACCAGGTCGACCCCGACGGTGGTGTCGGGCGGCAGCACCAGGATGCCCGAGTGGTCGTCGAAGACGCCCAGCTCGCGGGCTGAGGCGAGCATGCCGTCCGACCACTCGCCGCGGACCTCGCGGCGGCCGACCTCCACGCCACCTGGCAGCTTGGCCCCTGGCGCCGCCCACGGCACGACGTCGCCTGGCGCGAAGTTGCGGGCGCCGCAGACCACCGAGCGGTCGTCGCCGCCGGCGTCGATGCGGACCAGCACCAGCCGGTCGGCGTTCGGATGGCCCGTGACCTCCAGGACCCGGGCGGTGACGATGCCGGCCAGGTCCTCCCCCACCCGGTCCACGGACTCGATCTCGACGCCGGCGAAGGTGAGCCTGTCGGCCAGGGCCTCGGGGGGCACGTCGACGTCGACGTGGTTGGCCAGCCAGGAGAGCGGGACGCGCATGTCTCCTCCTCTCTACACGCTGGTGAGCCAGCGGACGTCGTTGTCGGTCAGGGTGCGCATGTCGGCAAGGCCCGAGCGGAGCATGAACGGCCGCTCGATGCCGGTGCCGGCGGCGAATCCGGACACCTTGTCGGGGTCGTAGCCGCCGGCGCGGAGCACGTTGGGGTGGACCATGCCGGCGCCGAGCAGCTCGATCCAGCCTTCGCCGCGGCAGGTGCGGCAGCCGACCCCGCGGCCGCCGCAGATGAAGCAGGAGACGTCCACCTCGGCGCCCGGCTCCACGAACGGGAAGTACGACGGCCGCAGCCGGATCTCCCGCTCGTCGCCGAAGTAGGCGCGGGCGAAGGCCAGCAGCGTCCCCTTCATGTCGGCCATGGTGATGCCCTCGTCGACGGCCAGCACCTCGATCTGGTTGAACACCGGCACGTGGGTGGCGTCCGGGGTGTCGGCCCGGTAGCAGCGCCCGGGGATCACCACGTACACCGGCGGCGGGCCGGCCAGCATGGTGCGGATCTGCACCGGCGAGGTGTGGGTGCGAAGCACCAGCTCGCCGTCCTCGCGCCCGTCCGCGCCGGCGATGTAGAGGCTGTCCTGCATGGAGCGCGCCGGGTGGTCGCGGGGGATGTTCAGGGCCTCGAAGTTGTACCAGTCGGTCTCCACCTCCGGGCCCTCGGCGACGCGGTAGCCGAGGCCGACGAAGATGTCGACGATCTCGTCGATGGTCCGGGTGACCGGGTGGATGGCGCCGCGCGGCGGCACGCGGCCGGGCAGGGTGATGTCCAGCCGCTCGGCCTCCAGCAGGGCGGCGTCCCTGGCGGCCTCCAGCTCGGCGCGGCGGGCGGCCAGCTCGGCCTCGAGCGCGGCCCTGGCCTGGTTGACCCGCTGGCCGAGGGCGCGGCGGGCGTCGGCGTCCAGGCCGCCGAGCGAGCGCTGCACCTCGCCGAGCGGCGAGCGCCTGGCCAGGTGGGCCTGCTCGGCCTCGCGGAGCGCCTCCAGGTCGGCGGCGCCAGCGATCGCGCGGCGCCCCGCGGCGACGATGGCGTCGAGGTCGGGGGTGGGCATGGTCGGCTCCTTCACGAGATCAATGGCGTGCTCGTCCGCTTGACGGTCGCCCCGCCTGGCCGCGGCGCCGGCGGTGTCGCTCAGATGCCGGCCAGCTCGAGGCCCACGCGGGGCAGGCGAAATCGCAGCTCCGTGCCGCGGCCGGGCGCCGAGTCGGCCCAGATGCGGCCGCCGTGGGCCTCCACCAGCCCGCGGGCGATGAACAGGCCGAGCCCGGTGCCGCTCGGCGCGCCCAGGCCGGCGCGCCGGTAGAACTTGGTGAAGATCAGCGGGAGCTGGTCGGAGGGGATGCCGACGCCCTCGTCGGCGACGGCGACCTCGACCGCGTGGTCGGTCGCCGAGCCGGTCACGGTCACCGTCCCGCCCTCCGAGTACTTCACCGCGTTCTCCACCAGGTTGGTGAGCACCTGCTCGACCTTGTCGGGGTCAGCATAGACGCGTGGGAAGCGGTCCGGGAACGAGACCTCGAAGCGGTGGCGGTCGTGCTGGATCTCGAAGCGGCCGACGATGCCCGCGGCCATCGCCGGCAGGTCGAACTCCTGGCGCCGCAGCTCCAGCTTGCCGGCGTCGATCCGGGACACGTCCAGCAGCTCCCGGATCAGCCGGGTGACCCGGTCGGCGTCCATGTTGACGGTGGTGAGCATCTCGAGCTTCTGGTCGTCGCTGAAGCGCTCCCAACGGTGCAGCAGGGTCGAGGTGAACCCCTTGACGCTGGTGAGCGGGGAACGGAGCTCGTGGGAGAGGGTCGAGATCAGCTCGCCGCGCTGGCTGTCGGCGCGGTGCCTGGCGGAGGCGTCCCGGAGCACGCAGACGGCCTGCACGACCCGACCGTCGCCGTCCCGCAGGAAGGTCGCGGTGAGGTCGACCGGGGTGGGCGTGCCGTCACCCGCGTCGAGGGTCAGCTCGCGGGCCGGCACCCCCCGAACCCCCGGCAGCCGGCGCAGCTTCTCCGTGCACGCCCACCAGGGGTTGCCGGCCCCGTCGCGCAGCGGCATGGCGTCGTCGAGCGGCCGGCCGGCCAGCTCGTCGCGGCCGGCTCGGGACAGCCGCTCCGCGGCCCGGTTGGCGTAGGCCACCCTGCCGTCGGCGTCGACCACGACCACGGCGTCGGGGAGCGCCTCGAGATACGCCTCGCTATCGGCCAACGGCGGCCTCCCGTGGCCGGTGGGTGTCCAGGGCGGGGCGCCGCCGGCTGGCCTCGTAGAGGAGGACGGCCGCGGCGGCGGCGAGGTTGAGGCTCTCGGCCCTGCCGACCAGCGGCACGCGGACGACCAGGTCGAGGTCGTCGCGGACCGCCGCCGGCAGCCCGTGGGCCTCGTTGCCGAGGATCAGCGCGACCGGCTCGTCCAGCGGCGCCGCCTGGACGGCGGCGGGCGCGTGCGGGTCGGCGCCGACGAGCCGCAGGTGGCGCTCGCGCAGGGCGGCGCGGAGGTCGGGCCAGGGCACGCCGGCCACCACCGGCAGGTGGAAGAGGCTGCCGGCCGCGGCCCGCGCGGCCTTGGGACTCTGGGGGTCCACCGACCCGCTGGTGGTGGCGACCGCGTCGGCCCCGAAGGCGTCGGCCGTTCGGATCACCGTGCCGGCGTTGCCGGGGTCGCGGACCTCGGCGAGCACGCACACCAGCCGGGGCGCGGCCGGTAGGCCGTCCAGGGAGCGGGTGACGCTCGGCAGCACCGCGAGCAGGCCCTGCGGGGTGGCGGTCTGGGCCAGGCCCGAGAGCACCGGCTCGGCGACCAGCAGCACCCGCGAGCCGGCGGCCCTGGCGGCGTTCAACACGCCGCCGTGGCGTGCGGCGGCCCGCTCGGTCCCGAGGACCGTGACCGGCACGTGACCGGCGGCCAGCGCCTCGCGAATCCCCTCCGGCCCTTCCAGCAGGAACTGCCCACCCATGCGAGCCCGCGCCGACGGCCGGGCGAGCTTGCGCGCCGCCCGCACCGCGGGGTTGCTCGGGCTCGTGATCACGTTCACGTCGGTCGTCGCGCTGCTCCGGCGGCTATGCCTTGCCGTCCAGGCCCTCGCGGGCGCTGGCCACCAGGCTCGCGAAGGTGCGTGGGTCGGTCACGGCGATGTCGGCCAGGACCTTGCGGTCCACCTGGATGCCCGCGAGGCGCAGGCCGGCGATGAAGCGGTTGTAGGTCATGCCCTCGGCCCTGGCGGCGGCGTTGATGCGGGTGATCCAGAGGGCCCGGAAGTCGCCCTTGCGCGCCCGCCGGTCGCGGTAGGCGTAGCGCAACGAGTGCATGACCTGCTCGTTGGCGGCTCGGTAGTGGCGTCCACGGCTACCGCGGTAGCCCTTGGCCAGCTCCATGGTGGTCCGCTTGGCCTTGGCGCCGTGGACGGCCCGCTTGACTCTTGCCATCGTGGTTCTCTTTCGGTCGGAGGTGCGCTCGGTCCCGCTACCGCCCGAGCATGCGCCGCACGCTGCGGCGTTCGCTGGCGACCACCTCGACCGGGCGGGCCAGGCGGCGCTTGCGGGCGGGGGACTTCTTCTCGAGCTCGTGGTTCAACCTGGTCTGCCTGCGGAGCAGCTTGCCGTTCTTGGTGGTCCAGAAGCGCTTGGCGGCGCCCTTGTGGGTCTTCATCTTCGGCACGAGGTCTCCTATGGGGTGCGGACCGGCGCCGGGCGACCGCCGGACGCCGCCTCGCGGTCCGGGGCGGGCGTGCCGGCGGGCTGGCCCCGGCCGGCCGCCGGGGGCGCGCCCTTGCCGCCCTGGGTCTTGCGGGGCGAGAACACCGTGATCATGTTGCGCCCGTCCTGGCGGGCGGGGCTGTCGACCTGGGCGATCTCGACGAGGTCGGTGGCCAGCCGCTCCAGCAGCCGCCGTCCGAGCTCGGTGTGGGCCATCTCGCGGCCGCGGAACATGATGGTGACCTTGACCTTGTGGCCCTGCTTGAGGAAGCGCTCGACGTGGCCCTTCTTGGTCTGGTAGTCGTGCGGGTCGATCTTGGGCCGCATCTTCATCTCTTTGAGCGCCACCAGGTTCTGCTTGCGCCTGGCCTCCTTGGCCTTGATGGCCTGCTCGTACTTGAACTTCGAGTAGTCCATCAGCTTGCAGACCGGCGGGCGGGCCATCGGGGCGACCTCCACGAGGTCGAGGTCGAGCTGGCTGGCCATCCGCATCGCTGCCTGGGTGTCCATCACCCCGAGCTGCTCGCCGTCGGCCCCGACCACCCGGACCTGGGGGGCCCGGATTCGGTCGTTGATCCTGGGTTCAACGCTGATGCAACATCCCTCCCTGTGGGCGTGCGCCCAAACGAAAATACGGCCACAAGGGCCGCCCCACCTGGTTGCCTGGTGGTCACCGTGAGACCCCCTGGGCTTGTTGCCGGGGGTGAGAAGCCCTCGCTTCTACTTTGCTCGTATGCAGTTGACGGGCCCGAAACCCTCGGACCCGACCGAATCAACGCTACTGTAGCAGGCGTTTCTTCCCGGTGTCGACGTTGCGAGGAGACCCCGATGTCGGACTCGGAGCAGCAGCAGGGGCGCGACCCGCTCGAGGAGATGCGCGAGCAGCTCGCCTCGGTCTCGGCCGGGGACGTGATCGCCGAGGCCTGCCTGTCGCTGGTGGCGCTCGCCTATGTGCGTCTCGGCGTGCCGCCCGAGGAGCACGAGCGCTACCGCGACCTGGAGGCGGCCCGCCTGCTGATCGACGCGCTCGGCGGCATGCTGGCGGCGGTCGAGGGCCGCGTCGGCGCGGCCGAGGCGGGCCTGCGCGACGCCCTTGCCCGCCTGCGCATGACCTACGTGGACGTCGCCAACTACGTCCAGGCCGGCGACGCCCCGGCGCAAGCTCCCCAGCCAGAGGGCCCCGGCATCTACCGCCCTTCGGGCCTCTGGGTCCCCGGCCGCGACTGAGCCGGACAGCGCGGGACGCGACGGGCCCCGCCCTCGGGGGCGGGGCCCTGCGAACCTTGCGTGACGCCGGAAGTCTTAACGAACCGAAGGCCCGTCCTGCTCCTGCTCCTTACGCAAGCGGCCGCACGTTCGAGGCCTGGGGGCCCTTGGGCCCGTCGGTGATCTCGAACTCGACGGCCTGGCCCTCGTTGAGGGTCTTGTAGCCGTCGGTCTGGATGGCCGAGAAGTGCACGAAGACGTCGTCGCCGCCGTTCCGGGCGATGAACCCGTAGCCCTTCTCGTTGCTGAACCACTTGACGGTGCCTTCTGGCAACGTGCTTCCCTCCTGTCGATCCCGGCCGCCCCGACATCGGTTGCTGGGGCTGCCGGCCGGGCCGCGCGGACTGTACCGCGCCGCAAACATGGGCACAAGCGCGGGGCGAACCGGTCGAACGGCCTGGTCAGGCTACGATCTTCGAGATCGGCAGCTCGAGGATGTCGAAGGCGCCGGCGCCCTTGAGGGTGGGGATCAGCCGGTTGACGCCTGCCTTGTCTACCACCGCCTCGACCGCGTGGAAGCCGGAGTCGGCCAGCTCGGTCACGGTCGGCGCCTTCATCGACGGCAGCACCTCCAGGACCCTGGGCAGGTCGGCGTCGGCGACGTTCAGCTTGATGAGCACCTTGGACCGGGCCGTGGCCGCCCCGACCAGCAGGGTGACCAGGTCGTCCATGGCTTGGCGGCGCCGCGGGTCGGCGGCGGAGTCGGGGTTGGCGACCACCTCGGTGAACGAGGTGAGCAGCGTGGCGATCACCACCATGCCGTGGCTGCGCAGCGTCGAGCCGGTCTCGGTGAGGTCCACCACCGCGTCGACGATCTCGGGCACCTTGGCCTCGGTCGCCCCGTAGGAGGGGAAGATGCGGACCGGCAGCCCCAGCTCGGCGAAGAAGCGCCTGGTGAGGTTGGGGAGCTCGGTCGACACCCTGAGCCCCGGCTGCAGCTCCTCCGGCCGCGTGACGCCGAGGTCGCGGTGCACGGCCAGCACCACCCGCACCGGGTTGGAGGTCTGCTTGGAGTAGGGCAGCTCGGCGAGGCTCACCACCTTGCCGCCGGTCTCCTCGATCCAGTCCCTGCCGGTGATGCCGAGGTCGAAGAAGCCCTCCTCGACGTAGCGGGGGATCTCCTGGGGGCGCAGCAGCGACACCCGCTCCACCCGCGGGTCGTCGATGGTGCCGTGGTAGTCGCGCTCGCTGCCCCGCTTGACAGGCAGGTCGGCGGCGTCGAACAGGGCCAGCGTGGCCCGCTCCAGGCTCCCCTTCGGCAGCACCAGCTTGAGCACGGGATGGGCTCCTCTCAGTCCTTGTCGATCGCCTCGAGCAGGCCGGCCATCTCCAGCACCGTGAGGGCCGCCTCGGCGCCCTTGTTGCCGGCCTTGCCGCCGGCCCGGTCCAGCGCCTGCTCCATGGTGTCGCAGGTGAGCACGCCGAACGCCACCGGCACGCCGGTCGCGCGGCTGGCGGCGGCCAACCCGGCGGCGGCCTGGCCGGCGACGTGGTCGAAGTGGGGGGTGGCCCCGCGGACCACCGCGCCCAGCGCCACCACCCCGGCGTAGCGGCCGGTCGCGGCCAGCTTCTCGGCGGCGAGCGGCAGCTCGAACGCCCCAGGCACCCAGGCGACGTCGACGTCGGCGTCCGCCACCCCGTGGCGCCGCAGCGCCTCGGTCGCCCCGGCCAACAGCAGGTCGGTGACCAGCCGGTTGAAGCGGCTGGCGGCGATCGCCACCCGCCGCCCGGCGCCGTCCAGCCCGCCCTCCAAGGTCCGCCCCATGCCCGTCTCCTCCTAGGTCGTGGTGCCCGCGTCGTCGGGAAGCTCCAGCAGGTGGCCCATCCGCTCCCGCTTGGTGCGCAGGTAGCGCAGGTTCTCGGGGTTCGACTGGCTCTGCAACGGCACCCGCTCGACGATCTGCAGGCCGAAGCCGTCCAGCCCGCCGTACTTGGCGGGGTTGTTGGTGAGCAGCCGCATGGTCGTCACCCCGAGGTCGACCAGGATCTGCGAGCCCATCCCGTAGTCGCGGCCGTCCACCGGCAGGCCAAGGTCCAGGTTGGCGTCGACGGTGTCGCGGCCCTGCTCCTGCAGGTTGTAGGCGCGCAGCTTGTGGCTGAGCCCGATGCCGCGGCCCTCGTGGCCGCGCAGGTAGACGACCACCCCGAGGCCCGCGTCGGCGATCAGCCGCAGCGCGTCCTCGAGCTGCGGCCCGCAGTCGCAGCGCAGGCTGCCGAGCGCGTCGCCGGTGAGGCACTCGGAGTGGACCCGGACGAGCACGCTCTCCTCGCCCTGGACGGCTCCCTTGACCATCGCCAGGTGCTGCTCGCCGTCGAGCAGCGACTCGTAGGCGTAGGCGGTGAACTCCCCCCAGCGCGTCGGGATGCGGGCCTCGGCGACCCGCTTGACCAGCTTCTCGCGCTGGCGCCGGTAGCGGATCAGCCCGGCGATGGAGATCAGCGGCAGGCCATGCCGCTCGGCGAAGCGCTCCAGCTCCGGCAGGCGGGCCATGCCGCCGTCCTCGTCGACCAGCTCGCAGAGGACCGCCGCCGGGTAGCACCCGGCCATCCGGGCCAGGTCGACGGCGGCCTCGGTGTGGCCGGCCCGCATGAGCACCCCGCCCTCCCGGTAGCGCAGCGGGAAGATGTGTCCCGGCCGGACCAGGTCGCCGGGCCGGGTCGCTGGCCCGATCAGCGCCGTGATGGTGGTGGCCCGGTCGGCGGCCGAGATGCCGGTGGTGGTGCCCCTGCCGGCGTCGACCGAGATGGTGAACGCCGTCCGGTAGGGCGCGGTGTTGGTCGCGACCATCAGGGGCAGGTCCAGCTCGTCGAGGCGCTCGCCGAGCATCGGCGTGCAGATCACCCCGGAGGTGTGGCGGACGAAGAAGGCGATCGTCTCCGGCGTGGCGGCCTCGGCGGCCATGATCAGGTCGCCCTCGTTCTCGCGGTCGGCGTCGTCGACGACGACCACCATGCGGCCGGCCGCGATCGCGGCGACGGCGTCGGGGACGCTGGCGAACCCGGTCATGTGGCGGCTCCCCGACCGCTCCACGGCTGCACCAGCCGTTCCACGTACTTGGCGACCACGTCGACCTCCAGGTGGACCGGGTCGCCAGGGGCGCGCTCGCCGAGGGTGGTGGTCGCCAGCGTGTGCGGCACCAGGGCGACGGCGAACCAGCGCTGGCCGACCCCGGCGACGGTCAGGCTGACCCCGTCGACCGCGATCGACCCCTTCTCGACCACGTACCTGGCCAACTCCTCCGGCAGCTCCACCCGCACCTCCTCGCCCTCGCCAACCGGCGACCGACCGAGGATGTGGCCGACGCCGTCGACGTGGCCCTGGACGAGGTGGCCGCCGAGGCGGCCGCCGAGCGCCAGCGGCCGCTCCAGGTTGACCCTGGCGCCGGCGGCGAGCCTGCCGAGGGCGGTGCGGCGTAGGGTCTCGGCGACCACGTCGGCCGCGAACCGGGTCGATCCGCTGGCCACGACGGTCAGGCAGCAGCCGTCGACCGCCACCGAGTCGCCGACGGCGAGCTCGCCGGCCAGCCACGGCGCGTCGACCTCGAGGCGCGCGGCGCCGCCGTCGGCTCGGGGGCGGGCCGGCGTGACGACCGTCCCGGTGCCTTCGACGATCCCGGTGAACATCACGATCCCTCCTGTGGGGGCGAGGTCGGGGCGGGTACGGGGTGGCCGGCCGCGGCCTCGTCCGGAGGGGTCCGGGGAACCCCGAGGGGGTGCCCCGGTGAGACCGGGTAGGCGACCACGCGGAGGTCGGCGCCGAGGCGCTCGACCGAGGCGATCCGTAGGGCCCTGGCCGCCGCCAGGGTGGGGGCGCCGCCGCCGCGGAGCAGGCCGGGCGCGCCGTCGCCGCCGATCACCAGCGGCGCCAGGTACCAGACTAGCCGGTCGGCCAGCCCGGCGGCCCAGAAGCTGGCATGCAGCCGAGGGCCGCCCTCCACCAGCAGCTCGAGCACCCCCAGCCGCCCGAGCGCGGCGGCCAGCTCGGCCAGGTCGACACCGCGGCCGCCGTCCCCCCACGGGGCTTCGGGGCAGACCAGCACCTCGGCGCCGGCCCGCTTCCAGGCGTCGACGGCGGAGGCGGGGGCGGCGGCCGTGGTGGCGACCATGGTCGGGGCGGCTGCGTCGAACAGGTGGCAGTGCGGCCCGACCCGCCCGGCTGCGTCGACCAGCACCCGGAGGGGCTGGCGGCCGACGTGGCCGGAGGGGTCCGGGGAACCCCGAAGGCCGGAAGGCTCCGGGGAACCCCGAAGGCCGGAAGG
>Ga0307278_10001168_pt1 | contig 13050 bp, 14 predicted proteins | sample ER_DNA_117_FD_194482 | JGI IMG/M metagenome (GOLD analysis project Ga0307278, IMG submission 194482) | Bulk soil microbial communities from the East River watershed near Crested Butte, Colorado, United States - ER_DNA_117 | ecosystem: Environmental > Terrestrial > Soil > Floodplain | place... | reverse complement strand
CGACGCCACGACTCGGTTTGTCGGCTGGCTGCCGAGCGCTCCGGCCTGCCCGTCACGGCGTTGGAAGGATCACCCGGCCGCGCAACCACCAGCAGGCCACCCTCACCCGCCCCATCCCAAGGCCCCGCCGTCACGCAATGTCAGCGTCCGCACGCCGCGCCCTGCCCGCGTCAGGAAAACAGCGACCGCATTCGCGGATCGGTGGATCCAGGCTGAGACCGCCACGGCATTCCTCGTTCGGCGGCTGAGCCCTGTGCTCGCGCCCGCGCGCAGCGGGTCGGCCTCGCCTCGAAGGAGTCCAGCTCGTCGGCCCGGCTGGCTTGACTGCTCCCTGCCGAGGGGCACCATGTCGGCCTCGCCGCCGACCAGAGCCGACCTTGGTCGTCCGAGCCCCGGCTATGATCCGCGCCTGGCGGGGAGGAGGGTCACCAGCGTGGAGGCGGCGTTCGGGCTAGCGGTCGTGGCCGCCTTGGCGTTCGCGTTCACCAACGGCTTCCACGACGCCGCCAACGCGATCGCGACGCTGGTGGCCACCAGAGGCGCCAGCCCAGGCGCCGCGATCGCCCTCGCCGCGGTGTTCAACCTGCTCGGCCCGCTGCTGCTGGGGGCTGCGGTGGCCAACACCATCGCCACCATCGTGGAGGTGCCGGCGGCGCAGACGGTCGAGGTGGTCGGGGCTGCCCTGACGGCCGCGGTGACCTGGAACCTGTTCACGTGGAGGCGGGGGCTGCCGTCCAGTTCCAGCCACGCCCTGATTGGGGGGCTGGTGGGGGCCGGGGTGGTCGAGGCGGGAGTTGGGGCGATCAACTGGGGAGGTGTCGGCGGTGGGCATCCGACCGGAGTGATCGGGGCCCTGGTCGCCCTGGCGGTCTCGCCGGTGTTCGGCTTCGGCGCCGCCTGGGCGATGCAGCGCGGCGCCCGGCGCGGGCTCCGCCGGGCCACCACTCGCCTGAACCCGCTGGTGCGGCGGGCGCAGTGGCCGACCTCGGCGTTGCTAGCGTTCAGCCACGGCGCTAACGACGCCCAGAAATCGGTCGGTGTCCTGGCCGTGCTGCTACTGGCCCACGGGACGACCCAGTCGCTGGCGGCGCCGGTATGGACCAAGGCCGCCTCCGCCGCCGCGCTCACCGCGGGAACCGCGCTGGGTGGGTGGCCGATCGTCCGCACGATCGGACGTCGCCTGTTCCGGATCCACCCCCTCGACGGCCTCATCAGCCAGACCAGCTCGGCAGCCGTCATCTTGTCGGCCTCGCTGCTCGGCGCGCCCGCCAGCACCACCCAGGTCGTGGCGTCGTCGGTAGTCGGCGTGGGTGTCGGCCGCCACCGCTACCGGCACGTCGGCTGGAAGATCGTCGGCAACATCCTGCTCGCCTGGGTCACCACGCTGCCCGCGGCCGCGTTGCTCGCGGTGCTGTTCCTTGTCCCTTGGAGGTGGTTGGCGTGAAGCGCAGCAACTGGTTCCTGCCCGAGAGCCCCGACGTCCTGGGCATGCTGGGCCGCCAAGCGGCGGTGACCGTCGAAGGCATGGCGGCCCTGGTCGCCTGGGCCGGCGGGGAACCGGAGGCCGCTCAGCGGGTCCGGGACTGCGAGCACCGGGCCGATGACACCAAGCGGGAGCTGCGAAAGGCACTCACCGTGGCCTTCATGACCCCGATCGACGCCGAAGACCTCTATGTGATGTCCGAGCGGCTGGACGCCGTGCTCAACGGGGCCAAGGACGCCGTGCGCGAGGCCGAGGTCATGGCCGTCGAGCCCGACGAGGCCGTGGCCGCCATGGCGGCGCTGTTGGCCGACGGGGTTGGGCACCTCGCTAAGGCATTCCAGCGACTGGACCCCGACAGCCGGAGCAAAAGCGAGGCCAGCGCCACCGATGCCGCCGACGCCGCCGTAAAGACCCAGCGGCAGCTCGAGCGGGTCTACCGCCAAGCGGCATCGGCGCTACTGGAGGTCCAAGACCTCCGGGAGGTCATGGGCAGGCGAGAGTTGTACCGACGCGTCTCGCGCATCAGCGAGACCCTGACCGAGGCCGCCGACCGTGTCTGGTACGCCACCGTAAAGGAGGGCTGAGCCGCCGTGGACAGCTAACCCCAGCCTGCGGGCGCGCGGGGCGTCAACGCTGCAGGCGGCCACCGAACTGCTGGCCGAGGGCATCCACCCGGAGGCGGCCATCGGGGTCGTGCAGCGGCCGGCCCTCGGCGACCGCGAGGATGGCGACATGCTGGGGCAACCCGGCGTGCTCCAGATAAAGGAACCCGGCGTCCTGACACTCAGACGCTGGAAGCGGCCGGCGAACTCGCGCATCGATTATCTCCCCCCGGCCCGATCTTCCATCGGCCTAGCCACCATGGAAGGGCGGGCAAACTAGACAAGGCTAAGCGACACGAACTGGCCCGCATGACCGGCCTTGCCGGTGGGTCAGGTGCTGGACCGCAGGCTGTGGGCGATCCCCGACGCCCAGCCCTTGATCTCGGCCCAGTCCCGGAAGTCCCCCTCCGGGACGCGCAACGCCACCACCATCGCCTTCTCGCCGAAGCCGAGCTGCCGCTTGTCGAGCTTGCCGGCGAACACCCGATGCTCGCGGGCCTTGGTCGCGGCAACGATCTCGGCGACGTCGACCGGTTCCTCCTCGGGCTTGGGAGGGTCACCGACCGGGCCGCTGGAGAACAACCAGACCGGCTTGCCGGCCAAGGCGCCACCCGCCCGGTCGACCAGCTCCTTGGCCGCCGCCAGCCAGTGCCCAGCGTAGACCGCGCTGCCCAGGACCACGGCGTCGTAGCCGTCGACGGTTGCGACCTCCTCAGGGGGGATGATGGTGGCGTCCAAGCCGGGCTCGCCTCCCAGCACCTCGCCGATCGCCGCGGCGATCTCGGCGGTCGCTCCGTGCTTGGTCGCCGCGGTTACCAGGACCTTCATCGCACCCTCTTCCCGTCTGCTGGTGCAGAGCAATCTCCTTCAGGGCCGGTGCCGGCCCTGAAGCGTAAACGCGGCGGCCTCATGGCGTTGCCGAAATCGTAGCGCAGCAGGGTGACCAGCAGAGCGAGCATCGGGACGCTCCAGAACCAGAACCCCCAGCCGAACAGCATCAGGCCAAGGCCCGCGTAGGTCGCGGCCAGGACCCTGACAGGCCCGACCGCCGAACCGGGCGCCGGGCGAGCAGCCAGGCCGGAGCGGTCGGTTCGGCCTGGAGCGCACCCTGCTGGCCGGGCTACCCTCGACCAGAAGGGGCACGGCCCGGCAGCACGTGGAGCGGCGGAGGGCGACATGCGCACTAGGGATGTGATGAGCAGCCCGGTGGTCACGGTAGCGCCGGACGCGCACCTGAAGGACGTGGCCGCGACCCTGGTCGAGCGCGGGATCAACGCCGTGCCGGTGGTCGAGGAGGGCGACCGGCTGGTCGGGATCGTGACCGAGGCAGATCTCCTCACGCTGGAAGCCGCGCTCACCCCTGGAGCCCGACCAGGCTCGCTGGCGGCTTGGAAGGGCCCGCCCCACACCGCTGGCGAGGTGATGAGCCGGTCGGTGTACACCCTGACCGAGGACACCGACGCGACCGAGGCCGCGCGGCTGATGCTGCGGCACCGCCTGAAGTCGGTGCCGGTGGTCGCCGGGGACCGGGTGGTCGGCATCGTCGCCCGGCGTGACCTGTTGCGCCTGGTCGCCCGCGGCGACAACGACATCCGCGCCGACCTGCAACGTCGCCTGCAGGAGGAGATGCACGCCCTCCAGGGGCTCGAGCTCCACGTGGACGACGGGATCGTGACCATCGACGGTCCCGTCAGCCCGCTGGCCCGCCAGCTGGTGGACGCGCTCGCCCGCACGGTGCCCGGTGTGCTCGAGGTGCGCTCGACCACACCCACCGCCGGTGGCCGGTGACCGGTGACCGGTGACCGGATCATCGCCAACCTCGGGCCGCTCCACTCAGACGTGCTCGGTGTCGGGTGGGTCGGCCGGGTGGTCGTCGGTGGCGATGCGCACGACGATCTGGTGCTCAGCGGCGTGCTTGATGGCGTCGGGGGACGCGTCGGCAGAGACGCCCAGGGCACGCCGAGCGCTCGGGAACCTGGCCAGGAAGATGGTGAGGGCGTCGGCGACCTGCGCCGGGTCGTCGACGAGCACCTGGGCGGTCCCATACAGCTCGCGTCCGGCCAGGCGTAGCTGCACCGGCGCTGGCGGCTGGAGATTGCGCCACCACCGCTTGCGGTCGTGGTGGCTGGCCAGAGGATCAGGCCGTGGTCGGCGCGGGCATACTGGACCGGCAGGGTATAGCGGTGGCCGCTGCGCCGCCCGGTATAGGTGAGCAACAGCACCCGCGACTCATGACCCGATGGGCTGGTGAGCGCAGCAGGGCCCGGACCAGCGGATTGATCACCCGGTTGCGCACGCTCAACCCTGGACCTCCATGGCCGCCGGTGGACGGCCTGGTGCTGCACCCGCCCCGGTCGGGCGCGAGGGTTCCATGGTGCGCAACGCCGGGATCGCGGCGAGCCCGGCCAGGCTGACGGCCGCGCCCATCAGGATCGGGATGAGCGTGGTGCCAGTGGGGGTGGTGGTGGCGATGTCGAACACCCCATGGAAGACCGCGACCACCAGCAGGCTGTAGCCGCTGCGATGCCACAGCCAGGCGAACACCAGGGCCGCGACCAGGAGGCTGAAGTAGAAGCCGATGAACCCGACGGCCGGCAGCTGCCGGTAGCCGGCGGTAATCCCGAACAACGGCAGGTGCCACAGCGCCCAGACCACACTGAGGATGGCGGCCGCTCCCAGCACCGGGCGTCGCTGTTCCAGGGTCGGTTGGAGGTAGCCTCGCCAGCCGACCTCCTCGCCGAAACCGTAGAACACGAGGTTGGCCAGCCAATAGGCCACGATCGGCAGCGCCGGGTACTCGGTGCTGGCCCCGAACCGATCCAGCGCCGGCCACTCGCCCACGACCAGCCGCGCCACCGCCACGGCGACCAGGAACAGCGACAGCGGCCCAAGCGTGGCCAGGGCCAGCCACCGACCCCGGCCACGCCAGGCAGTCACCTGGCTCCACAACACCCCCAGCCCGTCCCAACCGCGACCCAGACCGGTGACGACGACCGCAGCCACCAGCGGGCCAAGCCCCCCGAGCAGATGCAGGTAGGTCGACGCCGACCACTCGACCCAGCCCTGCCGGTCGGCCAGCAGCGGCCCCCAGGCCGCCCACGAGACCACGAAGGCCAGCACGACAAACGACGCGACCGGATACCGGACCGCGACAGCTCCCACGACACCCCTGCGGACCGCCCGCTCCTCGACCGCGGCGGTCCCGGAACTGGCGCCCGGCCGGCCGCCGTGGTCTGCGCCCTTGGCCGCGCCGCTCATGTCCCCGCTCCTTCAACCTCGGCTGCGGCAACTCAGTGCACTGAGCCACCCTGCGGCGCGCCGCCGCTCGGGCAAGCCAGCATCCCACGCGCCCGTGCGTCGTGACGATACCGTTCGCCCCCAACCACTGCGTTGGAACCCCGTGGAAGCTTCGCGGCGGCAGGGGCCGTGTGATTCGACGACTACGTTGATCCAGCGAGTCTGCTGCGCGCGTTGGAGCGTGAGGGCGCGAGCTGACTCGGCGTGCGGTGGGCCCTTGTTCGCCGGCCGTCCTGGGCCGGCAGACCAGCTAGCCTTGAAGGCCGGCGCCTGGCGATGGACACTGCCGCCAACCAAGCCACCCACGGAGGTGACCCGGCGATGTTCGGGACCATCCTGCTCGCGGTTGACGGATCCAAGCCCGCCGAGAAGGCGGTCGAGCTGGCCGCCAGCATCGCCAAGGCCGACGGAGATGCGATCGTCATCGTCCACGTGACCGAGCGCCTGCCCTATCGGGACGTCCAACCACCCCCCGAGGGGCACCTGGAGGGGGACCAAGAGGCGATCCAGCTCGCCGAGCAGTACGTCAAGGACCTGGAGGCTGCTGGGCTGCGAGCCCGCGTCGACCTTCCACACCATGTACGGCTCCGCGGCCCGCCTCATCCTAGATGCCGCCAACGAGCACGGCGCCGGCCTGATCGTGATGGGCTCTCGTGGCCACTCCGATCTTGCCGCCCTGCTGCTGGGCAGCGTGGCCACAAAGTGCTGCACCTGAGTGCGTGCCCCGTCCTCATCGCACGCTGACGACCCACCCTGGAGTGTCAGAGGAGGCGGGTGCACGTGCAGGTGCCGCTCGATCAACGCCGTGTTGTAGGCGGGTAAGCTCCGTCCTGGTGAGGACGCAGCAACGAAAGGAGCCTCGAGGGAGCGGCGCCGGCCGGACCCACCCAGGTGCTTGCTGGCGCTCAGCGGCGGGGGGCGGTGCGGGAGGCGAGGGTCTTGATGTAGTTGGCCCGCTCGAAGGCGGCCGGGTCGGGAACCGAGCGCTGGCTCAGCTGGCCGCGGAGCTGCTCGAGGGTCTCGAAGCCGTGGCGGTCCATCCAGTCCCGCAGGCGCAGCTCGACCGGGCGCAGGTGATCGGGGCCGTTGTGGAGCAGGGCCGAGGTCATCATGGCCACATCCGCCCCGGCCAACAGCACCTTGACCACATCCTCGGCGGTGTGCACGCCGGTCGAGGCGGCCAGCGACACCCCCCAGCGGCGGTGCAGGATGGCGATCCAGCGCAATGGCAGGCGCAGCTCGGCCGAGCTGCTCAGCTCCAGCGCCGGCAGCACCTCCATGGCCTCGATGTCCAGGTCGGGCTGGTAGAAGCGGTTGAACAGGACCAGCCCGTTGGTCCCGGCCTCGACCAGCTGGCCGGCCAGGTTGGCCAGGGAGCTGAAATAGGGGCTGAGCTTGACCGCCAGCGGGATCCCGATCGCCCGGCGGACCTCCCGGACCACGTCCAGGTAGTTCCCCTCGACCTCGCCGCCGGACAGCCCGGGCCGAGACGACACGTAGTAGATGTTGAGCTCCAGGGCGTCGGCTCCGGCCTGCTCCAGCCGGGCCGCATGGCGCACCCAGCCGCCGCGGGTGGTGCCGTTGAGACTCGCGATCACCGGGATCGACAGGGACGCCTTGGCCTGTTCCAGCAGCGACAGGTAGGCGGCCGTACCGGCGCCGTAGCCGGCCTGATCGGGCTGGCCGGCCTGGGGGTCGGCGCCTACCGGGCCGGGATCCTCGGCCAGCTCCTCCTCGAATAGCGAGGGCAGCACCACTGCGCCGGCTCCGGCCGCCTCCAGCTTCCGCAGCCCGTCCAGGCTGCCGGTGAGCGGCGAGGACGAGGCGACCAGCGGGCTTTGTAGCTCCAGCCCCAGATAGCGGGTGCGCAGGTCGGCCATGACGGGCTCCTCCTTCAGCGGCTTGTGCCGCTCGGGCTCCTCCGGCGCTCGGGGGTCGGCCCGGCAGATGAGGCCGTCACGAGAAACCCACGAACCAGAGCCTTGACCAAGCCGACCTCGAGACGATTGGGATCATCTCACTGGTCATCGGCGTCGTCTTGTGGATCCTGGGATCGATGGGACGCCCGGCTGGCAGTCCTTGGTGGCGCGATGGCGCGCGCCACCGTGCCGATTGGGCCCGTCGGCGGTGGTGTCAGCGTGCGATGGCCACCTTGAGGGCCTTGGTCTCGGCTGCGCGGCCGAAGGTGTCGTAGGCCTCCATGATGTTGTCGAATGCGAACCGGTGGCTCACGAACCTCTCCGGTGTGAGCTTGCCTTGGGCGACGAGTCTGAGCAGCATCGGCGTGGTGGTGGCGCTGACCAGGCCGGTGGTGATCGCGATGTCCTTGATCCACAGGTCCTGGAGCTTCAGCTCCACCGACTTGCCGTGCACGCCGACGTTCGCCACCGTCCCGCCGGGGCGGATGAGCTCGGTGGCCATCTCGAAGGTCGCCGGCACGCCCACGGCCTCGATGGCGACGTCCACACCTAGGCCGTCGGTCATGGCCAGCACCGCATCCCGCCAGCCCGCACCGCCGCTATTGACGGCGTCAGTGGCGCCAAAGCCCTTGGCCTGCTCGACCCGGTTGGCGTCGAGGTCGATGGCGATGATGCGGGAGGCGCCGTAGAGTCCGGCGGTCATCATCGCCGCCAGGCCCACCGGTCCAGCGCCGATGACCGCCACGACATCGCCGGGCTTGACGCGGCCGTTGCGCACCCCGATCTCAAAGCCGGTGGGCAGGATGTCGGAGAGCATGACCGCGGCCTCGTCGCGCACGCCCTCAGGCAGCTTGTGCAGAGAACTCTCCGCGAAGGGGACCCGCACGTAGTCCGCTTGGGTGCCGTTGATGAGGTGGCCGAAGATCCAGCCGATGCCCGAGGTGCCCTCGTCGTCGAGACAGTGTGCGGGCAGCTGCTGGTGGCAGTAGGAGCACGAGCCGCACGAGGTGATGCAGGAGATGATCACGCGGTCCCCCACGGCGAGCTTGCTCACCGCCTGGCCGACCTCGGTGATCGTCCCGACACCTTCGTGCCCGAGGATCCGCCCGTCGGTCACCGCCGGGACGTCCCCTTTGAGGATGTGCAGGTCGGTCCCGCAGATCGTGGTCGTGTCCACCTGCACGATCACGTCAGTCGGGTCGATGATTTCCGGGTCGGGGGCCTCCTCCCACGCCTTCTGGCCCGGTCCGTGGTACACGAGCGCCTTCATCAGCTGACCTCCTTGTCCTCGCGTGCCGACGCCGGTCGGCCCAGGCCTCGCGGGGCGCATGCACGACGCCCATCCTCGCGCCAGGACCGATTTGCCTCACAGGAAGGATCGTCCCCGCCAAGCGGGCACCTCATGCGCAACAGGTCGAGCCGGATGGTGCTCTACTGGCGGCAGGTAGATCGGCGAGGGCAGCGGATCAGCCGGGCCGACCGCCATACCACCTCCCGATCAAGCCGCCGACAAGGGCGCTACTGAGAAATTGCTTATGATGCGACAGGGCTTGAACCAGTGACCTCTTCCATGCCAGTTATCGTGCGCCGGCGTCGTGGCCGTATTCCGGCGGAATCGCCGTCGGCGAGGCGCCCTCGTCTGGCAGGAGGACTGGTCGCTCGACACCGGGCTTGCCGAGCGGCGGTGCATCATCGCCGCTGAGAGCGGCGGGCTGAAAGCGTCGAGGGCGCGCTACACTGGGCGCCGCCCAGCTCGCAACGTCGGAGTTGAGCTGCGCAATCAGTAATTATGGGCGTGTGGCGCAGTGGTAGCGCGTGTCGCTTACAACGACGAGGTCACAGGTTCGAGCCCTGTCACGCCCACCGATCCGACCAGCTTACGAACCTTCTCCCCGTCCCCTGGAGAGGGTTCGTTGCGTGTGGGGACGCGGAAGATCGGCTGGATGTCGTCGCGGCTGGTGACGTGGATCTCGTGGACGAACTGCTGCGCGAGGGTCTTCTTGGCCGCGACGGGGGCGTGCTCGATGACTTGGCGGACCTGGCTGGCTAGCTCGACGAGGTCGGCGGGGGTCGGTAGCGCCTCGACGGCACTGGCCGCAAGCGCCTGCTGGAGTTCCAGCTCGCGGGCCTGCAGCTCGACGATCTTGGCGCCGAGGGCCTCCAGGCGCTTGCCGCACTGGGCTTCGGGCAGGGTGCCGGCCTCGAAGGCGCCCAGGTAGCGCTCGATCGCGGCTTCGGCCTGGTCGATTTCGGTGCGGACCGCGGCGAGCTCACCCTCGGCGCGGTCGCGGGCGTCGGCGGCTTGGCTGCGGATGGCGCGGGTTGCCTGCTGGGCGAGGTCGGTGCGGGCGAAGGTGTCCAGCAGGGCCGCCAGGATGGCCTCGTCGAGTTGGTCGGCGGGTAGGCGCTCTGATGGGCAGGCCTGCTTGCCGTAGCGCTGGTGGGAGAAGCAGGTGTAGTAGCGGTAGCGGTAGCGGTTGCCGGTGGCGGCGGTGCCGACGTAGTGCAGCCCGCAATGGGTGCACAGGAGCTTGCCGGTGAGCAGGTAGGGGGAGGCGTTACTGGCGCTGGTGCGGCGGTCTTCGCCGCGCTCGTCCAGTAGCCGCTGGGCGGCCTGGAAGGTGGCGGGGTCGATCAGGGGTGGGTGGGGGGCGGGGTGGTGCTGGCCGCGGTAGGAGATCTCGCCGAGGTAGACGCGGTTGCGCAGCACGGTGATGACCGAGGCGTGGCTCCAGGGCCGGCCGGCGCGGGTGCGGTGGCCTGCGCGGTTGAGCCAGGTGGCGATCGCGCGGGCGCCGTGCCGCTTGGTGGTGTAGCGGTTGAAGATGGTTGGGACCAGCGGCGCCTCGCCGGGGTGGGGGGTGAGGTAGCCGGTGGTGGTGTCGACCTGGTAGCCGTAGGGGCGGTAGCCGCCGCACCAGGCGCCGCTGGCGGCTTTGCGTTCCATGCCGGCGATGACCCGGTCGATGATGGTGGCGCGTTCGAACTCGGCGAAGGCACCGAGGATCTGCACGATCATGCGGCCGACGGGGGTGTGGGTGTCGAAGTGTTCGCTGGCCGAGCAGAACGCCACGCCGGCCTGGTCGAGCTGGTCGAGGATTTCCAGCAGGCCGCGCAGGGTGCGGGCGATGCGGTCGACGCGGTAGACCAGCAGGATGTCGTAGCGGTGCGCGCGGGCGTCGAGCAGGGCGCGCTTGAGGCCGGGGCGGTCCAGGGTGGCGCCGCTCATGTCGTCGGTGTACCGGCAGTTCTCGATGAGCTGCCAGTCGTCTTGGCTTTGGATGTAGGCGGCGAGTTTGCTGTCTTGGGCGTGGATGGTGAAGGGCTGGTGCTGGTCGTCGGTGGAGCGGCGGGTGAGGGTGGCGACGCGCAGGGGCATCGGCGGGCTCCGTCACTCAGGCCAGCAGCCGCTGGCCGGTGAGGCTGCCATGGCGGGGGTGGCTGCGGCGTGGTCGAGGCGGTGGTCGTGGTGCATCCCTGCTCCTTGTCTGTGCGGTTGCGACGGGTGCCTGGGATCGGGGATCGTCAGGAGCGCTCCAACCGCGGGAGACGTCAAGGCCGTGGCGTGGTCGTGCCCGATCGCGCCGCGGCCGTGGGCGGCAGTGGCCGTGGCGTGATCGGGTCGCGCTGGCGCTACCGCGGGCGAGGTGGCGTCGGCTCGCCGTGGCGCTGGGTGAGCCAGTCGACCAGCAGCCTGGCGAGCAGGGTGACGACCTCGGCTTCGGTGGTGGGGTCGAGGGGGGTCAGCTCGGGGGCCCGCACCCCCAGCGGTGTGGCGGCGTGGCGCACCGCCGCCGGCCGCGCCGGCAGAGAGCGGGGACGGGACCCCGGCGACGATTGCCGCCGCGGGGGGTGGGACGGCGGGTCGTGTCGGTTCGGCGTGCGGGGGGCGGTCATGCGCGGGGCTCCCCGGCCGGCTTGCCCTCAACCGGCGGGTCCATCCCCGCGTCTGGGCGGACCAGGCCCTCGGGTTCCCGCTGAGCATCCTTCAGTTCTCGTGAACTCACGGGTTTCTGTGGGCGCCGGAAGACGAGGACGTCTTCGTGGGCGATGATGCGCAGCGGCAGCCCCCGCGCGCGGGCCTTGCGGACCCGGTCGAGCTGGAAGAACGATGGTCGCCCGACCAGCCGGGCGCCGTTGAGGCCGACCAGCAGCGCCACGTTGCGTTCGAACGGCACCAGGCCGGCGGCTTCGGCGGTGCGGGTGAGCTGGCCGGGGAAGTCGACCAGCTGCTCCCGGCGGCGCCAGGGCCGGGCGGTCAGCACCAGCAGCCCGCCGGGACGCAGCAGCTGGTGGCAGCCGGCGAGGATCTCCGCCAGCGCGGCCACCAACGCCTGCTGCCCGACCCGGCCGAGGTTGGCCCGGTCGGTGGAGTAGGCGTTGTCGTACTTGACCACGCCCTGGCCTGGGCGCGCGTCCACCTGGCCGTGCACGCTGGACCCGTACGGCGGGGAGGTCACCACCAGGGCGACCTGGCCGGTCAGCTCGGGACCTAGGAGATTGAGGAGCCGGCGGGCGTCGCCGGTGACCACCCTGCCGCTGCCGGTGGCGCCGGCGGCGCGGACGTGGGCGAGGTTGGCGCGGGCGAGGTCGGCCCAGCGCGGCTCCAGGTCCACCCCGACCGCGTCGCGGCCCAGCCGGGTCGCCTCGACCAGGGTGGTGCCGATCCCGCACATCGGGTCCAGGACCAGCTCGCCAGGCTGGCTGTAGGCGGCGATCGCGTGGCGGGCGATGGCAGGCAGCATCTTGGCCGGGTGGGCGGTCGAGCCGGGCACATACCAGCCGGTCCGCTGGGCGCTGGCGGGCTGCTGGGCGGTGGGCCACACCGACAGGGGCAGGGGCTGGTCAGCCACGGGCGCCTCCGGGGGAACGGGCCGCCCGTTCGGCCGCGTCGGCGATGGCCAGGCGGGCGCCGAGCCAGCTGACCACGGTGACGGTGACCGCGTTGCCCATGCACCGGTCGCGGGCGGCGCCGGACAGCGGTGGGTGGCCTGTTGCCGCAGACCGGCCGCTCATGGCTGGCCGGGGTCCAGCCGGTGGGGGTTGCCGTGGTCGCTGATAAACCAGACGTCGGGCCAGACCTGGTCGGCGTCCATCGCCGCCCGCAGCATCCCCAACGCCTGCTCCATGTCACGGGCCTCGCCGAGGAACCGCCCGCCGAGCCCGACCCCATACCAGGCGCCCAGCGGCCCGGTCGGGATGATGGTCGCGTCCTCCTCACCCGGACCGGTGCTGGCCGCCAGCGCGGTGAAGGCACGGCGGGCGTGGAACGGCGTCGGGTACTGGTCGATGGTGACAACGCCGTGCCGGTCTTGGTGGACGATGAAGTTGCCGGCGGGGATCGGCTGGTCGAATGCGTCGGTCAGTTCCTGCTGCTCGGCGGGCTCGACGAGCAGCAGGCTGGCCGCGAACCCGTCCTCCTCGACGTCGCCGACGCTGTCGTTGCCCCACCCCTCCAAGCAGACGGTGTGCAGCAGCTCGGCCAGCGCCGGGTCGGGGTTGTGCTGGTAGTTGCCGGGCACCCGCCTCATTCCTTTCCGTGCCGGCCGCTGCTGCGCGGTCGTGGCCGGTCCCGATGCGATGGGGTGGCGGCGCCGTGCTCCGAGGCTGGATGTCCATCCGGTGCCTGGCGTTGGCGTGATGGGGTCGGCGGTGTAGACGCGGAGGAACAGGTCGAGGACTGGACGGCGGCTCCAAGCGACAGAATCCCAAGCGGCCGGGCACCGGGAGATCTCCCAGCGGACCCGCT
>Ga0307278_10001167_pt1 | contig 13061 bp, 17 predicted proteins | sample ER_DNA_117_FD_194482 | JGI IMG/M metagenome (GOLD analysis project Ga0307278, IMG submission 194482) | Bulk soil microbial communities from the East River watershed near Crested Butte, Colorado, United States - ER_DNA_117 | ecosystem: Environmental > Terrestrial > Soil > Floodplain | place... | reverse complement strand
TGGCCTGGATCGGCGCCGGGGAAGGCGGTCGCGCTCGCCGTGCTGTGAGCGTTCGACCAGCATGTTTGCGGCACCGGGTGGTCACTGGGCGAGCGTGGCGCCTACCAAGGACCACAGCCAGCTACTATACGTCACAATCTGGCGACTTGTGAAGATGGCAGTCTTCGATGCCGGTCACCCGCCGGTCTTCACCCCAGGGCGACCGCGTGGCTCGGCGACCTCGGGTCGGGCAGGAAGACGCGGAAGGACGCGCCGCCACCGAGGCGCTCCTCGACCCAGGCCCGGCCGCCGTGCAGCTCGGCGAAGCGGGCCACCAGCGACAGGCCGACCCCCACCCCTGGCACGGAGCGCGAGCTGCCCCCTGCCCGCCGGAACGGCTCGAAGACGCTGGCCCGCAGCTCGGCGGGCACGCCGGGCCCGGCGTCCTCGACGGCCAGCAGCACGCCGTCCTCGTCGCGCCCGATCCGCACCCACACCGGGGTACCGGGCGGGGTGTGCCTGGCTGTGTTGAGCAGCAGGTTCTCCAGGATCCGTTCCAGCTTGGCCGGGTCGACGTCGGCCACGACCCGGTCGGCGGTGACCTCGACCGGACGGTCCAGGCGCAGTCCGGACTCGTCCACCACTCGGCGGACCAGGGAGCTGAGCTCGGTCTCGGCCCGCTCGGCGGTGAGCATGCCGCGGTGCAGGCGCTCCAGGTCGAGCAGGTCGGCCAGCAGGTGCTCCAGCTTGCGGGCGTTGGCGGTCAGCCGGGCGACCAGGTCGACCGTCTCGGCCTCGGTGAGCCGGTTGCCCGCCCGCTCCAGGGTGAGCGAGATGCCCAGGATGGTCGACAGCGGCGTGCGCATCTCGTGCGACACCGCGGTCAGGAACGAGTTCTTCAGGTCGTCCAGCGCCCGCAGCCGGTCGGCGACCTCGCGCTCCTGGCGCCAGGCCTGCTCGAGCAGTTCCTCGGCCCGGCGTCGCTCGGTCACGTCGATCAGCAGCCCGCGCAGGCACTGGCGCCCGGCCGACGGCTGGTCCACCACGCGCACGATGTCGCGGAACCAGAGCACCGCGCCGTCAGCCGCCATGACCCGGTACTCCGACGCGTAGGGGCGGCCGGTGGCGATGGCCTCCCTGGAGCGCAGGATGGCCCGCTCACGGTCCTCGGGGTGGATCCGGTTGATCCAGAAGTCCGGCTCGTCGAACCACAGGCTGAGGGGGTAGCCGAGCAGCTTCTCCGCCCTCTGGCTCACGAACCGGAACGTCCAGGTCCAGGTCTCGGCCTCCCAAACGATGGCGTCGAGACCCTCGACCAGTTCCCGGATGTCGCTGTCGATCATCGCCAGGCCCTCGAGCGGGTGGACGGCGGGCAGCGTCCGGTTGTCCTACTGCCCTACCGTCCGAGCTTAGCCGAATCAGGGCGAACACGATCGAACCGGACGGACACTGCCTCGCGCGCTTCAGGCGACGAAGTCGGTGGGCTGAACGGCCCACCGGCGGCGGCCCAGTCGACCCTGCCGTCGAGGGTCAAGGGCACGGCCTCCTCGCGCAGCCGGGCCCGCTGCTCCTCACCGCTGGGCCCGGGCATGGCCTGGCCGTCGGCCCTGACCACCCGCCACCAGGGCACGTCGTCGGGGCAGCCGGCCATGGCCCCGCCGACCGCTCTGGCGCCCTTGCGCACCCCGAAGTGGGCCTCGGCGAGGTCGCCGTAGGTGGTCGCCCGGCCGGGTGGGACGGTGCGGGCCAGGGCCCAGATGGCCTCGGCGAAGCCGCGCTCTGAGCCCATCGCCGGTGGCGGCCGTCAGCCCTCTTCGGCCGCGGCCTGGTCCTCGAGGCTGACCAGGTCGGTGGCCATGGCGTGGAAGCCGCCGTCCACGTGGACCAGCTCGCCGGACACGCGCCGCGACCAGTCCGAGAACAGCCACAGCACGGTGCGGGCGACGTCGGTCGGGTCGCCGACGTCCCAGCCCAGCGGGGCACGCTTGGCCCATGCGTCGGCCAGGATCGTGAACCCGGGGATGCCTTTGGCCGCGATCGTCTTGAGCGGGCCGGCGCTGACCGCGTTGACCCGGATGCCGTGGGCGCCCAGGTCGCGGGCCAGGTAGCGGGTGACCGACTCCAGGGCCGCCTTGCACACGCCCATCCAGTCGTACACCGGCCAGGCGAAGCGGGCGTCGAAGTCCAGGGTCACCACGGACGCGTCGTGGTCGGCCAGGACGGGCACCAGCCCGGCCGCCAGCGTCTTGAGCGAGAAGGCCGAGACCTGGAAGGCGGTCGTGGCCGATTCGGCGGGCGTGTGCAGGAAGTTGCCGCCGAGGGCGTCGCTGGGCGCGAAGGCGATCGCGTGCAGCACGCCGTCGACCCGGCCCCAGCGGCCGGCCAACTCGTCGTTGACCGCCTTGACGTCTTCCGGCTTGTTGACGTCCAGTTCGAGGACGTCGACCTCCTTGGGCAGGCGCCTGGCCGTCTTCTCGGTCAGCGAGCGGGAGCGCCCGAAGCCGGTCAGGACCACCTCGGCGCCGTTGTCGAGCGCCTCGCGGGCGACCGCGTAGGCGATCGAGCCGGGGGTCAGGACCCCGGTGATGAGCAGCCGCTTGCCATCGACGAGCACCGGGCAGTTCCTCCTCGGGACGGGACCGCGCCGCGTGCGCGGGCGCGCATTCTACGTCGCGAGGTCGCCAGGCTCGCACAACCGCCCGTCGCCGATCGGTGACCTTTAGGCATGAAAAGGTCGGGTACAACGGTGGTTGCACTGCTGAACGGTGGGGTCACCGTTGGTTTGGTCGGGCCGTGGGGCAGGCGCTGAGGCGCTCAGCGGCGTCGTCCCCGAGGACGCAGATTCGAGAAGGGGGAAACGTCGTGGGCCGTCGCGTCAGTCTGTTCTTCGTCCTCTACATCGCGATCGGGGTGGTCGTCGCCTTTGCGCGGGACCAGCTCACCGAGCCGTTCCTGCGCGATCTGCTCGAGGTCGTCCTGCTGGTCCTGCTGTGGCCGCTGACCGCGCTCGGCCTGGTCAACTTCGATCTGTAGACCGGGGCCGGCCGGCATGGGCCGGACATGGGACAGGGGCAGCCGGTCGGCTGCCCCTGTTTCGTTGGTGTCGCGGTGGTGTCGCAGTGGTGTCGCGGGGGAGAGAACTGTCTTCAGGTCAGAGCCGTTGCGTCATCATCGAAATGACGTTGCCGTGGTCATCGAACTCGCGGATGACTGCCAGTCGGGCCTTGTCGCGGGGGGCTGGGTTCCCGATCTCGTCCAGGAAGGAGATCCGCTGCAAGTCCGCTGGTGAGTGCCGTGCCATCTCGCCGTTCGGTGGTGTCGCCACAGGCTGTCCTCCCACGATCAGGCCGGGGTGCTCCGTTGCCGCCGGCCGGGCGATGCAGACAGCTATCGGTGTACCACCTTTCGGTCCTCATGGGAACACCTCGGTGACGTTCGCATACGTCGCGGTTAGGGTCAGGCAACACAATCGGGACAAGTTTCTGAATCGTCGGAGGCCGGAATGGCAGAGCGAGCACGCGTGATCGTCGTCGGCGGTGGTTTCGGGGGCCTGACCTGCGCGCGCCGGCTGGAGAAGCTGCTGCCGAGGGACCAGGCCGAGATCGTCATCTTCAATCCGACAAACTTCATGACCTTCACCCCGTTGCTGCCTGAGGCGGCGGCCGGGACCCTGCAGCCAAGGCACGTCGGCGTGCCGCTGCGCCGGGTGCTCAAGCACACCCGCGTCGTGGTGGGCAAGACGCTCGCCGTCGACTTCGAGGCCAGGACGGCGACGCTGCGCCCGATCGAGGGGCCGGACCGGGTCTTCGAGTGGGACCGGATCGTCCTGGCCCCCGGCTCGATCAGCCGGCAGTTCCCGATCCCGGGCCTCAAGGAGTACGCCTTCGGGTTCAAGACGCTGTCCGAGGCCATCTTCATCCGCAACCACGTGCTGCGGATGCTGGAGCTGGCCGACGCCTCCGACGACATCGCTGAGCGCCAGGCCCGCTGCACCTTCGTCGTGGTCGGGGCCGGCTACGCCGGGACCGAGCTGATCGCCGAGCTCCAGGCCATGGTCGGACGGGTGCTCGACAACTTCCCCAGGGTCGGCCCCGAGGACCTGCGCTGGGTGCTGGTCGACGTGGCCAAGACGGTCCTGCCCGAGCTGGGTGAGGGCCTGGGCCAGCGGGCCCTGAAGATCCTGCGCAGGCGCGGCATCGAGATCCGGCTCGGCACCTCGGTCGAGGAGGTCGGCCCCGACTTCGTGAAGCTGAGCGACGGCGAGTTCCTGTCCATGAAGACGTTCGTGTGGACGGCCGGCGTCGCCCCCGACCCGCTGATCGGGACCCTCGGGCTGCCCACCGAGGCCAGGGGCCGGCTCGTGTGCGACCAGTACACCAGGGTCCAGGGCCGCGACGACGTGTTCGCGGTCGGCGACGCGGCCGCCGTGCCCGACCCGGGTGACCCGAGCAGGTCGACGCCGCCGACGGCCCAGTTCGCGCTGCGCCAGGGCCGCACCTGCGCCCACAACGTGGCCGCCTCCCTGACCGGCGGCACCATGAAGAAGTTCAACTTCCGCGGCCTCGGCCTGCTGGTGAACCTGGCCAACAGCGAAGGGGTGGCCAAGGTGCTCGGGGTGCCCGTCAGCGGCAGGCTGGGCTGGCTGGTGACGCGCGCCTACCACGTCCTGGCCATCCCGACGGTGTGGCGGCGCATCCGGGTCCTGGTCGATTACACCCTGGCTGTCGGCGACCGGCCCGATATCGCCGAGATGGGCGCGCTCGGGAAGGTCGGTACGCTCGAGAGCGAGAAGTGACTGCCGAAGCTGCGCGAAAATCCGTAACGGATCGATACGAACCAGGCGATCCGGCTTTCATCTCGGGGTAAACCCAGGCAAGATGCCGGCTTGCCGGCAAATCGGCCGGGTCGCGCGCTGTGCGCGAGATGTGGACACGACGGGCGGGGGCAGGGTGACCGACGTCCGACGCCTGCTGGGTGCGTTGGCGGCCTGCGCGGCCGTCGCCGTCGCCCTGGCCGGGTGCGCGGGCGGCGGTGCGGGCGCCGGCGGGACGGCGCCGGCCACGACCGGGCCGGACCTGACCCTGTCCGGCGACGGTGGGCCGGGGCAGGCCAGGGCGGCTGAGGAGGCCGCCGTGCTGCGCAGCTACGAAGGGATGTGGGCCAACATCATCGCGGTGGGCGCGGCCCCTGACGCCGACTCCCCGTTGCTGGCCGAGTTCGCGGCCGGCCGGCAGCTGGCCCGCAACCGGCGCTGGATGGCCGACTTCGCCCGGCGCGGCGTGGTCCTCAAGGGAACGGTCCAGACCCACCCGCACGTGGTCGCCCTCACCTCCGGTGAGCGAGCCGTTATCGAAGCGTGCGTCGATGGCAGCCAATGGGTCGAGGTGGACGCGGCGACCGGCAAGGTCGAGCCGGACCCGCCGTCACCGCCCGACCTGAACGTGGCCACACTCGAGCCGGTGGGCGGGACCTGGAAGGTGACGGAGCTGACGGTGGTGGTCGATCGATGCTGAGACGTGCGGGCGTGGCGTCCGTCCTGTCCCTGGTGCTGTCCCTGGTGCTGTCCCTGGTGCTGTCCCTGGTCGTCGTGCTCGGGGCGGCCGTGGCCGCCTGGGCCGACCCGACCGAGGGTGTGGGCCAGGCGTCCCGGACCGGGCCGGACACGGTCTACCTGGAGGCCAACTCGCCCGGGCGGGACCGGCACCCCGGCGGCGGCTCGGGCGACAGCGGCTGCGTGGCCTCCAACCTGGGCCAGGCCCTCGACGTCGGCGGCTCCACGGTCAACCACATCGGCGACGAGCAGGGCGCCTTCTACAACTTCGCCACCTGCCGCAACAACGGGCTGAACGGCACCCGCTGGATCCCGACCGGCGGCGCGGCCCCGCCGCCGGACCCGGCCGTGCTGGCCCAGAACGCCTGGGACCAGCTCCAGGTGCCTTCCCCGGTGGTGCGCACCTCGCCCCCGTCCGGCCAGGACGCCGTGGTCAACCTGCCGACCTGGCTGTGGGTCGACGACGGGACCTGGGACCCGGTCAGCCAGAGCGCCCAGGCCGGCGGGGTCACGGTCACCGCCACGGCCACGGCGACCAAGGTCGTGTGGGACCTGGGCGACGGGACCACGGTCACCTGCAACGGCCCGGGCACCCCGTACGTCCCCGGCGTCTCCGACCCCAAGGCGCCATCGCCCGACTGCGGCCACACCTACAACCGGTCCTCAGAGGGCCGCCCGGGCCAGCGCTTCCGAATCACCGCCACGGTGACCTGGACGGCGGACTACAGCGTGGCCGGGGGTACCGGCGGCGGCACCCTGCCCGACCTGAGCGCAAGCTCGGCCACCGACCTGCGGGTGGCCGAGTTCCAGGCCCTCAACACCAGCGGCTGAACCACCTGATCCACCTCTGGAAGGAACCACTGTGGCAACGGGTACCTCGCATCGACCCGGCCGACCGGCCAGGCGGGCGGCCGACGACCGACCCCCACGCGGCGCGGAGGTGCCGCTGCGGCTCGGTCCGCCCCAGCGCCGCCGCCAACCCACCCTGATCGTGCTCGGCCTCGCCCTCATGCTGGTCGCCGCGGCCGTGGCGGGGGCGCTGTACCTGCGGGTCGGCAACCGGGTGCCGGTCCTGGCCATGGCCCGCACGGTCCCCGTCGGCCAGGTCATCACCACCGAGGACCTGGCCGAGGTCCGGATCGCGGCCGACGCCGGCGTGCAGACGGTCCCGGCCGCCGACCGGGCCAGCGTGCTCGGCCAGGCCGCCGCCACCACCCTGCCGGAGGGCACCCTGTTGAACCGGGCCCAGCTGGCGGCCCAGCCCGTTCCCGCCCCCGGGCTGGCCAAGGTCGGAGTCGTGCTGCGCCCCGGCCAGGCACCGGCCGAGGGGCTGGCCCCCGGCGACCGGGTCATGGTCGTCGCGGCCAGGGCGTCCGACCAGGGCGACGCCGGCGGGCCGACACCCGGGACGGTGCTGGTCCGCGAGGCCCGCGTGTTCGAGCAGCGCGCCTCCGACGCGTCCGAGAACGTCGTGGTCACCCTGATCGTGCGCCAGGAGGACGTGGCCAACGTGGTCCGCTGGGGGGCCGCCGGCCAGGTCGGCCTGGCCGTGCTGCCGGCCCAGGGTGCGGCGCCGTGACGATGATCGCCCTGGCCTCGGCCAAGGGGTCGCCTGGGGTGACGGTGACCTCGCTCGCGCTGGCCGCGGTGTGGCCGCGGCCCGTCCTGGTCGCCGAGTGCGACCCGGCCGGCGGCGACCTGGCCGCCCGCTGGCGCCTGCCGGCCACCCCGAGCCTGCTCACCCTGGCCGCGGCCGCCCGCCGCCGGCTCGACCCGGACGAGCTGTGGCGCCACACCCAGACCCTGCCCGACCCGAGGGGCCCTGGGGGCGGGGGCGCCGGGGACAGCGGCCGCGTGCGGGTGCTGCTCGGCCCGCTCGAGGCCGAGCAGGCCAGCGCCCTCGGCCGGCTCTGGTCGTCGCTCGGGCCGGCGCTGGCCCAGGTGCCAGGGACCGACGTGCTGGTCGACTGCGGCCGGATCTGGCCGGGGGGGCCCACCGGCGAGCTGCTCACCGAGGCCGACCTGGTCCTGCTGGTGGCCCGCCCGACGACCGAGGGGCTGGCCCACGCCCGCTCCAGGCTGCTCGGCCTGGAGCAGGCCGGGATCATGGCCGGGCTGGTGCTGATCGGCGACCGCCCGCACCCGCTGAGCGACGTCGGACCGGCCCTGGACGCCGTCGGGGTGCGCCCGGCCCTGCTGGCCAGCCTGGTCGAGGACGAGCGGGCGGCGGCCATGCTGGCCGGCGGGCCCGGCTCGGCCAGGCGCCTTGGCGGTTCCCTGCTGGTGCGCTCGGCCCGTGGCCTGGCCGAGCGACTGCTGACCATGCCGGGCGGCCGGCCGGCACCCGGTGCCCTCGAGGTCGCCCACGAGGCGCCGCCCCAGCGCCACCAGGCCCGGCCCGACTGGCCCACCAGTCCAGCGACCGGGGTGGTCTCGTGAGCCTCAACCAGGAGCTGGTCAGGCACCTGCGGCACGAGGTGGCCGAGCGGCTGTCGGCCCGCCAGGCCGAGCTGGAGACGCTCGGGCGGCCGAGCATGGACGAGGCCGACCGGCGCGAGCTGGGCCGCCAGCTCATCGACGAGGCACTCGAACGCCACCACCAGCGCCAGCTGGCCCTCGGCCACCAGCTCCTGGACCAGCAGGGCGAGGAGGAGCTGGCTGCGGCCGTCCTGGCCGCCCTGTTCGGCGCCGGCCGGCTCGAGCCGCTGCTGGCCGACCCCGACATCGAGAACATCAACGCCAACGGCCACGACCGGGTCTGGGTCACCTACGCCGACGGCACCAAGGAGCCTGGCCCGCCCCTGGCCGACTCCGACGAGGAGCTGGTCGAGCTGATCCGCCTGATGGCGGCCAGGCTCGGGCTGAACGAGCGCCGCTTCGACGCCGGCAGCCCGCGCCTGAACCTGCGCCTGCCCGACGGCAGCCGGCTGTCGGCCATCATGGGCGTCGCGACCCGCCCGGCCCTGTCGATCAGGCGCCACCGCTTCAGCAGGGTGTTCCTGGACGACCTGGTCCGCCTGGGCGCGATCGACGAGGGGTTGCGGGCCTTCCTGGAGGCGGCCGTGCTGGCCCGCAAGAACATCGTCGTCTCTGGCGGCACCAATGCCGGCAAGACGACCCTGCTGCGGGCCCTGGCCAACGTCGTCCCGGCCGGGGAGCGGCTGGTCACCATCGAGAAGTCGCTCGAGCTGGGCCTGCACGAGCTGGGCGAGCTGCACCCGGACGTGGTCGCCCTCGAGGCCCGCGAGCCCAACGCCGAGGGCGAGGGCGAGGTCACCATGGCCGAGCTGGTCCAGCACGGGCTGCGCATGGACCCGAGCCGGGTGATCGTCGGCGAGGTCCTCGGCGACGAGATCCTGTCCATGCTCAACGCCATGAGCCAGGGCAACGACGGCTCCATGTGCACCATCCACGCGACCTCGTCGGAGTACACCTTCCAGCGCATCGCGACCTACGCCATCCAGTCCTCGGAGCGGCTCCCGGTCGAGGCGACGGCCCAGCTGGTGGCCGGCTCGATCGACTTCGTGGTCTTCATCGGCCAGCGCGACCTGCGCGCCAGGGGCGGCCCCCACCTGCGCCACGTCGCCAGCGTCCGCGAGGTCATCGACGCCGAGCGGGGCGCGGTCGTCTCCAACGAGGTGTTCCGGCCCGGGCCGGACGGGCGGGCCGTGCCCGGTGCGCCCATCCGCTGCCTGGACGAGCTGCTGGTGTACGGCTACGACCCGGCCGCCCACGAAGCCATCGCCAGCGGCCACAACGGGTGGGGCCACCGGTGACGGCGGTCGTCGCCCTGTGCGCGGCCCTGGCCGTCGGCGGGCTGCTGCTGGCCGTGCTCGGCTGGCGCGGGCTGCCGGAGCGCCTAGCCCGCCCGACGCGCCCCCGCCGGCGCACGGGCGGGCGGGAGGGCGACCTGTCGGCCTCCAGGCGCCGGCTGCTGCTGGCCCTGGCCGGCGCCCTGGCCGGCGCGCTGCTGACCCGCTGGCCGGTCGGCGCGCTGCTGGGCGGCCTGCTCGGCGGCTTCGGGCCGCGGTTGTTCGGGGCCGGGGCCAGCCGCCGGCGGGCCATCGCCCGGGTCGAGGCGATCGCGGTCTGGACCGAGATGCTGCGCGACATGATGGCGGCGGCCAGCGGCCTGGAGGAGGCCATCATCGCCACCGCCCGGACCGGCGTGGTCCCCGAGCCGATCCGGGCCGAGGTCACGGCCCTGGCCGGCCGGCTCCAGGGCCGCTGGCCGTTCAGGGCCGCCCTCCAGGCGTTCGGGGACGAGCTGGCCGACCCGAGTGCCGACAAGGTCGTCGTCGCCCTCGCCCTGGCCCGCGAGCAGCGCGTCCGCCAGCTCGGCGAGATGCTCTCGGCCCTGGCCCGCTCGACCCGCGAGCAGGTCGGCATGCGCCTGCGGGTGGACACCGAGCGGGCCAAGGCGCGTGCCTCGGCCCGCTTCATCACCCTGTTCAGCCTGGCCATGGTCGGGCTGCTGCTGGTCTTCAGCCGCGGCTACCTGGAGCCGTTCGGGACCGCCTTCGGCCAGCTCGTGCTGCTGCTCGTCGGCGGGGTCTTCGCCGGCGCCTTCTGGTGGATGCAGGCCATGCAGCGCGAGCGGGCCCCGGTCCGGCTGCGCCTGTCCGACAGCGCGGCCGCGATGCGGGGGGTGAGCCCGTGACCGCCGTGCTGCTGGCCGGCGGCGGCGTCGGGCTCGGGCTGTGGCTGCTGCTGCGGGGGCTGTGGCCGAGCCCGGCCTCGCTGGTCGACCGGCTGGCCGAGCTGCGCGTCACCGGCGACGAGCCGCGCCTGGTCCGGGCCAGGCCCCCCGCCGGCGAGGCGACCGGGCGCGAGCTGGCCTTCGGGCGGACCGTGCTGAGCACGCTGGACGACCTCGGCGTGCCGCTGTCGGCCCTGCGCCACGACCTGGCCGTGACCGAGCGGTCGCTGGAGGCGTTCGCCGCCCGCAAGGCGATCGGGGCCGTGCTGGCCGCCCTGTTCGTGCCGGCCGCCGCCGCCATCCTGGCCGTGGCCGGGCTGCGCCTGCCGCTGCTGGTGACGGGCGCCCTGACCCTTGGCGCCGCCCTGGCCGGCTTCCTGCTGCCCGACCTGTCGCTGCGCCAGGAGGCCGCGGCCAGGCGGCGCGACTTCCGCGAGGCGGCCGGCATCTGGCTCGACCTGGTCTCGGTCTCCCTGGCCGGCGGGGCCGGCATCGAGGAGGCCATGACGACCACCTCGGCGACCGGGCAGGGCTGGGCCTTCAACCGCCTGCGGGACACGCTGGAGCGGGCCCGGCTCGGCGGGGAGACCCCGTGGGCCGCGCTCGGCCGGCTCGGCGAGCACCTGGACCTGGCCGAGCTGCGCGAGCTGGCCGCCAGCCTGGCCCTGGCCGGCACCGAGGGGGCCCGGGTGCGCCGCTCCCTGGCCGCCAAGGCCGCGTCCCTGCGCCAGCACGAGGTGGCCGAGGCCGAGAGCGCCGCCGCGGGCGTCACCGAGCGCCTCGTCCTGCCCGTCGGCCTGCTCCTGTTCGGCTTCGTCCTGTTCCTTGGCTTCCCGGCCATGCTCCGCATCCTGACCAGCGTCTGACCCATGCCTCGACACCACTGATCCATCCCCGGCCCGGTCCGCCGGCCAGTACGCGAGGGAACCAGCAATGCCAGAACTGACCGTCCTGTCCGCCCTGACGGCCATGCTCCGCGACCGCCTCCGGGCCCGCGGGAGGGACGCCGACCCTGAGGCCGGCGGGATCATCAGCGAGTACGCGGTGGTCCTGGGCATCGCGGTGGCTGCCGTCGGCATCATCGCCGTCCTGATCGCCGCCATCCGCGGCCGCTTCGCCCAGTTCATCGGCGGCTGAGCCCGTGCCTGACCGCCGCCCTCCGGTGCCGCGCGACGCTGGCGCCGTGGTCGCAGAGCTGGCCGTGGTGTTCCCGGCCCTGCTGCTGATCCTGCTCGGCGTCTTCCAGTTCGCCGCCTGGTACCTGGCCGGCGAGGTCGCCCTCGGTGCGGCCCAGGAGGGCGCCAGGGCGGCCCGCCTGCGCACCGGGACCGAGGCCGACGGGCGGGCGTCGGCCTGGCGCTTCATCGAGCAGACCAACGGCGGCCACCTGCTCGCCCCCCAGGTGCGGGTCGAGCGCGGGCCGGACGACGTCAGGGTCGAGGTCACCGGCCGGGCCGCCTCGCTCCTGCCCGGACTGTCCCTGCCCGTGCGCCACACCTCGGCCGGCGAGGTCGAGCGCTTCCGTGGCGAGGACGAGGGGTGAGCCGGGGCATGCGGCCGGAGGACGCGGGGACCGCCGCGGCCGAGTTCGCCGTGGTCTTCCCGCTGCTGCTGCTGGTGCTGGTCGGGGTGGTCTTCGTCGGGCGCCTGGCCACGGCCGAGGGCCAGGTCGAGGGGGCGGCCAGGGACGCGGCCAGGGCGGCGTCGGCCAGGCGCACGGTGGCCAACGCCGCCGCCGCGGCCCGTGTCGAGGCCGAGGCCGCCCTGCGCGCCGGCGGGGTGACCTGCCAGCGCCTGGACGTGCGTACCGACACCAGCCAGTTCGAGGCGGGCGGGTCGGTCGCGGTCAGCGTCACCTGCCAGGTGTCCCTGGCCGACCTGGACCTGCTCGGCCTGCCCGGCTCGACCACCCGCACGGCCACCGCCAGGGCCCCGATCGACCTGTACCGGAGCACCGGATGAAGGCCGGGCGGGCAGATCAGGCCGAGCGCGAGCGGGGCGCCGTGACCGCCATGGTCGCGGTCTTCCTGGTCGGCCTGATGGCCGCGGCGGCCCTGGTCTACGACGGCGGGCGGGCCATCACGGCCAAGCGGCGAGCGATCAACCAGGCCGAGCAGGCGGCCCGGGCCGGGGCCAGGGCGCTCGACCCGGCCGCCCTGCGGGCCGGCCAGGCCGAGCGGGTGGACGCCGCCGCCGCCGGCCAGCAGGCCCGTGCCTATCTGGACAGCGTGGACGCCAGCGGCACGGTCACCGTCCGCGGCGCCACCGTCGAGGTCACCGTCACCTTCCGCGAGCCGACCCTGCTGCTCGGCCTGGTCGGCCTGGACAGCTTCAGCGGCACCGGCAGTGCCGACGCCGTCAGCGTGCGCGGGGTGGGGGAGGAGGACCCATGAACCGCCGGTCCGAGGTCATGCAGGGGCTGGGCGCCCTGGTCGTCCTCGCCCTGGTGCTGATCGGGCTCCCGCTCGCCCTGTGGCTGGCCGCCGGGTGGCCCCTGCCTGGCGGGCTGCCCTCGTTCGGCGAGGTCCAGGACGCCCTGGCCCGCAACCGCATCTCCGACACGTTCCTGGTCGACGCGCTGGCGGTGCTCGGCTGGATCGCCTGGGCCCAGTTCGCCCTGTGCGTCCTGGTCGAGCTGGCCGCGGCCTGGCGTGGCCGCCTGCCGGCCCGGGTCCCGGCGGCCGGGCTCCACCAGGCCGTGGCCCGCCGGCTGGTGGCCGCCGTGCTGCTGCTCAGCTCGTCGGCGCCCGGCCTGGTCCGCACGGCCAGCCTGGTCCCCGGCCCGTTCACCGCCGGCGGCTACGGGCCGCCCCCGGCCGTCCGCACCCTCGG
>Ga0307278_10001166_pt1 | contig 13065 bp, 13 predicted proteins | sample ER_DNA_117_FD_194482 | JGI IMG/M metagenome (GOLD analysis project Ga0307278, IMG submission 194482) | Bulk soil microbial communities from the East River watershed near Crested Butte, Colorado, United States - ER_DNA_117 | ecosystem: Environmental > Terrestrial > Soil > Floodplain | place... | reverse complement strand
ACACGCGGAAACTACTTCTCTCTCTCGAGCCCCGATTCACCAGCGACTCGTCCCCATGCTCGCGGGCGCCGCGCTTGCGTTCGCACTCTCCCAGCCCGCCTCGGCGGGACCGGGCATGCTCGTCGGCGCAGCCGAGGACGCGCCCAAACAGCCCGACCTCGTCTCGGCGGTCGGGAAGATGGAGCTGGCTCGACTCAGCGGCTTGGGCGCCATCCGGCTGACGGCGCAGTGGCAACCGGGGAAGATCCGACCGACGAGGTCCGAGCTCGCAGCCCTCCAGAACGCGACGGACGCGGCCGCGCTCAACGGCATGGAGGTCTACCTCGCCGTCTACCAGCCGGGCAGCCGCACGACGCCGCGCACGGCGCGAGCCAAGCGGAGCTTCGCCGCCTACACCGCCTCGCTGGCGCGCTCGCTCCCGACGGTTCGGCGGTTCATCGTCGGCAACGAGCCGAACCTGAACCGCTTCTGGATGCCGCAGTTCCGGCGCGGTCGCAGCACGGCACCCGCCGGGTACGAGGCGCTGCTCGCCAGGACTTATGACGCGCTCAAGCGCGTCTCGCCGGGGATCATGGTCATCGGCGGCGCGCTCTCGCCCCGGGGCGGTGACGACCCGCACGCCCTGAGACAGACCCACTCGCCGACCCGGTTCATCCTCGAGCTGAGCAAGGCGTACCGCCGCACCGGGCGGAAACGGCCGATCATGGACGCGTTCTCGCTGCACCCGTACCCGGCCTTCTCGAAGCAGCCTCCGGGCCGGCGGCACCCGCATTCGACCACGATCACGATCGGCGACTACGGCAAGCTCACGCGCCTCCTCGGCCGCGCGTTTCGCGGCACGGCACAGCCCGGGGCGCGGCTGCCGATCGTCTACGCGGAGTTCGGCGTCCAGTCGCGCATCCCGCCGGACAAGGAATCCGCCTACACGAACCAGGACCTCCCCGCGAGCGCGGACGCGGTGAGCGAAGGCCTTCAGGCCCGCTACTACCGCGAGGCGCTCGCGCTCGCGTACTGCCAGCCGACCGTCCGCGCCTTCCTCATCTTCCACGTCACCGACGAGGCTGACCACGGACGCTGGCAGTCCGGCCTGTACTACGCGGACGACACGCCGAAGTCGAGCCTGCCGGCGGTGCGGCAGGCGGTGATGGACGTCCACTCGCGGCGGATCGCGCGCTGCGGGACGCGGGCAAGGTAGACCGCCGGGACGTACGATCGCGGGCGTGTCCGACGCTCGCAAGGAGGCCGAGCGCGAGTACCCGCTACGAGTTGGCGCGGAGGGCCGCCGCTGGCTCGAGACGAAGCCGTTCGTCCACGATCCCCGCCAGACGGCACGTCACCTGATCGACTTCGGCTACGTCCTGGAGCTGCTCGACCTGCACGCCGGCGCCAAGCTCTGCGAGCTGGGTTGCGGTCCCGGATGGATGACCCTGCTCGCCGCGCGCCAGGGCGTCGACGCGGCGGGCTACGACATCTCGCCCGACATGGTCGAGATCGCTCGCGGGCGCGCCGCATCCGAAGGACTCGCGGCCCGCTTCGAGGTCGGCGACATGGAGACGATCGACCTCGGCCGCGCCTTCGACGCCTGCCTGCTCTACGACGCGCTCCATCACAGCCCCCGACCGGACCTCGTCTTCCGCACCGCCGGGTGCGCCCTTCGCCCCGGGGGCCGGCTGCTCCTCGCCGAGCCGAACTGGAAGCAGCGCTTCCAGGGCATGCGCGCGTCGTCGACGTACGGAACGACCGAGCTCGGCTACACGCCCCACCGGCTGAAGCGACTGCTACGCGAGGCCCGCTTCACCGACATCCGGCGCTTCCACAACAACCGCAAGCGCCTGTACTCGAACGCCCCGCTGGACGTGGTCAGCCACCTGGCCGAGCCCGTCGTCTACCGGCTGCTCGCGCCCTTCTGGACCCAGATCTGGCTCCGTGCGACGGCGGCCTAGCGGCTGTCAGGCGCGATCGCACCGGGGTGCCGCGGGGCAGTCTGGCGTGCCAGGTAAGCTCGCCGGCGTGCTCCGTACCGCGAACGTGTCGAATGATGCGTAGACGTCTCGTCCTGGTCGCAGCGCTCCTTGCAGCCGTTGCCGCGTGCACCGTGCCGGCTGCCTCTGGCTCGCGGTCGCTCCAGGTGGGCCTCTTCGACGACGCGTCGATCCTCGGGGACCCGGGGAAGAACTTCCCGATCCTCAAGCAGCTGCGCACGCAGGTGATTCGCGTCTCGCTCTCGTGGGGAGGCCAGGGTGGGCTGAGCGTCGCCCGCCGCAAGCCCGCAAAGCCGATCGACCCCGCCGATCCCGCCTACCGCTGGGGCGCCTACGACGAGGTTGTCAAGCGGGCCGCGGAGAACAAGATCAAGGTGATGTTCGCGATCGTCGGCTCGCCCGCCTGGGCGAACGGCGGCAAGCGCTGGAACCAGGCACCGAAGACCGGCACCGCGCTACGCGCCTTCGCCTACGCGGCGGCGACCCGCTACAGCGGCACCTACGAGCCGGAGGACGCGGACGGCGACACGGACGCGGAGGTGCTGCCGCTGCCCGCCGTGCGCCTCTGGCTCGCCTGGAATGAGCCCAACGACCCGGTCTTCCTGACCCCGCAGTACCACAAGGTGGGAAAGGGTCGGTACGTCATCCAGAGCCCGCGCGACTACGCGCGCATCTGCAACGCCGTCGTCGCCGGCGTGCACGCGACGCTGCTCAGGAGCGAGAAGGTCGGCTGCGGCGTCACCAGCCCGCGCGGGAACGACAAGCCCGTGTCGACCCGGGCCTCGATCTCGCCGCTCAACTTCCTGCGCGCCATGAAGCGGGCCGGCGCCCGCGGGTTCGAAGCCTACGCCCACCATCCCTACTACGGCAATCCGAGCGAGTCGCCGATGAAACCGCCCTCGAGCGGAATCACGCTCGCGAACATCGGCAGGCTGACGAAGGAGGTCACCCGCCTCTACGGGCCCAAGCGCATCTGGATCACCGAATACGGCTACCAGACGAGGCCGCCCGACCCCTTCTTCGGCGTCTCCTGGGCGCTGCAGGCCCGCTACCTCTCGCAGGCCTACGCGATCGCGCGCCGCAACCCGCGCATCGACATGATGATCTGGTTCCTGCTGCGCGACGAGCCGCGTCTGCGCGGCAAGGACGGCTGGCAGTCCGGGCTGATCACGAAGAGCGGCAAGAAGAAGCCGGCGTTCACGACCTTCCGGCGCCTCCCGCACTGAGAACCGGGGCAGTGGAGTCGGCCCGGCGGCGCTCGCCGAGGTTGCGTTCTCCCGTCGTTGCCGCGAGAGGAGGTTCCCGCGAGAGGAGGTTCCGGCTCCGCTTCCGTCCTCCGGCGCCGCCGGCTGACGTCCGGGCTCAACTCGGTGCGCGCGCTAGCCTTGACGGCGTGAGCGGCCAGTACGTCGCATACACGTTCTACCGCGCCGATCCGGCGTGGCGGCGACTGCCGGTGGAGGAGCGCCTGGCCGCCAAGGACGCGTTCGCCGACGTCGTCGAGGAGTGGGCGGGCCGTATGGACTCGCTGGGCGTCTACTCCGTCGCCGGCGTCCGCCCCGACTCCGATTTCTTCCTCTGGAAGATCACGCAGCGCTACCTCGATCTCGGCGAGCTCGGTGCCGCGCTGAACGGGACGCCGCTCGCGGGGTGGCTCGAGACGCCGTACTCCTACCTGGCGACGACCAAGGCATCCCAGTACACCCAGGCCCGGAAGGCGCGGAGGATCGTGCCGCGTGGCTCTCCCTACCTCGTCGTCTACCCGTTCGTGAAGGTACGGCCGTGGTACGCGCTTTCCGAGGCCGAGCGGCAGCGCGCGATGGACGAGCACATGCGCATCGGCCATGAGTTCGAAACCATCCACAACCACACGACGTACTCGTTCGGCATCGACGACCAGGAGTTCATGACCGCGTTCGAGTGCGAGGAGCCCGCCGACTTCATGCACCTGATGCTGACGTTGCGTGAGTCGGAGGCCAGCCGCTACACGGAGCGCGACACGCCGATCTTCGTCGGCCAGCACGTCACGATCCGCGAGGTGCTCGACTCGCTCGACGGGTCGGCAGCGCGCGTTCAGGCTTGACGACCGAGAGCCCGGCGCCGTCTGCGGCCTCGCGGTGGTACCGGCTCTACGACCGGAGCGTGGAGGCCGGTCAGAGCCCGTAGCTGTGCTCGTCGCGCCAGATGCGGTACATAGAGAACCCGCAGAGCCCGAGCACGATGACGAATGCGAGCGCGTCGGGGCCGGAGACGCCCTGATCGGAGACGTTGCGCCGCCAGAAGAAGACCGCGAGGTCGGCGACGATGAGGAGCGCCGCCCCGTAGAAGACCGCTTGCGAGCGTGCGGACCACATCGCGATGTCCCCCCGCCGCTCGCGCCAGACGAGATAGACGAAAAACGCGACCGCGAGGAAGAAGGCGATGCCGGCCAGCACGTAGAGGGCGATCAGCGTCTGCTCGAGCGACAGCGCCACTACCACGACCGCGATCACCGCGATGATCAGGAACCCTCGCAGCGTCGGGTTCATATCCGCGAGCAGGCGTCTCATATCCCCGAGGTCATGTACGCCCTCCCGGCGAGGAGGGCTGCCACAAGGGTAGCCCCGACGAACCAGGCCAGGCGGCGGCGCGGCTCGGCCGGCGCGTAGAACCACGGCGACAGGGCGGCGGCGAGCGCGAGCACGCCGTAGAGGTAGTGCAGCCGGTCCGGAGCGCGCCTGTCGTCGGAGAGGAGAAGCAGTCCGAGCCCGACCTGTGCGATCAGGAGCGTCTGGGCGAGCACGAGCAGATTCGTGGTCAGGTGACCCGCGCGCAGGCGGCGCCAGTAGACGAAGCCGCCGGCGAGGAACGCGAGCGCCGTCACCGCCACGACGGCGACTCCGAGGGTCCGGTGCACCGCTAGCATCGAGCCTCGAGCAGGCTACAGAGAGGAGCACGGTGGTCGAGAAAGGCAAGCCGGCACCGGATTTCGAGCTCGAGAGCGACAGCGGGGAGCGCGTCACCCTGTCGTCGTTCCGGGGACGACCCGTCGTCCTCTACTTCTATCCGAAGTCCGACACGCCGGGTTGCACGCGGCAGGCGTGTGGGATCCGGGACGCCTATGGGGAGTTCGAGCGCCGGGGCGCCGTCGTCCTCGGCATCAGCTCGGACCGGCAGGCAAGACAGGCGAAGTTCAAGGCGAAGTACGAGCTCCCGTTCACGATCCTCGCCGACCCGGAGCGTGAGGCCGGAGAGGCCTACGGCGTCGCGAAGCCGGACGGCGGAGGCTTCGAGCGTTCGACGTTCGTGATCGACGCCGAAGGCGTCGTCGCGCGGATCATGCGTCGCGTGAACCCGGACCAGCACGCGCAGCAGGTGCTGGAGGCGCTACCAACGTAGAGGCTTGAGCAGGGGACGGGCGAGGCGAACGAGGGACTGGCCTCGGACCGTGCCGTCCATCAAACCCGAAGCCACCTTGTCAAAACACCCCTTTTCTGTTACAACCTGAATCGTTCCTCGCCCTGCGGCAAGGGACCGTTTCTGCGGCAAGTACAAGCGGTCACTTCGAGGAGGTTGGATGAGCACTGTTCTTGTTGCTGCCCCCGTGCGGGACCGGCCGGGATCTCGGCCAGGATCACGCCGGCGCCTCACGGGTCTGACGGCACGATCGGAGACGGAGTCCACCCGCGAGGTGGCGGTCTTCCTGATCGACGACGACGCAATGGCGCGGGGCTGGCTACGGCTGTCGCTCCGCGATTCGGAGTTCCCCGTGATCAGCGAGGCCGCGAGCGCCGCGGAGGCGCTGACCCTGATCTCACAGCGGGAGCCGGAGCTGCTCCTGGTCGACCATCGGCTTCCGGACTCGGGCGGCATCGAGTTGATCCGCGAGCTCCGGAGCCGCGGCGTCACGGCGCCGGCCGTGTTGCTCGCCACCAACTCCGAGCCCGGGCTGAACGACGCCGCCCGCGAGGCGGGTGCGCAAGGAACCCTGCTGAAGACGGGCAGCCCCACCGAGCTGCTGGAGGCGCTTCGGTCGGTGGATCTCGGCGAAGACGCGTTCGACTCGCGGCACCCGTCGCGGCACCCGGTCTGCTCGAGGTTGAGCCCGCGCGAGCGCGAGGTGCTGACGCTCGTCGCGGGCGGCGCGACGAACAGCGAGATCGCCTCGCTGCTCGGGATCGGCATCGAGACTGTGAAGACGCTGCTGCGGCGAGCGTTCGCGAAGCTCGGCGTCCAGCGACGTGTCCAGGCGGTCTGGGCGGCGAGAGAGCTAGGCATCGTCTAAGACGTGGGGGAAACCGGGTTTCCCCCACGAACCTCCCTCCTCTCAGGCAGACGCGCTTCCCGCGGTGTGGCTCTCGCCGGGCGGAGCCCGGCTTCGCCGATCACGGCACGACCGTGTGAGCGGATGGACGCGGGACGACGCGCTGGAAGGTCGGGGCTCCCGCGACGCAGGGAGAGCACGCCGTAGGATCGGGGCGTGGCGTGGAGCGTACGACGTGGGACGGACTACCGGTCAGCGACGACCCGCCGTACGGAGCGACCGTCGCCGTGTGGCGGAGCGGCGGCGGACGACGCCAGTGGCTGCTGCTCCACCGCGCGCATCACGGTCCTGAGTACGAGGGCGACTGGGCGTGGACGCCTCCCTCGGGCGCACGCCTGCCCGGCGAGACGCTCGCTGCTTGCGCTCGACGCGAGCTCATCGAGGAGACGGGCCTCGAGCTCCACTGCTCACCGACGCCGTGCGGGACTGCGGACTGGGCCGTCTACTCGGCCGAGGCCCCGGTCGACGCAGGGGTGGTCGTCGACGCCGAGCACGACCGCTTCGCGTGGGTCGAGCTCGATGACGCGCTCGCTCTCTGCCGCCCGGCGGCGGTCGCGGACGGCCTCCGGGCCGTCGGCCGCTGGGTCGACGTCGAGTCGTCTGTGGGCGGTTAATGCGCGGGCTCGCAGCCATAGCGGTCGTGCTCGCGGACGCGTTCGAACGCGCGTGCAGATCACGCAGCGGTTCCGAACGGACGGGGTGCATGCGCGGCAGACCGTCCGCGGTGTCGTCCTCGACGGGACGCGCCGTTACCGGGTAGCGCGCTCGATCACGGAAAGCGGCACGGTCGTCGACCGGGCCGCCGGCCTCGGCCGCGTCGATCTCCGTTACCGGCTCTCGCTGCGCTGATCGCGCCCGACGCATCTCGCCGATGCGGGCCTCCGTCGCCGAGCACCTGCGGACGCCCGGCGACCTCGGCTCGCTTGCTCGGCCAGCTCACGAACACGAGGGAGGCCCGCCTCAGCGCCTTCGGCGACGGAGGCGCAATCCCTTCGCCGAGGAACGACAACTGCGCGTGGCGGTCGGTCAGGTTCTCCGCTACCGCCAGCTTCTCGCCGCGCAGGGTCGGACCGTGAGGCCATGATCGTCGTCGAGCACGTGCCAAGCGACGCCTCACGCGAGCCAACCGACGCCTCATGGGCGAGGCTCTGCGCAGACGAAGGGACACGCTCCTGTGGCCCAGGCCGTCGCTCCTTCGCGTCGCTCACCGCCTAGACGGCTCTCGCGGACGGGGGAGGTGCACGATGGACGCCGGGGAGCTTGTATTCGTCGCCGGCGTGTGGTCCAGTTGCGCATTGCGGCAACGACCTACGAAGGAGGAACGTGTGAGCATGCGTCTTGCTTTCGTCGGCAGTGTGTTTGCGGCGGCACTGCTTTCGCTCTGCCCTGTGGCGTTCGCGTCGCCCCCCACGCACTTCACCGACTCCGTCGACTACAGCGGCTCGGAGAGCTGCGGCACCTTCGACAACCTGTTCGAGGGCCATCTGGACATTAGGGGCATCACCACCTTCGACAAACAGGGGAACCCGGTGAAGGACGTCGTCCACCTGTCGGGGTGGGAAGTCAACTGGCGCTCCGACGACCCCTCCGTCGCGATCACGGCAAAGCGCGAGTTCAACGTCACGTACGTGTATGCGACCGACCTCGAGAAGGACGCGGGCAACATCTACACGCAGACGGCGCCGGGCCACGGTGTGCTGTTCCACGACGTCGGGAACATCCAGTTCCAGGGAGGCGCCCTGGTGGTGATCCACGGCCCACACGATACGTTCACGCAGGGCCAGGCGGTGTTCTGCGACGCGCTGCTCGCAGTCTCGTAGCTGCAGTCGCTGCGGGGCGGCTCGAGCCGCCCCGCAGCCTCTCTCGATGGATAGTCAGGGCACGGGAGATACACCCGGCGCTGCGGGCGTAAGCGAGAGCGAGTTCGGGCGTGGTAGGAGGGACTCGCCCACCTGACGAGGAGGAAGCACCGACGGGGGGATCCGTCGCTTCTCAATCCGATCGTCAGGAGGTTCGAGTACGAGGATCATCTACTGAGGCGGAACGAGGCGCACGCCTACCTCCGCGTCTCAAAGATGAGCCTCGTGCTGCCGCATCGCCTCCGGGACGCTAAATCCCTGCTCAGATGCGTAATGCGGATGAGAGGACTTGAACCTCCACGGGCTTACGCCCACACGGACCTGAACCGTGCGCGTCTACCAATTCCGCCACATCCGCGCGGCGGGTTCAGTGTAGCCGCGGCGTTCCTGCGCGTACCATGTCCAAACTTGAAGCGGGGTCTGCTCGTAGCTGCGGTGTTGGCTGCTCTCGTCGGAGCGCTGCCTGCGTACGCTCGTGCAGAGCCGAGAACCGAGGTCGTGGTCGAGTTGCGCGCGCCGTCGCTCGCTCGTGCCCAGGTCCTGAGCCGCGTGCTGACGAGCGCGGCAAAGCACCAACGGCTCGACCTCGGCTCGCCCACCAGCGCCGCCTACCTCGCCGGACTCGAGGCCAAGCAGCGCGCAGTCGAGGCGCGCATCGGTCGGGCCGTTCCGTCCGCGCGCGTCCGCTGGCGGTATCGCGTCGTCCTCGACGGGCTCGCCGTCGATCTGCCGCGCAGCGCGGTGGCCCGCCTCGAGCGCATACCCGGAGTCAAGGCCGTCACGCCCGGGACCGAGTACACCGCGCGGCTCGACCGCAGCGCGCCGGCCGTGAATGCGCCGTTTCTCTGGGGACCGACGCTCTCCACCATCGGGCAGGGTCAGAAGATCGGCATCATCGACGACGGCGTCGACCAGACGCATCCGTTCTTCGACGCGACCGGATTCACGATGCCGGCCGGGTTCCCGAAGGGGAACACTCGCTACACGACGGCGAAGGTGATCGTCGCGCGCGCGTTCCCTCCTCCCCGGGCCGGCTACAAGAACGCCTCGCTGCCGTTCGATCCGAAGTACTCGTTCCACGCGACGCACGTGGCAGGGATCGCGGCCGGAGATCACGGCACCGCGGCGCGAGGCCGCGTGCTCTCGGGCATCGCGCCCGGCGCGTACATCGGCAACTACAAGGTCTTGACGGTGCCGGCCGCCTCCTACGACGGCGTCGACGGAAACTCGCCTGAGATCGCCCGGGCGATCGAGGCTGCTGTCCGGGACGGCATGGACGTCATCAACCTCTCGATCGGCGAGCCGGAGGTGACGCCGTCACGTGACCTCGCCGTGCGTGCCATCAACGCCGCCGTCGATGCCGGCGTGGTCGCGGCCGTCTCGGCGGGGAACTCGTTCGGCGTTGTCGGCCGCGGCAGCGTCTGGTCGCCGGGGACGGCAGCGAACGCGATCACCGCCGCCGCTGCGACCGACGACCGCGAGATCGCCGACTTCTCCTCAGGCGGCCCCACGCCCCTCTCGCTCGAGTTGAAGCCGGAAGTCACTGCGCCCGGCGTCGGGATCCTGTCCTCGGTGCCGCCGCCCGACGGAACCTGGGACAGCTTCAGCGGTACGAGTATGGCCTCTCCGCACGTGGCCGGCGCTGCAGCGCTGCTGCGACAGCGGCATCCAGCCTGGACGCCAGCGCAGATCAAGTCGGCCCTCGTCCTGACCGGCCGACCGGTTACCGAGGACGGATCCGAGGCGCCCACGACCCGGGAGGGCGGCGGGATGATCGATCTGGAGGCGGCCAACGACCCGCTCGTCTTCGCTGAGCCGACGGCGCTCTCCTTTGCGCTCCTCCAGCCGGGACGCAACGCGATGCGCGAGATCGCGCTGGCGGACGCCGGAGGCGGCGCGGGCACGTGGAGCGTGTCGGTCGAGGCCCAGCCTGGCAGCGGCAATGTCGCCGTCACCGCGGCCTCGGTGGTCACCGTTCCGGGCTCGCTGTCGGTCACGGCGACCGCCCCAGCCGGTGCGACCCAGGGCGACGCTACCGGGTTCGTCGTGCTCGCGCAGGGCGGAGAGCGCAGGCGAATTCCCTACTGGCTCCGTGTCGCTGCGCCGGCCCTCGGGCGTGAGGACCACAGCGTCCTCCCGCACCCGGGCGTCTACCGCGGCGACACCCGCGGCCACCCCGCCCTCGTCGACACGTACCGGTATCCCGACAACCCTGCAGGCGCACACGTGCCCAGCCGGCTCGAGGGCCCGGAGCAGGTGTTCCGCCTCACGCTGGAGAGGTCGGTGGCGAACTTCGGCGTCCGAATCGTCGAGCGGCGCTCCGGTGTCCGCGTGGAGCCGCGGATCGTCAAGGCCGGGAACGAAAACCGGCTGGGCGGCGAACCCGCCCTCCCGTACAACGTCAACCCGTACTTCCGCGACTACCTCGCCCGCATGCCCGTCGCGGGCGTCGTCCTTCCGGAGGTCGCCCAGTACGACGTGGTCTTCGACTCGCCCACGCGGGAGGGAGCCGGTCGGTTTCGCTTCCGGTTCTGGGTCAACGACACCACCCCGCCGTCGGTGCGGCTGCTGTCGCGCTCCGTCTCACGCGGAGGCTCCCTGCGAATCAAGGTCAGCGATCGTGGAGCCGGGGTCTGGACAGCGTCGCTGGCGGCGACGGTCGACGGGCGACGCGCCGGGGTCCGGTTCGCCCGAGGGCGCGCCTCAGTTCCGGTCGGTTCGCTGGGGCGCGGCCGCCACCACCTCGTCTTCCGCGCTTCGGACTGGCAGGAGACCCGAAACCACGAGAACGTCTACCGCATCCTCCCGAACACCCGCACCCTCCGAGCGACCTTCCGCGTCCTCTAACGGGGGAAACCGGGTTTAAAACGGGGGAAACCGGGTTTCCCCCGTTGACCCCCTCCTTGATCCAACAGACGCGCTTCCCGCGCCGTGGCTCCGGCGGGCACAGCCCGCCTCCGCCAATTCCTGCAAGTAACGGTCGGTTGCTTGTCCTGCCGGCGTAGCGGGGCTTTGCCCCGTGGAGCCACACCGCGGGAAGCGCGTCAAACGGTTTAAGGAGGGGGCTCGCGGGGGAACCCTGGGGTTCCCCCGCGCTGCGTTACTTCTTGCGGTCGTGCTCGTCGATGGTGGGCAGCTGGGCCAGGTCCCGCTGCACGCTGGCAGCGAAGTCCTCCGTGTCGTCCGTGTCGTTCGTGAGCACGCGCAGTTGGCGCTTCCGGCGGGCACGCTCACGCTCGCGGCGCCCGGTCAGCCCGGTCCTGCGGGCCAGTCGGGGCCACTCCGCGGCGATCAACACCATGACCGCACAGGCTAGGAGCCCGACGAACACCCAGCTCACGAAGTCATTCTAACTGTCATCCCCGGGCGGGCCACAGGATCCGCGCGACCGAGGGCAGAAACGTTACGACCGCGCTTCGGAGCCGTCGAAGATCTGGAGCGGAAGGCTCGACAACTGCTCGCCACCTCGCGCGCCGATCCGCCAGGTCTCCTGCATGTAGAGGCAGGAGCCGTCGCCGGCGATCACGTGCGGGTGCATGGAGAAGACCATCTTCTGCCGGAGCGGAGTCTCGTTGCCCTCGCCGATCCTCGGATGCTCGATCATCGTCATCCCGATCGAGTGGCCCGTGACGTGGCCGAGCTGGAAGCCCCGCCGACGGAACGGCTCCGAGCAGGCGACGTGGACGTCGTGCGCCGTCGATCCCTCGCACATCGTCCGGCGGGCGGCCTGGCCGTATTCGGCGTAGGCCTCCATCATCGCGGCCGTCTCGCGGCTCGGAGACCCGCGCATGATCGGCCGGGAGACCTCCGCCCAGTGACCCCCTGGTCCGGCGATCTCCAGGGAGTAGAGAAGCAGGTCGTCCGGCTCCACCTCGCGCGTCTCGCTGGGGATCACGAACTCTGGGCGGGCGCCCCCCGGCGCGCCGTGCGCGAGCACCATGTTCATCGCGTGCCGCCCGGTGCCGAGCTCGACGAAGCGGGCGGCGCCGGGCGCCATGATCTCCGCCTCCGTCTTGCCAGGCTCGTACGCCGACAGCACCGTCCAGAAGCCTTCCTCGTTGATGCGGACGCTCTCGCGCACCGACTCCAGTTCAGCGTCGCTCTTGACGGCGCGGGCCAGGTCGAACTGAGCGTCGAAGGGGACGAGCTCGAGGTCGCCCGCGGCGAGTGCGCGATAGTCGCGCACGTTCATCACGAAGTCGAGGCCGTACACCCCCAGCCGCCTCCAGCCGCGCTCCTCCGCTCGGCGGCGCATCCACTCGCCGGGCGCGTCCGCGAACGCGCGCTCGTCGAACCAGGTCTCTCCGTGCTCGCCGACGTAGCGCGCCTCGGAGGGGAACACGATCGCCGGCTCGCCGTCGAGCGGGATCAGCACGTAGGCGTAGCGATGGACGATCTGGAAACCCGACGTGTAGAGGACCGCGCCGTCGAAGCCCGTGTACTCCGAGCCGGAGACGACGAGCGCGTCCACGCTCTCGCGCTCGACTGCCTCGCGAATGGCGGCATAGCGCTGCTGGATCTCCGCGGTGGGGGTCACCGGCTACGAAGCGACACTGGGTTGGGGCTCCTCCACCCGCGTCCGGTCCACCCGCTCGAGCCACGGGCGCGCGTCGAGCCGCTCGAGGATCTCGCGTGCCTCGGCGAGCAGCGTCTCTGCTTCCTCCGCCCGCTGCTCCGCTGCCAGCCACTCGCCGTCCTCGAGCAGCGTCACGGCGAGCCAGAAGGGCATACCGAACTCGCGGAAGGTCGAGGCTGCGGTTGCAAACCCCGCCTCCGCCTGCCGGCTGTCGCCGTCAGCGGCGGCCAGTCGGGCCCGGAACCGGGCGGCGTGGGCGCGCAGGATCGGGGGGAGCCTGCCAGGCGGCAGCGTCTCGATGCGCTCGAGCAGCTGCTCGGCCCGCTCGCGCTCTCCGAGCTCGAG
>Ga0307278_10001165_pt1 | contig 13079 bp, 10 predicted proteins | sample ER_DNA_117_FD_194482 | JGI IMG/M metagenome (GOLD analysis project Ga0307278, IMG submission 194482) | Bulk soil microbial communities from the East River watershed near Crested Butte, Colorado, United States - ER_DNA_117 | ecosystem: Environmental > Terrestrial > Soil > Floodplain | place... | reverse complement strand
GGCCCCGACCTCGATCACTCGGTACCGGGCGGGGCGGCCCAAGCCCTCCCACATGGACCGGAGGCCCCGGGCCAGCAGTTCGCCGAACACCGGATGCACGTGCGGGCTGGTGACGAAGTGCTCGTGCTGGCCGATGGGCGGGCGCTCGTAGAAGCCGCCGGGGCCGTACAGGGCGAGCTCCATGAACTCCGAGAACGAGATGGGGCCGTGATCCTCGATCGCCGCCCGGATGGCCCGGGACGCCTGCTCGGACACGGGGCCAGGGTACGCGCCCGCCCGGGTGGTGAGACAGGTGCCCTTGTTCTCCGAGTCGCCCGGCGGCGGCCTGTGCTCTGCGTCGCCTCCCGGTTCGGCGACAATGCCGTCCATGGACGGCTCCGAGGCCCATACGCAGGAACCGCAACCCGCCGCCACCGTGGTGGTGGCGCGGCCCGGGGCGGCCGGCGTGGAGGTGCTCGTCCTCCGGCGGGCCGCGGGAAGCCGCTTCGCCCCCGGGTTCGTGGTCTTCCCGGGAGGAACCGTCGATCCCGGCGACGCCGACCTGGCCGCCCGGTGGTTCGGGGACTCCTCGGAGGTCGCTCGGGCTTGTGCCCTCCGTGAGCTCGCGGAGGAGGCCGGGCTGGCGGCGACCAGCGACGGGCTTCGGGAGCTAGGGCCCGGCCAGGATGCGATCGCCGCGATCAGCGCCGCGCCACCTGGGGTCGAGATGCTTCCCCAGATGGCCAGGTGGATCGCGCCGGCGTTCCTGTCGGTCCGGTTCGATGCCCGATTCTTCGCTGTGGCCGCCGCCCCTGGGACCGTGTCCCGTCCGGACCGGGTGGAGGTCGATCGGGCGGAGTGGGCCCGTCCGGTCGCGGTGCTGGAGGGACACCGGTTGTACGAGACCATCATGTGGCCGACCTACCGGACGCTCCAGTGGCTGGCCGGCTGCACGAACGTGGAGGAGGTGCTGGCGCTGCGGGTTCCCCAGGAGCCGGCGCCGCCGGGAGGCGAGGCCAGGTCGCCCGAGTGGGTACGGCGGCCGCCCGGCACCAGCGCCGCTCCCCAACGGGAAGCCTCGGCATGATCCGCGTGGTGCGGGTCCTGGCGCCGAACCCGGGTCCGTTCACGCTGGAGGGGACGAACACATGGATCGTGGGGCAGCGGCCGTCCGTGGTCATCGATCCCGGGCCCGACGACGACGGGCATCTGGCCGCGACGGCCCGGGAAGCAGGGGACGTCGCCGCCATCCTGGTGACACACGCGCATCCCGACCATGCGCCCGGGGCGGATCGCCTGGCCCGCGATGTGGGCGCGCCGGTGATGGCCTTCCGGCCCGGCCCGGGCCAGGAGCGGCTCCGAGACCAGCAGCCCGTGGAGGCGGGGGGCGTTCGGCTGCTGGCCGTGCACACGCCCGGACACACCGCGGACCACGTCGTGTTCTGGGCGGCCGAACAGGCGGCCCTGTTCACCGGGGACGCCGTGTTGGGGCGGGGGACCAGCGTGGTCGACCCGCCCCAAGGGGACCTGGGCGCCTACGTCCGGTCCCTCCGCCGGATGCAGGCCCTGGGGCCGCGCGTCGTGTACCCGGGCCACGGCCCCACCGTGTTCGATCCGGCGGCGAAGCTGGAGGAGTACCTGGCTCACCGGGCCATGCGGGAGGAGCAGGTCGTGGAAGCCATGCGGTTGGGGGCGCGCACGCCGGAAGAGATTGTTCCGGGGATCTACCGAGAGTACGCCCCGGAGCTCTTCCCGGCGGCGGAGCGGCAGGTCCTGGCCCACCTCCTGAAGCTCGAGGACGAGGGAAGGGCACGCAGGAGGCCGGGCCACCCCGCCGGTGGCTTCGATCTGGTCGAGGATCGGCGGTGCGACCGCTGCGGCCGGTCGGCCATGTCCCATTCCCGACTGTGCCGCCGGTGCAGCCTGGACGCGCTCCAGGAGCAGCCGGAACACCCGGAGCCCGCGTAGGGTCCCGGAGCTCTCCAACGAGGGTCCGGGCCCGGCATGGGGCGCCCGCGAGACGATTGTGTCACTGCGGGGTGCTAGCTTCTCCACCGGACCGGTCGGGCGGCGGCGTGACGGGTCCGTCTCCCCCTCGACAACCGAAGCTTCTCGTACGAAAAGGGGGTGACAGCCTGGCCGATCTCACGGCCATCGCGAATATCCGCATGCGGTCCAGGCCGTCCGCGGCCGCAACGCTTCGATCCGTCCAGCGGGCCTGGGGCCTCCCGGCCGGGAGTCTGCCGGTCCGTCGCAGGTTCGAGGACGGGGACGTCATCGTTCGCCAGGGCGAGCCGGCCACCGGCCTGTACGTGGTGCTGTCCGGCGCGGTGATGCTGACTGCCGTCTCCCCGGCCGGCCGGGAGGCCGTGCTGGGCCTGCTGGGACCGCCCCTGGCCTTCGGCCAGGCTTCCTTGAGCGCACGGGCACACGGCGCGACGGCCCGAGCGGTGGGCGGCTGCTTCATCATGGAACTGCGGGTCGGCTCGGAGCGGGCCCAGGGACCGGGCCAGGGAGCAGGGGTCCATTCGCCGGTCCAGCTGCTCGCGGCTCGCATCGAGGCGCTGGAGGAATGGCTGGCCGACCTCGTCCTGTACGACGTCCCCGTCCGGGTGGCCAGGCGGCTGAGCGACCTGGTCGAAGGATTCGGCGTCCTGCGACCGGAGGGCGTCCTCATCGACCTCCCCGTCACGCAGGGCCGGCTGGCAGCCATGGTCGGGGCCAGCCGCGAATCGGTGAACCGCGCCTTGGCCCAGCTGGCGGCGCGAGGCGTCCTGCGACGTGTGGGCCGGCGACATCTGGTCATGAACTACCGTGCCCTTCTTCTGGCCGCGGGAAGGCACGAGGACCGGCCGTCGTCGCCTTCGTCCGCGGCTCCCGCGACGCCGAGCCGCTGATAGGCTGCGCGGGGCCGGGCACTCCGGCCGGCTGGCCGGGGCCGTTGCGGCGTGGGTGTCCGCTACCGCGGACGCGGGCCGGCTGGCGGGTCCGGAGGTCGCGTGTTCGGGAAGATCCTCGTCGGCACGGACGGCACGGAGACCGCGAAGCTCGCGGTCGCGCACGCCGTCGCCCTGGCGGGCGCCCTGGGGGCCGAGCTCATCGTAGCGACGGCTCACGGTGCCCCGGGCCGCGGGCCGTCCATCCATCCCCGAAGCGGGGACGATGCCGGGCCAGCAATGGCCAAGGCGCTCCTGCGGGACGCCGCGCTGGCGCACGGATCCGCCGTTCGGCTGAGGACCGTCGCGGTCCAGGGGCCCGCCGCGAAGGCCCTGGTGGAACTGGCGGCCGGTGAGGAGGTCGACCTGGTCGTCGTGGGCAACCGGGGGATGGGCCGCGCTGCATGGGCTCCCCTCAGCGGCGTGCCGGACCGGGTCTCCCACCGGGCTCCGGTGTCCGTGCTCATCGTGGACACGATGGGCCGGCGCCCTCCGGGGTATGAGCGGATCCTGGCCGCGACGGATGGATCGCCGAGATCTCTGCGAGTGGTCGAGGCGGCGCTGGCCCTGGCGGAGGCCACTGGGGCAGAGGCGGCCGCGGCCACCGCCGCCGGAGACCAGGCCGCGGGTGGGGCGGCCCTCCAGCCGGTCCTTGCGCGGTGGCCGAACCTGGCCACGGTCGTGGCGGTGGGACCCCCTGCCGCGGCGCTCCTCAACCTGGCAGAATCAGGACGGTACGATCTGCTGGTGGTGGGGAACCGAGGGATGGCCGGTCCCAGGCGCTTGCTGGGAAGCGTGCCGGACAGGATTGCCCACGAGGCTCGCACCAGCGTGCTGATCGTGGCGACGGCCTGAGGCGGCTCGCAGGACCTGTCGACGAGGCAGAGGCGGGCCCTCCGCACACGGAAGGGGAAGGGAGCCATATGGCCAGAGGAGGTCCGGAAGCCCTCGCCGACGTCCCGCTGTTCGCGGGGCTCTCGAAGAGGCATCTCCGCCACATCGCCGGCCTGACCGAGGAGGAGACCTTCCCGGAGGGCGCGACCGTGGCGGAGGAAGGCAAGCCGGGAGAGACCTTCCACGTGATGCTGGAAGGTGAGGCCAAGGTCCTGCGCGGGGGACGCCGGATCAACCGGCTCCTCCCCGGGGACTTCTTCGGTGAGATCGCGCTGATCGATGCCGGTCCCCGCACGGCGTCCGTGATCGCCGAGACCCCCATCACCACCCTCACCATCAGTCGGAAGCGGTTCCAGAGGATGCTGGAGGAGGATCCGAGCATCGTCGTGGCCATGCTCGAGGAGCTGGCGAAGCGGCTGCGCAACAACGAGCGCTCCCTCACCGGGTAACCACGGCGCATCGGTGAGCACCCATCCTTCCCCGGCCCTGGGCCGCCCCGGTCACCAGCCGAGGCAGGACGACGCCATCCTGTTCGCCGTGATGGACGACGTCCGGCACACCCTGCGGATGTTCTGGGTGGATCCCGCCCTTCGAAGCGTCTCGTCGTATCCCGCCTTCTTCACCGCCGCCTGGGCCACCACCAGACCGAACATGACCCGCAGCTTCGCGGTGGGGGCGGAACGCCTGCGCCGCGCCGCCGTCGAGGGGGTGCAGTCCATCCCCTCAGTGCAATCCCCCCCTGCGCTCTCAGGCGGATCGGCCCTGGACGCGTTGAGCGCGCTGGAACGGGAACGCCTGGTCCGCACGGTGCAGGCGGTCCACCATTCCTCATCGAAGGTTGCGCTGGTGCTCCAGGCGTGGACCGCCCTGGCCCGGAGGCGGCGCATCCCCGGCACGGGGCAGGAGGAACCTCCCGCCAAGCGGGGGATCCCCTCCTGGCAGGAGAGCCTGGTGTCGATCCCTCGATCCATGGGCCCGGAGGCCGAAGCGTTCATCGACGACGCCACCATCGACCTGGGGCTCACCACGACCCCAACCGCCCTCCAAGCCGTCGCGACGTGGCCGCATTTCCTGGAAGAGTCGTGGCGGCGGCTCCAGCCGCTGTCCAGGGCGGAGGACTGGGGGGAGGCCGTGGACCGGCTCCGCCGCTCCGGCGCGGACGTTCTGCGCTCCCTTCCGCACCCGATGGACCTCCAGTGGGACGTCCTGGGGCGGCGAGGGCTCACCGAGGACCGTCGGGAGGAGATCGCGGACCACCTGGCGACTCTCGCCGCCGCCACGCCGGTGAACATGCTGGTGGCCGCGCACCTGTGGTTGTCTCTGGGCAGCCCCGAGCTGCCCGGGGAGTCCTGACTCACCTGATTCCTGGGGGACCCGGGGACCTGGTCATGCGAGCGGAGTTCTACCGGAAGGACGAGGCGAAGACCCTGGCCGGGACGGCCCGGTGGGTCGGGCCCGGGATCGAGGTCCAGGCCGACCACGACGACGCCCGAGCCGCCATCGGGCGGATCTTCCGGCCGATCCCCGTCGTGGTGGACGACGCATCGCTCCGTTCGCTGGGGGCGAGCGGCGAGGCCGTGCTTCAGCCCGGAAGCGTGGAGTGGTTCGAGGCCGCGGCCATCCAGCGGGCCGCGGGCGAGGGCCTGTCGGGACGCCTCGTCCCCGACGCGCAGGGCCGTGGCGGATGGGACCCGGCCTCCGCGTATCGCACCTTCCGCCAGTCGGTGAATCTCCTCCTGGAGGGTTCGCCGGCTACTCCTTCTTACCGGCCATGAAGGCCTTCCCCGCTTCGCAGAACGGAAGGAAGTCGCACCACCGGCACTGCCGGCCCGGGGTCGGGTCGAACGCGCCGACGGCCATGCCGCGGAGAGCGGCCAGCACCCGGGCCCGGGTGGTGGCCGGGTCCTCCGCCGGCCGGGTGACCTCCGCCCCCGAGGACAGGTACAGGTAGGTCAGGGTCAACTCCTCCGGCCGCTTCCCGAACACCTCCACGCAGGCCAGCGCGTACAGGTCGAGCTGGAGCCCGACCAGCGGGTCGTCGTCGGCGGGCCTGCGGCCGGTCTTGTAGTCGACCACCTCCCACCGGCCCTCCGGGGTCCCGTACACGGCGTCGATGCGGCCGCTCACCACGGCCCCTTCCAGGCTCAGCACGAAGGGGCGCTCCGTGTACAGGGGGACCATGCCGGCGAAGCGGCTGTCCAGGAAGGCTTCCCGGAGCCGTTCGGTCCTCCCCGGCTCTCCGGCCAGCTCCTCGGCGGTGAGGTCCGGCGGGTCGTCCAGCTCGATCAGCGCCATCTGGCCGGTGGAGCGGCGCTGGATCCAGTTGTGGATCTCGGTCCCGATCCGGGCCGCCGGGCCACTGAACCTGGGGAGGGGCCGGATGACGGACCAGTAGAAGAGCTTGGGACACCGGGCGTAGTCGATCACCGCTCCCACCGAGATGGTGGGCGGCAGCCACGGCACGCCGGGATGCTCCCAATCCCGCTCCAGGAGGTGCGTAGCCAGGGTCCGGTTGGCCTCGGCCGCCTTCACGTAGGTGTCGCGCCGCGCCTCCGGGATCCGCTCGACCGTCGCGTGCCCGGCCCCATCCGCCGCCGCCCGCAGCGCGGCGGTCCGCCACCCCTCGGGGAACAGCTCGTCGGAGCCCGCCTCGTGTGGAAGGGCCGGACCGGGCCAGTCCCGGACGAACCGCTCCCGGTACCCGATCAGTGGGTTCTCCTCCTCGACCTCGGGCCCTCGGTACACGGTGGCGTCCCCGCTCTCCTCCCCCCACTCGGCCAGCTCCTCGAAGAACTCGCTGGGGTTCCTGGGCTTCTGGGTCTCGCCGTACCAGTGCGCGCCGGTCACGAACAGGCGCCTGCGGGCCCGGGTCAGGCCCACGTAGCAGGTCCGCCGCTCCTCGATCAGCTCCTGGGCCTTGAGCGCGTCCCGGAAGTGGGCCAGCACCCCGTCGAAGCTGGGCAGGATCTCGGCATCTCCTCGCAGCTCGAAGTCGAGCGACTTCCCCCGCTCCGCCGGGTTCTGCTGGATCCGGGCGTCCGGGAGGAGCCCACCGGCCACCCCCGGCACGAACACGGTGTCGAACTCCAGCCCCTTGGCCTGGTGGATGGTCATGACCTTCACCGAATCGGCGTCCGTGGGCTGCACGGGCGCCCACTCGGGCCGGTCGCTGGCCTCCACCGCCTCCACGTAGTCCAGGAAGGCCCGGAGGGTCAGCTCCCCCTCCACGGGCGAGAACGCGTGGACCTCGTCCAGGAACGCGGCCAGGTTCCGCCGGCGGGCCGTGGCCACCTCGAGGTCGGGGCTCGCGTCCAGCTCCGCGAGGATACCGGTCCTCCGGATCACCTCGGCCAGGAACTCACCGACCGGGCGCCGAGCCTCCTGGCGCAGCTCGGCCAGCTCGCGACGGAACTCCTCGAGGCGCTCCCGCCCCTGCGCCGACAGGCCATCCGTCTCGTCGAGGTGCTCCAGGGCCTCGGTGAACAAGAAGGGCATGGCCTCACCCTCCTCGGTCCCCCGCACCAGGTAGTTGCGCTCCTTGGCCCACGCGGCGACCCGGGCCAGGTCCTTGAACCCCACCCGGTACCGGGGCCCCAGGAGGACGCGGGCCAGGCTCACGCTCGCGTTCGGGTCCGCGGTGGCCCGGGCGTAGGACAGGACCTCCACCACCTCGGGGAGCTTCAGGAGTCCCGTCAGGCCGGCCACCTCGACGGGGATGCCCAGTTCGGCGAAGCGTTCCTGGAGGGCGAAGAACAGGCGGCTGGAGCGGCACAGCACGGCGATGCTGGACCACGGATCGCCTCCCTGGTGGAGCCTTCCGATCCGTTCCGCGATCCACCCGGCCTCGGCCCACTCGTCGGCGTGGCGGACGATCTCGATGGCGCCCGGACCGTTCGGCTCCCACGGCACCAGCCGCTTGTCGGGGTCCGGACGCTGCTCCGGGGGGAGCGGTTCGATCAGGCGGTCGGCCGCCGCGAGGATGCGGGCCCCCGAGCGGAAGTTCGTGTACAGGGGCAGCTTCCCGGGGGGCGATCCGTCGACCCGGGGGAACTGGCGCTGGAACTGGAGCAGGTTGAACAGGCTGGCTCCCCGCCACGCGTAGATGTTCTGGTCGGGATCACCCACCGCCGTGACCGGGAACCCCCCGCCGAACAGGCCCTCGATCAGCCGGGCCTGGGCCACGTTGGTGTCCTGGTACTCGTCGAGGAGCGCGGTGGCGAAGCGGGAGCGGTACTCCTGGGCCACGGCGGGGTTTCCCTCCACCACCCGCAGGGCCAGGGCGATCTGGTCGCCGAAGTCGATCACCCCGCGGTCCCGCTTCAGCTGGTGGAACACCTGCGCCGCCCGGGCCAGCTCGATGCGCTCGTTGGCCGCCACGTAGGCCCTGTCGCTCCGGTACCCCGAGAGCGCCTCCAGCCGCTCCCGGTTGAACTCCACCACCCGTTCCAGGTCCACGCAGTGGTCGGCGGCCTGGTCCGCGAGCTCCAGGATCTTGCCCACCACGCTGGGCTGCCACTCCGCCGCCAGGTGGTCGAACGTCATCCGGTCCAGCACCTGCGCGCACAGCTCGGAACGCTGGGCGGGCGACAGCACGCGCTGGCCGGGCTCGATCCCCGCCAGGAGCCCGTGCCGCTCCACGATCTGCGCCGCGAACCCGTGGTAGTTGAGGATCTCCGGCTCCTCTCCCTCCGGCAGGGCCAGATGCGCGAGGGCCCGGCGGACCCGGAGCATCAGGTTCTCGGTGGCCTTGTTGGTGAAGGTCAGGCACAGGACGTTGCCGGGCAGTACGCCTTCACCTGGGGCGCGGTCCTGGATCCGCCCCAGCGCCACCAGCGCCAGGTACACGATCCGAGCCGCCATGACGGAGGTCTTGCCCGAGCCCGCCCCCGCCACCACGACGTAGGGCTCGAGGGGCATGGAGATGGCTCGCCACTGCTCCCCCGTGGGCTCCGCGCCCATCGCCGCAACGAGCTCCGGAGGGACCTCGCGCCGCGCCCGCGCCCCGGTCATCGCCGCGACCTCCCTTCGATCTCCGAGAACAGGGGCGATCCCTCCGGCCACAGCGGGCAGAGCGTCTTGAACTGGCAGAAGTGGCAGTCCGCGGCGGGACTGGGGCGGTACGCCTCCGTCTGCATCAGGGTCCGGATCCGGCCGATGAGACCGCCCAGGCGCTCTCGCATGCCCTCGCCGTACGCGGCCACGTTGCCCCCGGACGGCATGAATCCAACCCTGGCCACGCGGTCGGGCTCGTTCCACTTTCCGCGGAGGAACGCCAGCTCCACCGCCCGGACCGGACGGTAGGGGGCAAGCTCCGGAGCCTCGTCCACGGCCAGGTAGTAGATCCCAAGCTGGAGGTTCTCCTCGGGCTTCCCCGCGTTGTCGCTCTTCCCCGTCTTGTAGTCGGTGATCCGGTTGCCCCCCGCTATGATGGGGCCGATCCGGTCGATGTAGCCCGTCACGGTGGCCCCGTCGAACTCGAACTCGAACCGCACCTCCCGGGCCAGCGAAGGGTTCCGCTCGTACTCCCGGAACCAGTTCGGAAGCATCTTCCTGGCGACCAGGCGGCGGAAGGCCTCGGACACCGCGTACGAGGGGAACTCCTCCTGCCGCCACCGGTCGTCGGCCGCCTGGACCAGCGACTCCAGCGACCGCGGGATCTCGCCCTGCTCGTACTCCTCGATCAGGCGGTGGACCAGCTGGCCCACCCAGGCGTGGTAGCCGGATGCGCCTCCCAGGCCGAGCTCCTCGGACAGCACGTACTGGAGCTCGCAGTTCTCCAGGGTGCCCAGGCGGGAGAACGAGACCCGAACCCGGTCGTGCAGGGGCCGGCCCGTGTCGGTCCAGTCCCGCTGGAACCACCACCGGGCGGGGTCTGCGCCCAGCGCCAGGAGCCCGTCCAGCGCGGCCAGGCGGTCGGGGGCCGCACCCCTCGGGTCGGCCAGGGTCCGCCGCCACCAGGCCGCGGCTTCCCCCGCGGTCAGGGGATCCGCCGACGGTCCCTCAGGCAGCGCCTGCCACCCGACGCCCAGCTCGTCCACCAACCGCGACCGCGCCGTGAGCTCCGGGTCGTCGTGGGCGGTGCTGGCGGTGAAGACGACCCGCCGGGCCGCCCTCCCCACCACCACGCGGAACAGCCCTCGCTCGTCGGCCAGGCGCAGGCGGTTGCGATCGGACTGCGAGACCCGGCCCTCCAGGGCGGCAAGGTCGAACATGGGCTCGGGCCGGGACAGGCTGGGGAAGTTCCCTTCCAGCGCTCCCACCACGATCACGGTGTCGACCTCCCGTCCCACGGACCCATGCGCGGTGAGGACCCTGACGGCCTCGGGCTCCCGGCCGCCTCCCGCCCCGTGTCCCGGGCCTTCCTCCCCGGCTTCGATCCCTTCCAGGAAGGCCTCGATCCCGGGGTCCGCCGATACCCCGGCGGCCGCCACGGCGCCGGCGAAGGCGACCACGGCGTCCAGCATCCGGCGCGATTCGGGATCGCCCTCCGCCCGTTCCACCAGCCGGCGGGCGTAGGGCAGCCCCCGCCACAGGACGCCGAACGCGTCCAGGACGGAGCCCGCTGCCTTCGCCTCGGCGTCCTGCAGCACCGTTCGGAGGGACGCCACCGATTCGGCCTGCTCGCTCGGGAGCCCCGCGGTGTGGGCAAGGGCCCCCCCGGCGGGCTCGCCGGCGGTACGGGCCGACCGGACCAGGCCTCGGGCCGCGGCAGGAGCGAGCCGGGCCAGCTCCGAGGTCAGGAGGGGCTCAATCAGCGCGTCGCGCTGCTCCGGACGGGCGATCCACCGGAGGGCCAGCACGAAGGGGTAGGTCGAGGGTTCGGCCAGCAGGGACAGGCCCCGCTCCGGAGCGAAGCGAGGGATGCCTCCATCGTCCAGGGCCCGCAGCAGGCCCCCCACGTGGCTGCCGTGCCGGCGCACAACCACCGCCAGCCGGCTCCAGGGAACGTCCTCCTCGACGTGGACCCTGCGGAGCTCCCGGACCACGGCGCCGTACTCCTCCGACACGTGCGGGGTGAGCCAGGCCTCGAGCCGGACATCCGGGCCACGATGCCGCGTGGCCAGCGACACCCGGGCCGTGCCCGGGACGCGCTCGGCGAAGCGGCGAAGCGGCACGTCCGTGGACCCCTGGAACGAGAAGACGTGCCCGTCGGGATCACCCGCCACGACCAGGCTCTGCGGGGCGAGGCCCAGGATCAGCGCCTCCGCGGCAAGAGTGGAGTCCTGGTAGTCGTCGACCAGGACGTGGTCGTAGAAGGACGGCTGGCCCTCCACCGCCCCGGAGGCCTGCTCCACCAGCCCGGCGAAGTCCAGGGTGTTCTCCGCGTCCAGGACGTCGAGGTACCGGCGGTAGAAGGCCGCCAGCTCGCGCCACCCCGTGACCCCGGACGTCTCCGCCTTCTTGGCGGCCACTTCCGGCGGGAGGAGCGCCTCCTGGGCCCGGAGCAGGAACTGGCGGACCTGGTCGGCGAAGCCCCGCAACCCGAGCATGGCCCCGTAGGTGGGCCAGGCCCCCCGGTCCTCGCCCTGGAGCAGGTCCTGGACCTTGGCGAACTGGTCCGCGGCCGACAGCACGGTAGGCGCGGCCGGGTAGCCCAGGACCCCGAACCGCCGGGTCACCACGTCGTAGGCCAGCCCATGGACGGTGGTCACCCGGAGGCTGGGCAGCGACGCCCGCAGCCGGTCGAACAGGGCGGCCCGAGCCTCGGCCCTGGCCCGGGACGACCCCACCACCAGGACGACGCGGTCGGGGTCCGCCCCGTCCTCGATCAGCCGGGCGAAGCGCTCCCTGAGCACGGCGGTCTTGCCTGTTCCGGACGGCCCCGTGACCAGCAGCGGGCCCGCCGGATGGGCCAGCACGCGTTCCTGGTCGGGGTCGTCCTGAAGTCGCATGCCCCGATGCTATCGCCGGGGTACGACACGCTGAAGGCGTGATGGCCGCAGCGTCCCCGTTTCCGCCGCGGGCACGGCGGGTCAGTCGCCGATCGAAGGGTCGATTCCCCGGTCCCCGAGGGGTCCGGCGTGTTGGCGGGGGCCGAAACGGGGAGGAAGGAGTTGAACCGCCCATGAACGTAGGCCTTCTCATCCTTCGCATCGTGGTGGGCGGACTCTTCGTCGGGCACGGCACGCAGAAGCTGTTCGGCTGGTTCGGGGGCCACGGGGTCCAGGGCACCGGCGGGTTCTACGCCAACATCGGATTTCGGCCGGGCCCGAAGATGGCGGTCCTGGCCGGCGTGTCCGAGGCGGGCGGCGGGTTGCTGCTGATGCTGGGATTCCTTACTCCCCTGGGCGCTGCCGCCATCATCGGCGTGATGACCGCGGCGACGCTCGCCGTACACGCCGAGAAGGGCATGTGGAACAGCGACGGCGGGATGGAGTTCCCCATCACGCTGGCCGCCGCCGCTTCCGGCCTCGCCTTCGCCGGCCCGGGCGCGTACTCCGTCGACCATGCCCTGGGATGGACGCTCTCTGGGATCGGCTTCGGTGTCGCCGCCACCCTGCTCGGCATCCTGGCGGGAACGGTCATGAACGCCTACCGGCTGGAGCGCCTGCGGCAGGCAGCGGACGTCGCCCCCTCCGAGGAGCGGCGGGCCGCCTAGCTTCCTCCGCCGAAGATCCTTCGAGCCCAGCCGGCCGACCGATCGCCGGGCTCGTCGATCCTGGGCTGGGGCGCCGCGTTCCGGAGCCATCGGGAAAGGTCGCGCGGGGTGATCGACCCCACCAGCCGTCCGTCCCGGAGCACGATCGCGGAGTCCCCTCCGCCCACCATCTCGGCCACGCGATCGGCCTCCACCACCGCGTTCGCGTCGGGAAGCGGGATCACCGCATCCCGCACGGGCCGCATGGGATTCCGCCGCCCGATCCGGCGGGCCGAGGCGAACGACAGCACCCCCACCACCCGCCCGTCGTCCACCACCGGGAAGGACTCCTCCTCGTGGCCGGACAGGTACCCGTACAGGGCCTCGGAGAGGGTGATGTCCGCGGGAATGGCCCGCGGGGCAGGGCCCATGGCTTCCGCGGCCGTGCCCGCGGAGAGAAGGCGGCGGAGCCGGCGCTGGCGAAGCGAGCCCTGGGCGGCCTGGAGCAGGAACCACCCGATGAAGGCAAGCCAGAGCCCGCTGCCGAAGTCCTGTTGTACCGCCTGGACCAGGCCCGCCACGATGAGACCGGCCGCCACCACCGATCCCGTCCACCCGGCGACGCCGGTGGCCCGGTCGAGGTCGCCGGTGATCCTCCACACCGCGGAGCGGAGAAGCCGCCCCCCGTCCAG
>Ga0307278_10001164_pt1 | contig 13090 bp, 12 predicted proteins | sample ER_DNA_117_FD_194482 | JGI IMG/M metagenome (GOLD analysis project Ga0307278, IMG submission 194482) | Bulk soil microbial communities from the East River watershed near Crested Butte, Colorado, United States - ER_DNA_117 | ecosystem: Environmental > Terrestrial > Soil > Floodplain | place... | reverse complement strand
CGTCGTCGGGTCGAACGTGTCGAGGCCGAGCAGCTCGACCTCGTAGCGCTGCGCCCCGCCGGGTTCCTCGGGGTCGACCTTCCGGATCGCGACGTCGGGCAGCCCCGGAACTGCGCCTGCGTCCCAACGTCCGGGCGAAGCCGCTTCTTGATCGTGCTTGGAGGTCTCGGCCCGGGGCCGAGCCTTCTGCCTGGCCACGGGGGACAGTTTCGCATGCCGTCCGGGCGGGTCGGTACGCTGTGGGTATGTTGGCAGAACGGACAACCTCGACATCGCCGGGCGAGGAGCTGGCGGCGCTCACGTTCGGCGAGCTTGAGGACGAGCTGGCCGAGCTCGCGTCGCACATCTACGCGGGCACCTGCCGGTGGCTCGAGCTTGTTGCCGAGGTCGATCGCCGCGACGGCTGGGCCGACACCGGGTCGACGTCGTGCGCCGAGTGGATCGCGTGGCGGTGTGGGATCGCGCCGCGGGCGGCGCGCGAGCACGTCCGGGTAGCTCGGCGGCTCGGCGAGCTTCCCCGCATCCACGCGGCCTTCTCGCGCGGCGAGCTGTCGTACGCGAAAGTGCGGGCGCTGACGCGCGTTGCCGACGAGAGCTCGGAGGCGGAGTTGCTCGAGCTCGCAGGTCACATGACGGCCGCGCAACTCGAGCGGGCAGTGAGCGGCTACCGGCGAGTGACGACCCGGGAGGCGAACGTGGCGCACGAAGACGAGTACGTCGCCTACTACTGGGAAGACGACGGCACGCTCGTCGTGCGCGGCCGGCTCGCCCCCGAGGACGGCGCCCTGTTCCTCCGCGCGCTCGAGGCAGGGCGCGACTCGCTGTGGGAGCACCGTCCCGAAGGGGCAGGTGGTTCCGCGGAACCGCCGGTCCGGGAGCGGCGGCCGACGAACGCCGACGCACTGGTCGCGCTCGCTGACCTGGCACTCGCGCGCGAGGACGCCGGTCGATCGGGCGGCGAGCGCTACCAGGTCGTGGTCAACGTCGACGTTCCGGTGCTCGCAGCCGACGCGCCGGGCGCCTGCGAGCTCGACGGCGCCCCGGCGATCGCGCCTGAGACGGCCAGGCGGCTGAGCTGTGACGCGTCGCTCGTCCGCGTCGCGGAACGTGACGGCGAGACCCTGACCGTCGGCCGGAAGACAAGGACGATCCCTCCGTCGCTCAGGCGGGCTCTCAGGGCGCGGGATCGCGGGTGTCGCTTCCCCGGCTGCACGAACCACCGCTTCGTCGACGCGCATCACGTGCAGCACTGGTCGCAGGGCGGCGAGACCAGCGTCGAGAACCTGCTCCTCGTCTGCCGCCGGCACCACCGGCTCGTCCACGAGGGCGGCTACCGCCTCGAGTCTCTGCCGGACGGCGGTGTCCGCTTTAGGCATCCCTCCGGCGTGCCGATCCCGGACGCTCCGGGGTCTCCGCCCGGAGACGCCGATCGGTTGCTGGAGAGCAACCTCCGCTCCGGCATCGCGATCCACAAGGACACGTGCCTGAACGGCGATGGCGACCCGATGGACCTCGGACTGGCGCTCGACGCGCTCCTGCAGATCGCGGGCGACCGGTCGTCGTAGAAGATGGACGCGTGCAGCTGGGAGCGCACGTGTCCACCACGGGCGGCATCCACACGGCGATCGACCGGGCCGAGGCGCTCGGCGCCGAGTCGGTCCAGCTCTTCACCCAGAGCCCACGCGCGTGGCGGCCCACGAACCACGACCCGGAGAACTTCGAGCGCTTCAAGGAGCGCCGCGCCGAGGTGGGTATCGACGGGGTCGTCTGCCACGCGCTCTACCTCGTCAATCTCGCCAGCCCCAAAGACGACGTCTACGAGAAGTCCGTCGCGACCCTCGTGAACACCGTCGACGTCGCCTGTGCGATCGAGGCGGACGGCGTCGTCTTTCACGTGGGCTCGCACCTCGGAGCCGGGCTCGAGACCGGCCTCGAGCGGGTCGAGCCGGCGCTCGAGGAGGCGCTCGGCCACTGCGCGGGCCCGACCCGGCTGCTGGTCGAGAACTCCGCAGGCGCGGGCGGGACGATCGGGCGCTCGATCGAGGAGGTCGCCGCGGTCGTCGACCGACTCGGACGGCACGACCGGCTGGGCATCTGCCTCGACTCCGCGCACCTGTACGCATCGGGCTACGACGTCACCGACCGCGAGGCCCTCGACCGCGTCCTAGAGGAGGTCGATGCCCGGATCGGCCTCGAACGGCTGCGCGTCCTCCACGTCAACGACTCGAAGACACCGCTCGGCTCGAACCGCGACCGCCACGACAACATCGGACAGGGCCTGATGGGCGAGCGGCTCGGCGCCTTCCTGGGGCACCCGGGGCTCCAGGACCTCCCCGCGATCCTCGAGGTGCCCGGCAAGGACGGTCACGGGCCGGACAAGGCCGAGGTGCGGAAGCTGAAGAAGCTGCACGCCCGCTGGACCGGACGTTGACGGCTCCTGCACCTCCTGTCACCTCGCTCGCAGTTCGGGGAACCGCTCGTTGGCAACGCCGAGACGATGTTCCTGCACCCCGCAGCGCAGGAACTCGCCGCCGACGGCGACCTCGGCGCCCGTCCGTCCGTCGTTCTCGTCGCCGGCCGGTGGGATCCGTCGGACCCCGAGGGATACGCATTCTGGGGTCAGCCTGCAGAAGGGCGTCGCACGCCACAGCAGCAACGCGATTCTCGCCCGAGCTGACAACGCCGCCCATGCGATCCCGATTGAGAACCCCAGCGTGATCGTCCAGGCCGTCCGGCTCGTCGTCCTCGCCGTCCGCTCCGGCTCTCCGCTGCCTGCGTGCGCCCAGTCGGCGCTCCCGGCGCAAGACGCCACCTGCCTCGACCCGGCTGCGCCCTAGTCGCCGGGAATCGTCCAGCGGCGAAGGCCGCGCTCGGGCTCCCACGCGAGACCGTAGCGTCCCTCGCCGAAGATCACGAACCCCGCCGCCTCGACGTCGACGGCGAACAGGTGGTAGGTCGGCTCGGCCGGCTCCCAGTCGATCCGGGCCTTGACCGCCGCACGGTAGCGGGCGCGGCGGCTCGGCTCCGGCACGTCGACCGCCCGGCCGTAGAGCTTGAAGTCGCCCTCGGTGCCGAGCCGGTCGGAGACGACGCTGTGGACGACGCAGCGCGGGTCGCGCAGGAGGTCGCGCGCCTTCGGCGAGCGCCACATCATTCCGAGCAGCAGCTCGCCGTCGACGAACTCGGGCTCGACCGGGCTGATACGCGGATAACCGTTGTTGCGCAACGTCCCGACGAGACAGAGCTCGCGCGCGCGGAGCCGCTCCTCGCCGAGAATCGCGAGCTCGGGACAGGCGTCGGCGAACTCGCGCCACTGCATCCGGCCAGCTTACGCCGTGCGGATCTCGCCCTGCCTCACTCGGCGCGTGGCGCTCCTTCGGATAGGCCGAGCGTGGGGTAGTCGGAGCCACGATCGCGAAAAGTCGCGAGACTTTCGCGGTTACTTGACCTGCGCGAAGACGCGGAAGCTCGGCTCGCCCTGCGGCACTTCGAAGAACTCCGGGTTCACGCAGCCGAGCTCGTCGATGCGGTGCTCGTAGCAGAGCTCGACCTCGGCGCGGCACATCGGCAACGGGTTCCGCTGCGCCTTGACCGCTCCGAACCCTCTCTCCGCCTCTGCCGCCTGCAGCAGGTCGAGGTCGATGTCGACGGCGTAGACGCGCTGCATGCAGCCGACGTAGGTGTGGCCGAACTCCTTGTACGTGTAGAGGAACGGACAGGAGCGCTCGAGGCAGGCAGCCGGGTAGACGATCTTGTCGCAGTGGACCTCGCAGCGGCGGCACTCGATCTCGTCCTGCGGCCGGAGAGGCAGCTCAGCCGCCGCCTGCGTCTGTGCCTCCATGACGGGATTTTGCTCGCAGGGGGCGAGCCTGCGCAAGACTTGACAATCGCAGTGTCATGCGCTAGCCGGCATCGCCCGGCCCGCGGTGTCTCGAGGCAACCCGCGTCCGACCAGTAGCGTTCGGCCCCCGGATGGTGCGAAGACTCCTCTTCGTCTCGCTCGCGCTGTCGCCGATCACGATCGCCGTCCACTACCTGCTCGACCCGGGATCGACCGTCGACTTCGCGCTCTCGGCAGCGGCGCTCATCCCGCTCGCGTGGCTGATCGGCGACGCGACCGAGCACGCCGCGCAGCACACGGGCCCGGGGATCGGTGGCTTCCTCAATGCGACCTTCGGCAACGCGCCGGAGTTGATCATCGCCCTCTTTGCAGTCTCGGACGGTCTCTTCGAGGTCGTACGGGGCTCGCTGACGGGAAGCGTGATCGGGAACCTCCTACTCGTTCTCGGCTTCTCGCTCGCCTTCGGTGGCCGTGGCACCCTCGACCGCCGCTCCGCGTTCGTCTCGCTCGGCCTGGTCGCGCTCGCGGTCCTCCTCTTCCTCGTGCCGGCCGTGCCGGGGTTCCACGGCGACCCCGAACGGGATTCGATCGCCCAGCTCTCGATCGCACCGTCGATTGCGTTGCTCGTCGTGTACGTCTACGTCACGTATCGGTCGCTGCGGCGGCATAGCCGGCTCCACGCCTCCGACGAGGTGCCTGAGATGGAGGCCTGGTCGCTGACCGTCTCGCTCGCAGTGCTCGCGCTCGCGACCGTCGCCACCGCCCTGATCGCCGAGATCCTCGTCAACTCGCTCGAGGAGTTCGCGGACAGCGCCGGCCTGACCGACTTCTTCGTCGCCGCGGTGATCGTCGCCATCGTGGGCAACGCCGCCGAGCACGGAGGGGCTGTCGTCGTCGCCTATCGAGGCAGGATCCAGCTGGCCGCGGAGATCGCACTCGCGTCGAGCGCCCAGGTGGCGGTATTCCTGGTGCCGGCGGTCACGCTGCTCGCCTGGGCGATCCAGCCGCTCTCCCTCAGCTTCCGGCCTGTGGAGCTCGGCGCGCTCGTGTTCGCGGTGGCCTTCACGGCGTCCCTGATCGCCGACGGGCGCTCGAGCCGACCCCGCGGAATTGCGCTGATCGCCGCCTACGTGGCGGTCGCGGCGGCGTTCTTCGTGGCCGGCGATCGGTGACGTATGAGCATCCGGTGAACGGCCGACGACGCCCGCCGGTGAATCGCTAGTGTTGGAGCGATGGCCACGGCCCCCCAGCAAACTCGGGTGGCGGGAGAGACCGAGGACGCCGTCGTTGCGGCTCGTGACCTCTGCCGCGTCTACGGTGAGGGCGAGACGTCCGTGCAGGCGCTGCGGGACGTGTCGCTGGACGTCGCGCGCGGCCGGCTGACGGCCGTCATGGGCCCGTCGGGCTCAGGCAAGTCGACGCTCATGCACGTGCTCGCCGGCCTCGACCGCCCGACCCGCGGCGAGGTCAGGATCGACGGGACGGACATCACGAAGCTCGGCGACACGGAGCTGACGAAGCTGCGGCGCGAGCACGTTGGCTTCATCTTCCAGTTCTTCAACCTGCTGCCGATGCTGACGGCGGAGGAGAACATCACCCTCCCGCTGGCGATCGCCGGCGAGAAAGTCGACGACGCCTGGTTCGACGAGCTGATCGGTCGCGTCGGACTCGGGGACAGGCTCGCCCATCGTCCCGCCGAGCTGTCGGGCGGCCAGCAGCAGCGCGTGGCGATCGCTCGCGCGCTCGTCTCGAGGCCGAGCGTCGTCTTCGCCGACGAGCCGACCGGGAACCTCGACTCAGCCACCAGCCGCGAGATCCTCGACGTGCTCCGCGAGGCGGTCGAGGGGTACGACCAGACGACGGTGATGGTCACACACGACGCGAACGCGGCCGCGATCGCCGACCGCGTGTTCTTCCTCGTGGACGGCGAGATCGTCCGCGAGATCGGGCGCTGCCAGGCCCACGACATCCTCTCGATTCTCGAAGAGCTCGACGCGCGGTGATCCGCGTAGCGAAGGGCCTGGCCGGGCGGAAGTTCCGGGCGTCACTCACTGCGATCGCGATCGTCCTGGGCGTCGCGATGATCAGTGGTACCTACATCCTCACCGACACGATCGACAAGGCGTTCAACGCCATCTTCGCGGAGTCCTACGCGGGCACGGATGCCGTCGTCAGCGGCGAAGGGCCCGACATCAACTTCCAGGGCAACAGGTCCACGCCGCCGTCCGTGTCCGAGTCGCTGCTGCCGAAGGTGAAACGGCTCCCCGACGTGGCAGCGGCGGCCGGAGTCGTCGCGGACGACAGGTCGGCCAAGATCATCGGCAATGACGGCAAGGTGATCGACACTCAGGGGGCGCCCTCCCTCGGCTTCGGGATCGACCCGACGGCGACGCGCTTCAACCCGCTCCGGCTCCTCGACGGCACCTGGCCGACGCGCCCCGGCCAGGTCGTGATCGACAACGGCACTGCCAAGGACCAGGGGTTCGAGATCGGCGACACCGTCCGGGTCGCATCGCTCCACCCCGTTCGTTCGTTCAGGCTGGTCGGCATCGCGCAGTACGGGACCGTCAGCTCGCTCGGGAGCACGACCTTCGCCGTGTTCACGATCCCGGAGGCGCAACTGCTGTTCGACCGGCAAGGCGAGTACGACGCCATCTCCGTGGCCGCCAAGCCGGGCATTGGCCAGCAGCAGCTCGTAAACGAGATCCGGCCGATCCTGCCCGCCGACGCGAAGGTGGAGACCGCCGTGCAGCAGGCCAAGGAGGACAGCGACCAGGTGAGCGACTTCACGAAGTTCATCCGGTACTTCCTGCTCGCCTTCGGCGGGATCGCGTTGTTCGTGGGCGCATTCGTGATTTTCAACACGCTCTCGATCACCGTCGCGCAGCGGGCGCGCGAGTTCGCGACCATGCGCACGATCGGCGCCTCGCGACGCCAGATCCTCGTGTCGGTCGTGTTCGAGGCGCTCGTGATCGGCGTGATCTCGTCCGTCGTCGGCCTGTTCCTGGGCCTCGCGCTCGCCAAGGGCCTGAACAGCCTCTTCAAGGCGCTCAGTCTCGACCTGCCGACCACCGGACTCGTGTTCGCGACCCGGACGGTGGTCGTGGCGCTGCTCGTCGGGGTAATCGTGACCCTGCTCGCGGGGTTCGCCCCCGCGTTACGGGCGACGCGAGTGCCGCCGATCGCCGCCGTGCGCGAAGGCGCCACGCTCCCACGTTCGCGACTGGCGAGGTTCACCTGGCTGTTCGCCGGGGCGACGGTCGCGATCGCCGTCCTCCTGCTCGGCTACGGCCTCTTCGGGAACGACCTCGGCACCGCCGAGCGCCTGCTGTCGATTGCGGTCGGCTGCCTCTCGCTGTTCGTCGGCGTGGCGCTGCTCTCACCGCGGCTCGTGCGGCCGCTCGCCTGGACGCTCGGCTGGCCGGCCTCGCGCATCGGCGGCGCCGCCGGGCAGCTCGCGCGTGGCAACGCACGCCGCAACCCCGGACGAACGGCGGCCACGGCGGCCGCGTTGATGATCGGCATCGCGCTCGTGACCTTTGTCGCGGTGCTGGCGGAGGGCATGCGGGCGTCCAACTCGGACGCGATCGAGCGCCAGGTGATCGCGGACTACGTCGTCACGTCGCAGGACGGCTTCACGCCCTTCGTCGGCTCCGCCGGCTTAGCGGCCGCGAACGCGCCGGGGGTGACGGTCTCGAGCGACGTCCGCTCCGAGCTCGGCAAGGCGGACGGGTCCGGCCAGTACATCACGGGGATCGACCCGGGCACGATCACCAAGGTCTACGAGTTCGACTGGAAGCAGGGCTCGGACGCGGTGCTCGGACAGCTCGGCGCGGACGGCGCCATCGTCGCCGACGGTTTCGCCGACGAGAAGAACCTCGAGGTCGGCTCGCGCTTCCGCCTCGTCTCGGCCGACAACCGCCGCGGTGAGTTCGTCGTCGACGCGATCTACAAGCCGCCGCCCTTCTACCCGATCCTGGGCAACGTCTCGATCTCGAAGCAGCGCTTCGACACGCTGTACCAGCGCCCGCGGAACCAGTTCACGTTCATCAACGCCGCCGGCGGCACGAACAAGCGCGAGGACGCGCGCCTGGAGCAGGCGCTCTCGACCTATCCCGACGCGAAGGTGCTGACCCGCTCGCAGTGGATCAAGGACCAGGAGGCGGACCTGAACCAGTTCCTGAACCTGCTCTACCTGCTGCTCGCGCTCTCGGTGGTGGTGAGCCTGTTCGGCATGGTGAACACCCTCGTCCTCTCGGTCTTCGAGCGCACGCGCGAGCTGGGAATGCTGCGTGCAGTGGGGATGACGCGGCGCCAGGTGCGGCGGATGGTGCGCCACGAGTCGGTAATTACCGCCCTGATCGGCGCCGCGCTCGGCCTGCCGCTCGGGATCTTCCTGGCCGTGCTGGTGACGAAGGCGCTGCAGCAGTTCGAGCTGCAGTTCTCGATTCCCTACTGGACGCTCGTCATCTTCGTCGTGATCGCGATCATCGCCGGCCTCCTGGCCGCGATCCTGCCGGCACGCCGCGCCGCGAGACTAAACGTGCTCGAGGCGCTCCAGTACGAATAGATCAGCCGGAAAATCTTCGATTTTCCGGCTCCCGGCCTGCCGGCGGGCGCTTGCGAGCGAGGCCGGGCAAAGCCCGGCCTCGCGGCGACCAACCTCAGATCTCGGGACGCTACCGGCGAAGCTCGGCCAGCAGCAACTGAGGCGAGAGCAGCCTGATACCCCGGTGGTCGCCGAGCCGAAGCAGGTGCTTCTTGTCACCGGTGGCCACGATGTCGACCTCAGGCCCGACCGCGCGGGCCAGGATCAGATCGTCCGCCGGGTCGCCCGTCACCGCCGGTGCAGCGTCCGGCGCGGTCGGCTGGCCAGCCGCAAGTTGCACGAGCAGGTCGCATGCAGCGCGAGCGCGTTCGTGGTTGAAGCCGAGCTTCTCCGTCAGCACGCGCTCGAGTTCGTCCAGCACGACGTCGGGCAGCACGAGCTCGATCCGCCTGTCGATCGCCTCCTCGAGCACTCGGCTCGGCGGCCCGTCTGCGATCAGCGCCGAGACGAGGACGTTCGTGTCGCAGAGAACCCGGAGCGTCAGGGTCGGCTGTCGCGGAGCTCGTCGACGAGCACCTCCGCGTCCTCGGGGCCGATCCCCCGCTCCTCTGCCTGGCCGCGCCCGTAACGTTGGAGCTCGCGAAGATGCTCGAGCTGGAGTTGCCGCCGGAGAGCGTCTCGCACGAGCTCGCTCTTCGTCTTTCCCTGGGCGCGCGCGAGCGCCTCGGTCTCTCGCATCAGCTCGTCGGGGATGGATACGGAGAGCAGCCTCGACATGTATATGAAGTTACCATATGCCACACGCGATGTGGACGACGCGCGGCCGCCGCCGCGCGCTCAGCCGCTCGGATCCGCGCTCTGCGTTGGTTGCTCCTTCGTCGGCTGCTCCCGCGCGTGTCTGCGACGGGCGTACGGCTCCAGGCCCTCCATGGCGCGGGCGATCGCCCAGTTGTGGTTCCAGCGGAGGGCGGGGCGGAGCACCGGTGTGAGGATCTTCAAGAGCGTCCTGTCGGCGATGACGCGCCAGTCGAAGCGGACGTGTGTGCCGCCTGAGTCGATCGGCGTCAGCGTCCAGATGCCGTGTCCGCGGAGATCTCCCTCCACGTCTGCCTCGACGACTCGCGGCGAATCGAGGTGAACGATGCGGGAGGTGGTCCGTAGGTCGTACGGAAGCCGCCCCTGGAAATGCTGCTTGGAGACCTGACCGACTGCCAGCGGCCCGTCGACCTCGACGTCCTTGTAGACGGCGTTCCACCAGTCCGGGTAGGTCGTGGAGTCGGCGAGGGCGGCGAAGACCGGATGGGCCGGCGCGTCGACGTCCCACTCGTCGACGAACACGTACTCGCGGCCGCTGCGCTCGGCGACGCCGGCCACGCTCAGAACCGTGCGCGCGAAGGCACGCTGCACCGCTGCAGGCGGCCGCGCGGCCCGACCCTCGTCCGGGAAGTCGTGGATGATCCGCGCCGCCGCCGTGGGCCGCAGATAGCCGCGCCTGGTGATCCCGCCTTCGCGTGAGAGGTCGGCGAGACGCTCGAGGAGCTCCTCGGTGCGGAGTGCCGGCTCGAGCTTCACCCGCACACGCCCCTCCTCCGGGCCGTCGGCATAGTGTCGATGGGAGGTGCCGGCGGGGATCACGAGCGACTCGCCGGCCGTCAGCACACGGTCGCGTCCGCCCATCGAGACTCGCAGGCGGCCCGAGACGACTTCGTGCCGCTCGGATTGCAGCGGATGCACGTGGCGCTGCGCGGGAAAGCCCCGCGGACGTCCGATCACCTCGTATTCGAGCACCTCGCCGTCCGTCTCGGCCGCCGTCCTGAGGAAGACGATCTGCATTCCCAGAGCCGGCACATCCAGCAGGTCGCCCGCCTTTGCCATCGCCACCTCCTCCTCGCCGAGGCCGGATTCTACGAGCCTGGGCTTAGAACTCGGCCGCCGAAAACCTGCGCCCGCCGCGTGAAGGGGTACGTGGCCCAGTACAGCTTCACCGGCTCGCCGGACTCGTCGCGGACGACGCGCAGGAGCTCGCCGCGCTCGGAGCCCGACAGCACTCGGAAGCGGTCGTCGCCGACCGGCTCGAAGACGGCGGGCGGCGCCCACGGTGCCGCATCGCGCGCCTTCGCTTCGAGGCGGCCGGCACGGTAGCCGAAGACCCACTCCGAGCTCTCCGACCACCATGATCCGAGCAGCCCGGCGATCTGCACCGGCGCGTCGGCGGCAGGGCGCCAGGGCTCCATCTCGCCGAGCGTCTCGGCCGCGAGCGATGCGAGCTGGAGCGCGAGCTCGACGGTCCTCCCGCTGTGGGTCGCATTGGTGAGCACCGTGGCGCCGACGTGCTCGTTGGCCGAGTAGAAGACGGCCGTGATGAAGCCTGGCATCCCGCCGGTGTGCCCGAAGTAGATCCGCTCTCCCTCGCGGTAGAGCTGCAGGCCGAGCCCGTAGCCCTGCGTCCATCGAGCGTGGTCGGCAAGGCCCTGGAACGCGCGCATCTCGGCCGCGGTCTCCGGGCGCAGCACCTCGGGTGCAGGCTCGGCCAGGAACGAGGCCCACCGGGCTAGGTCGCCGACGGTCGACCACAGCTGCCCCGCAGATCGCTTGGCGCGCAGGTCGGGATGCGGCTCCCGCCTGACGACGTCCTCGAACGGCTCAACGAAGTAGCCCTTCGCCGCAGGCGGCGTCTCCTCCCACGTCGTGCGCTCGAGCCCGACCGGTGCGAAGAGCCGCTCCTCGACGTACCGCTCGTACCCCATGCCCGACCGCTGCTCCACGACCTGCCCGAGCAGCGCGAACGCGAGGTTCGAGTAGTGCCAGTGGGCTCCGGGGTCGAGCACGTGCTCAGCCTGCGCGTACGCTTCCAGGAGCCCCTCCCGGTCCGGGAACTCCATCGTCTCCCAGAGCTCGCCGGGGACCTCCCGCTGCAGCCCCGACAGGTGCGAGAGCAGGCCGCGGATCGTGGGCGAGCCGTGCGCGGCCTCGGGGAGATGCCGCGAGAGCGGATCCTCGAGCGCGAGCTCGCCCGCATCGCGAAGCTGCAGCACCGCCGCGGCGGTGAAGGTCTTCGTGATCGAGCCGATCCGGTACTGGTGCTCGGGAGTCGCCTTCTCGCCCGCCTCGGCGTCGGCGAGCCCGACCGCGCCCGCCCAGAGCACCTCGCCGCGCGAGAAGGCTGCGGCGGCGACGCTCGGGAGCCGAGCCTCCGCCTGGGTCCTCAGGACGAGGCGCGAAAGCTCCGCCTCGATCGGCGCTAAAGCCGAATCAGCCTGTCGAGCCACGGCACGCCCTCCTTCCGATGAGCGAGGTTACGCGCGCGCAAGGACTCCCAGCGCGCCCGGGATCAACTCGGTCGCCTGCTCGACGTCCTCGTCCGTCACGCCGAGGTACGTGGCCACGCGGAGGACGCCCGGCCGCAGCAGACCGACGCGGACCCCGTGCTCGGCGATTCGCAGCGTCGCCTCGGTCGTGTCGACGCCGATGGAGGCCAGGTCGACGGCGACGAAGTTCGTCTCGGTCGCGTCCGGGTCGACCGGCAGGCCGGCCCCCGCGAGACCCTCGGCCAGCCGGCGCGCCCGGGCGTGATCCTCGGCGAGCCGGTCGACATGGTGCTCGAGCGCGTAGAGCGCCGCGGCTGCGACCACGCCGGCCTGGCGCATCGCGCCGCCGAAGAGAAACTTGCCGTGCCAGGCTGCGGGTAGGCGCTCGTGCGACGTCGCGAGCACGGCGCCGAGCGGGCAGCCGAGACCCTTCGAGAAGCAGATCGTGACCGAGTCGGCGAGCCGCCCGAACTCGGATGCCGGGACGCCGCTTGCGACCGAGGCGTTCATGATCCGGGCGCCGTCGAGGTGGGCGGCGAGACCGCGCGCTTGCGCCACGGCGACGACCCCTTCGAGCTCGTCCAGCGGCCAGACGCGGCCGCCCGAGCTCCGGTGCGTCTGCTCGAGGACGACGACGCTCGCCGGCTGCAGGTCGTCCGCGCTCGTCGCGACCGCCCGCAGCTGCTCCGGCGTGATCCGCCCGGCCACGCCAGGGAGCCCTCGCATCACCAGCCCGGAGTGCACCGCGGGACCGCCCGCCTCGTAGACGAGGACGTGCGTCCGCTCCTCCGCGATCAGCTCGCCACCGGGTCGCGACAGCATGCGCAGCGCGATCTGGTTCGCCATCGTCGCCGTGGGGACGAACAGCGCCTCCTCCTGGCCGAGGAGATCAGCGGCGCGCCGCTGCAGCGCGTTGACGGTCGGGTCCTCGCCCAGCTGCTCGTCGCCCACCTCGGCCGCCCCCATCGCAGCCAGCATTCCGGGCGTCGGCTTGGTCGCCGTGTCCGACCGCAGGTCGATCACGATCCCAGCCTAGCCGCGAGACGTATCCCCGGCCTGCTCGGAGAGCTAGGCTTGCCGGCTCCCGGTGAGTCCCCGGGAGCCATGACCATGCGCGGCCTCACCCCTCAGTGCCACCGCAGCCTCCGCCGGTGCGTCACGTACGGCGCGTCCGCCGACGGCCGGGCCCCACTCGAATCCTGAGGGCCCAGCGTGGACCTCGATCTCCTCGACGCGGTGCTGGCAGACGCCGGCGAGCCTAGGTACAGGGCGCGGCAGATCTGGCGCTGGGCCGCCTCGGACGCGAGCGGGTACGACCAGATGACCGATGTCCCGGCCGCTCTCCGGCGGCGGCTCGCAGGTGAGGTGCCGATCTCGACGCTCGCGCTGGAA
>Ga0307278_10001163_pt1 | contig 13094 bp, 14 predicted proteins | sample ER_DNA_117_FD_194482 | JGI IMG/M metagenome (GOLD analysis project Ga0307278, IMG submission 194482) | Bulk soil microbial communities from the East River watershed near Crested Butte, Colorado, United States - ER_DNA_117 | ecosystem: Environmental > Terrestrial > Soil > Floodplain | place... | reverse complement strand
CAGGAAACGCCGACCCCAAGAGCTGATTAGTGCCCGAGCCGACCTCGGACAGGCGCGTAAAGTCGAGCCGCAGCGGGAAGGGGGAAATAAAGAGGTCAGCTCGGCTGGCTCTGTCGCCTTCCCAACAAAGAGCGACACGGCTGCCTCTCGCCGTCACGTCCTGGGACGCGAGCGTCTCGGGCCAAGCCGTGGCGCAATTAGGGTGGTCTTGAGATGGAGCGCCAGCTGACTGGGGAGTTCGGCCCCTCGCGCTCGAAACGGTTCGGCAAGGCGCTGGCCGAGGCTGAAAACGGGCCCGGCGAGTGCAGCGAGCTGGAGCCAGGCCGCTACCGGGCGAGCTTCGTGCTTGGCAGCGACGCCGTCGCCTACACGGCCCTCGCCCGTTTGCTCGAGCGGGTTCGCCACTGGCAGGCGACCGAGGTCCATGAATCGGAGGAGCCGGTCTCCGCCTACCACGCCAAGATGGCCTGGTGTGCTTCCTCGCAGCTGAAGTCGTTCGGGGAGTGTCGCTTCCGCTTCTCCTACGGGGTCTTTCCCCGCTGCTCTGTCTGTCCCCTGTTCGACGGCGAGCGGGCAATCCGGGACGTGCTGGGGGAAAACCCGCTTCCGCCGATCGTGCTCGAGATCACCTACGGTCCGAAGCTTCGCGCCCTGCTGCGGGGGGACCTGGAGAGCCTCGCTCAGGAATCCGAGCAGGACTGGCAGGTTCCCGACTTCCCGCCGGAAGAGTGGGGAGAGCCTGCAAGCGGTGACCCATCAGGCTGAAGCTCGAAGCATGCACTCGAGACGGCGCCAGATGCGCGCCGAGCGCTCATACGCCCTTCATTTCTGTTCACGCGCGCGCGAGGACGATCGCCGAGCGGCTGCTGCCGTGGCGCTCACGCGGTGGGGTGCGGGAGCTACTAGTGTGCGCGCCATTTCAGTCGCGTGCATCCGCGTCGATGAGTTCTCAGCAGGCCTGGTCACATTGCGATCTCGACGGGCTCGGCGGGCCAACGGCTTCCATCCACGAACTCGACCACGATCCGGTCGCCGGGTTTGCCGCGACCAGGTGATAGGACCACCTGCTTCACGATCTGCTGCAGGATGCGCCGCTGCTCGGGAATCGGCAACTTCTCGAACTCCTGCCTCACACCGACCGGTGTTAGCAAGTCCGATAGCTCGAGCGGAGCGTTCGCCCGCGCCTCGAACTCCGCCAGCGCGGCCTCGGCGTCCGTCAACGCCATCGCCTGCTTCGAGTCCTGCGGAGGCGTCACACCGAGAAACTCCTTTGCGCGCTCGAACTCCGCCTGAGCCTCTCGACGGCCAACCGGAGTGTCTCGCGCTCGGCCTCGTCGCCGCCAGGCTCGCGCTTCAGCATCGGCCCGACGTGGGAGAAGGCAAGCGAGAGGATGAAGTCTCGCGCCGTCTCATAGGAGATGGTGGGGTGTCCGCCGCCGCCCGTGTCGCATCGGAGAAACTGATACCGCTGGCCGTTACTGCTCTTGTGCATCCCCGCGCTGCATACCGAGCAGCGCACGAGCCCCTGCCCAAGAACATGCCCCTCACCCCGCATGCGCGCCTCGCCCTTCTTCGGTTGCGCCTTCTCCCACTGCCAGACTGGGATCGGCCCGCCCTCGTCCTTGCGATACGCCCTGTTCTCGATCACGTTGCGGGTTGCCTGCCGCGTCCAGGGCTTCGCCGTCCCGTTCGACTTCGAGGTCGGGACGCACGCTGCCGTGAGCAGATCCGCCGTCTCCTTCCACGAGCCACCGCGAGCGCGGAGCGAGAATGCCTGCTTGATCGTCCCGATGTAGTCGGGGTGCTCGGCCAACGTGCCATCCGCCTGCCGGACGTAGCCCGCGCGCGCAGCACCGATGTGGACGCCTCGCGCCCGAGCCTTCGCCTTCGAGACTTCCCATCGGCTCCCGCGACTGCTCACGCTCCAACTCACGCAGCGCGGCGAACAGCGTCAGCACGAATCGGCCTGTCGCGGTGGAAGTGTCGAACTTCTCGGCGCAGGTGATGAAGGCGGCATCGTGCGACTCGATGAAGTCCACGCCGCCGTCGAGGACGTGGCGCGTGTTGCGCCCGAACCTCGACAGGTCGTACACGATCACCCCGCCCGACTCGCCGGACTCGATCCGCGCCATCGCCTTGTCGAAGGCCGGGCGGGATACCTTCGCGCCGGATTCGTCGAGGTCGATAAAGATCTCTCCGACCTGCAAGCCATCCGCCTTCAACTGCGCGCGGCACCGCTCCTCCTGTTGCTCGGGCGACTGGAACGAGACGCCTTCGCGCCCGCCGACGCGCGAGACGCGGACGTAGATGTCCACTGGCTTCGTCGGCTTCTTATCGGGGCTCAATACTGCGATCTGTCAAGTTCCTCCACTGGTTCCTGCAGGAGCAACGCGAGGAGGTGGCGAGCATGTCCGACCTCCTGAGCATCGTCGAGCGCGCATCGGAGTCGAACATCCTCTTGGCCGAGGATTACCTCGCCCGCAACGTCGTAGGCGATCAAGGAGCACCCGAGGCGGGCGCGCCGCAGGCAGCTGGCGGCGCGCTCTAACTATTGAGTGGGAGTAGGCGAGTCCGCCCGCGCCCGCGGGCGGACTCGGACAGTTCAAGGTTACGGCGTAGTCGTGGCGGCTTGCGCGCAGATGACATAGACCGTCATGTTCTGAGCCGTCCCCGAGACCGCCGTCGCTTCCCAGCCCGTCTTTCCGACAGGGTTTGTGTCCAAGATGTACCCGCTGTTCGGGTCGGACATCTTGGCGCCGCCGCCCGTGGCACTCAGCCCGGTTGGGCAGTTCGCCGTCCCACGAGTCGCTGTCACGAAACCGGCGGGAACTGCGACTACGGCTGACTGGTAGTCGAGCCGCGCGACCGGCGCGCTACCGGCCGTTGTCGCGCTTGTCGCACGGGCTGCAGTATCAGCAGTGCCTGCCGAGGGTACTCTGCCGAGCGTCGATTCTTTGATCTGCTTTCCGGTGAGCGTGTTGCTCTTCACCTTCACGCCCGTGACGGCGCCCTTCTTGAGCTGCTTCGTCCCTACGCTGTTCGCCGCCAATTGGCTCGCCGCGTAGCTCGTGCCGCCGAGCGCGACGATCAGCGCGAGGCAGGCCACGACCATCGCCGGCGAGGGCACTCGGCGCGAGAGCATTCGAACGACACCTTTACTCGTCATTTCATCCCTCCTGTTGACGGCTTGATGGCGCGATTACCCGGGTCAATACCCAGCGAAACGCCCGCAGTAACGCAAGCGACCCCTCGATTACCATCTTCGCGCGCTGCGGATTGCGCCTAGCTCGACCCCGGCCCCTTGACGCGAGGTGGCTCGCGAAGCTGCTCGCGCAGGAGCACGACCTCTCTGGCGAGTGCCTCCTCGAGGTCGGGCCGTCTGGCCTGGCGGCGATGCAGTTTCAGCGCGCGCTCGGCGCACTCGACTTTGTCGAAGGACGCGCGAAGCTCGGGCACCACGACCTGGTAGGCCCGCTCGTCGTACTCGCCGCCGCAGCTGCCGCAGATGGCCACCGCCGTCATCCCCCCTCTATGCGCATTCTGGTTGATGCCCGCGGAATCGTCTCCTAGCCTTTCGGCTAGTTGTCGCGTTGCGGAAGGAACCTGCGGCTGGCCCGCTGCCGGAGCTGCGAACGGGCGGGCTCTGAGGAGCTCGAGTGACTACTCGCTGCTCGACCTGGCCCAGATGTTGATGTCGCTCTCGGTCGCGTACCGGTCGATCTCGGCCAACTCTTGGTCCGTGAACTCCAGGTCGTCGAGAGCCGCGACGTTCGCCTCGAGCTGCTCGACGCTGCTCGCCCCCACGAGCGCCGAGGTGACCCGCGGGTCACGGAGCGCCCACGCCAGTGCCATTTGCGCAAGGGTCTGGCCCCGCGCCTGGGCGATGTCGTTCAACCGTCGGATCTTCTCCAGAGTCTCAGCGGTCAGCAGATCCGGCGAGAGCGTGCTCCCGCGCGTCGCCCGTGAGCCGTCGGGAATCCCGTGGAGGTACTTGTCCGTCAGCATCCCCTGGGCGAGCGGCGAGAAGACGATGCAGCCGACCCCAAGCTTCTCGAGCGTGTCGAGCAGCTCAGGCTCCATCCAACGGTTCAGCATCGAGTACGACGGCTGGTTGAGCACGAACGGCGTTCGCAGCTCGGCGAGAATCGCATGCGCCTCACGGGTCTTCTCGGCCGAGTAAGACGAGACGCCGACGTAGAGAGCCTTCCCCTGCTTCACCGCGGTGTCGAGAGCGCCCATCGTCTCCTCGAGTGGCGTCTCGGGATCGAAGCGGTGCGAGTAGAAGATGTCCACGTAGTCGAGCCCCATCCGGCCCAGGCTCTGCTCGAGGCTTGCGAGCAGGTACTTGCGTGAGCCCCACTCGCCGTAAGGGCCGGGCCACATGTCGTAGCCGGCCTTCGTGGAGATGACGAGCTCGTCGCGGTAGGGGACGAGATCATCCTGCAGGATCTGGCCGAAGTTCTCCTCGGCGGAGCCGTAGGGCGGTCCGTAGTTGTTCGCGAGGTCAAAGTGTGTGATCCCGAGGTCGAACGCGCGCCGGACGATTGCGCGGCCGGTCTCGAGCGGCCGGTCCTCATTGCCGAAGTTTTGCCAGAGGCCAAACGAGATCGCGGGCAGCAGTAGACCGCTCCTCCCGCTGCGACGGTATGTCATCCGCTCGTAGCGATCCTCGGCCGCGACATAGCTCATGCGTGGCTCCTCTCGCGATCAGGCTCGATCTCGACGGCCGTCTCTTCGCTCGCCGACCGGTAGAGCGCCTCAATCGTCCGTGCCTGCCCGACGGCGTCGGCGCGCCCGAGCAGGAGAGGCGCCTCGCCGCGAATTGCGGCGGCGACGTTTTCGAGCTCGAGCCGGTACGAGTTGGCCCGTTCTGCCTCGATCCTGTCGACCTCTCCGTCACGCCGCAACTCGATCACGGGAACGCGGCAATGCCAGGGATCGTCGAGGAAGAGGCTCCCCTCCTCGCCGACGATCTCGACCTCGTCGCGCGAGGGCAGGATGAAGCCACAGTCGAAATGCGCAAGCGTCTCGCCCGGTAGGCGGATCGTCGCCGTGAAGACGACGTCGACTCCGCTCTCCCCGACGACCTGCTCGGCCTGGACGCGCTCCGGCTCACCGGCCGCGAAGCGGATGAAGCTGATGCAGTAGCAACCCACGTCCATCAGCGCTCCTCCGTCCAGCTCGGGGTCGAAGCGGGTGTCGCCGGGGCCGTGCCGGCTCGTGAGCTCGAAGCTGAAGGAGGCGCGAACGACACGCAGCCGCCCGATCGTTCCTTGCTGCAGTAGCTCGCCGACCTTCCTCGTCTGCGGGTGGTGGCGCCACATGAACCCTTCCGAGAGGACGAGCCCCGCCGACTCGGCGAGCTCGAATGCGCGAACGACGTCGTCGGCGCGTCGCGACAAGGGCTTCTCGCACAGGACGTGCTTCCCGGCCCGGAGCGAGTGCATCGTCCACGGGATGTGCATGCCGTTCGGAAGCGAGATGTAGACGGCATCCACGTCCGGATCCCCGAGCAACTCCTCGTAGCTCCCGTATGAGCGCTCGATTGCCTTTTCCCGCGCGTAGGCCTCGGCACGACGGGCGTCGCGGCTTGCAACCGCGAGCACCTCGACGCGATCGGATCCCTGAGCGGCCCCGATGATCTCGTCGTTGATCCGGGCTGTCGAGAGGATGCCCAAGCGGACCGTCATTCGGGCTCGGGCTCCTGCTTTGTGAGCGCCTGCTCCAGCTCCGCCTGCGTGGCCCCGGTCATGATCGCGACCGCTTCGGGCATCGTGTGCGTCTTCGGCGAGACCACGGCTACGCGCTTGCCCAGCCGCATGATGTGGATCCGGTCCGCGAGCTCGAAGACGTGCGGCATGTCGTGGCTGATCAGGATCACCGGCAGCCCACGGTCGCGTACCCGCCGGATCAGGTCGACGACCTGACGGGTCTCCTTCACTCCGAGCGCCGCGGTCGGCTCGTCCATGATCGCCAGCCGCTCGGCCCAGGCCGAGGCCCGTGCGACGGCGACCCCCTGGCGCTGCCCTCCCGACAGGTTCTCGACGGCCTGCTTGATCGACTGAACGCCGATCTTGAGCTCGGAGAAGTGGCGCGTTGCCTCGCGTCGCATGCCGCGCTTGTCGAGGAGCCGAAACACCCGGCCGATCGGCCCTCTCAGGCGCGTCTCCCTGCCGAGAAAGATGTTGGCCGCGATGTCGAGCGCCGGGGCGACGGCGAGATCCTGGTAGACCGTCTCGATGCCTGCGCGGCGAGCGTCCAGTGGGGATCGGAAGTGAACCCGCTCGCCGTCGAGCTTGATTTCGCCTTCGTCAGGCTGGAGCGCGCCCGACAGCGCCTTGATCAGCGTCGACTTGCCGGCGCCGTTGTCGCCGATGATCGCGAGGATCTCGCCCGGGTAGAGGTCGAAGTCCGCGCCGTCCAGGGCGACGACCTGTCCGTACCGCTTGACGAGGCCCTGGGCTTCGAGAATCGGCGCGGGCGAGCTCATGCGCTCTTCCGGTGTGTCAGTTGGTCGACCGAGACCGCGAGGATGACGAGGATGCCGGTGACGAGGTACTGGTAAATGACCTCGACACCGACCAGCGTCAGTCCGTTCCGGAAGACGCCGACGATCACCGCTCCGATCAGTGTCCCGATGATCGTTCCGCGCCCGCCGAACAGACTTGTGCCGCCGAGAACGACGGCCGTGATCGCATCGAGGTTTTCGGTGGTCTGACCGGCATTTGGATCGCCGAGCTCCGTTCGCCCGACGAGCAACCAGGCGGCGATTCCGTACATGAGCCCTGCGATCGTGTAGACGCTGAGCAGCACCCGCTTCACCTTGATTCCGGTCAGCCGCGCGGCCTCAGGGTCGTCGCCGACGGCATAGACATGCCTCCCCCAGGCCGTCTGAGTGAGCCCGTACCAGATGAACGCGTAGAGGGCGAGCATCATGACGACCCCGTACGTGACCTCGGCGCCGGCGACCTCGAACGTCCGCCCGAAGTAGAGCAGCAGCTTGGGGGGCTCCGAGAAGGTCAAGTCGTTCGACACGATGTGAGTCAATGCGAACGCGATGTTCAGCGTGCCGAGGGTGACGATGAACGCCGGCAGCCGCACTCCGGTGACGAGCGCGCCGTTCAGCAGGCCGAATCCGATGCAGACGAGGACCCCGAGGGCGAGCGCTTCGACCGGAGGGACTCCGTTGGCGACGGCCAGCTTCGTCATGACGATCTGGCCGAACGCCATCACGGTCCCACAGGACAGATCGATTCCAGCGGTGAGGATGATCAGCGTCTGACCGATCGCGAGAACGCCGACGATCATCACCTGCTGCAGCACGAGCGAGAGGTTCTGAGCCTGGAGGAAGTTGTCGCTTCTCCACGAGAAGAAGGCCATCGTGAGAACGAGTGCGAGGAAAGGCCCAACCGCGGGGGCGCCGATTACTCGACGGGCCGCCTGCAGCGGCGAGACTCGGGTAGGTCGCCGTTGGGCTGAGGGTGGCTCGGTCGCTGTCTCCATTGTTCCTCTGGAGTCCAGGCGATCCTACGGAGTCAGGAGCCGCGACCGGAGCCACGAGGGCTCCGGTCGCGGAGGAGAGGAGTGAGGCTCCTTTAGCCCCAGCAGTTCTTCAGCCCGTACGCGACGCTCTTGGAGGGAACGCCGGTCAGAGCCGTCTTGGCGATCAAGTTCAGGCCGGTATCCGTGTACCCCTTGGCCCTGATGCCGGTCTTCGCGAACTTCACGACCGCAGAGACGCCCAGCTTGGCCATCCGCAGCGGGTATTGCTGAGAGGTCGCGTCGATGATCCCGGCCCTCACGTTGCGCACGCCGGCGCAACCGCCGTCCACGGAGACGATCGTCTCGCCGCTCTTGGTCTTGCCGGCGTTCTTCAGAGCCGTCCAGGCGCCTGCGGCGCTGGGCTCGTTGATCGTGTAGACGACGTCGATTCCTGGGCTCTTCTGGAGGCAGTTCTCCATGGCCGTTTGCGAGGGAGCCGTCTGGCCTTGGCCGTTACCGACACAGGCGATCTGGTTGTCTCCGCTCTTGATGCCGAAGCCTTTGAGGAACCCGTTGTGACGCAGTGCTCCGACGGACGAGCCGGCATGCTCGTCGAGCATCGCGATCGTGACGTTCCTGCCCTTCGTCGCGGCACGTGCGTACTTGCCGATCTTGACGCCCGCGTTGAAGTTGTTTGTCGCGAAGAGGGCGTCGGTGACGCTCTTCGGGTCGGTCGGCGAGTCGAGGGCGATGACGAGGACGCCGGCCTTCCGGGCCTTCCTGATCGCCGCGTTCTCTGCCTTTGCGTCCGCGACCGTGATCAGAATCCCTTTCACCTTCGCGGTCGTAAAGTTCTCGATCGCCGCGATCTGGCTCGCATTGTCCGAGCTGTTCTTGCCGGCGGCATACTTCAGCTCGGCACCGAGCTTGCGCGCCTGAGCCGTCGCTCCCTGCCGCATCTTGACGAAGAACGGGTTCGTCGCGTCCTTCGTGATGAGTGCAACCTTGATCTTCGCTGTCTGCTTCGATGGCTTGGCGCCGGCGACCGCGGCCACCGTCGCCGCGGCGAGGACAAGGACGAGCGCCAGAATCAGCCCACGTCCTGTCCAGCTCGATGACACTCGATGCGTTCTCTGACGCATGACCAGCCTCCCTTTATGTTCGTCGGGGGTGAGGTTTCGTGGTACCGATAACACAGTTTCTAGGCTAGAGTCAAGCTAGAAACAGCGACAAATCCTGCCGATACCTTGTAACTCGCCGTCGGGCGTGTTACTGATCTCAGTCAGAAAAGCCATGACTCCACACTCCGCGAACGTGACGATCAAGGACGTGGCACGGCAGTCGGGCGTCTCCTCGATGACCGTCTCACGCGTGATCAACGGCGGTCATCGCGTCAGCCTCGAGACGCGACAACGGGTCGAGCACGCGATCGCAGAGCTCGGGTACGTTCCGAGCAGGCTGGCGAGAGGGCTGATCAGACAGAAGACCGGGACGCTCGCCCTCATCGTCCCGGACGTGGCGAATCCGTTCTTCACCTTGATCGTGCGCGGGGCCGAGGACGTCGCCCGCCGAGCCGGCTATCGCATGATCCTCTGTGACACGCGCGCGGACCTGGCGATCGAGGGCGAGGTGATCGAGGAGATGATCGCCCACCGGGTCGAAGGGATCGCGATCGCGCCGGTCAGCGACCGCTCGCGGGCGCATCTCGAGCGGCTCGAGAGGTTCGGCGTGCAGTTCGTCGTCATCGACCGCACCGTTCCGGGTGTCGAATGCGACGTCGTCGTCGGCGACAGCGCGAGCGGGGCACGGCGCCTCGTCGATCACCTGATCGCGCTCGGGCACCGCCGCATCGGCTTCATCATGGAGTCGGACGACGTCTCGACCGCCCGCGACCGGCGCAAGGGGTACGAGGAGGCGCTGGAGGCCGGCGGTATTCCGTTCGATCCGAGCCTCGTCGTGCGCTCGACCGCCGACCCTCAGGGCGGCATCGACGGAATGCGCAGGCTGCTCGAGCTCGTGGAGCCGCCGACAGCGGTCTTCGCGGTCAACAACCTCGTCGCCCTCGGCGCGATCGAATCCGTGCGAGCAGCAGGCCTGGACGTGCCTGCCGACATTGCGCTCGTCTGCTTCGACGACATCGAGTACGCCTCGCGGCTCTATCCCTTCCTCACCGTGATGGCCCAGCCTGCGGAGACACTCGGAACGCTAGGCACCCAGCTGCTGCTCGAGCGAATCGAAGGCCGAGCGCCGGAGCAACCTCGGGTCGTCGTCCTGCCAGCCCAATTCGTCTTACGCGAGTCGTGCGGCGACGGGCTTGAGGATCGGAACGCGGCCCGATGAACGTCTATGGCGGCATCGAGACCGGCGGCTCCAAGTGGGAGTGCGCGATCGGGACGGGCCCCGATGCGCTGGCCGCAACCGCGACCATCCCGACCACGACGCCCGAGGAGACGATTGACAGAGTCGTGGAGTTCTTCGAGCGCGAGGGCCCGGTTGCGGCGATCGGGATCGGCTCGTTCGGGCCCGTCGACCCAAGCCTGACGTCCGCGACGTGGGGGCACATTACGTCGACTCCCAAGCCCGGCTGGGCGAATACCGACGTCGGGCAGGAGATCCGTCGGCGCCTTTTCGTGCCGGTCGCATTCGACACGGACGTGAACGCCGCGGCGTTGGGCGAGAGCCGCTGGGGAGCGGCGCAGGGCCTCGACACGTTCTGCTACATCACGGTCGGCACCGGCATCGGAGGCGGCGGCATGGCGCACGGAGCTCTGCTCCACGGTCTGGTGCATCCCGAGTTCGGGCACCTTCGGATCCCGCACGACCTGGAGCGCGATCCGTTCCCGGGAGTCTGCCCCTTCCACGGCGACTGCTGGGAAGGGCTCGCCTCCGGTCGGGCGATCGAGGCCCGGTGGGGGCGGCCCGGGGAGGATCTCAACGGCGCCAAAGGCGTATGGGAGCTCGAGGCGCACTACCTCGCGCTGGGCCTCGTGTCGGTGATCTGCGTCCTCTCTCCCGAGCGGATCATCGTCGGGGGCGGCGTCATGACCAGTCCCGAGCTGTTGCCGCTCGTTCATCGCGAGGTGAGTGAGCTAATGAACGGGTACCTCCAGAACGCGGCGGTCGGCGACGAGATCGACGGCTACGTCACCTCGCCGGGGCTCGGCTCACAAGCCGGAGTGCTCGGCGCGATCGCGCTCGGGCAAACCGCGTCTCGCGTTTAAGCATCGATCTGGCCCGGGCTCTGACGGGCACCTGTACCTGCTCCAGTTCGCAACACTGCCCCGCCACACCGGCCCGGGCGTCCTACCGGCTCGAGTCGCCTTGCTTGCCTCAGCCTGTGCGGAGAGGCTTCTAACACAGCCACGTCACGTGTAGTAAGGGCCGTTCCGACCTACACTCGTGGACATGGCGGCCTGTCTCCGCTGCGGCGAGGCGAACCCGGACCATGCGCGGTTCTGCCTCGCCTGCGGCGCGCCGCTCGAGGAAGCTGTCGCATCCCGCGAGATGCGAAAGACGGTCACGGTCGTCTTCGCAGACGTCATCGACTCGACACCTCTGGGTGAGGAGCTCGACGCGGAGACGTACCGGCACGTCATCTCTAGTTACTTCATCGAGGTGAGTCGCGTGCTCGAGCGGCACGGCGGCACGGTCGAAAAGTTCATCGGCGACGCCGTCATGGCCGTCTTCGGCATTCCTGTAGTGCACGAGGATGACGGCCTGCGCGCCGTTCGAGCCGCCACAGAGCTGCGCGAGGCGCTCGCCAGGCTGAACGAGGAGCTGCGCGGAGACTACGGAATCGAGCTCGCCGTCCGCACCGGCGTCAATACCGGCGAGGTCTTCGCCAGCGACCCCGCCGAAGGCCAGGCCTTCGCGACGGGGGAGGCCGTCGCCCTCGCGCAGCGGCTCGAATCGGCGGCGAGTCCCGGCGAGATCCTGATCGGCGAGGCGACGCACCGGCTCGTGCGGGATGCGGTCCTCGTCGAGCCTCTCGAGCCCCTGACGCTGAAGGGGATAGCGCAGCCGGTCCACGCCTGGCGCTTGCTCGGCGTCGTCAAGGGCGCGCCCGCCTTCGCACGAAGGCTCGACTCGCCGCTCGTGGCCCGTGAACGCGAGCTCGCCCTGCTTGACCGTGCCTACCGGCGCGTGGTCGACGAGCGCGCCTGCCACCTCTTCACGGTTCTCGGTGCGGCTGGCGTGGGCAAGTCGCGGCTCGTGAACGAGCTCATCTCGAAGCTCGGCGACGAGGCGCACACACTCATCGGACGATGCGTGCCCTACGGCGAGGGAATCACATTCTGGCCGCTGACCGAGGTGATTCGGCAGGCGGCCTCGATCGCTCCGACGCTGTCTGCCTCGGAGGCGAGCGACCGGCTCGGCAGACTGGTTGCCGGCGAGCCCGAAGCGGAGCTCGTCGTCGAACGGCTTGCGGCGGCGACAGGGCTCGCGGAAGGCGAGCCGACGAACGAGGAGATCTTCTGGGCGGTCCGCAAGCTTCTCGAGACGCTCGCCCGGGAACGGCCCGTGGTCGCCGTCTTCGACGACGTGCAGTGGGCCGAGCCGACCTTCCTCGATCTCCTCGACCACCTTGCGGACTGGACGCGTCACGCTCCCGTCCTCCTGGTCTGCGTCGCGCGGCCTGAGCTCCTCGACGAGCGACTGATGTGGGGTAGCGGGAAACCGAACGCGACCTCGATCCTCCTCGAGCCGCTGGACGACATCGCCGTTCAACGCCTGATCGAGAACCTCCTCGGCGGCGAAATCGACTCGGGCGTCTATCGGAGCCTGCGGGACACGGGTGAAGGCAATCCCCTCTTCGTCGAGGAGCTGCTCGCGATGCTGATCGACGCCGGTCTCCTCGAGCAGCGCAACGGCAGCTGGGAGGCGGTGGGCGATGTCGCCGAGATCACGCCGCCTCCGACGATCCAGGCGCTGCTCGCCGCCCGTATCGATCGCCTGGCCCCGGAAGAGCGGGCGGTGCTCGAGCGAGCCGCCGTGATCGGCAAGCTCTTCTCGCGCGAGGCTCTAGCGGGGCTCGGGTCCGAGGATGAGCTCGACCCCCAGCTCGCGACACTCGTGCGCAAGGACCTCATCCGATCTGGTCGCGCGGGCCCCGACCCTACGGTGGGCGAGTACCGATTTCGGCACATCCTCGTCCGCGACGCCGCCTACCACGGGATGCCCAAGGCTGCCAGAGCCGAGCTGCACGAGACGTTCGCTGCCTGGCTCGAGCGCGCGCGGCCGGGAAGGCTGCGTGAGTACGAGGAGATCCTCGGCTATCACCTCGAGCAGGCGCACCGTTACCGGGCCGAGCTGGCGCCGCCCGACGATCGCTCGGCGGCACTCGCCGCACGCGCGGCAGAGCTGCTGGCTTCTGCGGGCAGGAGGGCATTTGCACGCGGCGACGCCCCGGCCTCTGTCCGCTTCCTCACACGAGCGACGGTCCTTCTGCTCGACGACGAGCGGGGCCGGATCGAGATTGCGCCCGATCTGGGGGCCGCGCTGATGGAAGCCGGCGAGCTCGTCCAGGCGGAGACCGTACTCGCCCGCGCCGAAACCGCCGCCGCGGCCGAAGGTGACAGACGCCTCGAGCTTCGCGCGCTGCTCGAGCGCTG
>Ga0307278_10001162_pt1 | contig 13098 bp, 11 predicted proteins | sample ER_DNA_117_FD_194482 | JGI IMG/M metagenome (GOLD analysis project Ga0307278, IMG submission 194482) | Bulk soil microbial communities from the East River watershed near Crested Butte, Colorado, United States - ER_DNA_117 | ecosystem: Environmental > Terrestrial > Soil > Floodplain | place... | reverse complement strand
TGGCGAAGCTGCACGGGCTCTACGACCGCGACCATCGCGCGCTTCGCCATCTCACCGTCGACGAGCTGCCTGTTGTTCTCGTCTGGGCGTTGACCGCGACGGCGGCGACCGCCGGGTTCGTCTCGCTTACCCCAGCCGGTCCGCCCACCCTCTTGGAAGCGTTCGAAGCATGGGCCGTCGCCGCGGTGACGGCCCTGGTGGGCCGGGCGTTCGTTCGCTTTCTCTGGAGGCGGATCACGCCGCCAGACAGAACGCTCATTGTCGGCAACGGGGCGCTTGCCAAGGCCGCTCGGCGCAAGCTGGAGCTGTTTCCGGACATCCACGCTGTCGTTTCCGACACGCTTGGCGACGACGAGCTGCCCGCTCTCGCCTCTGACCTGGAGCGTCTCGAGGGGATCGACCGCGTTCTCGTCGCGTGTCGTGCCATGGACGAGGATTCCCTCCCCGGTCTAGTCGTCGTTTGCCGCCGGTTGGGCTCGAAGCTGAGCGTCGTCGCCGCCTCGAACGGGATGCTCGGCACGTCCCTTCGCCTCAATCACATCGCCGAGCTGCCGGTCATGGACTACAACACCTCCCACGTTTCGCGCTCGAGCCTCGCACTCAAACGGGGGCTCGACATCATCGGGGCGTTCACGGCACTTGCCCTGCTCGCGCCTTTCCTGGCCCTTATCGCCCTCGCGATTCGAGTCGACAGCCGCGGGCCGACGGTCTTCAGTCAACTTCGCGCGGGTCGCCACGGGCGAGAGTTCCGGATGTACAAGTTTCGAACGATGGTCGCGGACGCGGCGGAGCTGCTCGCGGATCTCGTGCGGTTCGAGGAGCTGAGTGATCCGATGTTCAAGCTCCACGACGACCCGCGCGTCACCCGAGTTGGACGCTTTCTACGACGAACGAGCCTCGACGAATTGCCGCAACTCGTGAATGTCCTCAAAGGGGAGATGAGCCTCGTCGGCCCCCGCCCCGAGCAGGTAGAGCTCGTCGAGCGCTACACGCCGGAGCAGCGCTTCCGGCTGGCGGTGAAGCCCGGTCTCACCGGCCCGATGCAGGTGTTCGGCCGCGGGGAGCTGACCTTCGAGGAGCGCCTGGCCGTCGAGCGCGATTACATCGAGAACCTTTCGCTCGGACGCGACCTGCGGATCCTTGCGCTGACGCTTCCCACGGTTGTCATTGGAAGAGGCGCCTTTTAGATCCGAGCAGGCAAGCTCGATTCCGGGCCATCGAAGCTGGGCGGTCTAGTGATGGCGGGGGAAGCATCGGTGGAACGATTTCCGGGCATGGTGCAGGCCGTCACTTTTGACTTTTGGAACACGGTCATGTGGGAGCAGCCGGGGTCGCTAAGGGAAAAGCGACTTGAGGTTTGGGCCGAGACCCTCGCGAAGCTCGGCGTAAGACTGGAGACCTACCAGTTGGAAAGCGCGCACGACGCAGCACATCAGGAATACGTTGATTCCTGGATCGCAGGGCGGCAGTTTCAAGTCCAGCAAGGGGTCGAGCACATGGTCGAGCGGCTCGACGGCGACCTCGCTGCGGAAGCGAAGCAGGCGCTGGCCAGCGGGTTCAGCGAAGCAGGCCGAAGGGCCGCCATCCAGCCTTGCGAAGGGGTCCGGGAATGTCTCGGGGCGCTTAGGGGCGCGGACGTGCGGACAGGGATCATCTGCGACATCGGCCTCACGCCATCGCCCGTAGTCGTCGAGTTGCTGAACCGCTACGGGCTCAGTGGGCTGTTCGACCTCATGGTCTTCTCGGACGAAGTGGGCCACTATAAGCCGGCCGTGATGATTTTCGAGCACGCCCTCGCCGGTCTCGGCGGCGCTCGGCCCGAGCACTCAGTACATGTGGGCGACCGCCGGCGAACGGATGTCGCGGGGGCTCTAGCCGCCGGCATGATTGCCGTGCGCTACAACGGCGTGTACGAGGACGAGGCGCAAGGCACGCCCGACGCGGACATTGTGCTCACGGACCTCAATGATCTCCCGCAGACGCTCGGACTGCCTGGATGACGTGATGGCGGACATGGCTCCCCACAGCGAGAAGGTCGAACACTGGTCGCCCGTCGATCTCCTCCGTCACGAAGCGGATGCAATCGCGGCCGCCGCTGACCGCCTCGATCTCGACGACTTCTCGCGCGCCGTCGAAATCCTCGCACGCTGCGCCGGCGCCGTGGCGACTACGGGGGCAGGAACATCCGGCATCGTGGCTCGAAAGATCGCCGCCACGCTCACGAGCACAGGCACGCCGGCGCTCTTCGTTCATCCGACGGATGCTTTGCACGGCGGGCTGGGCATCATCGGCGCCCAGGAGGTTGTCATCGCGGTGAGCAATAGCGGCGAGACGGAGGAGATCTCGGTGCTAATGCCTTACCTGCGAAGCCGGAAGGTCAAGGTCATCGCGATTGTGGGCGACCTCGATTCCGCGCTCGCGCGAGAAGCCGCAGTCGCGCTCGACGCGACCGCCGAGCGTGAAGCGGGTCCGCACGGGCTCGTCCCTACGGCCAGCGTGGCGGTTGCCCTGGCGATTGGCGACGCATTGGCGCTCACGGTCATGGAGGTGAAGGGCGTCACTCGCGAGGCATTCGCCGCTAACCATCCATCCGGCAGGCTGGGACGGCGTTTGACGCTGCGCGTTCGGGACGTTATGCACGAGGGCCGCGAACAGCCCGCCATGGGTCCGCAGGCGTCGCTCCTCGAGGTGGTGGGCGCGATCACCGACGGGGGACTTGGGGCGGTGAACATCGTGGGGGACGGGGATTGCTTGCTGGGGATCATCACGGACGGTGACGTCCGCCGCACAATCCAACGATGCGAGCCCGAGGAGTTGCGCGAGCTTCGCGCGGAGGAGGTGATGACCCGCCAGCCCGTGGTCACTTCTCCGCAGTCGATGGCCTACGAGGCGCTCAAGCTGATGGAAGACCGACCATCGCAGATCGCGGTGCTTCCGGTGGTCGAGGACGGGCGCTGCGTAGGCCTTGTCCGCCTCCACGACCTTGTGCGGATCGGGCTGTAAAGCATGGGTGTTCGTGCGATGCGCCGTTTTCGACGTCCTGCCCTTCAAGAGCGATACGTCGATGGACGCACGCGCGCGCCCTTCGTTGAGCGGCTGAGCGACGAGGACCTCGACCGGCTTAATGCGCTGCTGCCGTGGCGATGCTTTACCGTTGCCAGCGATGGGCGGCCGTTCGGAGGAGTCGGCGGGAAGCGGAAGCGTGTTGACCCCGAGACCATCCCCGATCCGCGCATACAGCTCTTCCACGAGCGGTTTGATCTATCGGACAAGCACGTGCTCGAGCTTGGCTGCTTTGAGGGGATCCATACGATCGCGCTCTGTCGATTCGCCGGCCAGGTTACGGCGATCGACGCACGTGTGGAGAACGTCGTCAAGACGGTCGTGCGCTGCGCGTTCTTCGACGAGCGGCCGCGTGTCTTCGTCCATGACGTGGAGGGCGAAGCGGACAGGGAGGGACTGCTTCAAGCTGACCTATGCCACCACGTCGGTGTGCTCTACCACCTCGAGGATCCGGTGACGCATCTCCTCCGTCTTGGGAGAGCGATCTCACACGGACTGATGCTGGACACTCACTACGCGTCGGAGGAAAGTGCCACTGAAGAGTATGAGGTAGGGGGCGAGAAGTTCCGCTTCCGTCCTTACAAGGAGGTCGGGCGCGCGGACGTTTTTTCAGGCATGCGGCCCATTTCGAAGTGGCTGCGGCTCGACGACATCACGGCCGTACTACGGAGCGCCGGTTTCAATGCGATCGATGTTGTCGAGACTCGGGAGGAACGCAATGGCTCACGCCTTCTGCTGTTGGCCGAGCGGACTAACGTCGCCTCGGCCGCGACGCGATCGCGAGCAACTGCCGCCACCCAGCCCTTTCCGGGGTCGCTGGGAGCCGTCTGGTGAACGGATTGCGGCCTAAGAGACTCGCCGCGTTGACCCCGGCGCGCCACCACACGCTCGAGAGGTAACGGTTGTAAATCGGCGGGGGATCACCGACGAGGACCTCTACATGCTCGAAGAAGCGGGCGCAGATTTCCCTGAGTTCGCGCGCTTTGAACTCATGAACATGGTGCTCGCGGAGGTCATCGCTCTGCCACTGTGGAGTCGAGAGGAGTAGCGCGCCCGAAAGGTCGAGAATCCGTGCCGCCTCATCGAGCAGCGTATCGGCTACGGGCACGTGTTCTAGGACCTCGCACATTACGACGAGCGAGGTCTTGCCGTCTTCGAATGGCAGCTCCTCACCCTTGCCGAACAGCACCTCCGCTGACGAATTGGCCCGAAAGAGCGCGCGCTTCGCGAGTTCGAACCCGCTCGGCTCAGGTTCGATCCCGACGACGCGTGCGCCCGTTGCTTCTGCGAGAAGGTGCGTAAGCGCAGCGTCGCCGCAACCCACGTCGACGATCAGAGACGGGTGGCGTTTTGTGCTCTCATCCAGGAACCATTCGTAAAGCGCATGAAGGCGTGCCGAGTACCTGTGGGGAAGGCGGTGGGCGATTTCAGCCCAGTGGTACGCTCCGCGTGTTTCGTACTTGGTGAAGGACACGGCGGCTTTTACCCGGTGGCGCGTCAATGTCGTGGGCGCAGAACGGTAGCACTGTGAAATTTCTAGCAGTCGTCCCAGCCCGGTACGCGGCCTCCCGGTTCCCCGGCAAGCCACTTGCCGATCTAGGTGGGCGCCCGCTCGTTCAGTGGGTCTACGAGGCGGCGATCGGCTGCGCCGTCTTCGACGAAGTCGTCGTCGCCACGGAAAGCGAGGAGATCGCCGCCCGAGTCCGTCAGTTCGGCGGCGTAGTCGAGCTTACGCGCGACGACCATCTGAGCGGTACGGACCGGGTGGCCGAGGTAGCCGAGCGGCATGTTGACGCCGACGTCGTCGTGAACGTGCAGGGGGACCAGCCGTTCACTACTGCGGACATGCTCGAAGTTTTGGTGGGGCCCTACGTGAAGGGTGAGCGACCGCCGATGACCACGCTCGCCTGCCCGCTCGTCGATGTCGGCGCGTGGGCTGACCCCAACGTCGTCAAGGTCGTCCGTGACCTCGAAGGCAATGCGCTTTACTTCTCCCGCAGTTCGATTCCCCACGGCGCGGCCGAGTCAGGATCTCCAGTGAAACCGTTGCACCATCTCGGCCTTTATGGGTTCACGCGCGAGACCATTGTGCGGTTTCCCACTCTGTTGCCCACTCCGCTCGAGCAGCAGGAGCGTCTCGAGCAGCTTCGCGCCCTCGAGAACGGAATCCGCATCCGTGTTTGCGAGACGAAACAGCCAACGCTCGAAGTGAACACGCCTGAAGAACTCGAGAAGGCCAGGCATCTCGCGCGAGACGGTGCGGTCCCACAATGACGACGGTACGGATCTCGGACGAGGTTTGGGTGGGGAACGGCCATCCGCTCCTCGTGCTCGCAGGCCCTTGCGTGGTCGAGGGGCGCGATTTCATGCTGCGCATCGCGGAGACGATCCAGCGAATTTGTAGGCGCCACGGCGTCGGCTTTGTGTTCAAGGCTTCATTCGACAAGGCCAATCGCTCATCAGGGCAGGCGGCGAGAGGGCCCGGGATGGAGGAGGGTCTCGCCACGCTCGCCGAGGTGAAGCACGCCGTGGGTGTGCCCGTCATCACCGATATTCATGAGACCTGGCAGGCGGAGCCCACGGCCGCCGTCGTCGACGTCCTCCAGATCCCCGCATTTCTGTCGCGCCAGACAGATCTGCTCGAGGCGGCGGCCGCGACGGGGAGAGCGGTGAACGTCAAGAAGGGCCAGTTCCTCTCGCCGCCCGAAATGCTCAACGTAGTCGTGAAGCTCGAAGGGGCCGGGTGCGAGCGAATCCTGATCACTGAGCGGGGGACAACCTTCGGCTACAACAATCTCGTCGTCGACTTCCGCTCTCTGCCGCAACTTCGGGCTCATGGCTACCCCGTTGTCTTCGACGCGACTCACAGTGTGCAGCTGCCCGGAGGCCTCGGGGCTGCTTCCGGAGGCCAGCGAGAGTATGTGCCGTACCTCGCCCGGGCGGCCGCTGCAGTCGGAATCGATGGGCTCTTCATCGAAGTCCACGACGACCCTGACTCGGCGCCGAGCGACGGGCCGAACATGATCACCCCGGAGATGCTCGACCGCGTCGTCAGAGAGGTGAGCGCCGTACGCGCGGTAGTGGCGGATGACCTGGCGGCGGCCTCTACCACGCCCGACGCGGCAAGCGCCAGCCGGAGCGAAGCGCCTTCATGACATCGGCGGGAATTCCGCGGAGGGCCACCAACAGCAGATAGTAGACGGCCGTTGCGAGCAGCACGTTCACGAAGTCCGGCAGCGGTGTGAACCACAGGGCGAGGGCGGGTGTCGCCGCCGCAAGGCTTTTCGGCACAACCCTCAAAGACGGGCGGACATGTGGTCGGCGTCGCATTAGGACGAATGCATACATGGTGGCGAGCAATGCCTCAGCGATCGTCATCGCAACCGCCGCGCCGATTGCCCCGGCACGAGGAATCAGCGCCGCCGTAAGCCCTACGGCGGTGCCCACGCCGACGATGTTTGCCCACGCAAGTGCGCGCTGCTCGCGAAGCGCCCAGAGACCGGCCGCCCAGACGGCAACGAGGTAGCTGGAAGCGAGAGCAATGCCCTGGACCCGAAGGACGGGCTCAGCCGGGTCGAACGCGTGGCCGCCAACAAGGTGGATCACCGGGCCAGCCCCGAGCACGACTCCGACGGCCGTCCATGCGCCAAGGACGACGGCCATGTCAAACAATCGCTGAAGCGTTTTCGACAGCCGTTCCTGATCGTCGTGCGCCGCTCTTGCGGCGATCGGAAACGCCGCGGCTACTAACAGCCCCGGCACCATGATGATCGCCTCGATGATTCGGAAGGAAGCGCTAAAGTAGCCCGTCTGCTCCGCCGTCGCGAGGAGCGACATCATGATGATTGCGGCGCGGTAGAAAAAGGAGCCGATTGTGGAGGCGATTGCGACCGGAAGCGCCTCCTGGGTCAAGTAACGCCATTCCTCCCTGTCGAACGACGGGCGCACGATCACACGTCCACGCATCGTGCCCGCCATCGCCGCCAGGACCACAAGCCCGACAGGAACCGGAATCGAGAGGAACTCGACGAGGCGGCCGCCCACGGCGACGAGCGTCACGATCGCGAGCACTGTTAGCACCTGGCGAAGGAGATCGAATGCGGTAACGAGGCCAAGCCGGAGGCCGGCTTCGAGCGGCACAGTGTAGGCGCGCTGGGTCACGCCTATGACGAGTCCGATGCCCGCAAGCGCGGTGCCAAGCACCATCGATTCGCTGTATCCGACCACGACGGCAAAAACGGTTGCGCCTGTGGTCCCGACTAACGCAACCAACGCCCGGAGCCCGACGAGGTTGCGCACGAGGCGGATGCGCCCTTCCCGATCACGCAGTGCGTACTCGCGCACCCCGACGACTGTGAGCCCGGCGTCAGAAATCAGCCCGACGATGGCAATCAATGACAACACGGTGATGTAGCGGCCGAAGTCACCGACGCCAAGGTGGCGCGTGAGAAGCGGCATCGCGCCGAGCGCCAGGCCGATCCCCACGAGGTAGCCGCCGACCCGCAGGATGCCGCCCCGCACGGCGAGCCCTCCCGCCTCGGCGGAGACGAGTACGTCGGACTGCTGGGTTGCGTTCACGCCTTGACGATCACGGACCCGACTTCGCTATGGTGCGCTCGCGGCTCCGAGCGTGTACCACAATGGTGCACTGGGCTGCGTGAATGTAGTGCTCTTCTCCTCGCCACATCTGATGGCATGATCGAGCTTCGCGACTGGATCGCCTCAACGACGTTCGACTCGAAGCCGTGGCTCTTGCTCGGCAAGGGCCCCACGTTCTCTCGGCGAACGGACTTTCCCCTAGGGGAGTACAACCTCATCGGCCTCAACAATGTCGTCGCCGAGCAGAAAGTCGATGTCTGCCACATCATCGATATCGACGTCGTCGAGAAGTGCTCAGACGCGCTTAGAGACAACTGCCGCTTCCTCATCATCGCCCGGCGCCCTCACGTGCAGTTCCGGCCGGGCGAGCGGAGGCTGGAGGACTACTTCCCTGATCTGCCCGTTCTCCGGGGACTCGACGAGCAGGGCCGGCTCGTCTGGTACAACGCCGCGACGTCTGCACCGGTCGACGACTCGCCGCAGATCGGCGTGCGCTTCTTCAGCTCGGAGGCGGCCATGAACATTCTGGGCGAGATGGGAGTGAAAGAGGTCCGCACCCTCGGGGTGGATGGGGGCACGCAGTACAGCTCTGAGTTCAAGAATCTGCCGGAGCTGCAAAACGGCTTGCCGAGCTTCGATGCTCAGTTTCGCGAGCTCGAGGACATTGTGGCGAAATGGGGCATTTCCTATGACCCTCTCATCGAGCCGATGCGCGTTTTTTGTGGGCTCGACGAGTCTCAGATCGTGGCCGCGCGGGTTCTCGAGTACTCGATTCGCAAGCACGCCAGCCGACCGGTTCGGTTCTACCCGATGCTGAACGTCGCGACGCCCCAACCGAAGGAACCAAAGAATCGCGCTCGTACTGGGTTCTCCTTCAGTCGCTTCCATATTCCCAAGCTCTCCGGATACAAGGGCCGCGCTCTTTATCTGGACGCCGACATGCAGGTATTCAGTGATCTTGCCGAGCTCTGGGAGATTCCGTTAAACGGTGCGAAGGTTGCCTGCACGCGGCAAGACGAGCCGCCTGAGCAGTGGAAGGACTCGAGTTGGTTCAAGCCGGGCCGGCAGATGAGCGTCATGCTCCTCGACTGTTCCCGACTGGACTGGGACATAGGCGAGATCGTTCGCGGCCTTGACGAACACAGATACTCATACGAGCAGCTCATGTTCAACCTCTGCGTAGTTGAGCCGAAAGAGATCAACGACAACATTCCGCCTGAGTGGAACCACCTCGAGCACTTCGAGCAGGGGAAGACGAAACTCCTCCACTACACCGTCGTTCCAACCCAGCCGTGGAAGAACGACACCAACCCGCTTCGGACCTTGTGGGAACCGGTCTTCGAGGAGGCGCGCGCCGCCGGCGTGGTGCACCGCGACGAGGCTTGGCGGCACGCCCGGCGCGGTTATATCAAGCCGGCTCTCGCACTCCCGCGTGACAGGCGCCTCGCTTGGGCGCTCGCAGTTGCTGCAGGAAGATTACGCCGCGGGGTTCAAGCGGCCGAGCGGCGGATTGCCATCCTGCGGCACCCACGCGTCCTGAAGCTCAGAGCGCGGCTGAGCCTGTAACCCACTGCAGGCGTCGGTTGATCTCGGGCCGGTGACCCTCGTCAGTTCCTTCGGCGCCGGCCCCGTCGGATGATGAGCTCGCGTGCGCCCTCGGTAGTGGTGCCCACGTACAACGGTGTGACTCGAATCTCCCGACTACTGGATTCGCTACGGCTTCAGACATTGCCTCACGACATCGTTGTCGTGGACAACGCTTCTACAGATGGCACGCGCGAGCTCTTGGAGCGCGACTACCCAGAAGTCAATGTAATCGCCCTGGACAGAAACCTTGGGTTCGGTGGGGCGGTAAACCGGGGAGTCGTGCACACGAGCAGCTCCACACTAGTCCTGCTCAATAACGACGTCGTCTGCGAGTCGGAATTTCTTTCACGGCTCTGCGAGGCGCTCGATCCGGTGGATGGGGTGGTTATGGCAGCCGGAGTGCTTCTTCAGGGAGCGGAGCCGGCTTATATCGACACCGCTGGAATCGAGTTCGATCGAACGCTTCTCGCGTTCGACTATCTCCACGGCGAACACGTATCCGTGCTTGATGGGCTCGTACGCGATCCATTTGGACCGTGCGCTGGTGCGGCGGCTTTCGACCGCGAGGCGTTCGACTCCGTAGGCGGGTTCGACGAGGCATTCTTCGCGTATCTCGAAGACGTCGACCTCGTCGCGCGGCTGCTGCTCACCGGTGGCCGCTGCCGGCTCGCCCCGGACGCGCGTGCGGCGCACGAGCATTCAGCCACGCTCGGTCGACGGTCGCGGACCAAGGGAGAGCTGGTCGCATGGGGCCGTGGCTACACCATCGGGAAATATCGGATGCATCGCAATCCGCGCCTTCTTGGTCGCGCCGTCCTCACGGAAGCGGTCAGCGCTGTCGGCAAGGCGATCGTTGATCGAAACCCTCTCGGCATCCGCGTACGAATCCAAGGCTGGCGAGTCGGACGCCGCAGTCCGGCGCGATCGCTCGCCGGGCTTCCTCAAGAGGTCCACGCGATTTCGTTTGTGGACACCATAGACCGACGGGCCCGCCGACGCCTCCGCTGACTAGTGCGGTGGTCGAAAATCCCCTTCGTCAAGAGCGATCCGTGCCCACGCCCTCGATCTCTGAAAAGGCGATTGCATGCTTTCGGAATGTTGTAGCGTCGAAGGTTAGTGACAAGCTCGACTGAGGAGTCCGTCCCCCGAAGGGAGGTAGACGGGCAGGTCAGCTCTCTCCGACTCGTTAGAGCCGCCGGGGGGTGGAGCTTGCCGCGGTTCCGCGACGTGGCTCTCATCGCTGCGATTGTCGCGTGCATGCTTGTGCTTGCGACGTGGCGCGTCATCGACGCTTCCCGGCCGGTTGAGCTGCTTTTCCAGGTTGGACTTGTCGCCTCGTTCATCTGCCTCACGGTCGTGAACTTTCGGGCCAGCGTGGCGATTGTGGTCTTCGAGCTCTCCCTTGCTGGGGTCAGCGGACACTGGACGATGCTACCTGGTGGTATTGCGGGACGTGTGTTCCTGGAAGCCACAGTCACGCTCGTCGCGGCGACGATGCTTACGGCAGAGTGGAGGCGAACGGGACGGCTGGACCTGGGCCGATACGGGACGCAAGCTCTGACGTTGGCCGTTGTGCTCCCGGGCATTTGGGGAGGTCTTGGTCTTCTGCGCGGTAACGAACTGACCAGAATCGTCGCCGATGCGAATGGCTATCTCTTTTTCGCCTTCGCACTGCCTCTCATACTGCTGATTCGCGATGGACACGGCCCCTGGCTTCGGCACCTCTTTTTTGCGGCCTGTGGAGCGGCGGCAGTCGTTACGGCAGGAATCATTTTCTCGGCTGCCATCGGTCTCATGAGCGTGGATGGTGAGCTGCGAAAGGTCCTTGTGGAGGATCTCGAAGTAGGGTGGGCTGTCGGACACATGCCAAACGGGGCGTTTCGCCTCTACCTCGGTACTGGCGTCTATCTCGTTGCAGGAATAGCTCTGATGGCGTGGTCGCTGCTCGTGAATCCGCGGCGGGTCGGACTCTGGCTGCTGTGGGGCTGCGCCTGGGCTGGTGTCGTGGCCTCTTACACTCGGGGGCTTTGGATTGCGGCCATCTTTGCGGCTGCCGTTGTACTTGTCTTCGCCGCTCGATCGCTTTGGAGGCCGCTAACCGTGGTTGCTGTAACCGCAGTCCTCTTCGCGGTAGCCGCAGGCGCTTGTTCACTCGCCGGCTTTTCGCTGCGCGACTACGTTCTGGACAGGACGGCCACGATCGTCAGTAGGAGCGGCCTCGACGATCTAGATCAGCGAACCGGTGACGTAGGTGGCGCGGAGTCGAATGCAATAAAAATCAAACAGGCACGAATCCTTGTCCACCACATCGAGGAGCGGCCGTTGTTTGGGCACGGTTTCGGCACCGTCGTCTCGGAATACCCAAACGACAACAGCGCCTCGTACGATCTTTCCTACTTAAATGTGCTGCTGAAGGCCGGTGTCGTTGGTCTTCTCCTCTATCTCTCATTCCCACTTCGCGTGGTGGGCGACGCGCTGCGGGCGCGATTCCGGCGTTTTCCGTGTCCCGCTCATGTCGCGCGGCGCGAGACCGCGGTCGTCGTTGCGATCATCCTCGCCGTGCTAGTCGCTGGCGCAACGAATCCATACGTACTCGCGGCCTTTGGCCTCGGTCCTATCGTTCTCGCAATCGCCTGGCTTGAGCCCGGGAGCGCGAGAAAATCTGTGCGAGAAGACGGCGCTGGATGAGGCTCCGCATTGTTGAGACTCCGAGCTTCGTCGCGATGCCTGCGTAGACGACTGCGTTGATCACCAGCCTCCGCCTAAAGGCGTAGTGCTTGCGGTAGAAGCGGAACATCCCGTAGTGAAAGGCGTAGTTGGCCCGCAGCCTGCGCTGCTTGCCGCTCGTCCCTGCTTTGACGTGTACTACCGTCGCCGATGGCTCGTACCATGTCGTCCAGCCGGCTTGCCGAAAGCGGTAGCAGAGGTCAAGGTCTTCCATGTACATCCAGTAGCCCTCGTCGAAGAGGCCCACTTCCTCGAGGCCAGCCCGTCGCATCAGCATGAAGGCGCCGTTCACAGCGTCGACGGGCCCGCTGGCGTGCTCGGCCAGCTCCGGCGCTCGGTACTGCGCGAGACGTCCTGAGGCGTTGCCACGACGCCCAATTCCAGTGAAGTGCGCGAGTGCAGAAAGCGGCGTGGGAAACGACCGCTTGGCGGCATGGTCGAAAGTCCCGTTCTCGAGTACGAGTCGGCATCCGGCAATACCGATCTCCGACCGCTCGTCCATGAGCGCCAGCATGCAATCGAGCACCCCTGCCGTCAGGCGCGTATCCGGATTCAGAGCGAGCACGTAGGGCGCGCTCCCTTCGCGGATGGCCAGATTGTTGGCTCTCGCGAAGCCGAGGTTCTCGCGGGCGGCGCGTAGTCGGACCTCGGGAAACTCCGATTGGATCATCTCGACCGTGCCGTCGTCCGAGGCGTTGTCCACCACGAAAACCGTCATCGGCCGGCTCGGTGAGTACTCGCTGAGCGATTCCAGGCAAGCCCGCAGCAGCTCGCGACAGCGATACGAGACGATGACGACGTCGAGTGACGCAGGGTGATAGATGACATGAGTGTATTCCGGAAACGGCTGTAGACTCGGACCGTGGTCCGGGGTCTCGCGCTTCTCATCGGCTTTGCCGCTCTGGTTCTGCCTGCGGCGGCGTCTCGAGCTCTCCGCGGACCGACGGTGTCAGCGTGAAGATCAGCTCGAAACACCGTCGCGTCGTGATGTAGAAGCCTGTGGTGTCGGCCTTCACGAGGGCTTCGACCGCCCACGTGGAGTCTAGTCCTAGAGTATCGGCATGGCTCGACCAAGCACTCTGATCGCGCTCGCGTCGGAGCTCGTCCGCATCGACTCAGTCA
>Ga0307278_10001161_pt1 | contig 13099 bp, 12 predicted proteins | sample ER_DNA_117_FD_194482 | JGI IMG/M metagenome (GOLD analysis project Ga0307278, IMG submission 194482) | Bulk soil microbial communities from the East River watershed near Crested Butte, Colorado, United States - ER_DNA_117 | ecosystem: Environmental > Terrestrial > Soil > Floodplain | place... | reverse complement strand
TGAGCAGGTCGATCGACCCACGCGCGCGGGGACCGACGGCAATCTTGCGCATGTACATGTCCGGCAGGTTGAGGAGGGAGGCGCGCTCGCCCACCGCGATCATCGACATTGCGCCGTTTCCGCCCCGGGCGACGACGCCGCGGCCTTCGAGCGGGTCGAGCGCGAGATCGACCTGCTCACCACCCGCCCCGATGGTCTCCCCCACAAGCAGCGGCGAGTCCTCTTCGGACGAGCCGATCACCACGCGGCCGTCGATGGGAAAGTCGTCGAGCACGCGTCGCATCGCGGCGGCGGCGTCGCGCTCGGCCGCATCCTGGTCGGCGCGGCCCAGCCAGCGCGCTGCAGTCAGGGCCGCACCCTCGGTCACACGTACGTATTGCTCGCAGAGACAGAGGCGCGAGACAGCCGGCGCCTGAGGCTCGGCGCTCTCGACCGCCTCGTCGACCGTTTCCGCCATCAGACCCGTTGTACCTGCTCGGCCCTGGCGAGGACGAGGTCGAGGACGGCATCCGTCGCCGAGCGCATGTCGGTGTTCGTGATCACGGGAACGCGGTGGCGGCGTGCGCGCCCCACGATGTGGTCCTGCACTCGACGAATGTCGTCGAGCCTGTCGAGGTACTTTGCATGCGGTCGCAGGCCTTCGAGACCGGCATCCCGAACCATGAAGTGCGTGCTGTGCTCCTCCTCGTCTTCGATCGCGAGCACGCATTGAACGACGAGTGCGCCGTCGATGCGCGGCAGCATCCCCGGCACGAGGTGCACTCCCTCGAGCACCATCGACCACCCCTCCTCCAGCGCCCGCTCGATCGACGCGCGCACGCCGACGAGGACGTTGCGCGTCTGCTCGAGGAACCCGGCGATCACCGGGTCCTCGGCCTGCTCGGGCTCTCGCAGCCCTGCGGCCGCCTCGAAGCTCGAGTAATGGATCGACGGCATGAACTCCTGTGAGAAGAACGCCCGCATGGTCTGGCGGACGAAATCGGTCGAGGTGACGCGTGTGATGCCGAGCCGGTAGGCGGCCTCAGTCGCGACCGTCGACTTGCCGGTGCCGGTGGCGCCGCCGACGAGCACGATCACGGGCAGATCGAGCTCTTGGAGCTCACTGAGACGGCGCAGCCGGTCGACGGCGCGCGAACCGTCCCCGGCGCCTAGCACCTCGACGGCGAGCTCCTCGAAGCGCTCGAGCTCGACGCTCTCCTCGCCGTGTTCGGCGAGATCCTGCTCGATCCGCTTCGCGAGCTCGTACGCGCGGCCGATCGGGACGCCGACCGCGACGAGAGCCCGAGCCATCAGGCCTTTCGAGTACGGGTGCTGGGTACTGCCGAGCGGCAGCGGCTCCGCGTGGCGGGGATGAGTCATGCGCGCACCCCGGCCGGGACGAGGCTCAGGATCGCCGCGTCGAGCTCCGGCGCCACGACGTCGTTGTCGGCGAACACAACCTCGACGCCGCGCTCGGCCGCGACCTCGGCGACGACGTCGATCGCTGCGGCCTTGATCTCGACCAGGTAGACGTCGGCAGCCGTCGTCCGCGCCAGATCCTCGCGCAGCTTGGCGCGGTCGGCGAGATTGCGCGAGACCGCGACGAGCTCCCCGTCGAGGTGCTCGGTCGGCGCGGGCCCTGTCGTGAACACCGCGACGCGCCGGCCGGCGAGGGGCGCCGCCGGGCGCAACCGCAGCTCGGCCCGAACGACGGGAACGTCCTTGAGTCGGCGAATGGCGTCGACGTCTCCGCCACCGACGAGGACGACGAGCTCCGAGACGAGCACGCGGTACGCGTTCAGGTAGGCCGTCGGGTCATGTCCGGTGCCTGACACCAGGATGCGCGCATCGACCTCGACCGGTGGGATCGCGGCGCCGCTGCCGTCGAAGACGACGACGTCGGGCTCACGTTCGGCGGCGAGCGCAGCGCCTTCGAGCACATTCGACGCCGTGACCGCGCCGGCGAGCCCTCCCCCCGCCCGGCGGCAGCCGACGGTCACGACTCCGGCGAGCGCCGCCGTCTCCAGGTAGTCGGAGGCCGCGTGCTCTCCGGAGCGCGAGAGCTCGAGCAGGCTGTCGAGCGTCGGCTGCACTGCGGCCACGACCGGTTCCGCCGGGCCGCCGCGTCCCATCGCGACGACCACCACCTCGCGGTCACGGGCGAGCAGACGTGCGACGTGACCCGTCACCGCGGTCTTCCCCACCCGCTTGCCCGTCCCGATCACCGCGAGCGAGGGCAGCGGGAACGGCGCGTACTGCGGCGGGTCGAACTGGAAGTCCGCGCCCTCGTACCGCAGCCCGGCCGCGAGCGCACGGCTGGCGAGCAGGAACCTGTCCGGCGGCGACAGCACCGGCTCGTCCGAGAGATCGACGACCACCTCCGCGCGCTCGAATCCGTCGGCGAGCTCCGGCAGGAGCGGCACACCGTAGTCGGCATCGCCGCGGAGCTTCTCCGTCCCGCCGGCGAGCCACGCGCCGACGACGTCGTACGGCAAGCCGGCGATGGCGTCGCGGAGGACCGGCGCATAGTGCTCGCCGTCGATCACGACCACGGCTCGTGTCACCGCCGGGACGTCACCTCCCCTTCGATCCGCGCCGTGTACTTCTCGAACTCGAGCGTGTCGGTCTTGAACTGGATGATCTTCTCCTGGCCGTGGAAGGGGTGCTTGCGCCACACGTCCACGTGCGTCCCGGAGAACTCGATCACGTTGTAACAGGGGCGCGTGTTTCCGCGCAGGCGGAGGGACGAGACGGTGCCGGCGTTGACGATGAAGAGATCCTCGAGCCGCCAGGCGTACGGGACGTGCTTGTGGCCGGAGAGGACGAGGTTGACGCCGGATCGCTGCAGGCACTCGATCGTGTCGCCGGCGTCGTAGATGACATTTCGCTCACGTCCGGTGCCTGGCACCGGGAGAAGGTGGTGGTGGCACACGAAGATGCGCAAGTCCGCCGGTGGAGCGAAATTCTCCTCGATCCACGCGTACCGGCCCCGACCGATCTGGCCATGGTCGAGGTCCGGCTCCGTCGAGTCGACGGCGACGACCGTGATACCGCCGACGCGCGCAACCGAGTTGCGATCGCCGAAGAGCTCCTCGAAGTGCACGTAGCCGACGTTACGCGAGTCGTGGTTCCCGGGAATCACGACGAGGCAGCCGCATTCGATCTGGTTGAGGTAGTCCTTCGCGAGCGCGTACTCCTCCTTGAACCCGAACGTGGTCAGGTCGCCGGAGCAAATGACGATGTCCGGCGCGAGGTCGTTGACCTCGGTGATCGCCCGTTCGAGCAGATTCGGCAAGAAGAACTGCGCCCCACAATGCAAATCCGAGATCTGGACGATCGTCAGCGTGCCGTTGCTCGTCGCCATGCGCGAAGTCTAGGGCCATCCGGACCCACTGCTACCCTGGATCAAGGTGACACTGGAAACGCCCGATTTCCAGGCATATCGTGGCCAGGAACCACCGCGCTTCGCAAACCGAGCAGAGCTCGAGTGCGCCAAGGTCCTGGACTACTACGGAGTGCCCTGGCAGTACGAGCCGACCACCTTCGTCCTGGAGCAGGACGAGGACGGACGCATCGTCGAAGCGTTCAAGCCCGACTTCTACCTCCCCGAACAGGACCTCTATGTCGAGGTCACCGTGATGAAGCAGTCACTCGTCACACGCAAGAACCGCAAGTTGCGAAAGCTACGCGAGCGCTATCCGGACGTCCGCGTCAAGCTCTTCTACAAACGCGACATCGAACGCCTGGCGGAGCGATACCGGCTCGAGCTGGCGTCGTAGGCCGCGGCTCACGCCTCGGCCAGGTCTACCTCTCGCGCGAGGAGCTGCAGGCGCGCGTCCGCGAGCTCGGCCGCGACATCGCGCGAGACTACGACGGACGAGAGCCGCTGCTCGTCGCGCCGCTGAAGGCGAGCGTCGTCTTCGTCGCGGACCTCTCGCGCGCGCTCAGGATCCCTCACGGACTCGATTTCCTCGAGCTCGCGAGCTACGCGTCGGGCGCCGACACCGGCGGCCATGCCCGGGTCCGGCTGCTGAAGGACCTCGATACGGAAATCGCCGGCCGCCATGTGGTCGTGGTCGAGGACGTCGTCGACACCGGGCTGACGCTCAACTACCTCTGCAAGACCCTGTCCCTCCGCGCGCCCAGTTCGCTGGCCGCTGTGACGCTGCTCGATCGGCCCTACCGCCGGCTCGTGGAGGATCTCCCGGTGCGCTACGTCGGCTTTACGGTGCCGGACGAGCTCTTCGTCGGTTACGGGTTCGACCTGGAAGAGCGCTACCGGAACCTGCCTGATCTGCACGTCCTAGAAAGTTAGTCCAGGCTAAACTTTCAGGCGGGATGATGGCCACCCGCGTAGAAGGGCTGGAACACCTCCCTGGTCCGGGGGAGCGAACGCTTCGCGGCGGCCGGAGGTCGATCCTGCCGTTCCTCGGCCCTGCGTTCATCGCCTGTGTCGCGTACATGGACCCAGGCAACTTCGCGACGAACATCGCCGGCGGCTCGAAGTTCGGTTTCACGCTCGTGTGGGTGATCGTCGCGTCGAGCCTGATGGCGATGCTGGTCCAGACGCTCTCGGCGAAGCTCGGCATCGCGACCGGCCGCAACCTGCCCGAGGTGTGCCGCGAGCAGTACTCAAGGCGAACATCGCGCGGCCTCTGGGTCCAGGCGGAGCTGATCGCGATGGCGACCGACCTCGCAGAGTTCCTGGGAGCGGCCGTGGGAATCAAGCTGCTGTTCGGGATCCCACTCTTCCCGGCCGCCGTGATCACCGGCGTGATCACGTTCCTCATCCTCGCGCTGCAGCGCTTCGGCTACCGCCCGCTCGAAGCGGTGATCACGGCGTTCGTGGCCGTGATCGGCATCTGCTATCTCGGTGAGCTCTGGTTTGCGCACCCGCCGCTGGCGACTGTGGCGAAGCATGCCGTCGTGCCCCAGTTCGAGGGCAGCGAATCGGTCCTGCTGGCCGTCGGCATCATCGGCGCGACGGTCATGCCGCACGTCATCTACCTCCACTCGGCGCTGACGCAGAACCGGATCGTCCCGCGCAACGACGAGGAGGCGCGTTTGCTCTACAAGTACACGCGCGTCGACGTGCTGATCGCAATGACGATCGCGGGCCTGATCAACATGTCCATGCTCGTGGTCGCGGCGACCGTGTTCTTCGGCAGCGGCTTGGTGAACATCGAGTCGCTCGAGGGTGCGCACCGCACACTCGAGCCGATTCTCGGCGGCGCCTCGAGCGTGCTGTTCGCGCTGGCCCTGACAGCATCGGGGTTGTCGAGCGCGACCGTCGGAACGATGTCCGGTCAGGTCGTGATGCAGGGGTTCATCCAGCGCCGGATCCCGATCCTGGTTCGCCGGCTCGTGACGATGATCCCCGCGTTCGTCGTGATCGGGCTCGGGCTCGATCCGTCGCGGACCCTCGTCATCAGCCAGGTCGTGCTGTCGTTCGGAATCCCGTTCGCCTTGATACCGCTCGTCGTCTTCACGAGCAAGCGCGAGATCATGGGCACGCTCGTGAACCGCCGGCTCACGATTGCCGCCGCGGTCGTGGTGACGGCGCTGATCTCAGGCCTGAACATCTTCCTGCTGGTTCAGACCTTCGGCCTGGGCTGAGTCACCAGCGATACCAGCGCGGGGCGCACAATTCCGAATCCCCTGTCCTTTTGGGACGCGTCACGTGCCTGGCACCGCGGGGGCCGAAAGCGACCGGCCGCCTCGGAGGAGACGGCCGGCGTCGTCGGGAGACGACCAGTCCGCACACGGCACGACCCAGTCCTCGACTCATTGTGCCGAGCACGAATTACAAGTTGTAAACGATGCGCCGGTGCTTCTGGATACGGCTAGAGGTAGCCGAGGGGATCGACGGGGTTCCCGTTGATCCTCACCTCGAAATGCAGGTGCGCTCCGAAGCTGTGGCCGGTGCTGCCGACGTAGCCAATCACCTGTCCCTGCGAGACCTGCGCGCCGCCCGAGACGGCGTACGAGGACTGGTGCGCGTAGCAGGTCGCCAAGCCGCCCCCGTGGTCGATGCAGGTGTAGTTGCCGTAACCGCCCGTCCAGCCGGCGAGGACGACCGTCCCCGCTGCAGCCGCGTGGATCGGCGTTCCGTATGGCACGCCGATGTCGATCCCCGCATGGAGCCGGCCCCAGCGGTAGCCGAAGGGACTCGTCACCGGGCCGTTCACAGGCCAGATCAGCCCCGCGGAAGACGGCGTCGTGTCGCCGGCCCCCTGTGAAGCTGCGAGCTGCCCTCGGACGCGCGCGTCTTCAGCGGCAAGCGCGTTCGCCTCCGCGACCCACCTGCGTTCCTGCTGGCGCGTCGACGCGAGCGCGCCCTTCTGCTTCGAGCGTTTACCTGCCAGCCGCGTCTTGCTCGCGACCAGCTGATCGCGCACGTCCCGTTGCTGCTGCGTCCGAACTGCGACGACCTGTGTTTCCGAGTGGACGCGTGCACGCACGACCTTCGTCTTTTCGCGCGTTGCATGCACCTCGTCGCGCGCATCGCGCACGCGTGCGGCGATGTGCTTGTTCTGCTGCGCGATCGCGTCGAGGTAGTGGATGTTGTCGAGTGCATCTTGGAACGAGTCCGACTCGATGATGACCTCGACGAGCGTCGGGTCGTGTGTTGTGTAGAGGTCGATCAGCCGGAGGTTGAGCTCGTGCAACGCCTTTGCATACGCACGCCGCAGGAAGTTCAACCGTTCCGTCTCGAAGGCATACAGCGCGTTCAGCTTGTCCAGGCGGCGCTGGTGCAGCTCGAGGTCGCGCTCGAGGATCGACAGCTTCTGCGAGACGTCACCGACCCTGCCCTCGAGAGCGCGGATGTCCGAGGTCACACCCGCGATTTGCTGCGTCAGCTTCGCCTCTTTCGCCCGCGCCGCCTCGATCCGCGCCTGCAGCGTGCCGAGCTTCCCGCCGTTGTCCCCCGCCGCGGTCGTCGTCAGAAGGAGGCAGGCAGCGAAAACGATGGCCGAGAGACGGACCATGGGCGGAAGATTCGGCAGGGGGTCGGACGTCCCTGCCGAGCGGCCTAGGTTCGCCTCTCCTCCGGGCCCCGCGGCCCAGGCTCGGGAATGACGGCGGGGCTGGGCTCCGGGATGATGGCCGGCTCCGGCGGGTTCCCCTCGTCTGGCGGTGGGTAGGGCTCAGGGATCACAGCCGGGCCGACGGGATCCTGCTCGCCGGGATGCGCCGGCTCCCCGGGGATCTCCACCATCTCGGTCGCCTGCACCTCGAGCTTCCGGCGTTGAAGCCGGTCGTGCGTCTGCGCGATCACTGACTCCATCTCGGCCTCCGTCTGCCGCGCGACCTCGTCGAGCTCAACCACTCGCCGACGAGCGGTTTCGGTCGCTTGCTCGTCACCACGGTACACCGCATCCCCCAGCTCGACCAAGAGCGCGGGCCGAGCGGCCGCCAGACGCTTGAGCTCGCCGCGTAGGGCCAGGAGCCGCCTCGTAGCCCGACCCCGCGTTGCAACTGAGTCCGCGGCGACCCCGGCGCGAGCCCGGAACGCCCCCGTCTCTACGGTCACGAGGACGAGCAAGACCGTCACGCCGAGCAGGATCAACCCGACCGGCCAGTGGCCTGTCGCGAGCAGCACGATCGCCAACGCCGCGCCCGCGGCAGCCAGCGCGACCACGAGCCTCGTCGGCGTGACGCCGTAGTAGCGCCGCTCGGCCTCCGCGTACTCGACCGGCACGGGGCCCGTCTCGTCCGGGGGGAGCTCGAGCAGCTTCGTCCCACCGTCGGCGGCCGGCTGTCCACACTGCGGGCAGAACCGACTCGCCTTCGGCAGCTTGTGGCCGCAGTTCGCGCAGCTAGCCACCGGCGCGCAGGGTCTCGGCGGCACGCTGGCGCAACACACCGACGAGCTCGCGGTAGTCGTCGTCGGACACCTTCCCCGTGCGGTGGTCGAACTCGAGCTCCTTCAGCGCGGCGAGTGCGCGGTCTCGCTCCTCTGCGACCGCGAGGCGCCGCTGTTGGGCCGCGTCCGGGCTCAGCAGCCGGTCGTCCGTCGGGGCCGGTTCGCGCAGGAACGGCGCCGCGACGAGCACGACCGATCCGATCGCGAGCAATGCGCCGACGACGAGCGCGACGCTCATACCCGTACCGCCGCGCCCTCGTAGCGTTCCGCGAGTCGGCGCTCCTCGCGCGCGTCCGGCCACAGGGCGATCAGCGAGCCGCCGACGAAGACGAGCCCTGCGAGCCAGAGCAAGTTCACGAGCGGTTTCTGCAGGGCCTTCAGATCGACGCTGCCGTCCGCATTGACCTGGTCGGCGATCAGAAACAGATCCCCACCGGTGAGCAGGTCGTGCCGGATCGAGACCTCGTTCGAGACCTGATCCTCGGCGAAGTACTGATTTTTGCCCGGGCGGTAGCGGCCGAGGTACTTGTCACCGCGGTAGACGTCGACGTTCGCGCGGATTGCGCGATGGTTCGACTCCGTCTTCGCCTCGAACCCGCGGAACACGAGCCGGTTGCCGGCGACGGTCATCGAGTCACCGGGATGCAGCCGCGCCTCGCGCACGGTCTGGTAGGCGCTCGACCCCGCGACGCCGATCGCCAGCAGCACGACCGCAGCGTGGACGACGTAACCGCCGTACCGCCGCCGGTTGCGCGCGACGAGAGACGAGAACGCGCCGAGCCAACCGACTCCGCCGAGCGCCCTGCGCGCACTCGTGCCGCGCGCGAACTCCAGCACGATCGACGCGAGCACGAAGACGGAGAACGTGTACGCGATCACGCCGACCCTGGACGAGCCCGCCCCCGCGACCAGCAGCGCGGCACCGGCTGCGGCCGCAGCGGAGAGCGGCCAGAGGAATGTCCGCCCCAGGGCCCGCAGCGATGCGCGGCGCCACGCAACGAGCGGCCCGATCCCCATCAGCAGCAGCAGAGGCAGGCCGAAGCTGTGGAGGAAGAAGTTGTAGTACGGCTTGCTGACGGTCGCGGCCTCGCCGGTCACCGCTTCGGACAGCAACGGATACACGACGCCCCAGAGGATCGTCAGCGCGAGCGCGACGAGCAGCAGGTTGTTGTAGAGGAACGTCGCTTCGCGGGACACGAGCGACTCGAGCCGCGTCTTCGCGCGCAGCAGCGGCAACCGAAGAAAGATGAGTCCGAGCGAGCCGGCGGTGATCAGGCAGATGAAGCCGAGGAACCAGGGCCCGATCGAGCTCTGCGTGAAGGAGTGGATCGACTGGATGATGCCGCTGCGCGTCAGGAACGTGCCGAAGAGCGAGAGGTCGAACGCGAGAACGACCAACAGCACGTTCCAGACCTTCAGCATCCCGCGCTTCTCCTGGATCATCACGGAGTGCAGGAACGCGGTCGCAGCGAGCCACGGCATCAGCGCCGCGTTCTCGACCGGGTCCCAGGCGAAGTAGCCGCCCCAGCCGATCTCGACGTACGCCCAGTGCGCACCAAGGAGCTGTCCGACGCCGAGGAAGGCCCAGGCGGCCAGCGTCCAGCGCCGCGTTTGGACGATCCAGCGCTCGTCTGTGCGGCGAGCCAGGAGCGCACCGATCGCGAATGCGAACGGCACGGTCAAGCCGACGTAGCCGAGGTAGAGAAGCGGCGGATGGACGGCCATGTACGGGTTCTGCAGGCTCGGATTGAGACCCGCTCCGTCGGCCGGCGCGACCTGCGTCGTGAACGGGCTCGCGACAAAGACGAGCAGGAGTGCGAAGAACGTCCCTACAAGGCCGAGCGTGGGCACGACCCACGCCAGCACCTCCCGGCCGACGCGGCGCGCGGTCAACACGGCGGCGACTGAGTAGCCGCACAGCACGAGCAGCCACAGGAGCAGCGAGCCCTCCTGACCGCCCCAGAACGCGGTGAGGGTGTAACCGAGCGGCAGCTCGCGGCTCGTGTGCTCGGCGACGTACGTGAACGAGAAGTCATGCCGGGCCAGGGCGACCAGCAGAACGACCGTGGCGACGACGGTTGCGCCGAACGCTGCGATCAGCGCGTTCTGCGCGGATGCCGCAAGCCGGCGGCGTCCTCGCCAGGCGGCAAAGGAACCCGCGACGAGCGCATACACGAGCAGCAGGAACGCCGTGACGAGGGCGGCGCGCCCGAGGTCAGGCATCTACTTCTTGGGCGCGTACTTCGACGGGCACTTCGTCACGAGCGTGTTCGGCACGGCGACGAAGACGCCGTTGCGCAACTTGCCGTCGACCACGACCTCGCGGCCGGTCTTGAACAGGTCCGGCACCGACCCCTTGTAGACGACGGGCACGCTCGCCATCGCGTGCCGGTCCCTCAGCAGAAAGTGCAGCCCACCGGCATGCGCGTCGCCGCTGGGTTTACCGACGACGATGCCGACGAGCGAGACCCGCCCGGTGTGGCCCGCCACCTGGCTCGGCTGGAGCGACGGCGTCCCGCCGCCTGCGATCGATGTGTAGAGCAGGAAGACGGCGAGGACGGCCGCGACCGAGAGCGCGACGATCAGCCGCGCCGGGCTGCCTCTACGAGCCACGCCACAATTCTAGTCGGCGGCGCACGGAACGGCTCTGGGATCCGATCCGCCGTAGATCGACGCCAGAGACGCCGCAAGCAACGGGTCGTACCGGGCCTGCTCGAGCACGCTCTCGACGACCGCCTCGGCAATGGTCGCCGTCACGCCCTCGACCACGGTTCGCTCTGCAGAAGGCAGCGCTTCGAGCCGCCTGCGCGCGCGGTGGAGCTCCGAGCCCACGACCTCCTGCGCGTGCAGATGGAACGCGCGACCGCTGCTCGTCATCGGGCGACCGCCGCAGGTTGCGGCGGGGATTCGGCGGCCCTGACGCGTTTGGGCATCGGCGCAGTCAACGTGAATCCACAGAACATCAGCGCAATGCCGACGAGCTCGCCGAGGTAGACGAGCGAGGTGTCGCCCGTGCGCGAGAGTCCCGTGGCAGCAGCGACGCAGATCGCTCCGCACCCGATCCAGATATTCGCTCGAACGCGCTGACGACGCGCGATCGACAGCAGTGAGCCGCCGACAAGGCCGAGCGTGCCGAACGAATTGAGTGCGATCGCCCACAGGAAGGCGTGTCCGCCGAGCGCACCGTTGGCCGGAGGCCTCCCGCTTACTGTCGCGGCGAGCTCTGCGCTCGAGACCGAGGCCACGAGGACCGTCACGACGGCCGCGACCGTTGCGAGACCGAGCGCGCCGAGCAGAACATCGCGGCCTCGTCGTGGCAGTAGCAGCCAAGCCGAGCCACTGCCAAGGTAGGCAACGGTCAGCACACCGCCCGCGAGGTAATACGTCTTGAAGAGGGCAGGCGTCCAGCCGGAGCGCTGCGCGAGCGCTTCCGCGCCGGCCGCGATCGCAAACAGGAGGAAGCCCGCCGACCAGAGCGCTTTCTGCCCACCCGGGCGACGACGCAGCGAGCGGAGGAGCAGAAACGCGAACGTCGCTGCGAGAAACGCCGCGGCAACGGGCGGGAACGCGTCTGCGACGGCCGGCGCTGTCGCGGTGGGACGATTCGCAACGGCGGTCACGGGCTCCCCAGGGCCGACGATCTGCAGGTACGCGAAGTCACGTCCGCCGAACATGCCTTCCCGGCTCGCGGCAAACACGTAGCGACCGGATGCGAGACGACGCTTCGGAGCGAGGATGAGCTCACGCGCCGATGAGCGCCGGACGTCGAGCGGGACCGGGCGGCCGTCGAGGTCGAACAGCTGGTATGCGCTCGGTGCGTCGACCGCGGCCGAACGAATCTGCAGACGGCGCAGATCGGTTGCGCGCAGGCGCAGGGCGTCGGAGGGGAAACGTTCCTGCGGATCGCGCCAGGCGAACAGCTTGATCGTCCCCCGCGGTGTCTGCACGAACTGGCCCGTCACCTCACGCGTAAAGCCCGTCTGGTAGGCGTAGCGAACAGTGGCTCCGCCGACGCCGGAGACCGCCGGGATGAACGGCAGCGTCACGAGCACGAGCCCGATCGAACCGATGGCCACCCCCACGCGCGCGCGGTAGCTGCGTCTGCCGCGGCGGCGAGGCGGCGGGCCGAGCAAGCGAAGGCGGCGACGGCGGTGCGCGCGGTAAAGGAACGCAGTCGAGACCAGGGTGCTCGCCGGCAGCCAGACCAGCTCTGCCTGCCAACCCACTCCCGTCAGCGGGCCGTTGGCGAAGGGGGTGAACGCCAGCGGGACGACTGCCCACGCCATGGCCGGGCCGACCAGCAACAGCACCGTCCCGGTGATGGGAAAGCCTGCAAAGAGCCACCCGATTCCTGGGAATCCGAGCACGCCCATCGGGACCTCGTACGCCGCAACACCCGCTGGCCGGCGCCGCCGGACCCGCTTGGGGATGCGCCCCGCATACGCCGCAGGCGCCTGTCGAAGGCGCGCCCGCTCGACGGCTCGGTAGCCCGCCGTTCCCCGCCAGGCGGTCCGAGCGTACGACGCGAACCCGATCGCAACCGCGAGCGCGGCGGGGACGAGCACGAGGGCCTGCCACGGCTCGACGGCGGCGACCGCGGCTCCGAAGGACCTACCGCGCGCGACTCTGTGGGCCTCGACCCCAGCGAACGCGATGCCGGCGACGTAGTAGACGGCCATCCCGACGGCGATGCCCGGCAGCGTCACGCGCGGTACGCGCACCCGTTGCGGCAGGAGCGCGAGCGCGGCCCCGATCAGGATGACCATCAGCCCGCCGAGCATGTTCAGCTGCGCGTGCAGGTTCACGATCACATCACCGGCGTCGCCGCCGCGGTCGAGCAGCTCGTTCACCGCAGGGAAGGCCTGCAGCGGGCCCTGCAGCGTTCCCACCCCGAGCGCGACACATCCGGCGAGCACGAAGGTACGCACCGGTGCACGTGCGTGACGGAAGGAGCGCACGATGGTCGCTAGGAACAGCCAGAAGGCGGCGAGCATGGCGACGCCGGCTCCCATGATCAGGAAGGGATGGAGCCGGGTCGCTTCCTCGGCCTGCTCGGGAGTGAGACCGCTGCGAACGACGAGCCTGCCTTCGTGGAGCCCGAGGAAGAGGGCGACGCCGTAGAAGGCCAGCGAACCGACGAGCAACGACCAGAAGCACGTGTTCGCAAGCCTCCGGCTCGGAGCGGTTCCGCCGAGCGCCGGAGCGAGCGCGAACATCGCGCCGGCGGTCAACATCGTCAAGCCCGTGACGAGG
>Ga0307278_10001160_pt1 | contig 13099 bp, 11 predicted proteins | sample ER_DNA_117_FD_194482 | JGI IMG/M metagenome (GOLD analysis project Ga0307278, IMG submission 194482) | Bulk soil microbial communities from the East River watershed near Crested Butte, Colorado, United States - ER_DNA_117 | ecosystem: Environmental > Terrestrial > Soil > Floodplain | place... | reverse complement strand
AGAAGGGACTCCGTCTTCCGCTGCGGCTGGCCATGACCGCGCTGAGCCTGAAGACGCGCCGAGCGGCGCGCCGCCAAGGCGTGCGGTACTCGTTCCTGTTCATGCGCGCCAGCGGTGCGCAACTCGACGAGATCACCAAGCTCATCGATACCAACGTCCTCCGACCCATCCTCGACCGGGCGTACCCCTTCGACGAGGCCCCGCAAGCCCTCGCCCACGTCGAAGGCGGCCGGACCAAGGGCAAGGTCGTCATCACGATGGTCTGACGCGCAACGCGTGCGGTTGTCCTGTAATCGAATGCTCGCTCACGTCGAGCATCACCACACTGCCGTCAGCCGTCCTCCTCGTCGGGCTCCCGCATGTACCACTCGCGGTACTCGACGCAGCGGCCGTCGGCGTCGAAGCGGAGCAGGAACAGGTTGTCGAACTCCTTGACGACGCCGCCGTCGCCGTCGAGGTAGCGGCTGTAGCCATTGGCGACGGCCTGGTCGCCGGCGACCAGCACCGGCCGGTAGCGGCCCTCGTAGGTCCCCTCCTCGTCGGGGTCCTCCAGCCACGAGGCCACGATCGCCTCCCGCCCCCTGACCGGCTCGTCGAACGGGTTGTCGAAGTAGACGGCGTCCTCGCTGAAGAGCTCCCCGATCTGCTCGGGATCGTAGGTCTTCCACGCCCGGCTGTAGCCGTCCAGCCAGGCGGCGACCGCCTGCTCGTCCACGCTGCCCTCCTTGATCAGCTGATTCGCCGGCCGAGCCTACACTGACCTCACGGGCAAGCAGGGCACCCCCAACCGGCTCGTCGACCAGACGAGCCCCTACCTGCTCCAGCACGCCTACAACCCGGTGGACTGGTACCCGTGGGCCCCGAGGCGCTGGAGCGGGCCAGGGCCGAGGACAAGCCGATCCTGCTGTCGGTCGGGTACGCCGCCTGCCACTGGTGCCACGTGATGGCCCACGGGTCCTTCGAGGACCCCGAGACGGCCGCGCTGATGAACCGGCTGTTCGTCTGCGTCAAGGTCGACCGCGAGGAGCGGCCCGACCTCGACGGCATCTACATGGACGCCGTGCAGGCCATGACCGGCCAGGGCGGCTGGCCGATGACGGTGTTCCTGACCCCCGAGGCTCGTCCTGGCATCGAGGGCGAGATCGTGGAGCGGGCGCGGGCGTTCGTGGACCGTCGGACTCCTGGCGGGGAGTAGGCTCGTCCGCCTGGCCGTGGGTGCTACCGGCCGGAGGGCGGCCGGAGGCCGCCCGCAGGGCCGGCCTTGAAGGATCGTGGAGCAGATTCTCACAGCGGGGAAGCTCAGCCGGCGTCGCGCTCACGCCCGCCGCGCTCCCGCTGATCGGCTCGGATTGAGCGTGCTCGGTCGGCGCGGTCGGACCGGGTGGGCGGTTGGCCAGGGTGAGTGCGCTCGCGGTGGTCGGTACGGCGCTCGCGCTCGGCGCGCTGCCGCTCATGGAGCCGGTCGATCGCCTGGTTGGCGGCATGGTGGTGGCGGCGCTGCTCAAGGTCACGGCTGCGGGGCTCGGGGCCGAGCGCCCGCTCAGGGTCGGTGATGCCGTAGCGCTCCCGGTACTGCTCGATGCGGGCGATAGCCTGCCGCCATGTCCGCTGCCCCTTGACCGTGGCGGGCGGCCCGCCCAACTCACGCAGCCAGCCGGGCCGCTCCAGCTCAACCGATCTGGTCCCGACCCGGCTCCGCCAGGCCAGCTCCCGGGCGCGAGCCTGGTCGGCGCCGAGCAAGGGGGCGTGCCGCTCTCGCCATGCCAGGTGCTGTTGCTGCGCGCGGCGGGCCTCGCGCTCCCGGTCGGCGGCACGGTTGGCCTGCCGCCCGGCGAGCTGCTGGTTGGTCTCCGCCCGGGCAAGCCGGTCACGTGCCTCCGCGAACTCCTGGCGGCGCAGCAGCCGGCCGGCGCCCTGGCCCAGCTCGACCAGCCGCCGGCGGGCCGCCTGGAGGGTGGCGGTCGCCTCGGCCAGCCCCTGCTCCGCCTGCTGGCGCCGCTCGGCAGTGTGATTCAGCAGCCGGCTCTTGTCCGGCGGAGCATCCCGTAGGAGCCTGGCGGCCCGGTCGCGTTCGGCACGCAGCTGCTGCTTGGTCATCGCGCGCAGGGCAAGCGGTCCAGCGGCAGCGGCGTCGAGGGCCAGGTACTTGCCGCCGTCGCGGCCTGCCACCCCGGCCAGCCGCGCATCGATGGTGGGCAGCCGGGCAGGCGGCACATCCAGTTCGAGCTCGGCCGGGCGCGGCTCGGGGCTGACCACGTCATAGAAGCGGGTCGCCCGCGCAGCGCGGGTCGCGCCGACGTAGAACCACTCCCGGTCCTCCATCCCAGCCACCCGCACCAACGCCCGGTCCAAGGTGACCCCCTGGGCCCGATGCCCCGTGGTCGCGTAGCCCAGGTCGATGATGCGCCGCTCAGGGTTGCCCCGAAGCCACCAGCGCGGCCGGCGATCCAGGTACTCGCGGGACAGGCTGACCTGCTGGCCGTTGTCCAACCGCACCATCATGGACCGCTCCGCTGGGTCGACGGCGAGGACCTGGCCGCGGCTGCCGTTGGCGACCCCGAGGGTCCGCAGCGCGTTCTTGCCGCACACCACCACATCCCCCACCGCGAAGCTCCGGTCACCGACCTGCAGCGCCTCGGGGCCGAGCCGCCCCGAGGCCTGCAGCACGCCGCGGCAGGCGGTGTTGAACTGGTCGACCTCATCGCGCCGGTAGGCCAGGATCGCCACCCGCTCCCCCCGCTGGTAGGAGGTCCACCAGTCGGCCACCAGCGCCTGCTTGAGCTGGTCGGGGGTCTCGGCGGCGACCATGCGGCCGTGCTCGCGGTAGGCGGCCAGTGCGGCCTCAAGGTCGCCGTTGCGCAGCTGCTCGACTGCCTGCCGCTCCCACGGCTGCTGCTGGCGGCGGTTGACCTCAAGGATGCTGGCGCCAAGCCGTAACCTGAGGCCACGGAAGCCGCCGCCGGCCTCGATCGCGGCGAGCTGCCGGTCGTCGCCGACCAGCACGACCTTGGCGCCCGCCTGCTCCGCATGGTCCAGGAGCCGGCCCAGCTTGCGGGAGCCGAGCATGCCAGCCTCGTCGACCACCAGCACCGTGCGGGCGTCCAGCACCGGGCCGTCCACAGCATGTCGCTCGTGCGCTCGCCGGCGGCCGGGGTCCCGCTCGGCGTCCAGCTCGGCGAGCAGCGCGTCCACCGTCCGCGGGTGCTCGAACCCCTCAGCGTCCAGGCAGACTGTGGCGATCCCGGTCGGCGCGGCGCCCAGCACCCGGTAGCCCTGAAGCTGCCAGGCGTGCCGGGCGGCGCCCAGTGCGTAGGTCTTGCCGGTGCCCGCCTTGCCGACCACCACCGCCACCCCGGCGCTCCCCTGGGTCAGGTCGCGGACCATTGCCTCCTGGTCGGCGCCGATGGTTGGGTAGGCCGCCAGCGTCGCCCGCACGGTCTCGTGCGAGCAGCGGGCCGTCTGCTCGCCGGCGCGGCCGACCGCGGCGGCGAGCAGCCGCTCCTCGGTCGCCAGCAGCTCCGGGGTGGTGTAGCGCCGCTCCCCGGCCGCGTGCTCGCCCACCACCGGCACCGCCCGGTCGGCGCAGAACCGGTCGGCCAGCCGCCCCAGCTCGCCGGGGTCGACCGCGGCCAGCTGCCCGCCGAGGGCGACCAGCACCTCCGCCCGGGTGAAGGTGGAGGCCTGCTCGGTCAACCCCTCGGGGCTGGCGAGCCGGTCGAACACCTGGCGGACCTTAGGGGCCTCCGCCTCCAATCGCTCTGGTAGGGCCCGCACCCGGCGGCACACCTCCTCGAGCAGCCGCTCGGGGTCCACGCCCAGCTCGTGGGCCTCCCGCCGCCACCGCCCGTGCAGAGTCTCGGGGGTCTCGTGGGTCTTTGGCTCGCGGGTGGCGTGCGCCACGTACTGCACTAGCCGGCCGGTGCGCTGCTTGCCTTCCTCCCGCTCCAGCCGCTCCAACTCTTGGGTGATCTGCTCGTGCCGCTTGGAGAATGCCCTGACCAACTCGTGGGGCATCCCGGCGATCGGCCGGTTGCCCCAGCGGTCCGCCTCCCCCCATTCGATCCCGAGGGTGCGGGTGAGCTCGCGCTGGTAGGCCGCCCGGTAGATGGCGTCGGCGGCCATCCGGTGGGCCAACAGGTCGTGGCCGTCGAGCGTCCGCCACACCCCGTCGGGGCCTTGGGTGCGGTTGACGATGATCAGGTGGGTGTGCGGCAGCGGGTCCCCCGCCCGCGAGACGCGGTGGGTGAACCCCACCGCCAGCAGCCCCGACCCTCCGACATGCTCCGCCCCGCCCCGACCCGTGCGGGTCCCGACCTGCCCGTCGAGGTAGGCCACCGCCTGCCTGACCCCGGCCTCGTGCGCCTGCCGGGCGGCGCGGCGGGTGGGATCGTCGCCCAGGCCGTAGAGGATGGCGACGTCCTTGACCGGGCGCAGCACCAGGTCCCAGGCGGGCATCGCGTCGCAGCGCGGGACGCGGCCGAGCCGCTCGCCGGTGTCGGGGTGGCGCCAGGCGAACAGCCGGCGGAACTCCTCCTCTGAGCAGATCCCGCGCTTGCCCAGCGCCGCGCTGCCGGCACCCAGATACTCACCCGGGGATTCGCCCTTGCCCGACAGGTACTCCTCGCGGTCGCGGGCGACCTCGCGGACGTAGTAGTCGCACCGGCCGGCCGACAGCTTGCGCAGGTCCGCCGTCACCCGACCGTCACCCCGCCGTCTGTCCTGCTCGGCATCACAGGTCCCCCACCGCGCGGGCGCACGCCGCGACCTGCCACAGCGGCCGGCACGGGCCGCTGTGGGCGGCCAGCAGCCCCGCCGGCAGCCCCAGCAGCTCCGCGCTGCCGTCCGCGCGCGCCGGCCCCCACGGGCCGTAGCCACCCACCACGCTGCTGGTCTGGTCGCGCAGCCGGCGGTGGTAGCTGCCGATCGCCCGCGCGGCCAGGGCGCGCAGCCGCGCAGGGTCCAACGGCAGGCGGCGGCCGCCCTCGGTGAGCGCGCCGAACACCACGTGGGTGTGCAGCAGCGGCCGCCGGGCCGAGTCCAACGGGTGGCAGCCCTGCCACGGCGGTGGGATGCGGGCCGCCTCGGCGAACTGCCCGACGACGATCCGGACCGCGTCGTGGTGCGCGGCGGCGATCCGCTGGTGCCCGTCCAGCAGGGCGGCGGCGTGCGCGCCACCGCCGCGTCCCCGCTTGAGGTCGGCGAGGGCGCGGCCGGTCAGGTCGTAGGCCAGCACGCTCAGCGTCCGCGGCGCCACCAGCACCAGGTCCCAGCCGGCGACCGCGCCGTGCTCGCCACCCTGATTCCAGCCGACGGGCACTCGGCGCCCGCGGACAAAAAATCCGCAGACCGCCATCACCTGGGCGTAGTCCCGTGCCTGTTTCCGGCCGATCGGCAATAGCCCCGAGCCGGCCGTCACGTCGCGCACAAGAAGCCGCATCCTGCCACCTCTCGCACCCACGCATTGACGTTTAAGCGTCAATGAGAACGGGGCTTCTGCATCCGCGGATGCATAGCTGTCGTACTTGAAATGAGTGTAGCGGATGAGGGGTCAGTGAAAGGATAGCGATGGTGCTGGTTGGCGGGATGTGGTGGCGTGGTGGAGGGGACGGTTGGCGTAGCATGGTGAGTGTTGTAGCTGGTAGAGGTACGGTTGTGGTCGTGGATGGTGCCGGATGGGAGTCGCGTGAAGGTTTGAGACTGCTCGCGCGGCTTGGCAATGAATCTGGCAATGAGACGCCAGCGAACGGGTGAGAAACCTGAGGCCAGAGCAAAGACACCTGACGCAAAAGCCAAGGTAGAAACCTTTGCGAAAAAGTCTGGTCTACTTCTAATCCGCGGGTCGGGGGTTCGAGTCCCTCCGGGCGCACCACAAATCAGCAGCTCAGGGCATGTGTATCGCTTGCTTTGCTTGCTTGGCTGGCACTCCCTTGTCACTCTCTTGCCGGGATCGGGAGTGACAGGAGGCCCGGGTGATCCGCAAGCGAGGCGTCCGCTGGCAGGTCCGCGTCTACGTCGGGCGCGACCTGCTGACCGGCCGCAAGCGCTACACCACCGCGACCGTGAGCACGCGTGCCGAGGCCAAACGGCTCGAAGCCCGGCTCGTCACCGAGATCGACGAGGGTCGCCACCGGGCGGCCGGCTCCAAGACCGTGGGCGAGTTGGTCGAGCGCTGGCTCGAGTGGCGCCAGAGCGTCAAGCCGATCTCCCCCACCACCCTTGCCGGCTACCGCGGCTACATCGACCGCACCATCCTGCCGGCGCTCGGCAAGGTCCCGTTGCGCCGGCTCGACGCTGCGACCCTGGACATGTTCTACGCGCGGCTACGTCAGTCGGGCGGCCAGGGTGGCCGGCCGATGGCGGCCTCAAGCGTCCGCCAGGTACACGCGATTCTCTCGGGCGCGCTCAAGCGCGCCGTCGCGTGGGGCTGGATCTCGCAGAACCCGGCGCGGCTTGCCGTGCCGCCCTCAATCGAGCGGGCCGACGTGCAGCCACCGACGGCCGCCGACGCCGCCCGGCTGCTGCGAACGGCGATGGCCGAGGAGCCGGAGCTAGGGCTGTTCCTGCGCTTGGCGGTGGTATTGGGCGCCCGGCGCGGGGAGCTGTGCGCGTTGCGCTGGTCGGACGTGGACCTGGACGCCGGCCAGGTGCTCGTTGCCGGCAGCGTAATCGCCGTCCGCGGGCAAGGGCCGACCGCCAAGGACACCAAGACCCACGCCAAGCGGCGCGTCGCGGTCGGCGCCGGCACCGTCGACCTGCTGCGAGCCCACCGGGTGGAGCAGGCCAAGACGGCGCTCGCCTGCGGCGCCACGCTGGCACCAAGCGCATACGTGTTCAGCCACGCGGCGGACGCCTTCGTGCCGGTGCGGCCCGACTACATGACCCACCGGTTCGTCAAGCTCGCGCGCCGGCTCGGGGTCCGCTGCCGGCTGCACGACCTGCGGCACTTCATGGTCACCCAGCTCGTGGCCGGCGGCGTGGACTGGCGCACCGTCTCCGGCCGCGCCGGGCACGTGGACGGGCACATGACCCTGGGGACCTACGCGCACTTCCAGCAGGCGCAGGACCGCCAGGCGGCCGAGCTGATGGAGCACCTGCTCATTCCAGGCGATGCTGGAATCGAGGGGCGCTGACGCCCTCGGAAACCTAGAGCCATGGCAGCACCGGCAGATAGCCCGCTCAACGCCATCGGGTCGGCACTCAAGGACCTGGGATGGTCGCACTCGCGACTCATGGCTGAGCTGCGGCGGGAAGCTCGCCAGGAAGGCGTGACACTGCCGACCACGCCAAGCCTCGCGGCCACCGTCAGCCGGTGGATCAACAACCACCGACAGCCCAACGAGTTCTACCGGGTCCTGTTGAGCAGGGCTATCGACAGGCCCCGCTGGGAGTTGTTCGGCGACGAAGCTGCTGTGATCCTCCGGGTAGCCGAGGCAAGCTCCGGGGTTGTCAGCGAAGCATCCGTGTCGTCTGATGAGGACGTGAAGCGCCGGCAACTGCTCGCACATGCTGCCGCCCTTGGGACCGCTGTGGCGGTCGAACAGCTCACGCTGTCGCCAGGGTCGCCGATGGGACGTGAGGACACGCTCGTCGGCGGACAAGCGGCGACGGGTGAGACTGAACGGGAGATCATCGCGGCGATCCGACGGGCGCTCTTGGGCTATGGGCCGCTCGTGGTCAGTGAGGTCGCTCGTGGCCCTCTGTGTCAACCTCCAGCGAGGCAGATGGAGCTGCTGAATCATTGAGCTGAGAGGGCGGGGAAGGAGTTCCCCGGTGACCACGACGACCAACCATTCCTTGAACGCGGACGCCCAGGCTGGCGCTCTGGGCGACACCGCCGATCCAGACCCTGAGGTCCCCGAGCGTGCTCGCGGCCCGCGGCGGTACTCGGCGAAGTATAAGGCGCAGATCCTGGAGGAGTACGAGCGGCTGGACAAGGCGAGCAAGGGCGCGCTGCTGCGCCGCGAGGGCCTGTACACGTCGCTGATCTCGGAGTGGCGCAAGCAGCGTGACCGCGGTGCGCTCCAGGCGCTGGCCAAGCCGGCCGGACGCCAACCGGCTGATCCCCGTGACCAGCAGGTGGCCCGGCTGCGCAGGGAGAACGAGCGCCTTCAGGCCGAGCTCGGCAAGGCCCGCAAGGTGATCGAGGTGCAGGGAAAGCTCTCGGCGCTGTTGGAGCAGCTCGCCACCGACAGCGCCCCGGAGACCGGGGGCGAGACGAGGTGACCGACCAGGCGGTGGCCGAGTTGACGCCGCTGGTCGGTGTGCGGGCGGCGTGCGCGGCGGTCGGCGAGGCGCAGGCGCGCTGGTATCGCCGCCACCGCCAGGGCCCACCGCCGCCCAAGCCTGAGCGGGCGCCGGCGGTGCAGCCCCGGGCGCTGTCGGAGGTCGAGCGCACCCAGCTGTATCGGGTCCTGGACTCCCCAGAGCACGTCGACGAGGCACCGGCGACGGTGTACGCCAAGCTCCTGGACGATGGCGTTTACCTGGCGTCGGTGTCGACGATGTACCGGGTGTTGCGCGACCACGATGAGGTCGGTGAGCGCCGCCGGCAGGCCACCCACCCGGCGGCCAAGAAACCCGAGCTGCTGGCCACCAAGCCCAACCAGGTCTACTCCTGGGACATCACCAAGCTGCTCGGTCCGGTCAAGTGGACCTACTACTACCTGTACGTGATCATCGACATCTTCAGCCGTTACGTGCCGGGCTGGATGCTGGCCCACGCCGAGAACGCCCGCCTGGCCGAGGCACTGCTGGCCGACACCGCCACCAAACAGGGCATCAGCCACGGCCAGCTCACCATCCACGCCGACCGCGGCTCGCCGATGACCGCCAAGCCCGTCGCCTTCCTGCTGGCCGATCTGGGGGTCACCAAGTCGCACTCCAGGCCGCACTGCTCCAACGACAACCCCTACTCCGAGAGCCAGTTCCGCACCATGAAGTACCGCCCCGAGTTCCCCGACCGGTTCGGCAGCTACCAGGATGCCCACGCCTTCTGTGGCCGGTTCTTCCGCTGGTACAACGACCAGCACCGCCACTCCGGCATCGGCTTCCACACCCCCGGCGACGTCCACTACGGCCGCGCTGAGCTCGTGCGGACCCGGCGCGCCGACGTGCTCAGCGCCGCCTACGCCGAGCACCCCGAGCGCTTCGTCCGCAAGCCACCCACCCCGCCGGCGCTGCCGACCGCGGTGTGGATCAACGAGCCGAAGGAGGACACCGCTACGACACAGTGATTCCCAAGGAACTCTGCCTCAGAAAGGTTGACACGCGCCGTGGTGAGCACACCGGACATCAGGATTCCGGCGAGCGCGGCCAGTAGTCCTGCGATCGCCCCCAACCAGGTTGGGGTCACCGTCACCACCCCCCCGTAGCTGGCGGTTTCGCGCTGGGTGCGCGCCAGATCGCCAAGCAGGTGCTGCAGCAGGGTGAGGGGGACGACCACCACGGCGGCGATCGCCAGCAGCGTGCGCCAGTGCCGCCGGTAGAGCTGGAATGCCGTGCTGAGGATCTCGCCGATGCCCAGTGGGCGGGGCAGTGCCGCCTGGCCAGGTTGTTCGATTGCCTCGCTCATGTCCCGACCTCCCGTCGCCAGGCGCGCGGGTCGAGTCCGAGGCTTGTCCTCGGCTGCTCGGCCAAGGCGCATGCCAACCGCAGCGTCGTAGCACCAACGGTGGGAGCCGACAAGGGGCAATCAGAGCGAACCGCCAGATCCGTAGCCTGGCGCTCAGCGTCGAACTGGTCGGCCCCTGACGGATCTTCCCTGCTCACGTTGGGTGCGCCGTCGATCGCGTCAGGTCGAGAAGGAGCCGGTCGGATCGTCTGGATGACCAACGGGATGATCACGACCGGAGACGCTGAGCCCAAGGCTCTTCGGGACAAGCGACCACAGCAAAGGGCTAGCACAAGATTTCGAATCTGGTGCCCTAGGCACAACCGGACGCCCGGAGCGCGCTGGGTCTCAGGCCACGCGCCGGAGCCGCTACGCAAGGCGCATGACCGTCCAAGACGTACTTGGCGGCCTCGTCGAGCATCAGCCGGTAGTCGGGCGGAGTCCTCAACCGCCGGATGGGGGGTGTCGACTGCTGTCAGAGCGCAGTCGCCGCGTATGGCAGTGATCGATGAAAGAGGATGGTCCGATGGGTTGGCTCTTCTCCCCAGCTGCGGGCATGCTCGGCCGGCTGCGGTACGCCTACAAGATCCTGGTGGTCCCCGTGGTGCTGCTGGGGCTGGTCGGGTTCGTCGCCAAGGCGTACGTCGACCTGCAGCGCAGCCAGGTCGCGTTCAGCGCCAAGGAGCGCGTCGGGGTCGCCTACCTGGTCCCGCTGCTGGACCTGACCGCCAGGGCGGTCACCGCCCGGCACGCGGCCGTCACCGGCGGCGATCCCGCCGCCGGGGTGCAGGACGCGGTCGCCCGCGTGGACGCGGCCACCGGGCGCTACGGCGCCGAGCTGGGCACCGTCGAGGGCTGGGAGCAGGCCAAGCAGGCCCTCACCCGCGCCGGGACCGCGGACGGCCCGCAGGCGGCGTTCGACGCCTACAACACGGCGGTCGCGGACCTGCTCGGGCTGATCGTGAAGACCAGCGACGAGTCCAACCTCACCCTCGACCCCGACCTGGACACCTACTACCTGATGGACGCGCTGGTGTTCCGGCTGCCGATCCTGCTGGCCACCACCGGCCGGGCGGTCGACCAGGCGACGCTGGTTCGCGCCGCCGACGACGCCGCCGACCAGGGCCAGGCCCGCGTCGACCTGGCGATCGCGGCCGGCACGCTGGCGACCACCCGCGACTCGGTCGACGCCGGGCTGGCGACGTCGGTGGACAAGTCGCGGAGCACCACCTTGCGCGGCCGCGCCGAGGACGGCGCCAAGGCGGTGCACGACGCGGTCAGCCGGGTGATCGACCAGACGACCCAGGCGGCCAAGGGCGGCGACGTGACCAGGCTCGGCAGCCGGCAGGGCGACCAGGCGCGCGCCGCCACCGTCGCGTTGGCGAACGCGCTGGCGCCCGAGCTCGACCAGCTCCTCGCGGTACGCATCGGCGGGTTCCAGGCCAAGGCCGTCCGGGTCGAGGTCGCCATCGCGCTGGTGGTGCTGCTGGTGGCCTGGCTGCTGGTGGGCCTCTACCGCTCGGCCACGGTGCCGCTGCACCGCATGGTCGCCGCGCTCGGCGCGCTCGCCAGCGGTGACCTGACCCGGTCGGTGCCGGTCGAGACCCGCGACGAGGTCGGCCAGATGGCGGGCGCACTCAACCACGCGATCGCCCGCGTCCGCGATGCCGTCCAGGCGATCGGCGGCAGCGCCGGCGGCCTGGCCGGCTCGTCCGGCGAGCTGTCGACGGTCGGCGGCAGCCTGCGCGCCGCCGCCGAGGAGGCCTCCGCGCAGGCCGAGACGGTTGGGGCCGCGGCCGAGCAGGTCGCCCGCAACGTCGACACGGTCGCGACCGGCACCGAGGAGATGACCGCCTCGATCTCCGAGATCGCCAAGAGCGCCAGCCAGGCCGCGAACGTCGCCGCCGAGGCGGTGGCCATCGCCGAGCGGGCCAACCAGACGGTCGCCAGGCTCGGCGCCAGCTCCGCCGAGGTCGGCGACGTCGTGAAGGTCATCACCGCGATCGCCGAGCAGACCAACCTGCTCGCCCTCAACGCCACCATCGAGGCCGCGCGCGCCGGCGAGGCCGGGCGCGGGTTCGCGGTCGTCGCCGGCGAGGTCAAGGAGCTGGCTCGGCAGACCTCCACGGCCACCGGGGAGATCGGCAGGCGGATCCAGGCGATCCAGGCCGACACCCACGCGGCGGTGGAGGCGATCGGCGAGATCGGCCAGGTGATCGGCCGCATCAACGACCTGCAGGCCACCATCGCCTCAGCGGTGGAGGAACAGACCGTCACCACCAACGAGATCAGCCGCAGCCTCAGCGAGGTCGCCGGTGACTCCAAGAGCATCGCCGTGAGCATCACCGGCGTCACCGGCGCCGCCGCCCAGACCACCGGCGACGCCGCCACCACCCAGCAGACCGCCGAGGAGCTTGCCCGCACCACAACTGAACTTCGGGAGATCGTCGCCGGCTTCAGCGTCGCCTAGCCTTACTGCCGATCAGCCCCAGATCCGTAGCCTGGGGGTGGCCGGAAGCTAGCGTCGTCCTGCTTAGGCAGCGCCGGTTGGGACGGGTCTCCCGTTAAGGTAGACCAGGTAAGACAAGGCAGAACGTTGACCGCGTCGTTGACCGAGCAGGCCTCGCTGACAAGGTGAGAGCACCAGACAAACGAAGTCTGGTGCTCTCGCGATCTGGCTCACTGGCTCACCGGGTCCCCGACCCGGGTCACGACCCACACGCCGTTGGTGTGTCGAACAGGCTGGGCCAGGTACAGGGTGGCCTCCCACTCGCCGTTGTGGGAGCGGACCTGGTAGGCGGCCGGACCCACCCGCTCGACAAAGGGCGCGAACAAGTCCAGCTCCGTCGTGGCGTAGTCGACCGAGACCTGCGCGGGCGACAGCAACCAGGGCTGGTGGCCGGCATCGACGCTGTCCTGGAGCTCCCTGGCCTGGGCGAGGGTCTTGACCGGCCACAGGCCGACGATGGTCTCTGGCCGCGGGTCCGGCGCCGGCTTGGGCGCCGGGCTGGTCGGCGGCGTGGCAGGGTGGGTCGGGGTCGTGGTCGGTGCGACCTGCTCGACCCGGGTCGGGGTCGGCGCCGCCGCGGTCGTCGGGTCGCTGGGGCGTTGGCAGCCCGCCACGGCCAGGGCGACAAGGCCCAGGGCGAGGGGGGCGATGGTCCGGATCGGTCGCATGGCAACCTCCTTGTTGCTGGTGCTGCCCTACGATCGCTCCGGTCGGTCACGGGCTTGGCGCCGGCCGGTCACGGCGCTGCCGCGTGTCGGCCTCGTCTTGGCGGCCGGTTGGTGTCTGACGGGCCACGGCTGCCGGTAGCGATTCGGACCATCGGCCGCCTACGGCCACCGGTCCGTCACAGCAGCGCCTCCTTGGCCATCGCCTCGGCCTCCCGCAGCCCGTTGGAGCCGTCGCCCGCCTGGTCGAGGGCCTGGTTCAGCAGCTCGTCCACACGGGAGCTGGCGGTGTTCAGGTACGGTGCGACGCGGGCC
>Ga0307278_10001159_pt1 | contig 13101 bp, 10 predicted proteins | sample ER_DNA_117_FD_194482 | JGI IMG/M metagenome (GOLD analysis project Ga0307278, IMG submission 194482) | Bulk soil microbial communities from the East River watershed near Crested Butte, Colorado, United States - ER_DNA_117 | ecosystem: Environmental > Terrestrial > Soil > Floodplain | place... | reverse complement strand
GCAGCTCGACCAGGCCCTGAAGCTCCTCGAGATCGACGGCGTGGTGGCAAAGACGGGGACCCGCTACGCACGGACTTCGCTCGCGTGGCAGCCGGACGAGGAGCGCATCGCCCGGGTGATCGCGACGCGCAAGCGCGAGGCCGAGCAGATGCGGGCTTACGTCACGCACGAGGGTTGTCGGATGGAGTACCTGATCCGGCTGCTCGACGACCCGGACGCGGGGCCCTGCGGTCGCTGCGCGAACGACGTTGGCAGAGGCCTCCCGCGAGAGGTCTCGCCGGAGCTGGTGCGGGCGGCTGTTGACTTCCTTCGCCGGAGCCTGCGGCGGATCGAGCCGCGCAAGCGCTGGGTCGAGGGTGCGGATGGTGGCGCGGGCACGATCGCCCAGCCGAACGAAGACGGGATCGCCCTGTGCGTGTTCGGCGACGCGGGGTGGGGGAAGGACGTCGAACGCGGCCGCTGGGTCGACGGCGGATACGCGGACACGCTCGTCGTCGCGGCCGTTCGGGCGATCCGCGACCAGTGGCGGCCGGAGCCTTCGCCCGAGTGGGTGACCGCAGTCCCGTCGCGCCACGCCCGGGTCGGGGCGTTCGCCGCGGCCATCGCGGCCCAGCTGGGGCTGCCCTACGTCGACGCGCTCACCTCGGTCGCCGAAGGATCGTCGCAGAAGGCGATGCAGAACAGCGTGCTGCAGCTGGCAAATGCGCGATCGAAGCTGGGGATTCTCGAGTCGGCGGTCCCGGCGGGCCCGGTTCTCCTCGTCGACGACCTCGTCGATTCGCGCTGGACGATGACGGTCGCGGGATCGCTCCTGCGCGACCACGGCAGCGGACCGGTGCTCCCGTTCGCGCTCGCCGCTGCGAGCTCACGGGACGGCTGATCGGCACGGGGTCGCTCGACGGCAGGGGAGTTGTGAGCCAGATTCGATGACCGAGCGCGTCTCGAATGGGTCTGCGCCGCCCGGCGGGTCATACGGTTGGGCCATGAAAACGAAGATCCCGGTCGCCCCTCGCACCGCGACCATCGAACGGAAAGGCGCCTGGAGCGAGGGCCAGGCGACCCACCACCGAGCGGCGCTCGCGACCGCGGCTGCCGGAGTCATCCTCGCGATGGCCCTCGCCGCGTGCGCGCCGGGGCCCTCGAACAACCCGTCCGTCGCGTTGCCGAGCGTATCGGTTCCGAGCGTGGACGTGTCGGCCGCCGCCAGCGTCGCGTCGCAGGCGGCCCTTGCCGCACTCGACCAGATCGACACCGCGATCACCGCCAATCAGACCTCGGCCGGCTTGACTGCGGACGACGCGAGCAGCCTGAAGCAGCTGACCGCAGGCATCCGGACGAGCCTTCAGACAGGCGACACGACCGCGGCGCGGACGGCCGTGGATAACCTCAGCACGAAGGTCGACGCGCTCGCGGCCAAGCTCAACACGGACGCGGGCAAGCTGCTCAAGGACGCGATCACCGCGCTGAAGGCCGCCCTGCCGGCCAGCTGACCAACGGCGGGCCCGAGCCCGCTGCCCTATTTCTCGCCGTTGCCGCCTTCGCCCGAATCGCGGTTGTGGCGCAGCCAGCTCATCGGCCGCGACACCGGCATTGACTGGACCATTGGGGTGCCGCCCGAGTCGTTGACGTTGGCGACAACCGGCACAGGCTCGGCTTCCGGTGAGTCGCCGCTCCCGCCCGTCGCATCGCCGGCCGCCGGGACCTCGCCGAGCTGGGGTGGCTCCGACAGGCCGTTCCAGGACGGCCACGGCTCCACGGTCCTCGACTTGGAGCCGGGGTCCATGACGCCTTCGGCCGGGGCGTCGGTCGCGCCGGTCGCCTCCGGGGCGTTCGCCGCGGCGGTCGCCTCCGGGGCGGGAGAGGCCGGGGCCTCGAGGCTGGGGAAGACCGGCCGCTGACCAGCGTGCTGGGCGATCGCGACCGGGTCGGTCTCGCGCTCGAGGGTCGTGAAGAAGGTCTCGACCTCGGCTCGATAGGCCTTGATCGCGGCCTCGACGCCTTCGATCTCTCGGTCGATCTTCGAGCCGTGCTCCGCGAGGCTCGTCTCGAGGTCCTGGTTCAGGACCTGCGTGCGTCGCTCATGCTCGACCTTGATGCGCTCTCGCTCGGTCTCCGCCCAGGAATCGATCGTCCTGCGGTCGTCATCCGCGAGCTCGCGGATCCGGCTCGCCTCCGTCTCGCGCCGAGCATGGATGCCCGCGAGGTGCGCCTGACGTCGATTCTCGACGTCCTCGACGACGCGTGCCCGCTCGGCCCCTGCGGTCGCCTGCATCGCCTGGGTGAGGGCGGCCAGGAACTCCGCACCGTCGTCGGACGGCGCGTCATCCGAGGATCTGGATACTGTGGCGTCGCTATCCGTCGGCGTCCCGACCTCGGCCACAGCCTCAACGGACGCGTCGGCCTCCGCCGCCACGGCGTCGTCGACGTGGATCCCATTCGGGCCCCACGATTCGGTGGGCTCCGAGCTCGCAGCGGGCTCCGAGCTCGCGGTGGTGTCGTCGGACTCGGCTGGCGTCGGCTGCTCGGTCATGGCGGGACCTCGTCTCTCCGTCCATCGCGGCAATTCCCGGCGGGCCGCGCGTTCCAACGGGGTGGCGATGGTACTGCCGGTCTTGACCGGAGGCAATGCTCCAAACGACAGATTTTGGTGGCGCCCGGCGCGGTGCTCGCCGCGGGCGCCCGCAGCGCGCCGAGTGGCGCCCTCAGGCCCTCCGCCCGCGAGCCCTCAGCGCGGGCGCCAGGTCAGGTACATGCGCTTGAAGAGGGCCTTGTCGGCGGCGGTCGTCGCGAAGTCGCCGACCATGTCGAGGAAGTACCCGACTCTGCCCTTGCCCACGATGATGTGCTGGAACGTGGCCTTGACCCCCTCGTCCGTGCCCTGGAAGACGAGGATGCGGCCGGAGTAGCCACCCGCGAGCTTGATGGACTTGTTCGAGATCAGCTTCGCGTGGTAGTGGCTCTTGTAGTAGGCGATGTCGTGGGTGACGGTCAGGCTGACCGAGACCGTGCCGGACACCGTGTCGCGGTCGACATAGACGTACGGGTAGCCGTACGCGTCGTACTGGTCGGAGAGCCTTGCCGACCCCGGGGTCACGACCCAGTCCGGCGGGTACTGCATCGAGTAGTGCCAGATCTTCGAGACGTATGTCTTCCACGGCGGCGGGGTCGGCGCCGGAGTCGGGGTGGGAGTTGGTGTCGCGCTGGGCGTCGCCGACGGGGAGGCGCTCGGCGAGAGCGATGGAGACGGCGACGGGCTGGGCGCCGCCGATGGCGAGGTGCTCGCGGCGGCGGCCGTGTCAGCCTGCGGTGGCGGCGTGACGGAGGAGCCGCAGCCGGCGCACACGCCGGCAAGCAGCAATGCAAGGACGTGCCGCTTGTGGATCATGAAACGCGCTCCCTCTCTCGCCTGACGGCGAGCCCTGACGGCCTGGGCACGGTGTAAACGAACGAACAGCCGCCGCGTTACCGAATGCTGGAGTGTCCGACTGACGGGGTCGGACGTGGGCCTCGTGCGCGATCCTCTCCGCGCCCGCGCATTGTTACGCCATGAGGGGCTCCCGGATCAAGGTCCGGAGCATCTCCAGGAAGCCGATGGTGCCGCGGAACAACGGGGCAGGGGCTGTCAGGATTTCAGGCCGGTCTTCTTGTCGAGGCGCTGGAGCAGGTTGTGCGCGGCGAGCTCGATCGCCTTGTGCCGCCACTCGGACGCCCGATAGACGCAGGCGATGAGCCCGGTTCGATGGACGCGCTTGAAGTCGCCGTAGACGAACGCATACCGGGCCTTTGTCTCGTCTTTCGCCCCGTCGGTCAGCCCAAGATGCCACGCGGCGTACTCGTCCCAGGAATGCGTCTTCAGGACGGCGTTCTCGTCGTCAGCGGTCGGCGTGACCTCGCCCCAGTCGCTGTCGAGGACGTATTGCCCAGCGTCGATGAGCTTCCTGGCGTGCGCCACGGCCCGCCGGTTGAGGGTGTACGAGGCCATCGTCTGTCGGTCAGTCGCCGAGGAAACCCGCGACCGTCGTGGCGAGCGCGGGCGTGACGTTGATGTCGTAGTGCGTGACGCCCGGCAGGATCGCGAGGCGATGGCGGGTCATCCCGGATCGATCCCAGCTCGCGTCGCGCTTGCCGCCACCGAGGAGCTCGAAGAACTCGACCGCGTGGCTGGGCGGCAGGCCGTCTGCGTCGCCGACGACGATAAGCGTCGGCGCCGCGAGCCCGCGCGCTTCGGCAGTCCAGTCGTAGTCGTCCTTCAGCAGCGTCGTCAGCTGGGTGACGAGCACCGGCCAGTCGTCGAGCCGTGGCGCGACCTGCCGGTAGACCTCGTACATCGGCGTCTGCCGCATCGGCTCGGCGGCCTCCGGGCCCATGGAGTCCATGGCGGCGACCATCTCGGGATACCAGCCGCTCCGCTTGAACGGGGTCGACACGAGGACGAGGCGGTTGACGACGTCGGGGTGCTGGATCGCCGTCCGGAGGGCGACGCCGCCACCGAGCGAGAAGCCCATCACGTCGGCCTTAGGGAGGCCGAGCTCGCGGATCAGCGCCGCGACGTCGTCGGCCATCGTCTCGAAGCGCATCGGGCGGTCGGCGGCCGGCGTTCGGCCGTGGCTCTGGAGATCCATCCCGATCACCTGCCGGCCGGACGCGAGAGCCGCGATGTTCGGGCCGAACATCTCGACCGAGCCGAAGCCGCCGTGCAGGAGGACCAGCGGGTCGCCCTCACCGAAGGTCTGGTAGGCGAGCTCGATCCCGTTCACGGAGGCAAGCCGGGCGGCGGTGGACGTGGTCATGGGCTCATTGTCGCCCCGGTCCCGGTTCCAGGTCATTCGGCCGTCCTCGTGGCGCCGGACGACGATGGCGGCTGAGTGGCGGGCGCCCGATGCTGACGTTGTCAAGCAACCAGACAACGCACTTCACCCCGGAGAACCCATGACCACGTCCCTCGTCCCGTCCACTCCCGCCGCACGCCGCGAAGTCGGCCTCGGTTCTGTCATCGTCATCGGCGCCGTCGGCGTCATCGCGACGCTCGGCCTCCTGATGGCCGGCGTGACCTTCGCCGGGCTCGTCATCGGCGTCACGATCGCCCTACCGGTCGCCGCGGCGTACCACGTGCCGGTCCTGGCGTCCGACGCCGCGATTGCCGCGAGCCTGGCTTCGTTCTGGCCCGTGTTCACCGCCCTCTCGATCGCATCGTTCGCCGCCGCCGCCGCCGTCACCGTCAAGCTCATCTCGTTCCTGTCGCCGACTCCTCGCGACTGACGCTCGGACCGATCCCCGGCCAACCCGATAGCGACATCGAACGCCGCCGAGCGACCCTCGGCGGCGTTTCGATTCGGGCCCGATTCCGGCCCGATTCCGGCCCGCTTCGGACGGGCTGCGGAGGGCTACGCCGTCAGGCGGTAGAAGCGGAGCATCTCGAGCGCCGGCTCGTCGAGCCGCTCGAAGCCGGTGAAACCCGCCTCGTCGGCGTACTGGCGCAACGTGTCGGTTCGCATCACCGTGCCGGTCCCGGCCGTCGGTCGCTCGGTCATCGCCGCAGGCAGGCAGGTCAGCAGGCTGAAGCCGTAGTACATCCGCTCGATCTCGGGGGCGGGGGCGGTGAACGCGTCCTCGGTCCGCTCGTCGGCGATCAACGCCGAGCCCCCGGGTCGGAGCATCTGGCGGATCGCGGAGAGAACCTCGACCGGGCGCGCCAGGTCGTGGATCGCCTCGATGACGACGACGAGGTCGTACTGGCCGGCAGCCGCGGGATCGGCTGCGTCGCGGACGGCATGCGTCACGCGATCGCTGACGCCGGCACGCTGGGCGTTGGCCCTGGCAAGATCGATCGACGACGGGTCGAGATCGAAGCCGTCGACGCGGACGCCGGGATATGCCTGCGCGATCGCGATGCCTGCCCAACCCACGCCGCAGGCGACGTCTGCGACACGCGCTGGAGGGTCGGACGCCAGCCGATCGTGGATCGGGCCGATCGCCGGCAGGATCTCGGTTCCGAACGAGCCACGCAGCCAGGGCCGGTTGAAGTCGCCTTGGGCCTCGATCATGTCCGATCCGTAGGCGTTCCAATCGACGCCGCCACCGGTCCGGTAGGCCTCAAGCAGCTCCGGCAGGACCTTCGCACAGGCACTGATCGACCGGGCGAGTGGTGCGATCGAGTACGGGCTGTCGGGGTTCAGGAGCGGCTCGGCATACGCGTCGGGGAGCGAGAACCGGCGCAGCTCGGCGGTTGCCGATACGTCGTCGACATCGAGGAAGCCGCTCGCGGCCTGCTGTTCGAGCCACTCGCGCGCGTACCGCCGATCGATGCCCGCGCGGGACGCCAGTTCCGTCTCGCTTGCCGGGCCGCCGTCACGCAGCGCCCGGTACAGGCCCAGGCGATCGCCCATGTACACGGACAGGACATCCATCATCCCGAGGCTCGCCCCGAACAATCTGCCGACGAGCTCGTCGGCCGTCTTCTCAGCCTGTGGCAACTCCACCGCCATGGTTCCTTCCCTCCGTCGGTTCGATTCGGTTCAGCTCCGGACCGCCCGATCCTGCCCGCGCCTCGGGAGGACGTCAACGCCCGCCGGCGGATGGACCGCGGTGCGGAGGCGGCTGGCCGGCCTGCGCCTGTCGATTCGTCGCCCGTCGGTTCGTCGATCGGTTGACGGCCACGGAACGGAGTTCACGGTTCCGCCCAGATCGAGGAGGCTTGCCATGAATCGGCAGATCGACGCACCACGGGGGCCCCTCGATTGGGACCACGGTGGTTCGCTCATGGCGCGCGGTCGACGCGCGAGGGGACGGTGGGTCGCGGCACGGATCGTCGCGGTCGGCGCGCTGATCGCGGTCGGGCCGGGGATCAGCCCGGCGGTCGCGGCGAATGGCGCCAGGACGGGCACGGACGCGGTGACTGTGTTCGCGACCGCCCCCGCGCCAGGGCACCCGTTCGGGATCGCGGTCGACGACGACCGCGTGTACGTGTCGACGAGCGCCGGTGACTTCTTCGCGGGACACCAGAACTCCGACGACGAGCGTGTCTTCACCTACGACGCGGACGGCACCCTGCTCGATGCGACGGTGATCGATACGGCGGACAACTCGGACATGGGGTTGTTCGGCCTCGCCCTCGACGGCAACCCGGGTTCGCACCACGGGCTGTATGTCGCCGACATGAACGGCCGGATCCTGAAGCTCGACCTGGGCCGTCATCCGGCGGCGCCGGCGGTCTTCTCGCAGGTCCCGGCATCGACCGGGCTCGCGGGCGACTGGATGCTCTCGATGTGGAACGACCTGGTCTTCGATAAGGCCGGCAACCTGTACGTCCCCGACGACAAGCCCCGGATCTGGCGGGTCGACCCCAGCGGCACCGCCTCGATCTGGTTCACTGATCCCCGCCTGACCGGCTTCTTCGGGTTCGCGGGCGGACCCCTCGGCGGCCGGATCGACCCGACGGGCCAATGGCTGTACTTCTCGATCACGGTGTCGGCCGACCCGGCCCTCGCCGCGATCATCTACCGCGTCCGGCTCGTCGAGCATCCATCCGCGGCCGACCTCGAGGTCGTCCACGTGTTCCCGTTCGACCCGACGGCGGCCGCGCCGCCCCAGGCGACCGGTCTCGCGTTCGCCCGGTCCGGCAACCTGTACGTCAGCCTGCTCGGCCCAAACGAGATCGCGGTGCTCGATCCTTCCGGGGACGAGATCCGCCGGATCTCCGACCCGCGGTTCTTCTCGCCGTGGGGCCTCGCCTTCCAGGGCCGGTCGCTGCTCGTCACGAACGGCGACCTTGAGCCCGCCACGAACCCGGAGGCCTGGAAGATCTTCAAGGTCGACGTCGGCGAGTCGGGTCTGCCCCTGAACCGGCCGCGAACGATCGGCGGCTGATCCGCCCGGCCCCGTCAGAGGAGGAGCCCGAGCCGGCCGACGCCGGCTCGGGCTCCCGCGCGAGCCGGACTCGTTCCGGCGATTTCTCGTGCGGAGACCGTTACGCAGGCTCTGCCCTCCATTCGCCGCCAGATTCTTCCCGCAGGAGCGTTGGGCCGAGTCCGGCCTCGAATTCGGCCCGTTTCTCGCCCGAAACCAACGCGGCCACGCACGCCGGCGCCGGCGCTGCACCTGAATCCGGCCTCGCCGGCTGCCGAACGATCACCGGGCGAGAATCTGACCGACTTTCGGGCGCGACCGACAGGTAACGGTCACCGGGCGAGAATCCGGGGGAACCGCACCAGCTCGGGGGCTCCCCGTGCACCAGCTCGGGGCTCCGGTGCATAAGCTCGTCGCTCCCGTGCGCCAGCTCTGGCCTCGGCGCGACCGGTGGGGCGTGCGTGCACCGGGTCCGATCCCACGAGATGGCGTTGACATGCTCGTGCCGTTCCGGCAACGACATTGCAAGACGAAAGGGACCGAACTTCTCATACATTCGAATCCTCCCAGGCCGCATCAATCCGGGTGCGAACGATCCGATCCGAGCAGCGAGTCCCACCCACGGAAGCGGTCGTCGAGCCGCCTGGCGAGCTCGACGGCACCGAGCTTTTGCGCGCCCTCAGGGCCCTGCGGAGCGGCGACTTCCGGGTGCGCCTGCCCGAAGGCCAGGCAGGTCTCGCCGGCTCCGTCGCGGAGACGTTCAATGACATCGTCGAGCTGAACCAGCGCATGGCCTCGGAGCTGCGCCGGATCAGCCGGGCGGTCGGCCGCGAGGGCCGGATCAGCCACCGCGTATCGATCGGGCCGGCCGGCAGCTGGGCTCGGAACGAGGAGTCGGTCAACCAGCTCGTTTTCGACCTGACCGCCCCGATGCTGGAGGTGAGTCGCGTCCTTGATGCCGTGGCTCGCGGCGACCTCTCCCGCCGCATGGCGACCGAGATCGACGGCCAGCCCCTCAAGGGCGAGTACCGCCGCCTGGCCGACACGATCAACACGATGGTCGACCAGCTCAATGCCTTCGCCAGCGAGGTGACCCGCGTTGCCCGCGAGGTCGGCACCGAAGGCAAGCTGGGCGGCCAGGCCCACGTGAGAGGCGTGGCCGGCGTCTGGAAGGACCTCACCGACAACGTCAACTTCATGGCCGGCAACCTCACGTCCCAGGTCCGGAACATCGCCGAGGTGACCACCGCGGTAGCGAAGGGCGACCTGAGCAAGAAGATCACCGTGAACGTCCAGGGCGAGATCCTCGAGCTCAAGGACACGATCAACACGATGGTCGATCAGCTGAACGCGTTTGCCGGCGAGGTGACCCGGGTGGCCCGCGAGGTGGGCACCGAGGGCAAGCTGGGTGGTCAGGCCAACGTCCATGGGGTGGGCGGCACGTGGAAGGACCTGACCGACTCCGTCAACTCGATGGCCGGCAACCTCACCTCCCAGGTCCGGAACATCGCCGAGGTGACCACCGCGGTGGCCCGGGGAGACCTGTCGAAGAAGATCACGGTCGACGTGCAGGGCGAGATCTTCGAGCTCAAGGACACGATCAACACAATGGTCGACCAGCTCAATGCCTTCGCCAGCGAGGTCACCCGCGTCGCCCGCGAAGTCGGCACCGAGGGCAAGCTCGGCGGTCAGGCCGACGTCCGGGGCGTGGCCGGCACGTGGAAGGACCTCACCGACAACGTCAACTTCATGGCCGGCAATCTCACGTCCCAGGTGCGGAACATCGCCGAAGTCACGACTGCCGTCGCCAGAGGCGATCTCTCCAAGAAGATCACGGTCGATGTCCGGGGCGAGATCCAGGAGCTGAAGGACACGATCAACACGATGGTCGACCAGCTCAATGGCTTCGCGTCGGAGGTGACCCGCGTCGCCCGCGAGGTCGGGACCGAAGGCAAGCTCGGGGGCCAGGCCGACGTCCGCGGCGTGGGCGGCACGTGGAAGGACCTCACCGACAACGTCAACCAGCTCGCCGCGAATCTCACGACGCAGGTGCGGGCGATCGGCGAGGTTGCGACGGCCGTCACCCGCGGTGACCTGTCCCGGTCGGTCCAGGTCGAGGCTCAGGGCGAGCTCGAGCTCCTGAAGAACGACGTCAACGAGATGATCCGGAACCTGCGTGAGACGACGCGGCGGAACCAGGAGATCGACTGGTTGAAGACGAACATCGCCCGCTTCGGGCAGATGCTCCAGGGCCAGCGCGACCTGCGAACCGTCGGGCGGATGATCCTGACCGAGCTTGCGCCGCTCGTGGGGATCCAGCGCGCCGTCTTCTACCTGGCGAACCCCGACGCCTCGATCCCGACGCTGACCCTCCTTGCCACCTATCCGCGCCAGCTGACGCCGTCACCGTCGCACGAGATCGACTTCGGCGAGGGCCTCATCGGCCAGTGTGCCGAGGATCGCCAGCGGATCCGCCTCCGCGACGTGCCTGCCGACTACGCACCGATCCGGTCCGCTCTCGGCGGGACGACGCCCCGGTCGATCGTGCTCCTCCCGATCCTGTTCGAGGACGAGACGCGTGCCGTCCTCGAGCTCGCCTCGGTCGAGGAGCTCAGCGACATCCACCTCGCGTTCCTCGACCAGCTCGGGGAAAGCATCGGGATCGTTCTGAGCACCATCACGGCGAACATGCGGGCCGAGGATCTCGTCCAGGAGCAGGCCGCCCGCGCCGAGGCCGAGACGGGCCTGGCCCGCCTGCGGCAGGTCGTCGACGTGATGCCCGAGGCGATCCTCATCGCCGACGCTTTCGGTCGGGTGTATCTGAGCAATGCCGCGGCGGCGGAGATCATGGGAGCCGTGCCGGAGATCGTGGGCCCGGAAGCGGAAGGGGAGCCGGGTACGCGGCGGATCGATGGCGGCGCGTACCTGCCGAAGGACCACCCGCTGGCTCGCGCCGTCTTCCAGGGAGAGACCGTGCGCGGCGAGCAGCTCGTCATCACGAACGCGCTCACCGGACTCGACGTGCCGATCCTCGTCAACAGCGCGCCGCTGAACGACGGTCAGGGCCACCCGGCCGGCGGTGTCGCGGTCTTCCAGGACATCAGCCCGCTGCGCGATCTTGACCGCCAGAAGGACGAGTTCCTGGCGGCGATCTCGCACGATCTCAAGACGCCGGCCACGATCATCAAGGGCAACGCCAACCTCCTCCAGCGGGCCCTCGGTCGGACCGATCGCGACCGGTCGGTCGAGATCGCGGAGGGCCTCGCGGTCATCGACGAGAGCACGGCCCAGCTCGTCCGCCTCGTCGACGAGCTGCTCGACCTGACGCGCGTCCGGATGGGCCATGAGCTGGAGCTGGACGTGGCTCCGGCGGACCTCGTCACGATCGCCCGGCGGCTCGCGGCCGAGTACCAGAAGATCAGCCCTCGCCACACGATCCGCGTCGAGACCGCTCTGCATCGCGTGCTCGGCGACTGGGACGAGGCCCGGATCGAGCGGATCGTCGCGAACCTCGTGTCGAACGCCGTGAAGTACAGCCCGCGCGGCGGCGAGATCATGATCGAGGTCTCGGAGGAAGGGACCGGCGAGGACGAGCGCTGGGCGGTGCTCGTCGTCCGCGATCACGGCATCGGGATTCCGCCCGACGAGCTCGAGCGGGTCTGGGAGCCCTACTACCGCGCGACGAACATCGCCGGCACCGTCAGCGGCAGCGGCATCGGGCTCGCCGGGACGCGCCACATCGTCGAGCAGCACGGCGGCAAGATCGCGGTCGAGAGCGCCGTCGGCGACACGACCTTCACCGTCAGGCTGCCCCTGCTGCTGGAGGCGCTCGAGGTCCTCGAGGCGTAACCGCGCCGGTCTCGCGTCGATCCGGTCGCGCCCGGAGGACCCGTCTGGATGCCGGATTGACATCGTTTGCGTTCAAGCGCAACTAGTCCACACGTGAACAAGTTTCGCTTGTTGCGGTTCAACGACACCCATACACGTCGCTTATCCGGCATTCGAGCCCACGAGTGGCCCACGAGGCGGTCGACCCGGCTGGCCATGGGGCGTAAAATGGATGGTCTCCCGACCCGCCCTCGAGCTGGTACGTAGCCGCCTCGGACGGGCCGAACGCAGTTCGAGGAGGTTCGCCATGAACGCGTTCCTGGTCGATTTGGAGAACAAGCCCGGTACGCTCGCCGACCTCGCGGAGGCATTGGGGGCAAAGGGCGTGAACATCACGAACGTCACGGGTGCGACCTGCAGCGACGGTGGTCGTGCGGCGATCACAACGGCCGATGACGCCACCACGCGGTCGGTCCTCAAGAGCATCAACGCGACGTTCAAGGAGGTCGAGACCATCGAGGCGACCCTGGCGAATATCCCGGGCTCGCTCGGCAAGACCGCTCGCCGTCTGGCGCAGGCCGGCGTCAACATCGACGCGATCTTCCCGACCGGCATGACCGGCAACGATGTCAGCGTCGGGTTCGTGACGAACAACCCGGCGAAGGCTCGCGAGGTCCTCATGACGGTCGGCGCCACACGTTGATCGGCTGAACGACCCGGGGCAAGGGAGGGCGGAGTCGAAGGGACTCCGCCCTTTCGATTCGACGTCGCGACCGCGACGGGGATGACCGAGCGCCAGGGTGCGTTCCGGACCGGCATGATGCGCAGATGAGCGAGCCGAGCCGCGCGCCTCTGTGACCGGCGGTCCAAGCGCCGACGCCGGGATGATCGGCCGTCGTCTGCTCTTGATCCTCCGCCGCCCGCCCGCCGCGCTGGCCGTATCGGCAGCGGTCTTCGCCCTACCGCTCGTGTTCGTCCTCGTCACGCCGCATCCGCTCCAGCAGCCGTTCGGCGTCGACGCCACGCTCTATCGCGACGTCACGCTCCGCTGGCTCGGCGGCGGGCCGTTCTACGACCCGCATCAGCTCGCCGGACCGTACGAGATCGCTGCCGGCGACGTCCTCTACCCCCCGATCTCGCTCCTGCTGTTCGTTCCGTTCGCGGTTCTTCCGATCGCGATCGGCGCGGCCTTGTGGTGGGCGGTCCCGATCGCGATCACCGCGTGGTCGATCGGGGTCCTCCGGCCCCGGCCCGAGGTCTGGCCGTTGCTCGCGCTGTGCGTCGCCAACCCGACGACGCTCCTCAAGACCTGGACGGGCAACCCGGTGATCTGGTCGATGGCGGCGATGGCCCTCGGCGTCCTCTACGCGTGGCCTTCGGTCTTCGTGATCCTGAAGCCCAGCCTTGCCCCGTTCGCCCTGTTCGGCG
>Ga0307278_10001158_pt1 | contig 13101 bp, 16 predicted proteins | sample ER_DNA_117_FD_194482 | JGI IMG/M metagenome (GOLD analysis project Ga0307278, IMG submission 194482) | Bulk soil microbial communities from the East River watershed near Crested Butte, Colorado, United States - ER_DNA_117 | ecosystem: Environmental > Terrestrial > Soil > Floodplain | place... | reverse complement strand
ACGACGCCGACCGTGATCGTCGAGCCCGAGCCCGAGGAGCTCGAAGAGGGCGAGGAGCTCGAGGAGGGCGAGCTGCCCGAAGGCGAGGAGGCTCCGGAGGGCGAAGGCGAGGCTCCTGCCGAGGGCGGGGCCGCAGAGGCTGGCGGCGAGCAGCAGGCTTCCGAGGAGTAAGTGCGTCTCTTCCGCCGTCGGGGCGAAGGCGCCTCGACGCTCGACCTGCTTGTGGCAGGGCTCGGGAATCCAGGCGGTGCCTACGAACGGACGCGGCACAACATCGGCTGGCGCGTGATCGACGAGCTCGCGCGCCGTCACGACGGCTCCTTTCGCGGTAAGTTCTCCGGTCAGCTGGCGGAGGTGCGCCTCGACGGCCTGCGTCTTGCGCTCCTCAAGCCGGAGACCTTCATGAACGTCTCGGGGAAGTCGGTCGCTGCCGCGCGGCGCTTCTTCAAGACTGACCCCGAGGCCCTGCTCGTCGTCCACGACGACGTCGACCTCGAGCCGCAGCGGCTCCAGGCGCGGCTGGGTGGGGGGCTGGCCGGCCACAACGGCTTGCGCTCGATCGCGGGCGCGCTCGGGACGCAGGACTTTCTCCGCTTGCGGATCGGCGTCGGCCGGCCGGGACGCGGCGACCGCCGTCCTGTCGCCGACTACGTGCTCTCGGAATTCGAGCCCGAGGTCGACGTCGACGCTCTCGTCGCACGGGCTGCCGACGCAGTCGAGTCGATCGCCAGCGAAGGCCTCGAGCCCACCCAGCAGCGCTTCAACTGACCCGAACTCGGCGCAATCGCGTCACATCGGGCCGACTACCCTGACTCCCTCTGAGGGTGGGTGGGGGCTTGGGATGGGGCTACGATGAAGGCCGCGGAACCCCGGTTCCGTCAGTCGTTGTGGACCGACCCGTCCTGCACCCGCTCGTGCGCGAGCTCGCCGAGAGCGAGCGCTTCCGCGCGTTCCTGAACGAGTTGCCCAACACGCGCGCCCGCGTCTCCGAGCCTGCGCTGCCGCTCCTGCTCGCGGCGGTCTACGAGGAACTCGGTCGGCCGCTCGTCATTCTCACGCCTGAGGACGCGGATGCCCACGACACGGCCGAGGCCGCCGGCTGGTTCCTGGGCGACGAGCGCGTCGCTCTACTGCCCAGCCGCGGGGTCACGTGGGGCTCCGGGCTCGAGCCGCCGCCACACCTCGTCGGCGAGCGGGCCCGTGCGCTCGACGTCCTCGCCGCGGGAGGCCTCGTCAGCGCCTCGGCGGCGGCGCTCGCGGAGGGGCTGCCACCGCCCGAGGCGCGCCCCGAGCCGATTCGGGCCGCCCCGGGCGAGGCACCCGGCATCGACGCGCTCGCCGAGGAGCTCGCACTCGCCGGCTACGAGCGTGTCGACCAGGCGCAGGAGCGCGGCCAGTTCGCACTTCGCGGCGGGATCGTCGACGTCTACCCGACGACGGGACGAGAGCCGCTGCGGATCGAATTCTTCGGCGACGAGATCGAGAGCGTTCGTGCCTTCTCGCCGTTCACACAGCGCACGCTGCACCCGGTCGAGCGCGCAACCATCTACCCGGCCGTAGAGCGCCGGCTCAATCTCGTCGAGCTGAGCCTGCCCGGCGACGACGAGGGGGAGACGCCCGCCGTGCCCGCCGACCTCGTTCCACCGGTCCCGGCCGGGCCGGACCTCGTCTGGCAGCCGGATGAGGTGCGCGAGGTCTGGGCCGAGGAGCAGCTCGAGGGCTTCGCGTTCGAAGGCACGACCGAGCTCGACCCGCTTCCCGCCGGGCAGCCGTTTGCCTTCGAGGCGCAGCGGCCCGCGATCGCCGCCCGCGGCCTCGCCGAGGCGGAGAACGAGCTGCGGGCGCTCGTGCGCGCGGGCCTCCGCACGATCGTCGCGTTCCCGCACCGCGGCGAAGCTCTGCGCACCGAAGGCCTCCTGCGCCGGGTCGAGGCGCGCATTGTCGAGCCTGGGGAGCAGCTGCCGGAGGAGTCGGACCTTCTGTTCGCAGTCAGCCCCGCCAGGCGCGGATTCGTCTGGCGCGAGCTCGGTCTCGCCCTGCTCCCGGACGTGCAGGTCTTCCGCCGCCGGGCCCGCCGCCCCTCGCCTGCCGGACGCGCCCTCCAGTCCTTCGCCGAGCTCCGCACGGGCGACCACGTCGTCCACGAGGACCACGGGGTCGGCAAGCTGCTCGGCTTCGTGACTCGGGAGGTTGCCGGGATCACGCGCGACTACCTTCAGCTCGCGTTCCGGGCCGAGGACCGCCTCTACGTCCCGCACGAGCAGATCGGCAAGGTCTCGCGCTACGTCGGCGTCGACGGGAGTGCGCCGGCGCTGTCGAAGCTCGGCGGCCGCGCCTGGCACCTGCTCAAGAACCGCGCCCGCGCCGCGATCCGGGAGCTGGCCGGTGAGCTGCTGCGCCTCTATGCCCAGCGGCAGACCGCTCCCGGGGTCGCCTACGACCTCTCGCAGGACTGGCTCGAGCGGCTGGAGGCTTCCTTCCCCTACCAGGAGACCCCGGACCAGCGCATCGCGATCGAGGCCGTCAAGGAGGACCTGGAAGCTCCGCGCCCGATGGACCGGCTCGTCTGCGGCGACGTCGGCTTCGGCAAGACGGAGGTCGCCGTGCGGGCCGCCTTCGCGGCGGCGCTCAACGGGCGGCAGACGCTGATGCTCGTGCCGACGACCGTGCTCGCGCAGCAGCACTGGAACACTTTCCGCGAGCGCTATCAGGACTTTCCCGTGCGGGTCGAGATGGTTTCCCGTTTTCGCCGTCCGGCTGAGGTGAAGCAGGTGCTGGCCGACTTCGCCGCCGGCAAGGTCGACGTCCTGATCGGGACGCACCGCGTGCTCTCGCGTGACGTGATCCCGAAGGAGCTGGGGCTCGTGATCGTGGACGAGGAGCAGCGCTTCGGAGTGGCGCAGAAGGAGCTGCTGCGGGCGCTCCGGCTCGAGGTGGACGTGCTCGCGCTGACGGCCACGCCGATCCCGCGCACGCTGCACATGTCGCTCGCGGGCCTGCGGGACATCTCCGTCATCGAGACCCCGCCGGAGGGCCGCCGGCCGATCCGCACCCACGTCGGCGAGTACGACGAGGAGCTCGTGAAGACGGCGCTCGAGCGCGAGGCCGCCCGCGGCGGGCAGTCGTTCTACCTCCACAATCGGGTCGAGACGATCGACGAGGCCGCCGAGCGCCTGCGGCAGCTGGCTCCCGAGCTGCGCTACATCGTCGGCCACGGCCAGATGCGCGAGCGCGAGCTCGAGGAGCACATGCTCTCCTTCCTCCGCGGCGATGCAGACGTCCTCGTCTCGACGACGATCATCGAGTCGGGCCTGGACATCCCGCAGGCGAACACGCTGGTCGTCGAGCGGGCCGACGCGCTCGGCCTGGCCCAGCTTTACCAGATCCGCGGTCGGGTGGGCCGCTCGGATCTCCTCGCGCACGCCTATCTCTTCTACCCGGACGCCTCGGAGCTGACGCCGGAGGCCAGGGCGCGTCTCGCAACCCTCGCCGACCATACGGAGCTCGGAGCGGGCTTTGCGATCGCAATGCGCGATCTCGAGATTCGCGGCGCCGGCGAGCTCCTCGGCGCCGAGCAGCACGGCCATCTCGCGGCGCTCGGGTTCGAGCTCTACGTCGAGCTGCTCGGCGAAGCCGTGGCGGAGCTCTCCGGTGAGCGGCGCACCGTCGCCCGGCCCGTCCGGGTCGACGCGCGCATCGACGCCTACGTTCCGGCCGACTATGTTCCGGGCGAGGCGCAGAAAATCGACCTCCATCGCCGGCTCGCGCTCACCGAGACCGAGGAGGAGCTGGGGGACCTCGAAGCGGCGACCGTCGACCGGTACGGCCCGCTGCCGGAGCCAGTCGAGAACCTGTTCACGATCCAAGCCGCGAAGCTGAAGCTCGCCCAGCTCGGGGCCGACTACCTCGTCTTCCGGGGCGGCCGATCGACCGTGGGGCCGCTCGTACTGGGCTCCGATGATCTGCGCGCGCTACGCAACCGGATCGGCACGGCGGTCTACGCAACGGCCCGAAATGAAGTTTCGGTTAAGCACGACGGTTTTCCGGAGGCGCTGCGTTTGGTCGATGCTATACTCGAAACGCGCCGGGCAGCGTAGCAAAATATGCTGCAAATGGCGCCCTTTTCATGACAAGACACCATTTGTTCCCGCTCTTGGCCGTTGCCCTTTTGGGCGCGGTGCTCGCTGCTGGTTGCGGGAGCGGCAAGAAGAGCGTCGGCGCGAACGACGTCGCCGTCGTCGGTGATCGGTCGATCTCCAAGCAGGAGTTCCAGAAGCTGCTCGACCAGGCGTGCGCGACCACGAAGAGCCAGGGCCAGCAGTGCCCCCCGGCCGGCACCGAGAAGTACGCCGCTCTGCGCAAGCAGGCGATGCAGTATCTCGTCCAGCGCGCAGAGTTCGAGCAGAAAGCCGATGACCTGGGCCTGAAGATCACCGACGCCGACGTCGACGCTCAGCTGCAGAAGATCAAGGCTCAGTACTTCGGCAAGGGCGGCAAGTGCGACGCCAACTGCGAAAAGAAGTACCGCGATCAGATCGCGAAGCAGAGGCTCACCGACGAGCAGGTGCACGAGGACGTCCGTGCCAACGTCATCCAGAACAAGATTTACGAGAAGGTCACGGCGGACGTCGAGGTCTCAGACAAGGAGATCGAGGACTACTACAAGAAGAACAAGCAGCAGTACGTGCAGCCGGCCAGCCGCGAGGTGCGGCACATCCTCGTCAAGAAGAAGTCCCTCGCCGACCAGCTCCACCAGCGGCTGCTGAGCGGGGCTGACTTCGCAGCGCTCGCCAAGAAGTACTCGGAGGACCCAAGCTCGAAGACCCAGGGTGGGAAGCTGACCCTCTCCAAAGGGCGGCAGGTGCCGGAGTTCGACAAGGCCGCGTTCTCGCTCAAGACCCGTGAGATCTCCGAGCCGATCAAGACGCAGTACGGCTGGCACATCGTCCAGCCGCTGAGCGCGATCAAGGAGGAGCAGACGACTCCGCTCAAGGAGGTCCGCCCCGCGATCCGCCAGCAGCTCGTCCAGCAGAAGAAGCAGGACAAGATGCGAAAGTGGGTCGACGAGACGACGAAGGACTTCGAGTCGAAGACGAGCTTCCAGGTCGGCTACGAGCTGCCTGCAACCACGGGCACCACGCCGGCAACGCCTTAGAGGCGGTTTCGGAATGAGCCCGTTCTGGCTCGACCGGTCGTTTCAGACGGACGCGCGAGCGAAGCCCGCCCGTCCTGAAGACGGCGCCGACGAGTCGGCGCCTTAGGACCCGTTGTTGCTCGCGGACGCGCTCCTCGAGCTCCAGGAGCTGACCGAGCGCCTGCGGCGCGATTGCCCCTGGGACCGAGAGCAGACCGCCCGGACGATCGTGCCGCACACGGTCGAAGAGGCCTATGAGGTTGCCGACGCGGCGTTGGGCGACCGGCCGGAAAAGCTCCTCGACGAGCTCGGCGACCTCCTCTTCCAGGTCTACTTCCTCGCCCTAGTGCTGCAGGAGCAGGGGCAGGGAGACCTGGAGCAGGCGGCGCGGGGGATTCACGAGAAGCTTGTCCGGAGGCACCCACACGTCTTCGGCGCAGTCGACGCACGCACGCCCGATCGAGTTCGCGAGAACTGGGAGCAGATCAAGAGGACCGACGAGGGGCGGGAGGGGATCTTTCACGATGTTCCCGAGACGTTGCCGGCGACGCTCTTGGCGCGCAAGCTGCAACGACGGGCAGCGGCGATCGAGTTCGACTACCCGAGCCTTGCCGGGGCGCTCGAGGACCTGGACGACGAGCTCCGCGAGCTGAAGGATGCGATCGAGAGCGCAGGCGGACCGCTGCCGCCTGAGACGGAGCCGGACCCGCATGTCTTCGAGGAGGTCGGGGACGTTCTCTTCGCGGCGGTGAACGTCGCGCGGCGGCTGAACGTCGATCCCGAGCTCGCGCTGCGGACGATGGCCAAGCGATTTGCGGCACGTGTTGAGCGGGCCGAAGAGCTTGCGGCCACGAGCGGACGGGCTTTCACCGAGCTCTCGCTCGAGGAGAAAGACGAATACTTCGATGCCGCAAAGGAGGAGTTGCCTTGAGCAGCGCGATCGCAGCCGTCCGGGCCCGGCAAATCCTCGACTCGCGCGGAAACCCGACCGTCGAGGTCGAGGTCGAGCTCGCGTCCGGGCCGAGTGGCCGCGCCGCTGTCCCGTCGGGCGCCTCCACGGGCCGCTTCGAGGCCGTGGAGTTGCGCGACGGCGACCCGCGGGTTTACCTGGGCAAGGGCGTCGGCCGGGCGGTTCAGAATGTCCGCGAGGAGATCGGCCCCGCGCTGCATGGCCTCGAAGCCGCCGACCAGGGCGCGATCGACGCGGCGCTCATCTCGCTCGACGGGACGAAGAACAAGGCGCGCCTGGGTGCGAACGCGATCCTCGGCGTCTCGCTCGCCGTCGCCAAGGCGGCCGCGGCCGAGGCCGGCGTCCCCCTCTACCGCTGGCTCGGCGGGGCCGAGGCGCACGTGTTGCCGGTGCCGATGCTGAACGTCGTCAACGGCGGCGCGCACGCGGCCAACTCGCTCGATCTCCAGGAGTTCATGATCGTCCCGGGCGGAGCCGAGAGCTTCGCCGAAGGGCTGCGGATCGGGGTCGAGACCTTCCACACGCTGAAGGCTCTGCTCCAGGAGCGCGGGCTCGCGACCGCAGTCGGCGACGAAGGAGGGTTCGCCCCGGACTTCGACTCGAGCGAGCAGGCGATCGAGGCGATCCTCGAGGCGGTGGAGCGCGCGGGCCATCTTGATCGGATCGCGATCGCGCTCGATCCGGCGATGAGTGAGCTCTTCGCGGACGGGCGCTATTCGTTCGAGGGCCGGGAGGCTTCGCCCGACGAACTTTCGGACTACTGGGCCACGCTCGTCGACCGCTACCCGATCGTCTCGATCGAGGACGGGGCCGCGGAGGACGACTGGGCAGCCTGGCACAGCCAGACCGAGCAGCTCGGCGGCCGCGTGCAGCTCGTCGGCGACGATCTCTTCGTGACGAATGTCGAGCGCTTCGAGCGCGGCATCAAGGAGAAAGTCGCGAACGCGATCCTTGTCAAGGTCAACCAGATCGGGACGTTGACGGAGGCCCTGGACGCAATCGCGCTCGCCCGTTCGAGCGGCTATGGCGTCGTCATCTCGCACCGCTCCGGCGAGACCGAGGACACGACGATCGCCGACCTCGCGGTGGCGACGAACGCGGGCCAGATCAAGACCGGAGCGCCCTCGCGCAGCGAGCGCGTCGCCAAGTACAACCAGCTGCTTCGGATCGAGGAGGAGCTCGGAAAAGAAGCGAGCTATCCGGGCTGGGACGTGTTTCCTAGGAGAAGCCGTTAGGCCGAAACTCGAAAGGCCACCGGCACAGCGGAGCCGGATTCATCCGGCGCAGCCTAGGCGTCGTTCGGTCGTGCGATGTGAGAAGGAGCGGGTTCGCGGGGGAACCATGGGTTCCCCCGCGCTGAACCAGCTGTTTCGGATCGAGGAGGAACTCGGAATAGAGGCGAGCTATCCCGGCTGGGACGTCTTCGCGGCCCGCAGGTGAAGGAAGAGCGGGTAGCGCGACCAGAGCGGATGGGTGGGGTCGGGGATCTCGCGGAGCGCTTCGACCAGCAGGCCGGCGCCGGCGAGTGCATCGAAGTAGTCCTCGAGCGTCCAGTGCCGGCTCTCGAAGGTCATCCGGAGCCCGTCGCGCTCGAGCTCGTCGCGGTAGTAGCGGCGGTCGAAGTAGTTCTCCGTCAGGAGGAGGCTCTCCTTGGGATGCTCGCGATCGGCACCGGAGTTGATCGGATGGACGACCGCGAGGGCGAGCCGACCCCCGGGCTCGAGCACGCGGGCGAGCTCGCCGACGGAGCCCGGCATGTCGTCGACGTCCATCAGCGACATGAAGGCGACGACGAGGTCGGCGTGGCCGTCCGGGAAAGGCAGGGCCGCCGCATCCGCGAGCACGTAGTCGCCTCCCGGATCGGCTTCGCGGGCCGCCACAAGCATCGTCTCGGACGAGTCGACTCCCACAGCGTTGTGCCCGAGCTCCCTGAGATCGCGGGTCACCCGGCCCTCGCCGCAGCCGACGTCCAGTGTGAGCCGGCCCGGTTCCGGGAGCAGCGCGAGGAAGCGCTCGCGATGGAAGCGCCAGTAGCTGTCATGGCCCGGCTCGCGAGCCCAGCGCACCCAGTCCGGTGCGTTCCTCTCCCACGCGTTCCGAAGCTTCATTAACCCCAAGTCTGCCCGCACTCCGCGCTAGGCTGAGTTTATGTCCGCCGAGACGCCTCGCCGGACGAAGATCATCGCCACGATCGGCCCCGCCTCTTCGTCACCGGAGACCCTGCTCGCGATCGCCCGGGCCGGGATGGACGTGGCACGCCTCAACTTCTCGCACGGGACGCATGAGGACCATGCGCAGCGCGTCGCGCTCGTGCGCGACGTCCAGGAAGAGGTCGGCCACGCGATCGCGATCATCGCCGACCTCCAGGGCCCGAAAGTCCGAATCGGCGCGCTCCCTACTCCGCTCATGCTCGACCGGGGGGACGAGATCGTCGTCGCCGCGGACGACGCGGCGAGCGACGGCGAGCTACCGGTCAGCCCGACTGCGGTTGGAGAAGTGCTCCAGCAGGGGCACGACATCCTGATCGACGACGGGCTGGTTCGGCTGCGAGTCATGCGCGTAGAGCGGGGGCGGGCCCTCTGCACGGTGATCGCCGGGGGCCTCGTCTCCGCGAACAAAGGGGTCAACGTGCCCGGCGTGCCCGTGCCGATCCCGGCGTTGACACGGAAGGACATGGACGACCTCGACTTCGCCCTCGACCTGGGTGTCGACTTCGTCGCGCTCTCCTTCGTGCGGTCCGCGGCCGACGTGCGCGATCTCAAGGAACTGATCGTGGCGGCGGGCTCGCCGGCGCACGTAATCGCGAAGATCGAGAAGTCCGAGGCGGTCGACGCCCTCGACGCGATCCTCGTCGAGGCCGACGCAGTGATGGTCGCGCGCGGCGATCTCGGCGTGGAGATCGGCGCCGCGATCGTGCCGCTCGTTCAGAAGCGCGTCATCCTCCGCTCGCTCGAGCGCGCCAAACCGGTGATCACGGCGACGCAGATGCTCGAGTCGATGAGCCATCACCTCGAGCCGACGCGCGCCGAGGCGAGCGATGTCGCGAACGCGATTCTCGACGGCACCTCTGCGCTGATGCTCTCCGGCGAGACCGCCCAGGGCGAGTACCCGGTCGAGGCGGTCGCCTACATGGACCGAATCGCGCGTGCGGTCGAGCCGAGCCTCGGCTATCGGCATCAACTGCCGGAGGCGAGCGAGGAGCCGACTGTCGGGCAGGCGATGTCGAATGCGGCCTGCGATCTCGCCGAGTCGTTGGGAGCGGCGGCGATCATCGTGCCGACCTTTACCGGGGGAACGGCCTCAGCGGTCGCGCGACTGCGCCCGCGCAGGCCGATTATCGGCATGACCCATCACGACTACGCTCTGCGCCAGATGGCGATTGAGTGGGGAGTGACCCCGATGCCGATCCAGGAGGCCGTGGACGTGGAGGACCTGTGGGCGCGCTCGACCGAAGCGGCCCGCGCGAGCGGCCTCGTCTCGGCCGGCGACCTGGTCGTAATCACCGCGGGCACGGCCGTGAATCTTCCAGGAACCACGAACGTCATCAAAGTGGACCTCGCATAGCGCAGCTTCGCTGCGCTCGCTTCACGGGGGAACCCCTGGTTCCCCCGTGGGCCCCCTCCTTGCGCGGCGGCCCTGGTGGGCACAGGTTTCAGGAGCCGCCCTAGGCGGTCGTGCTTAGACGGGTGCGGTGGTAGTGAGCCTCCCGCCGGGCAAAGCCCGGCTCCGGCGGCCGCTGGTTGTGATCTCCGAGGGCGTCAGGTCATTGCGTTGACGCATCGCGCGGATGGCAAGGATCATGCTGCTTTGCGGCGAAAGTCCGACGAGATGGCAAGCCGCCGTCCGAAGCGTCGTCCCCGCCGCCGGCTGCCTCGCGGCCGGTTCCTCTTGCGCTGGCTGGCGGTCGCGATCGTCGCCTTCATTGCCTTCCTCTACTCGCAGCCGCTGCGTAGCTACCTCTCCGCGCGCGACGCGCTGACCGAGCGCACCCAGGAGGTGCACTCGCTCCGTGCGGAGAAGCTGCGTCTCCAGCGTCGGCTTGCCGAAGGCGACACGCCCGAGGCCCTGACTCGCGAGGCTCGTCGTCTCGGCTACATCAGACCCGGCGAGCGCCTCTTCATCGTCAAGGGCATCGCCGCCTGGCGGCGCGCGCACGAGCAGCACGACAAGCCCTGATCTCTACGATCGAGGGATGGACGATCGCGAGCTCGTCGAGCGGCAGCTCGGCCGCCGGCCACGGGCCTTTCGGCGCGTCGTCGTCCGCTGCCCGTTCGGTGCGCCCGCGGTGACCGAGCAGACGCCCTTCGACGAGACCGGCGCCCCCTTCCCCACGACCTACTACGTCACGTGCCCGCAGCTAGTGGCGGCGATCTCCCGGCTAGAGGCGGCCGGAGGCGTCGAGCGCTGGAGCGATGAGGCGAGGCGCGACCCGCGACTGGGGGACAGCCTCGCCCGCGCGACAGCCGAGCAGCGCCGCGTCCGCGCCGAGCTCGCCGGTGACGATGCCGGGCCCGATCCGACGCTCGAGCTAGGCATCGGCGGCTCGCACAACCCCGAGCAGCTCAAGTGCCTGCACGCGCACGCCGCCTTCGCGCTGGCGCGGCCGGGCTACGAGCTCGGTGAGCGGATCCTCGACGAGATCGATTCGCTTTGGCCTCGAACCTGTTGCATGGATGCTCGCGAGGCGCCCCTATGATCCCGAGCAGATGAGTGCTGTCATGGTCGAGCATGCCCGGCAGCAGTGGGAGGAGGGCCGGCGCCGGCTCCAGTCCTATGCAGCAGACCGCGCGCTGTACAGCCGGCTCTACGCGCAGGTGGAGACCGTGACCGGCGAGCTCAACCGGCGGCTCGGCCAGACCTTCACGCTTGCCGAGCTCGTTGACGCCTACCGCGAGGCCGACCAGTGGCTGCCGCAGGTCCTGGGCCCATCGACCGGCGCTGAACATCTCGCGCTCGTCCAGGACGCGGCCTTCCACCTCCACGCCCGCGGGGCTGTCGACTACACACCATGACTCGCCGTGTGCCGCGGCGTCGCCGCAGCCCGTACGGCGTCTGGGCGCTGCGCGCAGCCGGCCTCCTGATTGTCCTCGCGGTCGGCATCGCCCTCGGGCAAGCGCTCGACGACTCGTCGCCGCAGTCCGGCACGAACACCTCGATCCGTACCCTCGTCCCTGCCCGCGAGACCGTGACGGTCACCGTCCCGACACCGTGAGTTTGAAGGGACGGGGTGCAGGAAAGAGTAAGTTTAGATAGATTCCCCGTGATGGCGAATGAGCGAGAGGAGAGGTCGAGGACGCCGGTGCCGACGAACGAGCCGGACTGGCTCACGCTCGGCCAGGCGGCGAAGTACCTCGGGATGGCGCAGAGCACGATCCGTAAGTGGTCGGACAACGGGCGCCTGCCCGCGTTCTACACTCCGGGCGGTCACCGCCGCTACCGGCGCAGCGACCTCGATCAATTCCTCGAGCGCGGCGGCACGTTCTCTCCGCGCCGAGCTGAGGGCCGGCGCCTGATCCTGATCGTCGACGACGACGATCGCCTCCGCGAGTTCGTGCGGGTCAATCTCGAGATGGAGGGCTATGCGGTGCGAGAGGCCTCGAATGCGACCGAGGGGCTCGCCGCGCTCGAGGACGAGCCTCCCGACCTCATCTTGCTCGACGTGATGATGCCGCAGGTGGACGGCTGGGAGATGCTCCGCCGCGTGCAGGAGCGACATGGGGTGGGCACGATCCCGGTGATCATGTTCAGCGGCAAGGTCGACGACGAGGCGCTCAAGCGGGCGACGTCGAGGGGCGCCCAGGGCTTCATCGGCAAGCCCTTCAACCCGCAGGATCTGATCGACTCGACGAAGCAGCTCGTCCCGACTTAGAACCGTGGTGGCTAGCTCTTGCGGATCGACCGGTCATTTCAGACGGACACCGGGCACCGCCCGGCGTCCTGAGGCGGCACCGCGAGCGGCGCCGTAGTTCGGCTTGACACAAGGCTCGAGCGGTGGATCGTCGAGCATCGAACGCACTGGCTCGACGAGTTCTTCGTCGCGCTCTCGCACATCGGCTCATATGGCCTGATCTGGCTGGTGCTGGCCGCTCTCGCCGTCCTCCTCTGGCGCCGTCCCGCGATCTTCATGTACGTGCTGGCCGGAGAGGTCCTCGCAGACGCGACGTCATACGCCCTGCGCTATGCGATCGGGCGCGATCGGCCCCCGGTGCGGTTTGCCGAGCCGCACGCGCTTGTTCATGTCCCCGCCAATCCGAGCTTCCCGTCGGGCCACGCGGCGACGAGCTTCGCCTGCGCGGCGCTGCTCGCCTGGTTGACGCCGCTGCCCAGGGCGCCGCTGTTCGTGCTCGCCGCTCTGATCGCGTTCTCGCGCGTCTACGACGGGGTGCACTACCCGCTCGACGTGGTGGGTGGAGCTGTGCTCGGGCTTCTGGTCGCTACAGCTCTTCGCCTGCTCGCAGAAGCCCTCCGACGATCAGAGCAAGAGCAGCAAGCAGGCTGATCCAGATCCCGATCCCGCGCCCGTCGTTCGGGAAGAAGCGGTCGGGCACGGAGATCAGTCGAATGAGGACGAGGATCGTCGCCAGCGAGCCGAGCACGATCACGACCAGGCTCTCCGGAACCGTCGCGGGGAGCTCGATCCCGAGCTCGTGCAGGACGACGAGCACGACGACGGCGAGCCCGAGCAGGAACACGAGCTTGCCGATCGTGCCGGTGTGCCAGCCGATGACGGCGATCGTCGGGCCTTCCTCCGAGCCGGCGTACCAGCCCATGAACGTCGAGAGCATCAGCACGAACCCGGCCAGCGCGGCGATCCGCTCGCCCGCAGCCCAGATGCCGCCCGGTAATGAGACGAACGCGTCTCGGTCGTGGGGGCGCGGCGGGGGCTCGGGCGGATAGGGCTCGGAGGTCTCCACGATCGACGAAGTATCTATAAACCGAACGTGCGCTCGACCTGGTGCCAGATGACGACGCTCAGATAGACGCTCAGCGCGACGAG
>Ga0307278_10001157_pt1 | contig 13102 bp, 10 predicted proteins | sample ER_DNA_117_FD_194482 | JGI IMG/M metagenome (GOLD analysis project Ga0307278, IMG submission 194482) | Bulk soil microbial communities from the East River watershed near Crested Butte, Colorado, United States - ER_DNA_117 | ecosystem: Environmental > Terrestrial > Soil > Floodplain | place... | reverse complement strand
CAGCCCTCCACCGCCAACCCCGAGCACCCCGCCCCGGCTCCCAACCAACCGGAACCCACCTCACCCACCCTCACCAAATCCCGCGTCGGTGGATTCAGGCTAAGAGCTGCCGCCGTGCGGGTCAGCGTTGGGAGTTTATGCCGGCAGGAGCTGAGCTGGCGTCACCTCCCTAGTGGTCGTGGTGAGCAGGGCCATGGACCCTTCCGAGACATAGCGGCGGTCGCTGACCTGCCATTCGTCGTGGGCTTCGACCAGCACGGCGCCGGCCAGCCGCAGCAAGGCGTCGGCCGCGGAGGGCACGAGTCTTAGCGTGCATGGTGGCGTCCAGGGCCGGTGCCTCGCTTCCTCTACCCGTTGGCACCTGGCAAGGTTGTAAACGTTCACGTGGGGAAGCACGCCGGCTACTGCGCGGCCATCCGGCTGGGGTTCGAGGTGCCGGCGACCTGGCTGCTGCCCCACAAGGTCCCGCCCGAGAACGAGCGCTTCGCCCCCACCGCCTCGCGCTACAACCGGGCCTTCGACCTGGGGGCGGTGGGGGAGCGGGTCGGCTACCCGATGTACATGAAGCCGTTCCACGGCGGCGGCTGGGTGAATGTCTATCGGATCGGCGACCCCGGCGAGCTGCAGGCCGCCTATGACGGCTCGGGGCGGGAGTTGATGCACCTCCAGGGCGGGGTCGAGGGCTACGAGGTGTTCTGCCGGGGGCTGGCCATCGGCCCCCAGACGATGGTGATGCACTACGACCCGACCAGGCCGCTGCACCTGCGCTATCAGGTCGATCACGGGTTCCTGACCCCGGAGCTGGGGCAGGAGATCGTGACGTTCGGCCTGAGCGTTGGGGCGTTCTTCCGCTGGGAGTTCAACAGCTTCGAGGTGATCGTCCGCGACGGGGTGGGTTATCCGATCGATTTCGCCAACGCCACCCCCGACATGGCGTTGATCTCGCTGCACTACTACTTCCCGTGGGCCATCTGTGCCCTGGCCAAGTGGTCCATCTACTGTGTGGTGACCGGCCGGGCGATGCGCCTGGACACCGAGATCGCCCGCTGGTACGCGGTCGCCGACGACCCGTCACGGTCGTGGGAGGAGAAGCTTTCTGCCTACCGGGGCCTGGTCGATGACTACTACGAGGCCGAGCGCTTCGCCGAGTTCTGCGACACCCATCTGGCCAACGCCGAGGACTGCATGGCCGACTACATCGACAGCCCGGAGTTCGACGCCCACCTGGTCGCCTGCATCCAGCGGGCCTTCCCGCCGCACGAGCACGAGCAGTTCATCGCCCACTACCGGGGCCTCCTCGGCGCCTGGATCAACGACCAGCGATCCGCCGCGGGCCAACCATGACGGGTTGCACCTGCTGACGCGCGTCGCACAGGGCGATGCGAAGCTTGCGGCTAGCTCAGTCGGCAGAGCAGATCCATGGTAAGGAAAAACCTGGGGCTATTCTCCTTGTCCGGTAACCAGCAGGAACAGCCATTTGCGCAGGTCAACGCCGATCGTAGCATGTGGGCCAAGTAGCAGCGACTGGCAGCCTTTAGCATCGGCCCGGCGAACAATGCTGATGAGTTTTCGGAGGAGAATCCGACAAACGAACCGGCTCGTCTCTGGTTGAACGTGTAGTGCCAAGGGCCCGGAGACACTCTTCGCGCAGTCGGCCAACGACCAAAGATCGGTAACAGCACGCCGGGGCGTCCTGCCGGCCTCATCCTCGACCTTCCGCTTATGAGTCGGTTCCCAACCGTCCACCGCGTGACGCCCGGTGTCGTTCTTGCTGGTCAGGTCGGCTGTACCGTCCCTGGGGTCGCCTCGCGTCTTGTGGGTTGTGCCGGGTGGAATGACTGAGAGAGTGACTGTCATATCGTCGGCACCAGTCGGCTCGGTGGCGGCGCCCGACCGAGTCGGCGCCTCGGGGCCCGCCGCGCTCCTTGGCGCCACCCGACCGAGCGCCAACACCCGCGGCCCCGTGCTCCCTGCCGGGAGCCATCCGCGATCGATTCTCCTTACTGCTGGGCCAGCAGCCGTGCCAGTTCCGCCTCGTCGTCGGTGATGAGTTCGCCCGAGACGTCGAAGGTCACGCTGTGGATCGTGCCGGTGAATTCGAATGGCGGCGCGTAGGCCTCGCCGGCTGGTGCGCCGAAGTCGTAGCCGCAGCTCAGCCCCTCCAGCTCGAAGAGCAGCGGGACCGTGTGCGGGAACTCGGTGTTGGCGACCAGCTGGCCGTCGACATACAGCTGGCCGCGGCCCGGGACACCCTTGCCGTTGCGGATGTTGGGCTCCCCGGTCGGCTCGAACTCATAGCGCAGCGCATGGCGTCCGTCGGGGACCGGGTCGGGAGACGCCACCTCGAAGCGGTCGCGGCCCAGGTAGTTGTAGTCGTAATGCAGGCCACCCTTGAGGTAGAAGGCGTAGCCGCCGGCGTCGCCGCCCTGGGCAACCAGGACGCCTTCGGCGCCGCCGGCCGGGATCTCCACATCGGCCTCGATGCTGTACGGGCGGTTGAACACCGGCGGGGCCGCGAAGGCGGGCACGACCGAGCCGCCGGGGTAGTAGACGTAGCTGGTGCGTGGCTTGGAGGTCTGGGGCCGCTCGGTGGCCAGGCGGGCCTGCAACGAGCCGTCGATGGGCAGCACCTTGTACTTGGCGGCCTCATCCCACCATAACGCTATCAGCTCGCGCAGTCGGTCGGGGTGGTGGGCGGCCACATTGGTAGACTCGGCAGGGTCCTCGGCTACGTGGTACAGCTCCCAGCCGTCCCGGTCCAGGTGGTCCAGCACCTCGGGGGTGATCGGGTCGCCCAGCTTGCGGCCCAGCTTGGCGGCCTCGGTGAAGTTGGGGGCCGGCCACGGACACACCGCCCGCCAGCCGTCGTGGTCGATGGAGCGGTGCCCGAACATCTCGAAGTACTGGGTGGTGTGGTTGGTAGGGGCGTCGGCGGCGTCGAAGGTGTGGGCGAAGCTGACCCCCTCAAGCGGCGACTGGCTGACACCACGGATAGATTCCGGAGCGTCCAGGCCAAGGGCCTCAAGGACGGTGGGGACCATATCGATCGCGTGAGCGTACTGGGCGCGGATCTCGCCCCGGGCGGTGATCCCCGCCGGCCAGGCCACGACGAAGGGATCGCTGGAGCCGCCGCGGTAGGTCTCGCGCTTCCAGCGCCGGAAGGGCGTCTTCCCGGCCCAGGTCCAGCCCCAGGCATAGTGGTTGTAGGACGCCGTGCCCCCCAGCTGGTCGATCCTGGCCAGGCTCTCCTCGAAGCTCTCGGGCGCCATGTTGAAGAACAGCATCTCGTTGAAGGAGCCGGTCGGGCCGCCCTCGGCCGAGGCGCCGTTGTCGCTGATGACCATGATCAGGGTGTTGTCCAGCTCCCCGATCCGCTCCAACGTCTCCAGGATGCGGCCGAAGTGGTGATCGGCGTGGGACACGAACCCGGCGAAGACCTCCATCATCCGGGTAAACAGCCGCCGCTGGTCCTCTGACAGCGAGTCCCACTCCGGCACATCGGGGTCGCGCGGTGACAGCTGAGCGTCCGGACCGAGGAGGCCGAGATCCTTCTGACGCTGGAACACGATCTCGCGGTAGCGGTCCCAGCCCATGTCGAACTCGCCCTGGTACCGGTCGGCCCACTCCTTAGGGACGTGGTGGGGCGCGTGGGCCGCCCCGGTGGCGTAGTACATGAAAAACGGCTTCTCGGGGGCGTTGACGTGGGCGTCCAGGACCAGCTTGATCGCCTGGTCGGCCAGGTCCTCGCTCAGGTGGTAGCCCTCCTCCGGCGGTCGCGGCTGGCGGACCGAGGCGTTGTCCTGGGTCAGGTCCGGATACCACTGGTTGGTCTCGCCGCCAAGGAAGCCGTAGAAGCGTTCGAACCCGCGGCCCAGGGGCCAGCGATGGAACGGGCCGGCGGCGGTGTTGTCCTCTGATGGCGACAGGTGCCACTTGCCCAGGCAGAAGGTGTTGTAGCCGTGCGGCTGCAGCATCTCGGGCAGCATCCCGTTCTCAAACGGCATCCGCCCATCGTAGCCCGGGTAGCCGGTGGCCAGCTCCATGATGCAGGCCACCCCGCTGGAGTGGTGGTTGCGGCCGGTCAGGATGCACGAGCGGCTGGGCGAGCACAGCGCCGTGGTGTGCATGTTGGCATAGCGGAGCCCGCTGGCGGCCACCCGGTCGATGTTGGGCGTGTCGACCAGCCCACCGAAGGACGACAGCTGCCCGTACCCGACGTCGTCGAGCACGAAGAACAGCACGTTCGGCGCCCCCTCCCGGGCGCGGATCGGCGCCGCCCACGCCGGCGTCGACTCCTGCACCGTCCGCCCCAGCACGCCGGAGAATGCGCGGCCCTGCTCGTACTCGGTCACCATGGCCGTTCCCTCCGGTCGGTCGATCGCAGTCACGCCCACGCACTAGAACGCCTGGGTACCGGTCACCGAGGGTTGCCTCGGTGCGGCCGGTCCCACACGGCATGCCCGCCGCAGTCCCTCCTCCGCTGGCCATCGGTGCCATGCCGCCCTTCTCGTTGCACGATGGCTCGGATCCGGGTGCGCCGGCATCACCCCCAACAGGTGATTTCGATCTGGAGGGCGTCGCTTGGCAACTGTGCGATTTCCTCAAATCGAAATGTGGGAATGGCGGCGCAGCCGCATAAATCGTGCCGCCCGCGATCTACCTCCCGGCGGGGCCGGGCGCCACATTCCCCACGGCATTCTTGCGCACGTCGGCCGAGTCCGACCCGGCCGGGAGGCGGGCGGCAAATCCACGTAGCGAAGCAGGGCGGTAACCTTGACCCACAGCAAGCGCGCCGTGTTTCCGGTTGCCGGTGCGCGGGTGCCGGCCAAGTTCACCGCGACGCCGGCGACGATGTCCACTGAGCCCTCGTTGCCTCTCGCAGGGTGAACCTTCATCTGAACAGGATGCCTGGAGGCGGGAGTAGCTCGACCGGCATGGCCAGGGGGAAGCCTCCTCACCGACTGAACTCATTGCTAGGTAGCCGAAGACAGATTGCGCAGGTCTGCCCCACCGTTGGGCGAAGCGTCGCCGCCGTCAATCACCCGTTTGAGGTGATGCGCGCTCACGACGCCGCACCCACGATGGCGCGGTGGCAGAGACGAGAGGAGAGACCGTGAGCCAAGAGCAGCTGGAGGAGATGGGCCCGATCGACTACGTGGTCCTGGAGTGGCCGGGCGAGTTGCCGACCACCGGGGAGGTGCAGCCGCTCCTCTTGGATCTCGTGGATCGCGGCATTGTCCGGATCCTGGACATCGCGTTCGTGACCAAGGACGAGGACGGGTCGGTCTCGGCGCTTGATGTTGGCGATCTCAAGCAGGTGGCCGCGGCCTTCGCCGAGTTCGAGGGGGCCTCGTCTGGGCTGCTGGGCTTTGACGACCTTGAGGAGGCCGCGGCCGCGCTGGAGCCGGGGACCTCGGCGGCGGTGCTGGTATGGGAGAACCGCTGGGCGGCGCCGGTGGCCGCTGCCCTGCGCCGCTCCGGTGGGCAGTTGGTGGCCAGCGGCCGCATCCCGGTTCAAGCCGTTCTGGCCGCCCTCGACGCGGTCGAGGCCAGCAACTGATTGGAGAGAAGCATCATGCCTGGATTGCTTCGTGGTGTCGCCCGCACCGCCGTGGTCGCCGGCACCGCCACCGCGGTCAGCAACCGTGTCTCGCGCCGGCAGGCCCAGCGCTGGCAGAGCCAGGGGTCTGATCCCTACGGCCAGCCTGAGCCTACCGACCAGGAGCCGACGGAGTACGCTGCTCCGCCCCCGCAAGACATGGTCCAGCGGCTCAAGGACCTGGCGGAACTCAAAGACCAGGGCATCCTGACCGAGGAGGAGTTCGCGGCCCAGAAGGCCAGGATCCTCGGCAGCTGAGCGGGCGACTGTCGTTGCCTGCCGCGAGCCCAGACGTCGCGATCAACGGCGGCGCCCCACGTACCAAAGAGAGCTGTCATGGTCAGGAGAGTCCGGGCGACAGCACGAGTCCTACGGCGGAAGGACGCCGGCTCGGCGGTGGGGCGATCGCCTCGCTCAGCGGCGTAGGGCTGCTGCTCATCTTGTCTGTGTGGTTGCCCGGCCGGCTACGGCAAGACGACCCTACTGGCCTGGTGGGCCCAATGGACCACACACCGGGTGGGCTGGGTGTCGGCGAGCGGCTGTAGGTGTCCCAGCATACGGTCAAGACCCAGGCGATATCGGTCTACCGCAAGCTCGGTGCCTCCTCGCTCAGCCAGGCCGTCCGGCGCCTGCAGGAGCTTGGCCTCGGCCGGTAGGCCTGGCCGTCAGCGGCCAAGCTCGGGACGCTCCAGGGCGTCGGCGTACAGCCGCAAGACGCTGCTGGTGACGGCGAAGAGTGGCGTTGGGTCGATGCCGAGCTCAGTCAGCCGGTTGGCTATCGGCACCACCTCGGTTGCCAGGAAGCCGAGCAGTAGCTGGCTCAACTTGTGCCCGATCCCATCGGCGCCCGGTTCCCGCTCCAGGAAGGCCCCGATCTCGCTGTCCAAGGCCCCCACGTCCAGCGGCGCGGCCCGGTCGCCAACCGCCCCGGCAGGCTCGCCGGCCACCTCAGGAAGCTCGTGTCTGGAGGACCTGGCCGCTCGCCGCAGGTCAACAAAGGCCTGCTGCTCATCCAGCCGTTCCCGCTCCATGAGCGCGCCCTTAGCTTGCTCGATCAGGCGCCGAGCGTCCAAGGCGACCTGGAGTTGCTCGGCCAGGCGGTCGCTGGCATGCGCCCTCGCGGCGGTCCCGAGCAGGGTCGCCACCAGCCCGGCGTAGGTCTGCAGGGCGCTGACCTCGGTCGCATCCCAGCCACCCGGGGCGGCGGTGTACACATCCAAGGTCCCGATCGGGCCGCCGCCCAGCTCCACCGGGACGCTCAGCCCGGACCGAATCTGCAGCTCCACAAACGCCAGGGTGATCTCGCCCCAGTGCGGTTCCACGGTGGCGTCGTGGATGACCGCCGGCCGGCCGCTCGTGAACGCCTGTAGGCAGGGGCCGGCGGCGAACGTTTCCTGATTGTCCTCGAGAGTCTGGGCGAGCGGGTCAGAGGCACTGGCCCAGCGCAGCTTCCCGTCGCCGTCGGCGAGCATGATCCCGGCGGCGTCGACCATGAACAGTTGTTTGGCCGCCAGTACGGCCTGCTCCATGGTGGCGGCCAGATCCTGCTCGGGGTCCAGGTCGGTCAGGGCGGCGATGCTCTTGACCAGCAGCGCAGGATCGATGGGCATGGTGTGGCCTTTGCTTCCGGTCGCCGACTGGCGAACCCGGTCAACAGGCCAGGCAACACACCCTGGGGTGCCGATCAGGCCCAACAGCCCACGCTGTCGTCGTGTGGGCTTCAGCCGATCCCGTCGACGGCATCAACGGGTATCGGCCCTGAGCATACGCCATCTAGGGTGGCGACCACCGGCGGGCATCGGCAGGCTTGCCTCTCCGCGGCATGTCCATCGCGCTAACGATCCGCTGGTCGGATCACGCTGGGCGGCAACAAGCCGATCCCAGCCGGCCCGCCAAGACTTAGGCTGCCGAGGCGCGCCTGCCGGGGATCTGGTTCCGCTGGGTGGCGCTGGCGCCCCAATGCCCGATGTCCAGGAGCGCGGCCAACACGACCCAGAACCAGTCCCAGCCGCTCAGCCCCCGACCGGGTGTATACAGCAGCACATACATCAAGGTCGCGAACGGCAGGAAGACAATGCCCAGGAGCGGCAACAGGAACGTGTCGAAGACGGCGTCGATCCGCTCCGGCCTGGCGACCCACAAGATGAACAGCGCGAGGCGCGGGAACAGCCCGGCGAACATCGCCAACAGACAACCCATCTCATCCTCCAGTCGTGGTGCATCGATCTTGCTGTGGCGGCCTACGGATTACCGACGGCGCCGCCGTCTCGTTGCCTCCTCCTCCACCTCCCACGGCGGCATCGACTCGCCGCCGACTCTCGCCTGTTGCGGGGGGAGCGGGCATCACCCGTTGAGGATGAACTGCGGCCTTCTGGCCGCCTGGCCACTTGGGGCGCCAAGAGCCCGAGCGCGGCCAGCGGGCAACGGAATCACCCGCCGCGGGTGACGCGCGATCCCCTGTCAGCCCACACGCTGGTGCGGTAGCGGTCGACTGTTGGTGGCATTCGGGACAGGCGGCAGCTGGCCGCTTCGATGCCCAGTTCTACCCGCCAGCTATCCCGGATACGCCGGTGGTGGGCGGATCCTTGGAGGGACCATGAACCAGTGGGCTCTACCCACCATCGCCGTGCTGCTGATCGGCTACGCGGCGCTGTCGGGGCGACTGCAGTCCACCGTGGTCAGCCAGGCGATGGTGTTCGTCGCTTTGGGCTTGCTGGTCGGCAACCGGGTCCTGGATCTGGTCGACGTTGACGCCGCCAACCAGTTCGTGCGCCACCTGGCCGAGGCCACGCTGACCCTGGTGCTGTTCACCGACGCCGTCCGGGTGAAGCTGGGCACGCTGCGGCGCGAGTCGGCGTTGCCGGCTCGGCTGCTCGGCCTCGGCCTGCCGCTGACGATCCTGGCCGGCACGCTGGCCGGTCTGGTCCTGTTTCCGCAGCTGAACCTGTGGACGGCGGCTGCCCTGGCCACCATCCTGGCCCCCACCGACGCCGCCCTCGGGCTGCCGGTGGTCAGCAACAAGCGGCTCCCTTCCCGCATCCGCCAGGGCCTCAACGTCGAGAGCGGCCTGAATGACGGGGTGTGTGTGCCTCTGCTGATCATCTTCCTCACCATCGCCCAGGCCGAGGAAGGCGTCGGCCACATCGAACCCCTGAAGGTGGTCCTGGAGGAGATCGGCTTCGGCACCATCGGCGGGGTCGTCGCCGGCGTCCTCGGCGCGTTGGTCTTGCGCTGGTTCGCGGCCAGGGGGTGGATGGAGGGGACCTGGCAGCAGATCAGCGCCGTGGCCACCCCGCTGCTGGCCTACACGGTCGCCGTCGCGCTGGGGGGGAGCGGGTTCATCGCCGCCTTCGTCGCTGGGGTTGTCTTCGGCGCGGTGGCCGGCGACCGGGCCGAGCACAGTACCTTTTTGGCCGAGCAGTCCGGGGAGCTGCTCAACGCGGTCACCTTCCTGCTGTTTGGGGCGGTGCTGCTCGGCCCCGCGTTCGGCGAGCTGGACTGGCGGGTCGCCCTGTACGCGGTGGGGAGCCTGACCGTGGTGCGGATGCTCCCGGTCGCCCTTTCGGTGCTGGGCACCGGGATGCGCCGGGTCACCGTCGGGTTCTTGGGCTGGTTCGGGCCCCGCGGGCTGGCCTCGATCGTGTTCGTGCTGATCCTGGTCGAAGAGACCGAGCTCCCGGAGCGCTCGCTGATGCTGACCGTGGTCACCTGGACGGTGGCGCTGTCGGTGTACGCCCACGGGCTGACCGCCTGGCCGGGCGCCAACCGCTACGCCGACTGGTACGCCGCCCATGCCAGCGACCATGCGGCCATGCCGGAGAGCGGTCCGGTGGCCGAGCAGCGCATCCGCACCCCTGCCCTCCCTCAGCGGGCGCCGTGACCCAGCTGCGCCCCGCGGCCTCACCGGGGCCGAAATTCACCCACTGAGGGTGAGGCCGGGCCGGCGCCGTGTGGGAGACCATTGGTGGCAGCGTCCCTGCGCGCACCAAGGACCTGGGTTCGCCAGGACACGGCAAGCTCGGACGCCGATGACCACCAACCGGGAAGGACCTGACGATGCCGGCGACCAAGCAACGAACCCGTCGGCTCTCCGACGCCCAACTTGAGCAGCTGCTCGCGCTGACCGCCGACGCCGACAGCGTCGAGTTGAAGCTGACGGTGCCGGACTCCGAGCGCCGCTCGACCGTCACCGCGTTGGGGATGGACCCCCTCAACGCCCAGATTCGCCAGGTCTACTTCTTCGACACCCCCGATCTCACTCTCGACAAGCACGGCGTGGTCGTTCGCGCTCGCAGGGTCCAGCAGCGAGCAGACGACTCCGTGGTGAAGTTGCGGCCGGTCGTCCCGAGCGAGCTCCCGGACGGCCTGCGCAAGGCCAAGAACCTGGTCGTGGAGGTCGACGCCATGCCAGGCGGCTATGTCTGCTCTGCCTCGTTCAAGGGAACCCTGGGGACCACCGACGTCAAGGATGTGGCTGCGGGCAAGCGGGCGATCCGCAAGCTGTACTCCAAGGAACAGCGGGCCTTCTTCACCGCCCACGCGCCCGACGGCATCGGGCTGGACGAGCTGTCGGTCCTGGGCCCGATCACCGTCCTCAAGCTGAAGTTCTCGCCCGCGGGATACGGCCGCCGGTTGGTTACCGAGCTTTGGTTCTACCCCGACGGCTCGCGGATCCTTGAGCTGTCCACCAAGTGCGCGCCGAACCAGGCCCTCCAGGTCGCCGCCGAGACACGGGCCTTCCTGAGCGGCCAGGGCGTGGACCTCTTCGGCGAGCAGCAGACCAAGACCAAGACGGCACTGGAGTACTTCGCTCAGAACCGGGGAGCTGCGGCCACAGCTTAGCCGGCCTTCCGACAAGTGTTGAGAAGCTCCTTGTCGCTCATAAGGACTCCACTTGCTTGGATGTTAGGATTGTCCTGACGCCCGGGCAGAGGGGATGACCGTGCCGCGGTGTTTGCTCCGACCTCCCGCGAGAGATCAGCGGTGGACTTCGACCCAGATCCTTCAACCAACCCCCCTCCCATGACAGGCCCTGCGGGCCCTGTCCTGCTGCGAACCAAGCTGCGCCCGCCACCGATCCACGTCGGGCTGGTGCGGCGAGCTCGGCTCGATGCGCTCCTGGAGGCCGGGGCGCAGACAAGGTTGTGCCTGATCGACGCGCCGGCCGGGTCGGGCAAGACGACCCTGTTGGCCCAGTGGTGCCTGGCTGATCACGGATCACGGGGGGTCGCCTGGGTGTCGCTGGATTCCGGCGACGACGACCCGGTGCGGTTCTGGGTCTATGTCATCGAGGCCTTCCGGGCCGTCGAGCCTGGGCTCGGGGAGGCCGTGGTCGGCCTGCTGCAGGGCTCGGACTCGGCCGATGCCCTGACCCAGGTGGTCCTGCCGGGGTTGCTCAACGAGCTGGCCACGGTCGGGTCGGAGCTGGTCATCGTCTTGGACGACTATCACCTGATCAAAAATCCCGTGTGCCACCAGACCCTCGTCTTCTTCATCGACCACCTCCCGGCCAACGTGCACCTGATGATGGCGACACGGGTCGACCCGCCGTTGCCGCTGGCCCGGCTGCGGGGTAGAGGGGAGCTGGCCGAGATCCGCATCGCCGAGCTGGGGTTCACCGATACGGAGGCGGCCACCCTGCTGAACGACGCGATGGGGCTCGACCTGGAATCCCAGGACGTGCAGCGACTCTGGGAGCGGACCGAGGGGTGGGTGACCGGGCTGTATCTGGCTGGCCTGTGGCTGCGGGGCCGGGAGGACCCGGGCGCCTTCATCGTCTCGTTTGAGGCTGGTCACCGCCACATCGTCGACTACCTCGGCATCGAGGTGCTGGCCCGCCAACCTGAGCCGCTCAGAGCATTCCTGCTGCGGACCTCGATCCTGCAGCGCCTGTCGGGTCCACTGTGCGACGCGCTGCTGGAGACGGACAACTCGGCCGAGGTGCTGGTCGAGCTGGAACGAGCCAACCTGTTCCTGATCCCGCTGGACGAGCATCGCCGGTGGTACCGCTACCATCATCTGTTCGCGGAGCTGCTGCGCCTTGAGCTGACCAACCGGGAGGCGGAGCTGGTCCCGGTGCTCCACCGCCGGGCGGCGGCGTGGCATGGGGATGCCGGGGACGTGGAGGCGGCCATCTACCACGCCACCGCCGCCGGGGAGTTCGCCGAGGCGGGCGGCCTGATCGTCCGCCACTGGCTGATGTACACGCGGCGGGGGCGAGTCGCGACCGTTGAGCGCTGGCTGGGAGGACTCCCCGACGACGCTATCGCCGCCGATCCATCCATTGCCGTTGTCGCCGCGTATATCAGTGGGCTTCGCGGTGCCTCCAAGCAGGAGAGCGAGCGGTGGCTGGTGGCCGCCGAGGCCAATGGCCACCAGCCACCACCCGATGGGATGCCTTCGTCGACGTTCGCGGTCGCATTTGGACGCTCCCTGCTTGTCTTTGACGACGTCGGGCGTGCAACAGAGGCTGCCCGCCGAGCCGTCGAGTTCGCTGGCCCGAAACCTTCGGAGTCGTACTGGATGGGAGCGGCGGTGCTCGCGGGGGGTCTGTATCTCTCTGGGCAGGCGACCGAGGCACGGGCGGTGCTGGAGGAGGTGGCTCGCGACATGCCGCCGGCCGACCGGCAGCCGTATGTGGTGATCAACACGTACGCGCTGCTGTCGCTGCTTGCGGATCAGGATGGCGACGAGGCCACGGCGGCGACGCTCGCCCGCCGCGCGATGGAGGTCACCGAAGCCCAGGGGCTCGGCTTCAGTCCGCTGAGCGGGACCGCCTACCTCGCCCTTGCCCGGGCCGCAACCCGCCGGGGTGGGTTGGTCGAGGCCGAGCACCTGCTGGAGCGGGCGCTGCCGGTGCTGGGGATCGACGGTACGGTGGTCTATTACGCACAGGCACTGCTGGAGCTGGCTGGTGTCCGCCACGCTCGCGGCGACACCGATGGCGCCGACGCCGCGGTGAAGCGTGCGCGGGAGCTAATCACGGGGTTCACCGACCCCGGGATGCTCCCCTCACTTCTGGACCGCACCGAGCGTGCGCTGCGGCGGGCGCCCCGCGGGCCTCCCTCGTCAATGGGGGCGCTCACCGACCGGGAGCTGGCGGTCCTGCGGCTGCTCCCGACGAGGTTGTCGCAGCCGGAGATCGCCCAAGAGCTCTATGTGTCGGTGAACACCGTCAGGACCCACATCCAGGGGATCTATCGCAAGCTGGGCGTCGCCTCCCGCGAGGAGGCCATCAGCCACGCCCGTGAGCTGGACCTGCTCCCCGGTCCCGCCTCGCCTTCGGACCCGTCGGGTTCTACCGACCCGGGACCATAGCGGCATGTACCGGTTCAGGATCGGAGCAGGTGGAGTTGGCGCGCCCGCCTGACCGCGTCGCGCCGGCCGACCACGCCGAGCTTGCGATAGATGCTGCGCACGTGGCTCTTGGTGGTGTTCACCGAAATGTACAGCTCCGAGCCGATCTCCACGAAGGTCAGCATGCTCGGCAGGTATCGGAGCACG
>Ga0307278_10001156_pt1 | contig 13105 bp, 9 predicted proteins | sample ER_DNA_117_FD_194482 | JGI IMG/M metagenome (GOLD analysis project Ga0307278, IMG submission 194482) | Bulk soil microbial communities from the East River watershed near Crested Butte, Colorado, United States - ER_DNA_117 | ecosystem: Environmental > Terrestrial > Soil > Floodplain | place: USA... | reverse complement strand
CCCGCAATCGGCCCGTATCTCAAGACTTTGAGCACGAATGTCAGGAAGTGGACGCTCGTCGGACCCGTCCGCCCCGGGCGCCATGATCTGCGCCCGATGACGCTCGTGCCCGGTGACCCACTGGCCCACCGCGCGCTGGACTCGTTGCTGCGTGCCGAGGCGAGTGTGCGCCGGCGCCTGTCGGCCGATCTCGAACGCGAGGGCCTCAGCGCTTCGGGGTTCAGCGTCCTCGTCGTGCTCACCACGGCCGGCGGCCAGCTCGAGCTGCGCACGCTGCGCCGGCGCCTGCAGACCTCCAAGGCCAACGCGACCGAGGTCGTGACGACGCTCGAGCATCGCGGCATGGTCGTCCGCAGCCGCCTCGCGCACGATCGCCGCGCGGCGGCCGTGGCGCTGACGGCGCACGGCCAGGAGCTCGTCGACCGCCTGTTCCCCGAGCACACCGAGCGGGTCCAGCGCGCCTTCGCGGTCCTCGACGAGGCCGAGAAGCGTTCGCTGGCGGAGATCTGCCGCAAGCTGGCGGCCTGACCGCGGCGCCCGGCGCGCCGTGGCGCCCGCGGTCGCGCTCCTACAATCCGCCTTCCACATGGCGCGCCGCACCGTCGATCCGCAGCAGTCGTTCCCCGCGCTCGAGCACGAGGTGCTCGAGCGCTGGCGCGAGCGCGACATCTTCCACGAGTCGATCCGGCGCCGGCAGGGTGCCGAGCCGTGGGTCTTCTGGGAGGGGCCGCCGACCGCCAACGGCCGCCCGGGCGCCCACCACGTGCTCGCGCGCGTGTTCAAGGACATCTACCCGCGCTACAAGACGATGCGCGGCTACCAGGTCGAGCGCAAGGGCGGCTGGGACTGCCACGGCCTCGCGGTCGAGATCGCCGTCCAGCAACAGCTCGGCATCGAGAACAAGCACGAGATCGAGACGTACGGCATCGCCGAGTTCAATCAGCGCTGTCGTGAGTCGGTCTTCGAGTTCCTGGAGGACTGGAACGCGCTCACCGAGCGCATCGGGTTCTGGATCGACCTCGACGACGCCTACCGCACGCTCGACGCGACGTACATCGAGTCCGTCTGGTGGGCGCTGCGCCAGCTGCGCGACAAGGGCCTGCTCTACGAGGGCTACAAGGTCGTGCCCTACTGCACGGGGTGCGGCACCGCGCTGTCAAGCCACGAGGTGGCGCAGGGCTACGAGACGGTGGTCGACCCGAGCGTCTACGTCCGCCTGCCCGTGGTCGAGGACGGCGGTCCGCTGCAGGCCGGCGACGAGCTGCTCGTGTGGACCACGACCCCGTGGACGCTCGTCTCCAACGCCGCGGTGGCGGTCGATCCCGAGCTCACCTACGTGCGGGCCAAGACGGGCCCGCTCGAGGCGCCCTTCGTACTCGCGGAGGCGCTCGTGGAACGCGTCCTCGGCAGCGACGGCGTCCAGATCCTCGACCGCTTCCCGGGCGCGGCCCTCGACGGCGTGCGCTACGAGCCGCCCTTCGGCTTCCTGAAGGCCGACGCCTACGGCGAGCGCGGCCACACCGTCCTGCTCGCCGACTTCGTGACGGCCGACGACGGCACCGGCCTCGTGCACACGGCGATCGCGTTCGGCGAGGACGACTTCCGCCTCGGCGCCCAGTACGGGCTGAACGTCGTCAATCCGGTGCGCCCGGACGGCACCTACGACGAGCGCATCGGCCCGTACGCGGGGCGCCACGTCAAGGAGGCCGATCCCGACCTCATCGAGGACCTGCGCGCGCGCGGGCGGCTGCTGCGGGCCGAGACCTACGAGCACTCCTACCCGCACTGCTGGCGCTCGGGCGACCCGCTGATCTACTACGCCACGCGCTCGTGGTACATCGCCACCTCCAAGCTGCGCGATCGCCTGCTGGAGGCCAACGCCGAGGTCGACTGGCACCCGGAGCACATCCGCGACGGGCGGATGGGCGACTGGCTGCGGGGCAACGTCGACTGGGCGCTGTCGCGCGAGCGCTACTGGGGCACGCCGCTGCCCGTGTGGCGCTGCACGAGCGATCGCGACCACGTTCATCTCATCGGCTCCCTCGACGAGCTCGAGGAGCTCTCGGGCGTGCGCCTGGAGGACCCGCACCGGCCCTTCGTCGACGAGGTCGGCTTCCCGTGCCCGCACTGCGGCGCGCGCATGGAGCGCGTGCCCGAGGTCATCGACGTGTGGTTCGACTCGGGGGCGATGCCCTTCGCTCAGCACCACGCGCCCTTCGAGAACGAGGATCGCTTCCAGGCGCGCTACCCGGCGAACTTCGTCTGCGAGGCGCTGGATCAGACGCGCGGCTGGTTCTACTCACTGCTGGCCATCAGCGTGCTGCTCTTCGATCGCTCGCCGTACGAGAGCGTCGTCTGCCTGGGGCTCATCCTCGACGCCGAGAGCCAGAAGATGTCGAAGTCCAAGGGCAACATCGTCGTACCCTGGGACGTCATCGACCGCTTCGGCGCCGATGCCTTCCGCTGGTACTTCTTCACCTCCAAGCAGCCGTGGGACGGCTACCGCTTCAACGTCGAGACCATCGGCGAGTCGATCCGCCTCTTCCTGCGCCAGCTGTGGAACACCTACGCCTTCCTCACGACCTACGAGCCCGAGCATGAGGGCGAGCCGACCGAGCTCGACCGCTGGATCCTCTCGCGCCTGAGCGCCACGGTCGGCGAGGTCACCGAGCGCATGGACGCGTTCGACGCGACCACCGCCGGGCGGGCGATCGCCGACTTCGTCGACGACCTCTCCAACTGGTACGTGCGCGGCTCGCGGCGGCGCTTCTGGGAGGGCGACGGCGCGGCCTTCGCCACCCTGGAGACGGCGCTCGTGACGGTCGCCAAGCTGCTGGCCCCCTTCACGCCGTTCGTCGCCGACGAGCTCTACGACAACCTCGACGGCACGGAGGCGTCGGTCCACCTGACCGACTGGCCGGTGCCCGCCGAGCGCGACGTCGACCTCGAGGACGCCATGGAGGTCGCCCGCGAGACGGTCCGCCTCGGGCTGTCCGCGCGCGCGGCCGCCAAGGTCAAGCTGCGCCAGCCGCTCAGCGAGGCGGTCGTCGTGGCCGTCGGGCGCGAGCGCGAGGGCATCGAGCGGCTGGAGGCGATCGTCCGCGAGCAGCTCAACGTCAAGGCGCTGCGCTTCGTCGAGGCGGCCGACGAGCTCGGCTCCTACGAGGTCAAGCCGAACTACCGGACACTCGGGCCGCGTTTCGGCAAGGCGATGCCGCTCGTGGCCGCCGCAGTCGCCGCGCTGGATCCGGCGCACGTGGGGCAGGTCCTGCGCGAGGGGCGCACGATCGCCATCTCGGTCGACGGCCGCGACGCCGAGCTCGGCGCCGACGACCTCGTGCTGGCGATGGCGCCGCTCGACGGCTACCAGCTCGAGCGCGAGGGCTCGCACGCGGTGGCGCTCGGGCTCGCGGTCGACGACGACCTGCGCCGCGAGGGGCTGGCGCGCGAGGTCGTCCACGCCGTGCAGAACGCGCGTAAGGCCGCCGGCCTGGCCGTCGAGGACCGCATCCGGCTCGTGCTCGGCGGCGACGACGAGCTCGTCGGCGCGGCGCAGGCCCACGAGGACTACCTCGCGCGCGAGGTGCTGGCCATCGAGGTCGCCTACGACGGCGCGCTCGACGGCGAGGCGGCCACCATCGAGGACCGCGAGCTGCGCATCGGCGTGGCGCGCGCGTGAGACCCCGCTCGGTTCGTCACAGCTCTGCGTAGAGGCCGTGCCGAGTTGCGCGCGCGCGGGCCGATCGCGGCGCAGCGGACCTACCGTCGTCGTGTGACCAAGCGACGAGGGGAGGACGACATGGACCGAGACAAGCTGCGCACGGTGGTGCAGGCGATCCCGCCCGGGCGCTGGATGAGCTACGCCGATCTGTGCGTGGCGGCGGGCGGCTTCGCCGACGAGGCGCGCAGCGTCAACCAGCGCCTCATCCAGCTCGAGGTGGCCGGGGCGCACCGCGTGCTGCGCGCCGACGGCAGGGTCGCGCCCACGGCGCTGGGCGATCCCGAGCGGGCGCGGGCGCTGCTCGAGGAGGAGGGCGTGGCCTTCGACGAGCGCGATCGCGCGAGCCAGGACGCGCGCCTGCGCCTGGCTGAGGAGGCGCCCGTGTGATCGATGTCACGGCCGATATGGTGGGTTCCGACGCGCGGTCGGAAGGAATCGCCCGCGAGCCCGTCCTCACTTCTATCGGAGCCGTGATTCCCCCCAACGTCGCAGGATCGGTGGTCGCCGGCTATCGCATCGAGGACGTCGCCGGGCGCGGCAGCATGGGCGTCGTCTACCGCGCAACGCAGCTCGTGCTCCAGCGGCCGGTGGCGCTGAAGCTGATCGCCACGGAGGTCGCTCACGACGCGAGCTTCCGCGAGCGCTTCAAGCGCGAGTCGCAGCTGGCGGCGTCGATCGACCACCCCAACGTGATCCCGATCTACGAGGCCGGCGAGGTCGACGGCTCGCTCTTCCTGGCCATGCGCTACGTCGAGGGCACCGACCTCGGCGCGCTCGTCGCCGCCGAGGGGACGCTGGCGCCGGCGCGCGCGGTCGGGATCGTGGCGCAGGTCGCCGCCGGGCTCTCCGCCGCGCACGCGCTCGGGCTTGTGCATCGCGACGTCAAGCCCGCCAACGTCCTCATCGCGGCCGGCGAGGACGAGCACGTCTACCTCGCCGACTTCGGCCTCACCAAGCACGCCTCCTCGGCCCCGGGCCTGACGAAGTCCGGGATGTTCGTCGGCACGCTCGACTACAGCGCGCCCGAGGTCATCCGCGGCGAGGGTGCCGATCCGCGTGCCGACGTCTACGCGCTGGGCTGCGTCCTCTTCCACTGCCTCACCGGCCGCCCCCCGTTCGTGCGCGACTCCGAGGTCGCGACGATGTACGCGCATCTCCACGACGCCGCGCCGGCGCCCAGCACCATCGCCGGGGCGGCGGCGGTGCTCGACGCGGTCGTCGCCAAGGCGCTCGCCAAGGACGCCGGCGAGCGCTACGCGACCGCCGCCGAGCTGGGCCGCGCGGCGCGCGCCGCCATCGGCGATGGGTCGAGTCCGGTCACCCCCGTCGCCGTGCCGGCTGCCTCTGCAGCGCCGCCCGCACCGCCCGCACCTGCAACGCCCGCACCCGCACCTGCCGGCGACGCAGCGCCGCCCGCTTCGACGGACGCCCCGGCAGCGGCCGAGGGCGAGCGCGAGGGCATCTCCCGCGACTGGCGGATCGTGCTCCTGACGACGCTCGGGCTTGTCATGGCGGTGGGGCTCCTGGTGGCACTGCTCGCGGGCGCCGGCGTGCTCGGAGGCGACTCCGCGAAGAAGGTCGCGCCGCCGCCGACGGCCGCCAAGGCCGCGAAGCCCGCGGCCGCGCCCGCCAAGGCCGCGAAGCCCGCGGCTGCCCCCGCCGGCGCCCCGCGCCCGGTCGCCTCGATCGCCGTCGGCCGCGGGCCCGACGGCATCGCGGTCGACGACGCGGGCTCGGTGTGGGTCACCAACGCCCAGGACGACACGCTGACGCGCATCGACGAGAAGAGCGGGCGCATCGCCGGCGCGCCGATCGCGGCCGGCGACGATCCCGACGGCGTCGTGGCCGCCAAGGGCGTCGTCTGGATCGCCTCGGCCAAGCAGGGCCGCGTGCTGCGCTTCGAGACGTCCGGCAACGCGCCGGTGCCCGGCGGGACGATCGATGTCGGCGCCCAGCCCGAGGGCATCGCGCTCGGGCGCCAGCTCGTGTGGGTGGCCAACATCCAGGACGGGACGGTCAACCGCATCGACCGCGCCTCGCCCTCCGTCGTGGGCGCCCCCATCGGCGTGGGCGGCAAGCCGACCGGCGTCTTCGTCGGCTCGAGCGTGTGGGTGACCAACAACGCGGACGCCACCGTCACCCGCATCGACCCGTCGACCGCGCAGGTCGTCGGGGCACCCATCGCCGTGGGACGCCAGCCGCGCGGCGTGATCGAGGGCGAGGGCTCCGTCTGGGTCGCAAACTCCGGCGACGACACGGTGAGCCGCCTGGACCCGGCCACTGGCCAGCCGATCGGCAAGCCGATCAAGGTCGGCCGCGACCCGCGCGAGCTCACCGTCGGCCTCGGCTTCGTCTGGGTCGCCAACAACGACGACAACAGCGTCACGCGCATCGACCCGAAGACTGGCAAGGTGGTCGGGACGGCGATCCCCGTCGGCAACCAGCCGCTCGGGATCGCCGCCGGGTCGGACTCCGTTTGGGTCGTCAACCATGGCGACGACAGCGTGACCAGGATCGAGCCCTGATGACCATGGACACCTCGTCCTTCTTCAACTACCCGACGCTGACCGGCGAGCAGCCGGCGCCGGAGGCCGGGCTGCTGGCAGCGCGCAGCGAGGAGGACTGGGACGTCCTGCTCGCCTACACCGAGACGCGCCGCCTGCATCCCGGCGACTGGCTCATCCGCGAGGGCGAGCGCGACCGCGCGCTCTACGTGCTCTCCGACGGAGCCCTGGAGGCGATCGTCCCGGGCCGGGTGTCGCGCGTCATCGAGGCGCCGGCCACCGTTGGCGAGCTCGCCTTCCTCGACGGCCGGCCGCGGGCCGCGGGCCTGAGGGCGCTGACCCATGGCGAGGCGCAGCGCCTCAGCTTCGACGCCTTCGAGGCGCTGGCCGCGCGCGAGCCGCGCCTGGCGCGCGACCTGCTGCTCGACCTCGGGCGGATCGTGGCCACGCGGCTGCGCGCGCTCGAGGCAGAGCGCGACTGAGCGCCATGGCCGCCACCGCCTTTCCCAACTACACGAACATCCCGTCGCGCCTGTCGATCCGCGCGTGGGAGACGCTGCGCGTCGGCAGCCTCCTTGGCGGCCTGACGGTGGCGGCGCTCCTGCTCGTGGCCGAGAACACGGGCCTGTTCATCTTCTGGAAGGTGGTCATCCCGGCGCTGCCGCTGCTGTGGATGATCGCGCCGGGCCTGTGGCGCAACCTGTGCCCGCTGGCCGCGTCCAACCAGACGCCGCGGGTGCTCGGGCTCACCCGCGGGCTGACGATCCCCAACTGGCTGAAGGAGTACGGCTACGTCATCGGGATCTCGCTCTTCCTCGTGCTCGCCTCGCTGCGCAAGCTGGGCCTCGACGACAGCGGGCCGCCCAGCGCCCTGCTGCTGCTCGGGGCAATGGGCGCGGCCTTCGCCGGCGGCCTGGTCTTCAAGGGCAAGTCGGGCTGGTGCTCGACGATGTGCCCGCTGCTGCCGCTGCAGCGCATCTACGGGCAGACGCCGTTCGCGCTGGTCGGCAACAGCCATTGCCAGCCGTGCGTCGGGTGCGTGAAGAACTGCTACGACTTCAACCCGAAGGCCGCCTACCTCGCCGACCTCAACGACGACCCGTACTGGGCCGGCTACCGCAAGCTCTTCGTCGCCGCCCTGCCGGGCTTCGCGATCGCGTTCTTCACGACGCCCGACCACCCGGCCGTGTCGGTCGCGGAGATCTACGCGCGCTTCGGCCTGGGCATGCTGCTGAGCACCGGCTCGTTCCTCGTGCTGAGCAGCTTCGCCAAGGTTTCGCCGCACAAGCTGACCACGCTCTACGGCGCCGCGCTCTTCACCATCGTCTACTGGTACGCCGGGCCGATCGAGTGGCAGGCGATCTCCGGCGACACCGCGCCCGACGCCGTGCAGTGGGCCATGCGCGCCAGCGCGCTGACGCTCGCCGCGGTCTGGCTCGTGCGCACCTACCGCAAGGAGGGCCTCTTCGTCCGCGAGGCCCAGGAGGCGCCCTCGAAGATCAGCGTCGTCGCGGCGCGGTCGCTCGCCGCGCGGCGGACGATGGGCGCCGGCGAGCCCGAGGTCAGCTTCGAGCCCGAGGGCAAGCGCGTCGCCGTGCAGGCGGGCGCCACGCTGCTCGAGGTGGCCGAGTCCAACGGCCTGAGGATCGAGGCCGGCTGCCGGATGGGCGTCTGCGGCGCGGACCCCGTGGCGATCAAGGACGGGATGGAGAACCTCGGCGCGATGAGCGACGACGAGCGCTCGACCCTCGACCGCCTCGGCCTTGCGTCCAACACCCGCATGGCGTGCTGCGCGCGGGTCAAGGGTCCGGTCTCGGTGTCCCTCACCCCGGACAAGGCCGACGCTCCGAGCCCCAGCCGGATCGCCGGCTTCGCCTACGACCGCGCGATCGAGCGCGTCGTCGTCATCGGCAACGGGATCGCCGGGGTCACCGCGGCCGACCACGTGCGCCGGCGCCACCCCGAGTGCGCGATCGACCTCGTGGCCGACGAGCACCACCAGCTCTACAACCGCATGGGGATCTCGCGGCTCATCTACGGGCGCTCGGCCATGCAGGGCCTCTACCTCAATCCGGACTCGTGGTACGAGGAGCGCGGGATCACGACGTGGCTGAACACCCAGGCGGCGCGGATCGACCGCGACGCGCGCACCGTCGTGCTCGGCACCGGCGAGAGCCTGCCCTACGACCGGCTCATCCTGGCCACGGGCTCGAGCTCGCTCGTCCCGCCGATCGAGGGCTTCGGCGCCCCGGGCACCTTCGTCCTGCGCTCGGCCGACGACGCGCTCGACATCCGCGCGTTCGCCCAGCGCCACGGGGCCCGCCACGCCGTCGTCGCCGGCGGTGGGCTGCTAGGGCTCGAGGCCGCCTACGCGCTGCACAAGCTCGGCATGCGGACGTCCGTCCTCGAGCGCTCGGACCGGTTGTTGCGCCGCCAGCTCGACGCGCGCGCCGCCGAGCTGCTGCGCCGCTACATCGAGGGCCTGGGCATGGAGATCGTCACCGACGCGTCGACCACGGCGATCTCGGCCAACGGCCGGGTCAACGAGGTGACGCTCGACGACGACCGCGCGCTGCCCGCCGACGTCTTCCTCGTCGCCGCCGGGATCGTCCCCAACGCGGCGCTCGCGCGCGCGGCACGCCTGCACGTCAGGCGCGGCGTCCTCGTCGACGAGCGCATGCGCACCGCCGATCCGGCGATCTTCGCGTGCGGCGACGTCGCCGAGCACAGCGACGGCATCGCCGGGCTGTGGCCGAGCGCCGTCGAGCAGGCCGAGGTGGCGGCCGACAACGCCGTGGGCGGCGCGAAGGCCTACACGCCCTCCGCGCCCGTCACCATCCTCAAGGTCGTCGGCATCGAGCTGACCTCCATGGGCCGCTTCGAGCCCGATTCGCCGGGCGAGGAGGTCATCGCCCTGGAGGACGAGGCGGCACAGCGCTATCGCAAGCTCGTCATCGGCGAGGACGGGCGGATCGTCGGGGCCATCCTGCTCGGCTACTCGCGCGAGGTGTCGCCTGTGCGCACCGCGATCGCGCGCGGGTGGGACGTGCGCCCGCGCCTGGACGACCTGCGTGCCGGCCGTTGGGACGTGCTGGCCGGCATGAGCGGCGAGCAGCCGCTGCTGGCCGCGGCGCCGGCGCACCCCGGCTCGGCGTAGCGCGATCGCGCGCGCCGCGGCTGGCGGCGCCGGCGGGCGCTAGGCCAGGACGGGCTCGAGCTCGGCCTCGAGGCGCTTCTTGGGGTAGGCCCCGATGACCTTCTTGGCCTCGGCGCCGTCCTTGAAGAGGATCAGGGTCGGGATCGAGAGGACCTGGTAGGTCGCGGCGGTCTGCTGGTTCTCGTCGACGTTGAGCTTCACGATGCGCAGATCGTCGCGCTCGGAGGCGATCTCCTCGAGGACCGGAGCGACGACGCGACACGGTCCGCACCACGGGGCCCAGAAGTCCACGAGCACGGGGGTCTCGGACTCGATGACCTCGGCCTGGAAGCTCGCGTCTGTGACCTCGATGATGTTGGCTGCCATGTCGTCTCCTGGTCGCGTACTGGCGTCTGGCCAGTCACTATACAAAGTGTAGTAACCAGTACCGACGCATACACGCGGCGTTACATGACCGGCGAGGCGAGGCGCAGCAGCCAGGGCCACAGGAAGACCTCGACGTTCGCCGCGAGGATCAGCACGGGGGCGGCGATGGCGGTGGTCACGGCGGTGGCGGCCAGCAGCTCGTTCCAGGCCTCGCGCCGGCTGGCCAGCATCCAGGCGGCCAGCGGGAGGAAGAGGGCCACGAGCTCCGGCAGGGCGTGGGGGAGCAGGGTCAGCATCAGCATGGCGCGCCCGACGTGGAGCTGCTGGGCGAGGGTCGCCGCCTCGTTGCCCAGCACGTAGGCCTGGGTGCACAGTGAGAAGGTGGTCGCCGCGGCGACGAAGGCGATGGCGGCCGGTCCGGCCTTCTCGTGCACGGTGCGCCACCAGCCGCGGTGGCGCTCGGCTTGCAGCGGCAGCGAGCTGCCGGCGATGAATCCCGCCACGCAGGCCATCGCGTGCAGCGCGAGCACGAGCGAGTTGCGGAACAGCACGTGGCCGACCGAGCCGAGGCTCGAGGGCTCGTTGAGGCCCGGGATCAGGTAGCCGGTCGGATCGGGCGTGACGGCGTGGGCCACGCCCCACACCGCCGCCAGCAGCGCGACCGAGATCGCCGCGGCGCCGAGCACCCATGGGCGCAGGACTGCCAGCGGTGCCGCGTTCCAGCGCCGCAGGGCGGCGCGGGTGTCGTCCATGCCCTCGACGAAGGCGAGCTCGCTGACGTTCACCTTGTATCGATTCGGCCCGACGACCGGGCCGCTTGAGTGCTCGCGGCCGGATGTCGGAGGTGCGCGGCGCCCCGGCGCAGCTGCGGCACGAGCCAGGCCGCTTCCGCGGTGATCTGCCAGGACATCTTCGAGGTCCCCAGCTCGCGGTCGCGGAAGACGATGGGGACCTCGACCACTCGCAGCCCGCGCACGAGCGTGCGATAGGTCAGCTCGACCTGGAAGGCGTAGCCGCGCGAGCGCACGCTGGGCAGGTCGATCGCCCGCAGGACGTCGGCCCGGAAGCACTTGAATCCGCCGGTGAGGTCGCGCACCTCGACGCCGAGCGTGCGCCGTGCGTACCAGGACCCGCCGCGGCTGACCACGCGCCGGACGGCGCCCCAATCGGCGACGCCGCCGCCGGGCACGTAGCGCGACCCCAGCGCCAGGTCGGCGCCACCATCGCGCACGGCGCCCAGCAGCCGCGCGAGGTCCGCCGGGTCGTGGGAGAGGTCGGCGTCCATCTCGAAGACGTAGCCCGCGTCGGCCGACAGCGCCCGCGCGAAGCCGGCCAGGTAGGCCGGGCCCAGGCCCTCGCGGAGGGGGCGGTGCAGCACCTCGACCTCATCGGGGTGCGCGGCGGCCAGGGCGTCGGCCAACGCGCCGGTGCCGTCGGGCGAGTCGTCGTCGACGATCAGCACACGGAAGCCCTCGGGCGCCGCGGCGCCCAGCACGCGGCGCGCGGCGGCCACGACGGTCTCGAGGTTCTCGGCCTCGTTGAAGGTGGGCAGGACGAGCCAGGCGGGTCCGGTCATGAAGGGCCGCGTACCTTATGGGCCAACGCCCATGCCCGATCCGCCCAACGCCACCATCGCCTCGCTCTTCGACGAGCTGGCCGACCTCTACGAGCTCGACGGCGCCGTCGTGCATCGCGTGGTCGCCTACCGCAACGCCGCCAAGTCGGTCCGCGAAGCCCCGCGCTCGGTCGCGGCCATGACCCGCGACGGCAACGTCACCGAGCTGCCCGGCATCGGGCGCACGCTCGAGGAGAAGATCCAGTCGCTCATCGACACGGGGACGATCCCGGCGGTCGAGAAGCTGCGAGCCCGCATCCCCGCGGGCCTCATCGACATGACGCGCCTGCCGGGGCTCGGGCCCAAGCGCGCGCGCAAGCTCTACGACGAACTCGGCATCGACTCGCTCGAGAGCCTCCGCGCCGCCGCCGAGCAGCAGAAGCTGCGCGACGTGCGCGGCTTCGGGGCGAAGTTCGAGGATGCCGTCCTCGAGGCGTTCGCCGCCGGCGTCGGCGAGGCGCCGCAACCCAAGGTGCTGCTCAATAAGGCGCTCGACATCGGCGAGGGGATCGTCGAGGCGCTGCGGGCGCACCCGGCCTCCGACCGCGTCGAGCTGGCCGGCTCGGCGCGGCGCCTGGCCGATTCGGTCAAGGACCTCGACATCATCGCCACGGCCTCCGACCCGCCTGCGCTCCTGGCCGCCTTCGCCGACCTCGACGTCATCGAGAGCGCGGCATCGCCCGGCGAGAACGCCGCGCGGGCGCGCACCCACACGGGCGTGTCGGTCGACGTGCGCGTGGTCGAGCCCGATCAGTTCGGCAATCTGCTGCAGCACTTCACCGGCTCCAAGGCGCACAACATGGCCCTGCGCGAGGCGGCGGTGCGCCGCGGGCTGCACGTCTCCGAGTACGGGCTCCTGGACGACGCCACGGGCGAGACGCACCGCTGCGCGACCGAGGAGGAGGTCTACGAGCTGCTCGGCCTGCCGTGGATCCCGCCCGAGCTGCGCGAGAACCGCGGCGAGCTGGCGCTCTCCAACGGCGAGCTGCCGGTCCTGATCGAGCAGGGCGACCTCAAGGGCGACCTGCACATGCACACGACGCTCAGCGACGGGCGCGCCGACGCCGAGGCGATGGCCCTGCGCGCGCGCGAGCTGGGCCTCGAGTACATCGCGATCACCGACCACTCCGCGACGCACGGCTTCGGCAACCACGTCACGCCGGACGCGCTGAGGGCGCAGATCGAGGAGATCCGCGCGCTCGACGAGCGGTTGGACGGCATCCGCGTCCTGATCGGCACCGAGACGAACATCGGCACGGACGGCAGCCCCGACTACGACGACGAGCTGCTGGCGCAGCTCGACTGGGTGATCGGCTCGGTCCACACGTCGTTCGCCATCGGCTCGGACGCGATGACCGAGCGGATGATCGCCGCCATCGAGCACCCGCTGATCGACGCGATCGGCCACCCGACGGGCCGCAAGATCCAGTCGCGCGCGCCCTACGCGGTCGACGTCGAGCGCCTGATCGAGGCCGCGGCGCGCACGGGCACGATGCTCGAGATCAACTCCGCTCCCGATCGCCGTGACCTCGACGACGTCAACGCGCGCAACGCGGCCGCCGCGGGCGTGAGGATCATCATCGACTCCGACGCCCACGGCCCCAACACGATGATCCACACCCGCTGGGGCATCGCCACCGCCCGCCGCGCGTGGCTGACCAAAGACGACGTGGCCAACACGCTGCCCTGGGAGCAGTTCGCCGCGCTCCGCAAGCGCGCCCGCTGATCCCGAGAGCGTCGAA
>Ga0307278_10001155_pt1 | contig 13113 bp, 10 predicted proteins | sample ER_DNA_117_FD_194482 | JGI IMG/M metagenome (GOLD analysis project Ga0307278, IMG submission 194482) | Bulk soil microbial communities from the East River watershed near Crested Butte, Colorado, United States - ER_DNA_117 | ecosystem: Environmental > Terrestrial > Soil > Floodplain | place... | reverse complement strand
GCTCTTGGCCTCCACTCCCATGGAGGACAGCTTGGCGAGCAGGTCCTTTGACGGCACCCCAAGCTCTTTGGCGATCTCATACACCCGCGGGTTGCTCAACCAGATCTCACTTCCTCGTCATCGCTCGAGCGCGACGCCGGCTGGTCCGCCGACCCGCTCAACACTCGGTTCCGCAGTGCCTCGACGGCGGCGTCGGTCGCCGCCGTGTCGGTCACCTTCAAGGCTCGCTGGACGCTGCGCCGCCGCACCGCCTGGTCCAGGCAGGCGGGCTGCCCGCACAGATAGGCGCCACGGCCGGCCGCCTTGCCGGTCGGGTCGTAGGCGACCGTCCCGGCGGGCGAACGCACGATCCGGTGGAGGGTACGCTTCGCGGTCGTCGACCGGCACACCACACATGTCCGCCGCGGCGCTCGCGCCGCGCCGGCCCGCTGCCCCGCCGACCTTGCAGCCGACTTGGCCGCATCCGACTTGGCCTCGTCACCTGCAACGCCCGGTGACCGTCTGCGCATTCCCACCTCCTCCGCCGTCTGCACCGTTCCCGCCTCCTGCTCCGTCAGCGCCTCGGCCCCTGGCTCGCCTGCTCGGCGGCCTGGCTCTCGCTCACGATGTCGATCCGCCAGCCGGTCAGCCTCGCGGCCAACCGGGCATTCTGACCCTCCTTGCCGATGGCCAGCGAGAGCTGGTAGTCGGGGACGACCACGTGCGCGGTCCGCTCCGGCTCGTCGATCTGCACGCTCTTCACCTTGGCCGGCGAGAGGGCCTCGGCCACGAACTGGGCCGGGTCGTCGGACCAGGACACGATGTCGATCTTCTCACCGCGCAGCTCGTTGACCACCATGCGCACCCGCGACCCTCGGGCGCCGACGCACGCGCCCTTGGGGTCGACCCCGGGCTCGTGGCTGCGGACGGCGATCTTGGTCCGGTGGCCCGGCTCCCGGGCGACGTTGGTGATCTCCACGATGCCCTCGGCGATCTCGGGCACCTCCAGCTCGAACAGGCGCTTGATCAGGTTCGGGTGGGTCCGCGACACCACCACCCGCAGGCCCCTGGCCGAACGGACCACGTCGGTCACGTAGACCTTGAGCCGGTCGTTGTGCTGGTAGTGCTCGCTCGGCACCTGCTCGGAGTGGGGCAGGTCGGCCTCGATCTTGCCCAGGTCGACCGAGATGTGGCGCTGGTCGCGCTGCTGGACGATGCCGGTGACGATGTCGCCGACGCGGCCCTCGTACTCGCCGAAGGTGACGTCGCGCTCGGCCTCGCGCAGGCGCTGCATGATGACCTGCTTGGCGGTGACGGCGGCGATCCGGCCGAAGTCGGAGGGGGTGTCCTCCCACTCGCGGATGACGTGCTCCTCGTCGTCCAGCTCCTGGGCGAACACGGTCACGTCGCCGCTGTTGCGGTCGACCACGACCCGCGCCCCCTCTGGCGCGTTCGGCTGGCGCTTGTAGGCGGCGGCGAGGGCGCTCTCGAGCGCGCTGATGACCGTCTCGAGCGCGATGCCCTTCTCGCGCTCGAGGAAGCGCAGCTCGTCGATCGGGATCTTCACGTCGCCGTCCTCTCGTTGCTGGTGATCCTGGGTCGCGGTCGGTTGCGCGTCACCACGGCAACACCACCTTTCCGCGAACCACCTCGGACAGCGGCACCGCGACCTGGCGCCCCTCGACCTCGAGCACGACCGCTTCGTCGTCGGCGTCCACCACCACACCCCGGATCGACGAGGTCCCGTCGTCCGGGTCGTCGGCGTCCGGCGTGGTGGGGTCGCTGGTCCGCTCGGCCCGGGTGCCCACGGTCCGCCCCTCGGGGCTCCCGGCGAGGGGCGCCGTACCGCGGACGATGCTGACCTCGTGCCCGCGCTGACGCCGGAAGTCGCGGCGGGTGTGGAGCGGACGCGAGAGCCCGGGCGTGCTCACCTCCAGGGTGTAGCGGCCGGCGACCGGGTCGGCCTCGTCGAGGGCGCGGGACAGGTCCTTGGAGACCAGCTCCACGACGTCGGCCTCGACCGGCTCCTCGGCGTCGAGGACCACGCTGAGCACCCGCCCACGGCCCTGGCCCCGGAGGGCCAGCTCCAGCACCTCGACCCCGTGGTCGGTGGCCACCCGGTCGGCCAGCTCTTGGACATGCGAAGGAAGCGCCGTCACGCTCACCGACCTCCCTCACATGTCGCGCGTTGCTGCTCGCCCTCTCGGTAGCGGCACCATTCCAGCTCGTCGCCGCGCCGCCGGCCCCCTGACAACACAGAAGTGGGCGCAATGCCCACTTCGCTCCTCACCGGTGCCTGACCCGGCACAGGCCGGACGGCCATACGTCAACAGGCTGCAAGATAGCACTGGTCAGGCCAACCAGCAACCCATTTCACCGCCCTGGCCTGCGCATTTACCCCTCGCTGATGTGCCTGGGGCTGGGGTTGTCCGGGCCGTCGGGGCGGCCCGGCGCTGGTGGCGGGGGGTAGGCGACCTGGACGAGGGTTGGCGGCCGGGGAGGGTCCACCAACAGCCCCCGGCCAGGAGGAAGGGCGATCGCGTGCCGGCCGGCGAGGAGCGGCCCTTCGCCGGGTTCGCCGCTCATGATCAGCCCCGGCCCCCCGAGCTCGCGGAGGCGCTGGTACACCGGTTCGAAGGCCGCCCGCGCCACCCCGGCGACCCGGCGGGCCAGCACCATGTGCAGCCCCAGCTCGTGCCCCAGCCCGAGAAGGTCCAGCAGCGGCAGCAGCGGGCTCCCCGCCGCCGCCGGCAGGAGGTCGTAGTCGTCGACCAGCACCACGTACCGCGGCCCCACCCGGGTCGCCCCGCCCGACAGCGCGGCCGGCTGGCCAGCCTCCACCTTCGACCCGACCTCCGGGCCCGCGTGGCCGTTCGAACCAGGTCCGCCGGTTGGCCTGCGGCTTGCGCGAGGGCCTCCGGGGAGGGAGCGGGCGGCCCCGGTGGGAGCCCGCGCCGCGATCAGGGGCTCGGGTGGGAGGTCGAGGGCGGCCGCCATCCGCGCCTCGAGGCCGCGGCGCAGGTGATCGACCGCCCGGGTGACCGTCGTCGTGCTGCAGGCGTAGCCGACCAGGTTCGGCAGCGCGGTCAGGTCGAGCAGGCGCCGGCGCAGGTCGACGACCAGCAGGGCGACCTCGTCGGGAGCGTGACGGGCGGCGAGGCTCCTGGCCAGGAGGCGGAGCAGGCTCGACTTGCCGCAGGCGGCGTCGCCGAGGACGAGCAGGTGCGGAGCTCCCGCGAACAGGTCGAGCCGCACCACCTCGAGGCGATGCTCCTCCACCGCGAACGGCAGGCCGGCGGGCGCTCCCTGCCCTGGCGGTGGCAGCGCCCCCTCCCCCACCAGGGTGGGCAACAACCGCAGGGGCGGTGCGACCCCGCCGCTCGGGGCGGCCAGCGCACGGTCGAGCACGGTGCGCGGTTCGCCGGCAAGGGCGGCCTGGAACTGGAGGCCGGACTGGGTGAGGCCACGGCCCGGCAGGTCCGGCAGGGCCGCGGCCGCCGCCCGGCCGAGCTCCGACTCCAGCGGGTCATTGAGCCGCAGCTCCAGCCGCCCACCGAGGTTCTCACGGAGGCCGGGCCGCAGCTCGGCCCAGCGGTTGGCGGAGAGGACGAGGTGGACCCCGAAGTGCAGCCCGAGCGCGGCCAGCTCGCTGAGCTCCGGCTCGAGGTCGGGCAGCTCGCGGACGAGCGCGCCCCAGTTGTCGACCACCAGGAACACCTCGCCGTAGCCGCCGAGGTCAAGACCGGTCCGGCGGAGGGCATGCCAGGCGTCCATCGCGGCGACGTCCAGGTCCCGGAACCGCCGCTCGCGCTCGCCGATCAGCGAGCGAAGCTCCCGGACGAGGCGGCGGACCCGTTCGGGCTCGCGGGGACCGCACACGGCTCCGACGTGCGGGAGGTCGCCGAGCCGATGGAGCAGCCCGCCGCCGAGGTCGACGGCGTAGACCTGGACCTCGTCGGGCGGGTGGGTCGCGGCCAGGGCGGCCACGATGGTGCAGAGCAGCGTGCTCTTGCCGGTCCTCGGCGCCCCGACCAGCACGAGGTGGCCTGCGCCTCCCGAAAGGTCCAGGACGAGCGGTACCTGGTCCTGTTCGAGCGGCCGGTCGACCAGGCCGACCGGCACCCGGAGCCAGCCGTACGGTCGCGACCGCAGCAGCGGGCCCAGGGTGACGTCGGTCGAGAGCGGCGCAAGCCAGACCTGATGGACGGCCGGGCCGGTCCCGGCCAGCTGGCGCAGGACCTCCAGGTCGCGCGGTCCCGCCAGGGAGGGTTCGTCCGAGACGAGGGCGGCGGTGAAGCGGACGGGTGGGGCGGCGTCCACCGCGAGGATGGCGGCTCCGGGATCGGGCGGCAGGTGGAAGGCGTCGGCGACGCCGAGGACGGCGGTGGACTCGGCGGCGCTGAAGGTGCGCAGGCAGATCCGGAAGCGGAGGTGACTGTCGAGGCCGCGCAGGCGACCCTCGTCGAGACGCTGGGAGGCCAGCAGCAGGTGCATGCCGACGCTGCGCCCGACCCGGCCGATGGCGCACAACAGGTCCAGGAACTCCGGGCGGGCGGCCAGCAGCTCACCGAACTCGTCCACCACCAGCAGCAGATGCGGCAACGGCTCCAGCCGCGGGTCGGCCGCCCGCCTGGCCGCGTAGGCGCGCAGGTCGGGCCGGTTTCCTGCCTGGTGCAGGAGCCGCTGGCGCCTGGCCAGCTCGCCCTTGAGGGCGGCCATGGCGCGGTCGACCATCGACAGGTCGGAGCTCAGATTGGTGATCAGCCCCGCGACCTGGGGCAACGAGGCCAGGTCGGCGAACGCGGCGCCGCCCTTGAAGTCGACCAGCACGAAGGCCAGCTGGTCCGGCGGGTGGGTGGCGGCCAGCCCGGCGACGATGGTTCGCAGCAGCTCGCTCTTCCCCGAGCCGGTGGCCCCGACGACCAGGCCGTGCGGGCCGATGCCGGCTTCGGCCGCCTCCTTCAGGTCGAGCACCAGCGGGTTCCCGGTGCTGGTGGTGCCGATCGGCGCCTGGAGCAGCCTGGAGCGGGCACGCGGCCCTGCAGCGGTCGCCGGCCCGACCCCGACGGCCCCCGGGCCGAGCAGGTCGAGCAGGCGCACAGGGCCCGCGGGTGCCGCCGTCACCGGGCGCCGGTCGAGCTTGAGGGGGGCCAGGCGCCGGGCGACGGCTTCGCAGAGGGCGACGCCGGCCTCCTCGGCGCGGATGCCGTGGAGCAGGCGGCCACCCGGGGTGGTCTCCTGGAGCGTTGCCGGCCCGTGGTCGTCGAGGCGGACCCGCATCGACAGCTCCGACGGCTCGCCGGAGATGGCCTGGGCAAGCCAGATGACGCTGACGCCGGCGGCCGCCGGGCGTTCGAGCAGCTCGTCGACGACCGTCCCCAGGAAGCTCCCGCCGGTCGGCGGGGCCGGGCCCGTACCCGGCGCAGGACCGCCGCTCGCGAGCGGCTCGGTCGTGTCGACGATGACGACAAGGTGCGGCCGGGCGGCGATCGACCCGGGTCCGCCCGACCCTCCGGGGACCGGCCCGGCTTCGCCCGAGGTGGCGGGACGAAGCCGCAGCTCACGGGTCAGGTGGGCGTGGAGCTGGGCGCCGGTCTCGGCGAGGAGGCAGCCGGGGGACGGACCGGCGGGGCAGGCCGGGTCGCGGGTGTGCGGCAGCCGCTCCATCCAGCGCCAGGCCGGGCGGGCGGTGGTCGGGTAGGCGGCGAGGATCCGGAGGTCGTCGGGGGCGTGGAAGGCGGCGAGCTCGCAGACGACGGCGCGGGCCAGGGCGCGGGTCCGGTCGGGTGGGCCGGTGAGGGCCACGACGCCGAGCTGACCGAGGACGATCGACACCGGGGCGTCGGGGAGCCAGGTCGCGCGGCGGACGAGCCGCTGCGCGGCCGCGAGGAGCTCAGGGTCGTGCTCGACGAGCGGGTCGCGGGGGCCGTCGAGCCGGACCGGAGCGGCAAGCGGGACCGGGCCGCGGCCGACCCGGACCGTGAGGAAGTCGGCGTCGGCGGGACGGCGCTCCCAGAGGCGATCGGTCCGGCTGACCGCCGTCCACAGCCCGGGCGGGTCGGGGTGGAGGTGCTCGGCGGCGGCGAGCTGCGCGCCGGCCAGCTGGTCGGCCCGGGCGGCGGTGCTGGCGAGGTGGGCGAGGTACCTGGCGCGTTCGCGGCGCCTGGCCCGGCCGGTGGCGCGGCGTTCCCCCAGGCGCAGGGCGAGCCCGGCCGCCAGCGCGGCGACGGCCGCGGCGACGACGAGGGCGACCAGCCACGCGGGCCGGGGACCGGGCATGGCGAACAGGAACCCGACCGACCCGCCGCTTGCGACCAGCGGGACCAGGTACTGAAGCCAGCCGGCGAGCCCGGAGGAGGCCCGCCCGACCGTGGGCGGGGCGGCGAGCGTCAGCTCGCCGGCCGGTACCGGTGGCGGGTGGGCGCGCACCGGCCGGTGCACCAGGGAGGTGGCCGGGTCGGTGGCGGCCGCCCGGGTGGTCGAGGCCGTCATGGCCGGCACGCTACGACGCCGGCGCGGCGCCGCGGCGGCCGGCCGCGGATCTGTGGACAACCAGTTCGGGCCCGGCCCCCGGCCGGGCCGTCGCGCTCCTAGGGGAGCATGATCGTCTGGAAGTCGTAGGGCTCGCGGTGGAACCCGATGCGCTCGTACAGGGCGATGGCCGGGGCGTTGAAGTCGTTGACGTAGAGCGACAGGTTGGGGTGGCGGGTGAGGGCGAGGTCGCAGCAGGCGGTCATGGCGGTGGTGCCGACGCCGCGGGAGCGGAGGCCTGGGGGGACGTAGACGCCCTGGATCTGGGCGGTGTGGTGGCTGGCGCAGCCGACGTCCATCTTGAACTGGAGGGTGCCGCCGGCGTCGTAGACGTAGGTCCAGCCGCGGGAGATGAGCATGCGCACCCGGCGCCGGTAGCCGTCGGGGTCGCGGGCCATGGGGTTCTCGCCCATCTCCTCGGTGTACATGGCGGCCGACAGCTTCAGCACCTGGTCCTCGTCGGACCGCTCGGCCAGGCGGGCGATGCCCGGGCCTCCGGCCGGCGGGTCGCGGACGAGCTGGCCGGGCTCGACGGCGTAGACGAACTGGCGGCGGCGGACCTCACGGGGAGCCGGGTAGCTGGACCCGACGATCGACCACAGCAGCTCGACCGTGGCCCGCTCGCCCACCAGCATGCGGGTCGGGTAGAGGCCGCCGGCGGAGGTGGCCAGGGCCTCGCAGGCGCCCTCGTCGTCGGTGGCGGGGACCAGGTTGGGACCGACGTGCAGCAGGCCGCCCAGCCGCCCCTCCTCGAACGCGCCCCACAGCGGGCTGGGACCCAGCGAGCTCAGGGCCCCGTCGTGGAGGATGCGGCTGGCGATGAAGACGTCCCTGACCGGGTTGCGGTCCAGCGCCTTTAGGGCGATCGCCTCGTCCTCGCGGCCGAGGGGACGCACCTTGAACCGGGACGGCCGCGCCGCCTGCCGAGACCGGTCGTCACCGCCGGTCCACGACCGGAGCACCTCAGCTCCGGACGACCTCGGGGACGCCGGGCCCGCCGCCGGACATCCGGTACTCCTCGGCCAGCAGCTTGGCCTCGTGCATCAGGGCGTCGACGATCTCGGCCTCCGGCACGGTGCGGACCACCTGGCCGTGGCGGAAGATCTGGCCCTTGCCCTTGCCGGAGGCCACGCCGACGTCGGCCTCGCGGGCCTCGCCGGGGCCGTTGACGATGCAGCCCATGACCGCGACCCGCATCGGCGCGTCGATCTCGGCCATGCGCTCCTCGACGGCGTTGGCCAGGGCGAACACGTCGACCTCGGCGCGCCCGCAGGACGGGCAGGCGACCAGGTCGAGCTTCTTGGGGCGCAGGCCGAGGGCGCCGAGGATGGCGTTGCCGGCCTTGACCTCCTCGATCGGCGGGGCGGTCAGCGACACCCGGACGGTGTCGCCGATGCCCTGGGCGAGCAGCGCGCCGATGCCGACCGCGGACTTGACGATGCCATCCTTGGGGGTGCCGGCTTCGGTCACGCCCAGGTGCAGCGGGTAGTCGACCCGGGCGGCCAGCAGCCGGTAGGCGGCGATCATCGACGCCGGGTTCTGGTGCTTGACCGAGATCTTGATGTCGCCGAAGCCGACCTCCTCGAGGATGCCGACCTCGAACAGGGCCGACTCGACCAGCGCCTCGGGGGTCGGGCCACCGTGCTTGGCCAGGATCTCCTTCTGCAGCGAGCCGGCGTTGACCCCGACCCGGATCGGGATGCCGCGGGCCTGCGCCTCCTGGGCGATCAGCTGCACCTTGTCGTGCTTCTTGATGTTGCCGGGGTTGATGCGGACCCCGGCGCAGCCGGCCTCGATGGCGGCCATGGCGTACTTCCACTGGAAGTGGATGTCGGCCACCACCGGGATGGTCGACTTGGCCGCGATCGCGGGCAGGGCGGCGGCGTCGTCGGTGTCGGGGACGGCCACCCGGACGATGTCGCAGCCGGTGGCGGCCAGCTCGGCGATCTGCTGGAGGGTGGCGTTGACGTCGGCGGTCTTGGTGATGGTCATCGACTGGACGCTGACGGGGGCGCCGCCGCCGACGGGGACCCGGCCGACGTTGATCCGGCGCGAGGGCCGCCGGCCGACGCCTGCCGCCAGGTCGGTCAGCTCGAGCGGGAAGGCCACCAGGGGCTCCTTATCGGAATGGGTAGTCGACGGGGTTGGTGATGTCGAGCCAGACCAGCCCGACCGTCAGCATCACCAGCAGGCCGACGATCAGGGCGGCGACGGGCACGATCTTGCGCAGGTCGACTTCGCGCCTGGTCACCACCTGCCAGAGCACGAAGGCGAGGTAGCCGCCGTCCATCGGCGGCAGGGGCAGCAGGTTGAACACCCCGACGACGATGTTGAGCTGGATCAGGATGGCGACGAAGATCGCCCACTGGTTGTTGGCAACGGCCTGGCCGGCCAGCCGGGTGATGCCGACGATGCCGATGGGGCCGCCGTCGCGCACCTCCCCACCGCCGCCCGCTCCGCCACCGGCCGACGGCTCGGGGGCGTTCAGGCGGTCGGCCAGGCCGGTGATGAAGCCGCCGAGGCCCTTGACGGTGGCAACGGTGGTGTCCCAGAACAGCCTGCCCGACTCGGGGACGGCGGCGAGGACGCCGATCCGCCGGGTCTCCTCGCCGGGCTGGAAGCCGAGGAACCCGCGGCCACCCTGGTCGACGGCCCGCACCCTGGTCGAGTGCCGCTCGCCGTCGCGCAGGTACTCGACGGTGATGACCTCGCCGCCCTTGTTCCTCAGGGCTTCCCGCAGCTCCTCGAAGGTGGCGACCTCGTCGCCGGAGATGGCCACGATCTGGTCGCCGGCCTTGAGCCCGCCGAGCTGGGCCGGGCTGGGCCCGCCCTGGTCCAGCGAGACGGTGCGGTCGATGGTGGTCGTGGCCTGGCCGGTGCCGATGCCGATCGCCACCAGCACGATCCAGGTGAGCAGGATGGCCACCACGAAGTGGGTGATCGACCCGGCGGCGAGCACGATCGCGCGCTGCCAGGCCGGCTTGTTGCGGAACTGCCGCTCCGGCGGGGTCGGGTCGGCCGCCGGCTTGGCCGAGCGGTCCTCCTCGAGGAAGTTGGCGTCGCTCTCGTACGGGCTCATGCCGGCGATCTTGCAGAAGCCGCCGAGGGGCAGGGCCTTGATGCCGTACTCGGTCTCGCCCCGGCGGAACGACCAGACGGTCGGGCCGAAGCCGAGGAAGAAGCGCTCGACCTTCATCCCGAACAGCTTGGCGGTCGCGAAGTGCCCGCCTTCGTGCAGGAAGATGGCCAGCATGAGGGCGAGAACGAAGAGCGTGATGCCGAGCAGGCTGGTCATCGGGTCCCCCGGGAGGTGATCAGATCCTCGACCAGTGTACGGGCCAGCTCACGAGACCACCGCTCGGCCCCGAGCACGGCCGCCAGGTCGAGGCCGGCAGGAGGGTCGTGGCGCCGGAGCACCTCGGCCACCACCTCGGCGATGCCGGGGAACGGCAGCCTGCCCTGGAGGAAGGCGGTCACGGCCTCCTCGTTGGCGGCGTTGAGGACGGCCGGGGCGGTGGCGCCCTGGAGGCCGGCGCGGACGGCCAGGTCGAGCAGGGGGAAGGTGACCCGGTCGACCGGCTGGAACTCGAGGGAGACGGCCCTGGACCAGTCGATCCGGCCCACCGGCCGCACGTCCCGCTCCGGCCAGCCAAGGGCCAGGCCGATCGGCAGGCGCATGTCGGGCATGGAGAGCTGGGCCACGGTGGAGCCGTCGCGCCACTCCACCATGGCATGGACGATGCTCTGGGGCTGGACGACGACCTCGATGCGGTCATAGGGCACGCCGAACAGCAGGTGGGCCTCGATCACCTCGAGGCCCTTGTTCATCAGGGTGGCCGAGTTGACGGTGATCATCGGCCCCATGGCCCAGGTCGGGTGGGCGAGGGCCTCGGCGGGGGTGACGTCGGCCAGGTCGGCGGCCGAGCGGCCCCGGAACGGGCCGCCGGAGGCGGTCACGACCAGCCGGGCGACCTCGTCGGGGCGTCCGGCCCGCAGGCACTGGGCGAGGCCGGAGTGCTCGGAGTCGACCGGGACGATCTGGCCCGGCCCGGCCAGGGCGGTGACCAGCTCGCCGCCGACGATCAGGCTCTCCTTGTTGGCCAGGGCGAGCCGGCGGCCGGCCTCGAGGGCGCGCAGGGTCGGGGCCAGGCCGACCGAGCCGGTCACGCCGTTGAGGACCACCTCGGCACCGTCGGCGGCGGCCAGCTCGGCGACCGCCTCGGGCCCGACGGCCAACCGGCACCCGGGCGGCAGGTCGCCGGCCAGGCCGGCCGCCCGGGTCTCGTCGGCCAGGCCGACGGCGGCCGGGCGGAGCTCGCGGGCCTGGGCGGCCAGCCGGTCCGCCGAGCGCCCCGCGGCCAGGGCGACGACCCGGAACCGGCCGGGCGCCTGCCGGATCACGTCCAGCGCCTGCTCCCCGATCGACCCGGTCGACCCGAGCAGCGCCACCCCGGTCGGGGTCACCTCGGCCCTGCCAGCGGCAGGACCCGGCGGCCGGGCCGGCCGGCGGCGGTGCGGAGCTGGCCGCAGGCGGCGTCGATGCCGACGCCGCGGTTGGCCCGGACGCTGACCGGGACCCCGGAGGCGGCGACCGCGTCCCGGAAGCGGCCGACCGCCGACCTGGACGGCGGGGAGAAGCCGGTGCCGGGGGTCGGGTTGTAGGGGATGAGGTTGACGTGGGCGGCGTGGCCGCCGCTGCCGGGGACGCGCAGCGGAGCCAGCAGCCGGCCCAGCCTGCCGGCCTGCTCCAGGTCGTCGTTCACCCCGGCCATCAGCGCGTATTCGAACGAGACCCGGCGCCGGGTTGCGGCCACGTAGTCGCCGACCGCCTCCAGCAGCTGGGCGATCGGCCAGCTGCGGTTCACCGGCACCAGCCGGTCCCGGGTGGCGTCGTCGGCGGCGTGGATGGACACGGCCAGGTTGACCGGGAGCGGCTCGACGGCCGCCCGCCGGATCCCGGGCACCAGGCCGACCGTCGAGATGGTGATCGCCCTGGCCGACAGCCCGAAGCCCTGGTGGAGCCGGTGGGCGGCCCCCCAGGTGGCGTCCTGGTTGGCGAACGGCTCCCCCATCCCCATGAACACCACGTTGGTCAGGTGGTCGGGCGCCGCCGGTCCCGGCCGCAGCTCGGGCAGCATGGTCGACACCCTGGCAACCTGCTCGACGATCTCCCCCGCCGACAGGTGCCTGGTGAAGCCGAGCTGCCCGGTGGCGCAGAAGGTGCAGCCCATGGCGCACCCCGCCTGGCTGGAGATGCACAGCGTTGCTCTGCCCCGACCGACCGGGGGCCCGGCCTTGAGGCCCCCGGACCTCCGCGGCCCTCCCTCCCAGTCGTCCTCCGGGCGGGTCCCGGCCGGCGGGTAGTGCATCAGGACCGACTCGACGGCGTCGCCCCCGGGCAGGCGGAACAGGAACTTGTGGGTCCAGCCGTCGTCGCCGGCCTGGTGCTGGTCGAGGGTCAGCCCGGCCTGGGCGAACCGCTCCGACAGCCGGGTGCGCAGCGACCGGGGCAGGTTGGTCATGGCCCGCGGGTCGGGCTGGCGCCGGCGGTCCAGCCAGTGGGCCAGCTGGCGGGCCCGGTAGGGCGGCTCGCCGGCCTCGGCGACCAGCGCCTCCAGCTGCCCGGGGTCCAGGTCGTACAGCGACCGGGTCACGGCGACCGGATCAGGTCGAAGGCGGCCAGCACGTAGTAGAGGACCGGGGCCATGAACAGCAGCGCGTCGATGCGGTCGAGCATGCCGCCGTGGCCGGGCAGGATCGAGCCCATGTCCTTGACGGCCAGGTCGCGCTTGAGCATCGACTCCGACAGGTCGCCGAGCGGCGCCACCACGCAGGTGGCGGCGGCCAGGACCAGGCCGGAGGCCAGTGTCCACGGCTGCCACAGCGGCAGCAGGAACGCCCCGGCGAGCAGGCAGGCGACCGAGGCGCCGATCGCTCCCTCCCAGGACTTGTTGGGCGAGACCTGGGGGGCGATGGGCCGGCGGCCGATGGTGGACCCGGTGGCGTACGCGGCCGTGTCGTAGATCACCACCAGCACGGCGTAGCCGACCAGGGCGCCGACGTAGTGGTCGGCCCGCCCGATCACCAGCGACAGATGGGCGGCCATGAACGGCACGTACAGGCAGGCGAAGACGGTGGCGGCGACGTTGCGGGTGACCTCGGTGCGGCCCCGGTCGACCAGGTACCAGCCGAACGAGGCCAGGACGGCCACCAGCAGCCCGAACGACAGCGCGGCCGGCCCCTCCAGGTAGGCCCCGACGACCAGCAGCGCCCCCACGGCCAGGACCACCGGGCGGGCCGGGCGGGTGGCCCGCGCCCGCAGCACGGTCAGCAGCTCCAGCAGGGCCAGGGTGACGATCCCCAGCAGGAAGGCGATGAAGGCCGGCCGGGACAGCACCAGGGTGCCGATCAGCACCCCGGCCAGCGCCAGCCCGGTGACGATGGCCAGGGGCAGGTTCCGCCCGGCTCCGGCGCCCGGCTCGCGCCGCGGCATCGGTGCCCCGGCTCCGGCGGGGTCGAGCGGGGCGGGATCGGCCACCGGCGCTCAGTCCTCGAGCAGCTCCCGCTCCTTGTGCTGGAGCAGGGTGTCGACCTCGGCCACGT
>Ga0307278_10001154_pt1 | contig 13113 bp, 13 predicted proteins | sample ER_DNA_117_FD_194482 | JGI IMG/M metagenome (GOLD analysis project Ga0307278, IMG submission 194482) | Bulk soil microbial communities from the East River watershed near Crested Butte, Colorado, United States - ER_DNA_117 | ecosystem: Environmental > Terrestrial > Soil > Floodplain | place... | reverse complement strand
TTCGCGGCTATAACGCCAGCGCTTCCGCCAGCAGATCGTCAGAGCTTCTACGGTTCGTTCACGCGCGATCTTTGTGACAAATACCTAACGCTGTTTGCGGACTTTAAATATGTCCGCTCATTTTTCGATGCGTCCCTGGCAGCTGTGCCGTTTGTGCCCGATCCATTCAAGACCCCAGGCATTAACATAGGCTTTAGTCCAGTCTTTTTCATTAGTGTGCCAATCCAGAATCCGTTTAATCCCTTCACAGTCGCGGATGCGACTATTCCAGGTTTTTTTCCCGACGGAAGCGGTCTTCCGGTGACTACTGGGGTTCAGTTTCGCGGCATTAACGACACGGGTCCCAGACATGAAAAGTTCACCTACTACGATTATCTCTTCGATGTTGGTCTGCGCGGAGAGTTGGGGGAATTTGGCGATTATTTCAAGACGTGGAACTGGGAGCTAGGTTTTCGTTATTCCCGGAACGAAGGGCAGGATTTGTCCGTCGGCGAAGTCAGCCAGCCTGGATTGCGGGATGCGCTATTGGATACGGATCCCGCCACGGCATTCGATCCGTTCCTGAATTTCACTGCCCATAACACCAAGGCGGCCAGAGCGAGGGTTTACGTCAACCTGCATAACTCAGGCGAATATGAGTTGCCGATTGGTTATGTCACCATTAACGGTGACTTGTTCAACCTTCCCGCCGGGCCAGTCTCCTTTGCTCTCGGTGGTGAGTACGACGCGCCGAGGTGGACGCGCGATCGTGACGCGCTTAACACAACGTTTCAAAGCATCGGCTCGCCGAATGGGGAAAGCGCACGAGTGAACCGCGATATTTGGTCAATCTACCAGGAAGTGCGGGTACCTTTTACCAGCCCGACCTGGAACTTCCCAGGATTCTACAGCTTCGAGGTTGACTTTGCCGAACGCGAGGAATGGTACAGCCAGAACACCTCTGCAGTTCTACCTTCTGGAGCCTTCCCCTTTCAGCCGGCGACGCACAGCCAGTACAACATGCAGAAGCCAAAAGTCTCGGTTCGTTGGCAGCCGTTTGATCCCAAGTATATCGGCGCGCTAACTCTCCGAGGCAGCTACACCGAAGCGTTTCATTCTCCGGCCCTATCGGAGATTTCACCCGCTTCCTCGGAGGGCGTCGCCGGCATCGCTTTAGACCCATTAACAAACCAGTCCTATTTCACCGACGTTCGCACTATAGGAAATCCCAACCTAAAGCCGGAGGTGGCCTATGAATGGTCTTACGGGCTCGTTTACAGCCCGAAATGGATCAAGGGCCTGACGCTCACCGCGGATTGGTGGCATATCGATATGCGATCGATCGCGTCCCTCCTCGGCACGCAATTCACTGTTGACCTTAATAACCCCGATCTGGTTATCCGTGGTCCTTCTATGAGCCCTGGTAAACCGGGACCAATCATTTTGGTCATTGATCCCAACGAAAACCTCACAGGCGCGATTTTTGAAGGTCTCGACTACGAAGCAATCTATATTCTGGACTCTTCGATCTTTGGCCACGGGGATTTCGGCAGACTAACGACGACTGTGAACGGCACCTGGTTATCGCGAGCCGAGCTTCAGATTTTGCCTGATACAAAACGGTTCGGTATCGCGGGCGAGTTTATCCCGCCGGGATTCAGCTTGACCAGCTCGCTGCCGTGGAATCGGGCCAATTTCAGTCTGTTCTACGACGGCCCGGCCGACACGTGGCTGGCTGGTCTTGATGTCGGCGCAGTAGTCCATTACACCGGCCAATACGAAGATGACAATGTCAGTCTGACAGGATCGCCGAAGCCACAAACGCCGAGAAGTGGCCCCTTTCCTCAGCGAGCACGGAAAGTGCGGGAGTACATTACGCTCGATCTAATCGCATCGTACACGTTCAACCTGCCACCGCCCGCTCCAGCCAAGGTGCCTGGCTTTGCCAAGGACGGCGGTAAGAACGTCAAGATGAAGGACGGCAAGGAGAAAAACGTTATGCCTGTCTCTACGGCCGAATACAACCCCTGTGGGTGGCGCGCCTGGTTGAATAACACGACGATTACACTTGGGATGCAAAACGTGCTTGATGAAGATCCGCCCTTTGTGGCCGGCGCTTTCGAGAATGGCTACGACGAGTCGCTTGCCACGATCAAAGGCCGCTTCTGGTACGTCCAGCTAAAGAAGAGATTCTAACCGAGCTATAACAACTTACCGGCAATTCCCGAGCCAGGAAATATCCGCTGCGCGGCGATCCCGGTTTCGAAAACTCTGCGAGGAAAAGCAGCCGTGAAGACACGAATTACACGAATCCCCACGAATTTTGAGAGCCTTCAACCAATAGGTGTAAATTCGTGAAATTAGTGTCGTTCGGTGTTTTCGTCACAGAATTCTATGATGAAAACAATTTCATCGCTCGCCATGGTAGATCTTCATGACTTCTGGGCGTTACTTAACTAGTGCCATGAGAGTCGGATGAGACCCGGCACTGCATCAAAATGAGTATCACGACTTAAAACCGGCAAATCGTGCTGACGCGCCAGGGCGGCGATCCAAACGTCGTTGGCAGGCAAGGGCGCGCCGGCTCTCTTTAGTTGTTGCCGAATCAATGCGTAGTGCGTGGCAGTCTCATCGACCAGAGGAAGCACGTTCCACAACGCACGGCCACGCACCAGCCAAGCCATGCTTCGTATTCACGCCGGCGCCGGGAGGTCGCGATGCCGAAGCGGTACTCTCCCAACACGATGACCGGGATGTGAAGCTCGTCGGCAGTGGCGATTTGTTGCACCACTGGAGTCACGTTATCCGCAAACGCGGAGAGCGCATTGGTATCGAGAATCATTGCCGGTCTTCCGGTTCGATGTTCTCGAACTCCGCTTCGATTGCGCGTTCGATCCGGCGATTTTCGCTATGGAGATGCTTCAACCCGCCGGCCAATGCCATCCATGGTTTTTGCCGCCTGCTGGTGCCATCTATGCGCGCAATCTTCTCCGACAGGGCTTCTTGGACAAGTTGCTTGAGTGTGTGCCCCTGCCGCGCGGCAGTGGCTTTTGCTTTGCGGAAGAGCGGCTCCGGAATTTCGAGTGTCGTTTTCACAATGATTGTCTCCCATATTTATGGGCGCCGTCAAGACAGCACTGGCAGCATTCTTCGCAGTCTCCGCTTCCGTCTTTGAGAGCGGCCGAGGATCGTCTTCTCTGCCGTGACCAGCCGGTCAAGGCGAGCCACAGAAGGCTTGGCTAGTCCCGCCTGCTTCCAGTCGACAAGGATCACGTCCAGCAGCCCAGTGCTGCTTCTCGACGTGACCCGGCAAATGAGCACGTCCTGCTGCAGATCGACAAGCACAAGCACCGGGCGCGGCTTACTGAATGCGCCCGAAGTAAACGGGAACTGGCAGATGAAGATTTCGCCGAACACGCACGGTTAACGGTTATCGTAAACGGAATCATCCGGAGACTGCTCGCGCACGAACTGCTCGTAGGCGCCACTGCGCCATTGAACGTCCTCTGGGTCATCCGGTGTGAGAACAATGATCCGTGCGCGCCCCGATTTCGGGAGCTGCGCGGCGATCTCGTGCGGGATCGTGACAATGGGCTGCTTGCTGAGCTCGGTGGTAAACTCTACTGCATGCATGGCAAAGCGTAGTCTGACTGATAGAGCAGGTCAACGCGCCAGCGGCACGAAGCGTCGCTCGTCCTCCAGCGTCAGCTCTCTGCTTCTGCGAAATCTGGTCGCCGCGGCGACCGCTCCGAATCCGTTACATCCGGAGCCTGCCCGCCTCGCCACGGGACGAGTCCGTCCGACTGGCGGACGTGGCGGGTAATCCGCGGCCTGCCACGCCGGAAGCCTTAGCGAAGGCGGGTTTGCAAAAGATTTCCGAACTTTCCGTGTAACCTCAGGCCGAATTTCCGGCTGTACATCTCTAACCATAACCACACAAAACATGCCAACAACAATCCAGCCTCAACAAAGAAAGGAAGAACCATGAATCCCCTGACTCAATTCAAAAAAATATCAATTCTGCCACTTCTCATCGTGCTGGCGCTCCTCGCGCTCGCGTCGCCCACCGTCGCGCGCGCGAACGCCGTGGCCGACTGGAACCAGATTGCGTCGGACACTCTCGTCGCTTTCCCTGGGCCGGCGGGTGGGGCGCCGTCCGCGCTTCAGTTAAACATGGGGATGACCCAGGGCGCCGTTTACGACGCGGTCAACGCGATCGAGCCAAGGCATCAACCATATCTCCTCGAGGAGCGCTTCGACCCAGGCGCCTCGAAGGAAGCCGCTATCGCCACCGCGGCTTACAGGGTGCTCTCCAACATCGTCTCGACGGTGCCCGACAGCATCCCATTTCCCAACAGACAGCAGTTATTGGATACAGTGGCCACCGAATACACCAATTGGCTCAATGGGATACCGGATGGCCCGCCGAAGACCGCCGGGATAGCCGCGGGGAACGCCGCAGCTAGCGTGATGATCGCGGCACGTCAGGATGACGGACGTTTCACGCCGTCGCCGTGGGTGCCGAATTACGAACCTGGGCATTGGCAGCCGCTGCTGGATGCCAACGGTAATCCAATTCTCGATCCGACCGCATGGGTGGCGAACGTGCGGCCGTTCCTCATTCAGAGCTCCTCGCAGTTCCGTACCGACGGCCCGAACGCGCTCACGAGCACCGAGTACGCGGAGGATTTTAACGAGGTCAAGGTGCTCGGTTCGGTAAACAGCCAGACCCGCACACCCGAGCAGACGCACATCGCGCTCTTCTGGGGGCAAAACGCTGGGGGCCCTGCGTTGATCTGGAACCGACTCGCACGGAACTTAGTTGGTCAATACGCAATTGATCTTGGCGACAGCGCGTTCCTGTTCGCGACGATGAATCTTAGTGCCGCCGATGCGGTGATCAACTGCTGGAACGACAAATACTACTGGGACTTCTGGCGGCCGTGGACGGCGATCCAACGGGCGGACGAGGATGGCAACCCGGACACCGAGCCTGACCCCTCCTGGACGCCGCTCCTCACGGCGCCGTACCCCGAGCACCCGTCGGGACACCTTTCTCTCGACGGCGCGGTTCTGGAGGCGTTTAAGATCTTCTTCGGCACGAACCAAATCCGGTTCGGCGTGACGAGCAGCCGATTCCCGGGTGAAACGCGCTACTTCGATCGGTTCTCGGATGCGCTGAACGAGATCGTCGACGCCCGCATCTGGGCGGGCCTGCACTTCCGCACTGCCGACGTACAGGGGAAGATTCTCGGCAGGAAGGTGGTCCACTACATGGCGACGCACTACTTCCAGCCGCTCCACTGACACCGAAGACGGACATCATTTCAAAACCAACACGGAAATACAAACGTGCCAACAACAATCCAGCCTCAACAAAGAAAGCAAGAACATGAATCCACTGACTCACTGCAAAAAAATTCTATCACTTCTCATCGCACCTGCGCTCGCCGTTCTCGCCGCGTTAACGGCCCTGCCGGCCCGCGCAGCGCCCCCCCAAACGTGCGGCCTGACCGTTACGGGGCTAATAGACCCCAACAACCCGAACCAGGCGGCGCAATTCGCTGAGATCATGTCGTACGCCAAGATTGGTGACTGGAAAGCCAAACTCTCTATCGACCAATTCCAGCTCTACGTCGTGGAGGTCACGATTCAGCCGGGCGGCTGGCTGGGCTGGCACAGCCATCCAGGCCTAAGCTTTGTGGTGGTCAAATCCGGCACCGCGAGCTTCTACGAGGCTGACGATCCCACCTGCACACCGGTGAGAATTGGAACTCTTGGGACGTTCTTCGAGCCAGCCGGCGACGTGCACATGGTCCGAAACGAGGAGGCCGTCCCGCTGGTGAATCTCGTGATCCAGCTCACTCCACGCGGCGCGCCGAGAGCCATCGGCGAACCGGATCCCGGCAATTGCCCGCCACTTACTTGCCCATAATCAGAAGGAGAAAGAGGGGCGAAGCATCTCGACGGCCGCTACCCGGCGCCGCAGCGGGCTCACGAGCCGGAGCGAGTGATCACCTAGGCCGCGGCGCCTCAGCCACCGAGCCGGCAACGGTATTGCTATCCTCGTAAGAGGAGCAGCAAACTTTTTGTAGGGCCGGTCGAAATTTTACGAACCAATAGATAAACGGGCGAATATTGATATGTTCGCAACAGCGGTGAACGCGCAAGACAGACCCGCGGAACCGACACTCGATCTCCCGCTCGAGATTGCGCACCTCCTGTTAATCGACGTAGTGGGTTATTCGAAGTTGCTCGTCAATGAGCAGATTGAATTACTACACGAGTTGAATCAGATCGTGCACAGAACGGACGCTTTCCGGGCCGCGGAAGCCAGCGGGCGGCTCATTCGCTTATCAACCGGAGACGGGATGGCGCTCCTGTTTTTCCATAGTCCGGAAGAGCCGGCGCGATGCGCGATCGAGATTAGCAGAGCGTTGCAGGATCATCCGGGCGTCCAGTTGCGTATGGGAGTTCACAGCGGCCCGGTCACTCCGGTCAGAGATGTGAACGACAAAACGAACATGGCAGGGGCTGGACTCAACATCGCCCAGCGCGTCATGGATTGTGGCGATGCCGGGCATATTCTTTTGTCCAAGCACGTGGCGGACGATCTATCCGAGTACCGGCACTGGCAGCCGTACCTACACGATCTGGGCGAATGCGAGGTGAAGCACGGTCTGCGCCTGCACTTATTTAACCTCTACAAAGATAATCTCGGCAATCCACAGGTTCCGCAGAAGCTCAAGCGAAGAAGATGGAAGCAGGACTCCGTTCCGGTTCGCCCAGTTAGCCAGCCTCGGTTCCCAAAGTTTCTCGCGGTTGCTTTAGGTGGCTCGGCCCTTGCTCTAGCAATTAGTTCTTTGCTCTTTTTTTATAGAGCACCACCCCGCACGATTATCCCGACCGTTCCCCGAGGCGCAACGAGCAACGTGCCAGTTTCTATTCCTGAGAAGAGTGTCGCTGTTCTCCCCTTCGAGAATTTAAGCAAGGAAAAAGAGAACGCCTACTTCGCAGATGGCGTCCAGGATGAAATTCTGACCGGGCTGGCCAGGGTCGCCGACCTGAAAGTGATCAGCCGCACATCGACCATGCAGTACAAGACCGACGCTCCACGCAACCTGCGCGAAATTGGCCTGCGACTCGGAGTAACGCATGTCGTGGAAGGAAGCATTCAGCGTGCTGCCAATCGCGTACGTGTCAATGCACAGCTGATCGATGCGCGAACCGACCGGCAACTCTGGGCGCAGACTTATGACCGCGACCTTGCCGATGTATTCGCGATTCAAAGTGAGATCGCAATGGCGATTGCTCGCCAATTGCAGGCCACGCTTTCGCCGCGCGAAAAGAATGCGATTGAGCAAGCCCCGACAAGCGACATCACCGCCTTCGAACTCTACGCTCAGGCTAAAAATGTGCTGGCGATCAGGAATGCGAGAGCCAATTTGCTGGAGGCGGCCGATCTGCTGAACCAAGCTGTCGCGCGTGATCCATCATTTTTCAAAGCGTATTGCCAACTCGCTCATACTCACGACCGCCTTTATTTCCTCGGCTACGACCACACGCCTGCACGGCTGGCTTTAGCTGAAGCGGCGATCGAGGCAGCTTTTCGTCTCCGTCCGGATGCGGGTGAAGCACACCTGGCACGCGCGCAAAATCTTTATCGAGGCTACCTCGATTATGACGCCGCTCTGGCTGAATTGGAAGTTGCCGCCCAGACTCTGCCCAATGATGCCGGCGTTTTCGAGCTAAAAGGTTACATCCAGCGTCGCCAGGGCAAACAAGAAGAGGCGGTGCGCAGTCTGGAACGCGCGATTGATCTCGACCCGCGTAATACTTTCACGCTCCAGCAGATTGCGCTCAGTTACCATCATCTCCGGCGCTCCGCCGAAGAAAAAGGGGTATTGGACCGCGCGTTGGAAATCGAGCCGAATGATGTCGATACCAAAATAGCGCGTGCGTTCGTGGAATTCGATTGGAAAGCCGATACCCGCCAGTTACATCAAATGCTCGATTCAATTCGGGTCACAAACCCGGCCGCCGCGCAGGGTGTTCCCGAGGCTTGGCAGATTTGCGCACTGGCCGAGCGGGACGCCGCTGCCGCAAAAAATGCCGTGATCGCTGCGGGTGAAAATCCGCCCTTAATCGATGAGGCCGTTAATTTCAGTCGGCCGTTCATAGAAGGTGTTATCGCTCGCATGACGAAAGACGATGAGAAAGCACGTGCCGCTTTCACCGCAGCGCGCGCAGAGCAGGAGAAGATCGTTCAAGCTCAGCCAAGCTACGGTCCGCCGCTCTGCGTGCTTGGTCTGATCGACGCCGCTCTAGGGCGGAAAGAAGAAGCATTGCGCGAAGGCCGCCGTGCGGTCGAGCTTCTTCCCGTGGAAAAAGATTCAATCAATGGCATCGCTATGATCAAATATTTGGCGATGATCGCCGCGTGGGCTGGCGACAAAGATCTCGCCTGCGAACAGCTTGCTGTCGCCATCCGTCCCCCGAGCCGCCTCACCTATGGCCAATTGAAACTGCTGCCGTTTTGGGATCCGCTGCGGGGAGACCCGTGCTTTGAAAAAATCGTCGCCTCGCTCGCACCAAAGTAGGGCGGCATCCGTTGGAGTTGGCACCAGGTCATTGTCTGGGCTGCGGCGACTTCAGGCACGGACCACGCGCAAGAGGCCAAGCGCGTCTGTCTCTTCTCAAGAAAAATAAAGCTGTCCGATGACTGGCGTGCTCATGCTTGGATTTTGAGCCACTGCTGGCCGGGACAGTTTTCCGAGAGCCGCATTCTGCAACCAGGCGCGGCATTGTGTCGCGCAAGTTCGACGGCAACAGCTTTCGCGTCGCCTGTGTATGAACTACATTTTGTTGTGTGAGACGAGCTTTGCAATTTCTGATTCTCGCAGCGCTTGCTGCGACCGGTTGCGGGCAAAAAGCGGCGCAGCCTACGGAGTTGGCAGCGGAGCGGGAACGGATGGTCCAGCAGCAGCTGATGACGCGCGGCATTCACGAGGAGCGCGTGCTTGCCGCGATGGCGAAGGTGCCGCGCGAGGAGTTTGTCCCGCCGGATGGGCGCGCTGCCGCTTACACCGACCATCCATTGCCGATTGGTTATGATCAGACGATCTCGCAGCCGTACATCGTGGCATTTATGACGGAACAACTGCACCCGAAACCGAGCGATCGCGTTTTGGAAATTGGTACCGGCTCGGGTTATCAGGCGGCGATTTTGGCAGAGCTGGTGGCTGAAGTTTACACAATTGAAATCGCCGGGCCATTGGCGAGAAACGCGGAGGCGACTCTCGCGCGTCTTGGTTACAAAAACGTTCATGTGAAAGTAGGCGATGGTTACAAGGGCTGGCCGGAGAATGCGCCGTTCGACGCCATCATCGTGACCTGCGCGCCCGACCGCGTTCCTCGACCGCTCACCGATCAACTCAAAGACGGTGGACGCATGATCATTCCCGTCGGCGACCGATTCGCTCAGGAACTCTACCTGCTCGAAAAGAAAAACGGTCAGCTGAAAGAAAGCGCCGTGTTACCGGTGCGTTTTGTGCCGATGGCGGGGGAGGCGCAAAAGGGAAAGTGAATAGTGATAAGTGAGGAGTGAATGATTGTGCTCAGTTGCTCTTAGGAATTCCATTCACAATTCACAGATCAAGCAACATCTTAGGCTCCAAAAACCAAGCTCCAAACTCTAGGGAAATTCCAAATTTCAACCTTCAAGGATCCAAAGCAAATCGCGCCTTGCCCGTTTGGAGTTTGAGTGATTGAATTCGTCAGCGTTCATGCTGCTGCGCGGAGCGCAAAGCTGAAACATCAATCTGATCTTTTTCTCGTTGCGATTTCTTTTTCATCGAAATGAGTGCCTTGGCGTTGAGATAGTTCACGTCGATGTCGCTGATGCGCGTCTGCCTGACTGAACGAATCAGGTCCGCGTAACGCTTGCCACGCACCACAGTAAAAATATCCAGTGGAAAATCTTCGATGATCCGGATCGCGCCTTCCGCATCGTCAAAATCCGCACTCGTCAGCTCGCGTGCGTGACCTTCACCGAATCGCGCTAGCGCCTGAAGTAAACGAGTGATGTTTTCCGGCGAGCGTTCGATCAGGATATCCACGTCCTCGGTCGTCCGAACAAATCCATTTAGCGCGACAGCCACTCCGCCGACAATGATGAACTTAACCTCAGCCCGTGCGAGGCTTTCCAACAATTTTTCGTACGGCGTGTCCATCGTCGACCGCTGGTGGCCGCGGAAACTTTGCCATGAACCGGTTTAAGCGATAAAGCCGATCCCAAACGTCACCGCGTATGCGACCAACTTCTTTTTTTATCGGCTCTTTGTCGCACGATGTGTGCATTCCAGTCATTTAATCTCCGCTAGTTTTTTCAGATCGATGCGCTTGACCCATTCCTGCAATTCCTTGGGATCTTGATTCTGCAACTCGATCTGAAGAAAATAGCGCTTGGCGATCATCACCCAAAGCGTGGCATGTTTCCCCTCATTTTCGAATGCTTCGAAACCGGGATTGCCATCGATGGTGACAGACTTGCTGTAACCTTCGCTGGTTTCGCTGTTGTTATTCCACGCGGCGGTCGTGGCTGTGACGTAATCGGGATTCGCCACCGAATCGAGAATGCTGACCGCCGCGGTGGGAGCCTTGTCGCCTTCGCCCTTGTGGTAATCGCGGTGCACATTTGTGATTCTGAATCCACCGACGTCTTCCGTCGATCCATCCGGTTTATCAGCGAGCCAGCCCTGCGGCGCGTCTGGTAACACGGGAAGCAATTTTTGATAATCGACAGCATCAGGCACAAGGATCGGCTCATTCTGGGCGTGCACGGTGCCAATCGCGGAAGTGATGAACGATATCAGCGCAAAAAATCCGACACGCGCGGCAGAGCAATATCGCTGCCGACAAACCAGAGCCGTTGGTTTCATTTGAGAGGGTGCTGCGCGATTCAGGATCACTACTCGATTGACTTTACCTGAGCCGTTTGTCAAGACGCGGTTGCATGACGCGCACGACCAAGCTTGTGGCGATGATGTCGATCTTTGCCGTGGCGACGCGGCTTTTCCTGGTTAATCAGCCATATATCGACCACTGGAGCTGGCGACAAAGCGATGTCGCAGCAATTGCCCGCAACTTTAGCGAGGGAGGTTTTCGTTTTGCTTATCCGCAGATCGATTGGGCTGGCGATGCGGCGGGATACGTCGGCACTGAATTTCCTATTTTGCCGTTTCTTGCGGCGATCTGTTACAAGATTGCTGACATTCACGAATGGATCGGGCGCGGGCAGGCCGTAATTTTCTTCGCTGTTTCGCTGCCGTTTTTCTTTTTGCTCGTGCGCGAAATCTTCGGCAGCACAGCGGCGATTTGGGCTGTGTTTTTCTACAGTTTCGCGCCGCTTAATATTTTTACAGGACGTTCGTTCATGCCGGATGTGCCTTCGCTGAGTCTCGCGCTGATTGGTTCATATTTTTTCCTGCGCTGGATGGAACATGGAGCTTTGCTCTGTGGGCCAAGCGAGTTTGAAACCCGCTGGACAGACACCGGACAAAATGTCCCCCGAAAGCTTTCGGGGCACAGGCTACAAGCCTATGTTCCGTTTTATGCCAGCGCCGTCGCGATTTCGTTGGCGCTGCTTATCAAGTTGCCGACTGCGGTTATTGGCGCGCCACTTCTGTTTCTCGTGTGGCAAAAATGGGGTTGGAATTTTCTGAAACGACCCGGGCTTTGGTTTTTTGCAGCGATTACAATTTTACCTTCGGTCGCGTGGTACTGGCACGCGCATCAGATTGCCGGGAAATTTTATCCGCATCATTTCTTCGGCGCGGGCGGGATCCGGTTCGAGAATTTTTCTTGGTACTGGAACATCCTGCGAGTGACCGCAACATCGAGCCTGACTCCGGTCCTGGCGATGATGGCACTCATCGGTCTGTTTGTCGCCCGGCGTGGGAAATACGGCTACCTCTTTGATTGGTGGCTTGCTGCCATGGTTCTGTTCATTATGGCGGTGGGCTACGGCAATCGTCATCCATGGTATCAGCTTCCTCTCGTGCCGATCGCTGCCGCGTTTGCGGGGGCCGCCTGTGCTTTTATCGGATCGAAAATCTCCTTTTCGCGCATTGCGATCGTGACATTCTCGATCTTGCTTGCGAGTTCGTTTGCAATTCTTGCCTGCCTTTATCTGCGACCGCTTTACGAATCGTCAGCTGCTCAACTTCGCGATGCCGGTCTTGAGCTGCGAAAAACAACAGCGCCAGATTCGTTGATTATCGCGGCCGATACTGGCGATCCGACAATATTTTACTACGCGGAGCGCAAGGGTTGGCACTTTCTCGAGCAAGATGGCATTTACAACGGCAATCCGGTCGATAGCCAGCAAGCGATTGCCGATCTTGACCGGCTATGCCACCGCGGGGCAACGCATCTTGTGTTCACGGCCAATACATTTTGGTGGCTGGAGTCTTATCCCGAGTTTACGCGCCATCTGGCTGAAGTCGCGACGCTGCTGAACGCCACTCCCTGGTTCAGGATCTACAAATTGACTGCCGCGGCAGAATGAAAGAAGCTTCGAAGCCTCGCCGTCAGCTTGGATTATTCGATGCCATCATGATTGTGATGGGCGGTATCGTAGGCGCGGGAATCTTCGCGAATCCTTCCGAGGTGGCGCATCGCGTTCACACGCAGTTTTTGATCCTCGGAGTCTGGGTGTTGGGCGGGTTTATCGCGATGTGCGGCGCGTTTATCTGGGCCGAGCTCGCCACTCGTCTGCCGGGAACAGGCGGCCAATATCTTTATTTGCGCGAGGCATATCATCCTTCGGTTGCGTTTGTATATGGATGGGGACTGCTACTCGTCACGCAGACCGGCGGCATGGCCGCAGTTGCAGTTATTTTCTCATCTTACTTTCGCGCGCTTACGGGGCTGTCTTGGAACGACGCAGCGATCGCCGCCTTAGTCCTACTCATATTAACTGGGATTAACTGTCTGGGAGCGCGCGCCGGCAGCAACGTGCAAAGTGCTTTTATGTTGTTAAAGATCGGGGCGATTGCGGCTCTCGTGGTAATTGGGCTCGCGTTGGGTGGTGGATCTCTCAAATCGGGGCCGTTGCTTGCACAGCCGGTGTCG
>Ga0307278_10001153_pt1 | contig 13114 bp, 6 predicted proteins | sample ER_DNA_117_FD_194482 | JGI IMG/M metagenome (GOLD analysis project Ga0307278, IMG submission 194482) | Bulk soil microbial communities from the East River watershed near Crested Butte, Colorado, United States - ER_DNA_117 | ecosystem: Environmental > Terrestrial > Soil > Floodplain | place: USA... | reverse complement strand
TTCAAAGTGAACATCTATCGTATTGGCATATGCGGGACCGACCAAGGGCCCGGCTCGGTGGGCTTCCTCCAAGTCGGTGAAGGCAGCGTCCAATCGGTTCAGGTTATCGACGGTTCCCTTATTTTTGTCCCCGTACAGCTTTGCTCGAGAGAGAAGCACAGCCACGGATGCATGCGCTTCTCGGTAGAACACGATATTGTTACCATAAGCCCCCCGGGTGGCACTCATTTTCGCCAGAAAAACACGCGTCCGGAGGTGGAGTTCGGTGAGCTGCTTGTCGATCGCTTCGTCGTACGGAGCGACAAATGAAATCGCACACCCGGCGATGAGAGCCGCTACAAAAACGGCGAGCAAGGGACGCAATGCAAACCGAGCCGAATGCCAACAAGCGACATTTCGCGGATGCATAAGTATTCTCCGATTCGGCAGGCGAAAGTTGGTCCCTTTTTATCGAAGACAAATGTCTCTTACAAGACCAAATGCTACTTCGCGGCAACTATTGGATCATAAACTGCGTTCATTCACTTTGCTTCAATAGCTGAAAAGCTGTATCAACAACCATTCGCTCCAAGCGAGCCCAACGCGAAATGTCTCGTCTCCCCCAACTTTGCGACGCGATTGCAGGCGCAACCAAGACGCTGCAATCGCTTGTTGATCTTGATGCGCAGATTCGAAAGGCCGCCGATCTGATCGAAGAATGTTTGCGCGCGGGAAACAAATTGCTCGTTTGCGGAAATGGCGGCAGCGCGGCTGATGCCGCGCATTTTGCGACCGAGCTCGTGGTGCGTTTCGCAAAGGACCGCCGCGCGCAACCGGCAATTTGCCTTGCGAGCGATGGCGGACTTCTCACGGCAGCTGCGAACGATTACGGTTTTGATGAAATTTTTGCCCGCCAGGTAATGGCATTCGGTGCGCCAGGCGACGTGTTCATTTGCCTGACGACCTCCGGCAAATCCAAAAATGTCGCGCGTGCGTTGGAGGAAGCGAAGGCGCGCAAACTGAGAACGATCGCCCTGCTTGGCCGCGACGGCGGCTCAACTATCGGGATTGCTGATGTCGATCTTTTGGTCAAAAGCGATTCAACCGCGCGAATTCAGGAAGCGCACCAGCTTCTGCTCCACGTTTTGTGCGAGCTGATCGAGTCGCATCTCGCCTAAAGCGAAAGACTGTGGAGGCAGGCGAGCTGCCTGTATTTTTTTGAGGAAAAAGCAGCCGATACGGCTGCCACTACAGCATCACTCGGATTTTTTAAGCAATCGCTCGCGCTCGCGATTCAATTGTCGCCGCTCGCTCGCTGTCAAGCTTCCCATCCCGAATTTTGAAATCTTATCGAGAATAGGATCGATCGAGGCATAAACATCATCTGGATCCGGAGGACGTGTCGGCCGCATTTCCGGGACGACGCGGTACTTCGGCTTGGGAGCGAAGCGCGTTTTCAAGGCGCTCCACCAGGCAAGCTCCGGCCCGGCGCCACTCCATTCGATGAACAGGAACGCCACGCCAATACTTGTCCAGACGACGACCAGATCGTTCCAGGCATGGTACGCGAGCAGTTGAAGCGTGTAGATGCCCGCAAGGATGAGGGCAACCCACTTGGCCATGATCCGCAGGAATAACTCCGCACGTGGATAAATCGTTGCGAAGGCAACAAAAATTCCAAAGTGCAACGCCTGCGAACCAGCGAGCACAGACCGCTCCCAGAGTCCCCAAATCGTGAGCAGCGCCGCAGGCGTGATCAGCAAAATGAGATACAGCGCGACGTAAGAGCGTCGCCCAATAAAGCGTTCCACTTCCCGCCCAAATACAAACAGCAGGTACATCTCGATCGCGAACCACAGCAGTGCCGAGGGTGCATGAACAAACCCGTAAGTGAAAAGGCGCCAGACCTGACCGCCATACCAGATCGCGGCGCTGTCGAACTGCATCCAGGCCAACACAGAGCCGGCTCCGAATGCCACGAGAATCGCCGCGAAAACCGCCGCCGCAACATGCAACCCTACCAGCATCGTGGTTACATCGACCGGATAGCGACCCATCCACGCAACCGGCCGATAATCATCGGACGTGGTGACCCCGAACATATTTTCAATTAATGCCGCGCCTTGCGTCTACGCAAGCGTGATTCGTGATTCGTTAAATCGTCACACCGGGAAACGCTTCAACCGTTTCAACTATTCAACGTGGCGAACCCGTCCGTTCGTGGTTAAGATGGAAATTCTCCTTTTATGCAAAATGTCGTGCCAGCCATATTCCCGCCAGCTGGGGTCGGTGACGCAAGGCCGGCGAGCCAAGCCGTGCTCGATTGGGTGCACGAGATTGCCACGCTCACTCAACCGGAAAATATTTTCTGGTGCGATGGCTCGAAGCGGGAAAACGAGTTCCTGATTGCTGAATCGCTCAAACAAAATGTTCTGATTAAACTAAACGAAAAGAAAGTTCCGCGCTCGCATTTGCACCGCTCAGATCCAAATGACGTGGCACGAGTCGAGCAATTCACGTTCGTCTGCACGCCGACAAAACAGGGAGCCGGTCCAACCAACAATTGGTCTGAGCCGGGAGAAACGTACACGAAACTTCGCGGTCTTTTGAAAGGCGCGATGCACGGGCGAACGATGTTCGTGGTGCCTTACATCATGGGTCCGCCGGATTCTCCGCTGACCAAGGTTGGGTTCGAGATCACCGATTCAAAGTATGTCGTGCTAAACATGCGGATCATGACCCGCATGGGCGAGGTCGCCGTCAAACGGCTCGGCAACGATCCAAACGCGGAGTGGAACCGCGGCGTGCATTCGCTGCTGGACGTTAGTCCTGAGCGCCGCTCGATCTGTCATTTTCCACAGGACAACGCGATTATTTCCGTGGGCTCCGGTTATGGCGGCAACGTTTTGTTGAGTAAAAAGTGTTTTGCGTTACGCATCGGCTCGTATCTGGCGCGCACACAAGGCTGGCTCGCCGAGCACATGCTGATCCTTGGCGTCGAATCGCCCGAGGGAAAAAAGCACTACGTCGCCGCGGCATTCCCCAGCGCGTGCGGCAAAACCAATTTTGCCATGCTCATTCCACCGGCGCATTTCAAAGGCTGGAAGGTGACGACCGTTGGTGACGACATCGCCTGGATGCAAATTCGCGATGGCCGGCTGTATGCGATCAATCCGGAGAACGGTTATTTCGGAGTGGTGCCCGGCACGAGCTACCAATCAAATCCAAACGCGATGCGATCGATCGCGCACGACACGCTTTACACCAATGTCGCGCTCACTGATGACGGAGACGTATGGTGGGAAGGGAAAGACGGCCCGCCACCGGCGCACGCGATCGATTGGCGCGGAAACGACTGGACGCCGGCCTCAAAGGAAAGAGCTGCGCATCCGAATAGCCGGTTCACCACGCCGATGCGCAACAATCCGGCGCTGGATCCTGATGTCGAGAAGGGCGAGGGCGTGCCGATCAGCGCCATTATTTTTGGCGGACGCCGAAGCGATACGGTGCCATTGGTTTATGAGGCCTTAGATTGGAACCACGGTGTTTATCTCGGCGCGACGATGGCCTCAGAAACAACCGCCGCCGCGACCGGCGCCGTCGGGAAAGTCCGCCGCGATCCCATGGCGATGCTGCCGTTCTGTGGATACAACATCGGCGATTATTTCCAGCATTGGCTCGATATTGGAAAACGCCTAACCAGACCGCCCCGTATTTTTGGCGTGAACTGGTTTCGTAAAGGCGCAGACGGAAAATTCTTGTGGCCCGGGTTTGGTGAAAACATGCGCGTGCTGAAGTGGATTATCGACCGCTGCGAAGAGACTGGCGGCGCGCTCAAATCGCCCATCGGCTGGCTACCCGGCATTCACGACATCGATCTCGCCGGCCTCGAGCTCGATCACAAATGCATCGACGAGTTGCTCGAGATTGATCACGAGCAATGGCAAAAAGAACTGGTTGAACACAAAACGTTTTTCGATTCGTTAGGCGGCGTGGTGCCGGAGGAATTGTTGGAACAAAGCAAGGAACTGGCCGCACGATTTGCTCAATAAACACCTGCGGTGGTCATCCCGAGCGGAGCGAGGGACCTCTCAGAGGGTGATTGATCACGCTGCCTAGCGAGCGTGCCGCAAAACTTCGTAGGCGTGGTCCCTCACTTTGTTCGGGATGACACGCGTTCGAAATTTGCGAACCGCTTGACTGGCGGCGAATATTTCCAGTGGGTTCAACGATCGGGAAAGAGAAAAGCATTATCGCGACACCGCAGAATGATTACGTCGAAATTCGGGGGGCGCGCCAAAACAATCTCAAAGGGATCGATGTTGATCTTCCTCTGGGAAAATTGACGGTTGTCACCGGGCCGAGTGGCTCTGGAAAATCGAGCCTGGCCTTCGAAACGATTTACGCCGAAGGCCAGCGCCGTTACGTCGAGACGTTCAGTCCCTACATGCGGCAGTTCCTCGACCGCATGGACAAACCGCGGGTGGACGACATTCGCGGCATTCCCCCGGCGATCGCCATCGAGCAATCCAACCCGGTCAAGTCCTCGCGTTCAACGGTCGGGACCATGACGGAGATCAATGACTATTTGAAGCTGCTCTGGCCATGTGTCGCGAAAGCGTTCTGCCCGAATTGTGGTCGGGAAATCCGACCGGAGACCGCGCAGTCGATTGCAGATCAAATCCTTCGTCATTTCGAGCGAAGTCGAGAAATCCCGCGGCGAAACCCATCGGTAACTTCACGGGGTCCCTCGACTTCACTTCATTCCGCTCGGGATGACAGCGCCATTGTTCTCATCGCGTTCTGGGTTTCGGTCCCGGCTAAAACTGAGCCCCGGAAGTTTTTCGAGTTTCTCCAGCAACAGGGTTACCTGCGCGTCTGGATTGATAACCAAGTGGTGCGCGTGGACGCGGATCCAAAGATCAAACGGCTCGGCGCGCGTGTGCAGGTGATTCAGGATCGCCTTGCGATCAGTGAAGAAAATCGTCCGCGATTAGTTGAGGGAATCGAGACGGCCCTGCGCTTTGGAAAAGGCAAAGTGAACGTCATCGCGATTGCAGAAAACGCCCAACGCCCAACGTCCAACGCCCAACGCTCAACGAATCACGGTTCACCGATCACGAATCACGAAATACCCTTTTCCACCGGCTGGCATTGTGCCTGGTGCGATCTGGACATTCGCCCGCCCACGCCCGGGCTTTTGAGTTTCAATAACCCGCTCGGGGCATGTCCGGAATGTCGCGGCTTCGGCCGCACCATTTCAATCGATCTAAACAAGGCGATTCCAGACCGCAGACTAAGTATCAAACAAGGCGTGGTGCGCGTTTTTCGTGGGGCTGAGTTCGGCGAATCGCAGAAGGATTTGCTCCGAGCATGCGCGCGCGAGGAGATGGACATCAACGTTCCGTTTGAGGAATTACCGAAGGCCGACCAGGACTTCGTCATCGAAGGCGAAAAACGTTCCGGCGAATTCACCGACGAAGACTACGAAAATGATCGGTGGTATGGCGTCCGCGGGTTTTTTCGATGGCTCGAAAGCAAGACTTACAAAATGCACGTGCGCGTTTTGCTCAGCCGCTATCGCGCTTACATCGCCTGTCCCAGCTGCAAGGGGGGACGCTACCAGCCCGAGGCGCTCAATTACAAAATCTCCGTTAAATCCGAAATCCGAAGTCCGAAATCGGAAACTGTTTTGTCTCTGCCCGGATTTCAGGCACTTCCGATTTCCGATGCACACGATTTTCTCCGCAACCTCGAGATCCCTGCCGGCGACAAAACCGCCCAAATGTTGCGTGACGAAATCGCGGCGCGCCTCAATTATTTATGCGAGGTCGGCGTCGGTTATCTTACGCTCGATCGATCCGCCCGCACGTTGAGCGGCGGCGAAGTCCAGCGGGTAAACCTCACGACATGTCTCGGCGCATCGCTCGTGAACACGCTCTTTGTCATGGACGAACCAAGCATTGGATTGCACCCGCGCGATGTCGGGCAGCTGGTGCGGGTGATGCACAACTTGCGCGATAAAGGCAATACGCTGCTGGTCGTCGAGCACGAGGAACAAATCATTCGGGCTGCAGATAATTTGATCGATGTCGGGCCCGGTCGCGGCGAACGCGGCGGCGAATTGGTTTGGAGCGGGCCGATGGATCAGTTTGTAAACGGAGGCGGCGAGCCTTCGCGCCGCAACACGTCGGGAAACCGGCGCGAGGGCGCGCCGGCTCCATCGCTCACGCGCGATTATCTCAGCGGGCGAAAATCAATTCCGGTTCCGAAATCACGGCGAAGAGGGACCTCATCGATCAGGGTCGTTGGCGCCCGGCAGCACAACCTCAAAAACATCGATGTCGATCTGCCGCTTGGCGTGTTCGCGTGCGTGACCGGGGTTTCGGGTTCGGGTAAGTCCACCCTTATTCACGATGTGCTTTACCGGAATCTTTTACGTGCAAAGGGCCAATCGTCAGATCAGGAGCCCGGCGCATGCAAATCGGTCACCGGTGCCCATCGCGTCGGAGATGTGGTGATGGTCGATCAATCGCCGCTGGCGCGCACCCCGCGGTCAACTCCGATTCTTTATCTCGGTCTGTTTGATCGCGTCCGGGAATTGTTTGCGGCACAACCGGAAGCGCTGGCGCAAGGGTTAACCGCAGGCGCGTTTTCCTTCAACTCCGGCGGCGGGCGATGCGAGCGTTGCTCGGGCACCGGTTACGAAAAGATCGAGATGCAATTTTTGAGCGATCTTTTTGTGCGCTGCGCTGAGTGCGAAGGCAAACGTTTCCAGCCGCACGTCTTAAAAGTACGCCTGCATGACAAATCGATTCACAACATTCTCGAGTTAACGGTCAGCGAAGCGATTCAATTCTTTGCGCAGATCGGCGAAGAAGAAATCAATGCTCGACCCTCACCTCATTCCTCTCAACGCTCCTCCCGCGTCGCGATCCTCTGGGAGGCGGACGCGCAGTGCCAGGCGAGGGTGCAGCGCTGCAGACAGGTTGCGGACGGGCTGAAAGTGCTCGAGGAAGTCGGGCTCGGTTATCTTCGACTCGGTCAACCGCTCAACACACTCAGCGGTGGTGAATCGCAAAGACTAAAGCTGGTTGGGCATCTCGCTGAACGGGGAAATGTCGAACACCGAACAGATGGCAAATCCGCAATCGGAAATTTGTTTATTTTCGACGAGCCGACCAAGGGCTTGCATTTCGATGACGTGGCCATGCTACTGCAATTATTTCAGCGGCTGGTCGATCGTGGACATTCGATCGTAGTGATCGAGCACAACCTGGAAGTGATCAAGTGCGCCGATTGGATTATCGATCTCGGCCCCGAAGCTGGCGATGCGGGCGGCGAAGTAGTAGCCGCAGGAACGCCGGAGCAAGTCGCGAACATAGAAAATTCGCACACAGGGAAATTTCTCCGCGCGATTCTGGGGAGCGCACGTGGCCCGCGTGCTGTTTTCGGCGGCCCGCCGAAAACCACAATGCGTGTTTATACGGATGAGGAGAGCGAACTTGGCTTGCGCGCGGCGGAAGAGCCCTTACGCCAGCGGCCTAACGGGGCACACCAGCGGCATGCGCTCCCCAGCCGGCCGCATCGAAACCACGCCATCCACGTCCACGGCGCGCGAGAGCACAATCTAAAGAACATCGACATTGAAATTCCGCGCGAGCAGTTGGTAGTGATCACCGGTTTAAGCGGCTCCGGAAAATCGACCCTCGCGTTCGACATCTTGTTTGCCGAAGGACAGCGTCGCTTTCTCGACAGCATGTCGCCGTATGCGCGGCAATTTGTCGAGCAACTCGAAAAACCCGATGTCGATCTGGTCAGCGGATTGCCGCCGAGCGTGGCGATCGAGCAGCGCGTCACGCGCGGTGGAGGCAAATCGACTGTCGCGACGGTGACGGAGATCTACCATTTCCTTCGGCTCCTGTTTGCGAAAACCGGAACCCAATTTTGTCCGGACTGCGATTTACCGGTCGCAAAACAGAGCGTGGCCTCCATCGTGAAACAAATCGAGGCTGCTGCAAACCGCGCGCCGCTCAAGGTTCTCGCGCCGCTGGTGAAAGCGCGCAAAGGCTTTCATACAGATGTAGCGCGCTGGGCGGAACGCCAGGGATTCGACACGCTCTACGTCGATGGCCGATTGGTCCCAATCTCGCTTTTTCGGAAACTGGAGCGTTTCAAAGAGCACACCATCGACGTGGTCGTGGGCGTGATCGATCGTCGGCGACTCGCGCACGCACGCGACGTTGTACGGCGCGCACTGGAGATCGGGCGCGGCACTGCGCGTCTGCTCGATTCAAAAAATCGGCTGACCGTAACGAGCACAGAGATGAGCTGCCCTCGGTGCGGGCGCGCGTTTGAGGAACTCGACCCGCGCTTGTTTTCGTTCAATTCGCCTCACGGCGCATGCGAAGAATGCGGCGGGTTCGGAGAAATTTGGGATCAGGATCTCCAAACGGCCGGCAGCAGTGACGGTGAATCAGTTTTGGAAAACGAGCTCGCCGCGGAACGCGAATCGGAATGGATCGAGGAAGGCGAAGCGCGTGAATGCCTCAGCTGTCACGGGTCGCGTTTGAACGCTGTGGGGCGTCACGTGCGTGTGCAAGGCTACACCATTGATCAATTCACAAACCTCGCGGCCAGCGAAGCAGCGCGCACGATCGGCAGGCTGAAATTCCGCGGAACGCATCAAACAATCGCTGCCGGTCTGATTCCCGAAATTCAACAGCGACTGCGGTTCATGGAAAAGGTTGGACTTGGTTACCTCGCGCTTGGGCGCTCGGCAAAAACGTTGAGTGGTGGCGAGTCGCAGCGAATCCGCCTGGCGGCACAGCTTGGCTCAAATTTGCGCGGAGTCCTTTACGTGCTGGATGAACCCACTATTGGTCTGCACCCGCGCGACAACCTGCGCTTGCTCGAAACGCTCACCGCGCTGCGGAACAAAGGCAATTCGCTCATCGTTGTCGAGCACGATGAAGAAACAATGCGACACGCCGATCACATTGTTGATCTTGGGCCGCGCGCGGGAATCCACGGCGGCGAAATCGTAATCAGTGGAAGCTTGTGCGATGTCGAGAAGAATCCGAATTCCGAGACTGCCCGTTGCCTCAACACGCCGCTTTGTCATCCCATTCGCGGATCGCGCCGATCGCTCCGGGATGTCGAAACCTGGATCGAAGTCACAGGTGCGCGCGCCAACAACTTGAAAGATATCGATGTTCGTTTTCCCGTCGGCAGGCTTTCGGTGATCACGGGAATTTCCGGCAGCGGCAAATCGACGTTGATGCACGAGGTGATTTGGCCCGCGGTATGCGAGCAGCTGAAAGAACGCAAACGCACCGGCAATGGTGATCTGTTCAAACTTGTTAGCGGCGTACAAGAGATCGAGGCGGTTTACGAAGTCGATCAATCACCGATCGGTAAAACGTCGCGCTCGACGCCCGGTACCTACGTGAAAGTGTTCGACGAAATTCGGAATCTTTACGCGCAACTCCCGGTCTCCCGAGTACGCGGCTATTCTGCAAGCCGATTTTCATTTAACGCCGAGGGCGGCCGTTGCGAGACGTGCAAAGGCCAGGGCGTGATCAAACTGGAGATGAATTTTCTGCCGAGCAGTTATGTGCCGTGCGAAGACTGCCGCGGCCGGCGTTACAATCCGCAGACGCTGGAAGTTCTCTATAACGAAAAATCGATCGGCGACGTCATGGAGATGACGATCGAAGAAGCGGCGCAATTCTTTTCGGCGCATCCGAAGATTGCGCGCCCGCTTTCCCTGCTGGTCGATACCGGCCTCGGTTATCTTAAGCTGGGACAACCGAGCCCGACCTTAAGCGGCGGCGAAGCGCAACGGCTCAAACTGGTGACGCAACTCAAACGCGGAGTCAGCCGCGCGGCGGACGAGTGGATCCGAAAGATGCGCAAGCCGGGATCAATATTGTATTTACTCGAGGAACCAACGATTGGCCTGCACATGGCCGACATTGAACTGCTTCTTAACGTGCTGCACCGCTTAGTGGACGAAGGAAATACCGTGATCGTAATCGAACACAATGTCAGTGTGATCGCGGAAGCCGATTACATCGTCGATCTTGGCCCTGAAGCCGGAGACGCTGGCGGGCAAGTCGTGGCCTGTGGAACGCCGGAACAGGTCGCCAGGAATCGAATGAGCCGCACCGCACCGTTTTTGCGAAAGGTGTTGAAGAGGTCGCGCGCGAAAACAGCGCTGTCATCCTGATCAACGCGAAGTGGAGTCGAAGGACTCCCGTGAAATCATCTCTGAGTTTCGTAACGCGATTCCTCGACTTCGCTGGAAATGACAACGAAACTCGCCGCAATGCTCGCCTATTATCTGCACCATCTCGATCCGATTATCTTTCGGATTTACGATAATGTTGGCCCGCGGTGGTATGGCCTTGCCTATGTGCTTGCATTCATCTCGAGCTACTTCCTTTTTTTCTGGCTCGCCAAACGCGGGTACGCCGATCTTTCTCCGCAAAGGGTAGGCGACTTTATTACTGGCTGCGCGCTCTTTGGCGTAATTATTGGCGGACGTCTCGGCTACGTTTTCTTCTACAAACCGGAAATGCTGCGTGAGCCGTTATCGATTTTGCGCGTGTGGGAAGGGGGAATGTCGAGCCACGGCGGGATGTTTGGCCTGTTGCTTTTCACGTTGTACTACGCACACCGGCATCACATCTCGTGGACGAACCTCGGTGACAATCTGGTTGTAACTGCGCCGATTGGCTTGTTCTTTGGACGCTGCGCCAATTTCATCAATGGCGAACTGTATGGGCGCATCACGAATGTTCCCTGGGCGATGCAATTCCCAAAGGAACTGCTCGATCATCCCCAGGAAGCGGAGCGCGCGGTGGCGGCATCCGCGCAAATCGATCCGGCACTCACAACGCCAGAGGCAATTGTCAATGCGGTGAACAACCATCCACAGGTAGCAGCCGAATTGCGCTCAATTCTTTCACCGCGCCATCCATCGCAGCTTTATGAGGCGTTTTTCGAAGGGATCGTCTTGTTCGCAATTTTGTGGCTCGTGAGGACCCGCACCCGCGAGCCTAACGGCGTGTTAACAGGACTCTTTTTTATTTGTTATGCGATCTTTCGCATCGTGATTGAAAATTTCCGCGAACCCGACGCGGAGTTGATCGGTCCCTTCACGCGTGGCCAATTCTTTTCGTTCTTTTTGATCGTCATCGGCATTGCGTTTGTAGTCGTGGCAAGAATGCGACCGACTTTTCCGAGGCGGATGTCCTCGTAGGCTTTGTCATGTCGAGCGAAGTCGAGACATCGCTGGATTATCACTTCCGTCCGCTAAACTATTAGCCTGCCGTTGTGTCGAGGATTCCAACCGCTCCGTTCTCACTCCGATGCGATTAGTCGAAATGACAAGTAGCGTTTCGGCGAAACGGCGCTATTACTTATGCCGGTGAAGCGGGAATGCTCGTTCCGGAAATCGTAGCAGCCGGCGGCGGTCTCATCTTTGCGTTCGATCACGCGACGATCGCAGGAAAAATCGTCCTCTCTCTTCTAGCCGTCGTATCCATCTTCGTTTGGTCAATCATGATCACGAAATTGCGCGTGATCCGCTTCGCCCGAAAGCAGAACGCGCGTTTCCTCGCTGCTTTTCGCCAGGATCGCCAGCCCCTCCGTCTCTTTGAGAAGAACGCACGTTTCCCGGGATCGCCGGTTTTTAACGTGTATCGCGCGGGTTGCCAGGAGATGACGTTTCACCTGCTCGGATCGCCCGAAGTGGATGATACGTTTCGTGCCCGACTCGAAATCGCGGACAAAATTTCGCCGGCCCAAATGGGTGCGGTGAACGCAGCAATGGAACGCGCTGTCGGCGAAACAGCGCTTTCACTCGAATCGCAGATGATTTTGCTCGCCACCGCAGTGAGCGGTTCGCCGTTTCTTGGATTGCTCGGCACAGTTTGGGGCGTAATGGATGCGTTCACCGGCGTGGCCGAAGCCGGCTCACCAAATCTTGTGGCGATGGCGCCCGGCGTGTCCGGTGCGCTGATCACCACGGTTACCGCGCTGTGTGTCGCTATTCCGGCGATGTTCGGTTACAACTTTCTCGTCACCAGTATCCGCGGGATCATCGTGGAAATGGACAACTTTGCTGCCGAGCTCGCGTCCGAGTTTGAGCATAAGTATGTCGATCACGGCTCGCGCCTGTCCGCCGTAGCCTCGGCGCAGGCGGGGGAATCGGCCTTTAGGAGATGAAGCCGTTGCGAAGTTACAAACGTTACATCGTTACGAACGTGAATCCGTGCTACGTGGCCTTTGGAACTATGTAACTGTTTTAACGTTGTAACCGCACATGAGACGCTACTCGCAACGCCAGAGTCTCTCCACGCTGAGCGAGATCAATATCACGCCGCTGCTCGATCTGGCATTCGTGTTGCTCATCATTTTCATGATCACAACGCCATTGCTCGAAAGCAGCATGAACGTGGTGATCCCATCCAGCGGCGCGAAGAATCCGCCGATCAATAGGTCGCAGATCCAAACCGTGTCGATCGACCGCGCCGACACGATCCGGTTCAACAATCAAGTCGTGGATTTGGGAACGCTCACTGCGCAATTGACTGATCTAAAGGCGGCGAATCCGGATCTGGCCATCGTGATTCGACCGGATCGCGATTTGCCCGTGCAGAAATTGATCGGCCTGATGGACGCGCTGCAACGGGCAGGAATCACTAAAGTCGGCATTGCCACAAGAGCTGAATCAAAATAAATGGCGAAGAACCCAGCTTCGCGTGGCTACTCCGAAAGTTTTCGGGAGCGGGCGGCCGTGGCAAGTGGCCGATTTTGGCGAAACGTTGTCCTAATTGCTCTGGCGCACGTTGCGTTGATCGCGGGACTTATTCGCTGGACTCTGGCAGCGAGGGCTTCATCAAATGCCGAGAGCATCGTTTGGTTAGGTAGCGCTGACGATCTCGCCGCTGGCGAACCAGAAAACGAGCAAAAGCCATCAGCGGCGCGGACAACTCCTCCAGTCGAACCTAAACCGGCGAAAGATGACGAAGCGCAAGAAGAAAAACCTGTCGTAACTACAGCGAAAAGCGAAATCGAACTGCCGTCACCGACCCCCAAGCCGAAGGTAACAGCGACGCCCCCTCCA
>Ga0307278_10001152_pt1 | contig 13130 bp, 10 predicted proteins | sample ER_DNA_117_FD_194482 | JGI IMG/M metagenome (GOLD analysis project Ga0307278, IMG submission 194482) | Bulk soil microbial communities from the East River watershed near Crested Butte, Colorado, United States - ER_DNA_117 | ecosystem: Environmental > Terrestrial > Soil > Floodplain | place... | reverse complement strand
GAAGGGGCCTGCGTGCCCAGCGCTCCGGCCTCGTCGTCGCGATCTCCTCGACCGCCGGCATCGTGGGCCAAGAGTTCTGCACCGCGTATGCCGCCTCCAAGTTCGGGGTAGAGGGCTGGATCGAGTCGCTGACCCCCGAGGTCGCCCCGCTCGGCATCCGCACGATGATCGTGGAGCCCGGCTTCTTCCGCACCGAACTGCTCACGCCGGAGTCGACGAACTACGCCGAGTCCTCGATCGACGACTACGCCGAGCGCACCGAGCGCACCGTCGCGGCCTGGAAAGGCATGGACGGCCAGCAGGGAGGTGACCCGGCTAAGCTCGGCAGCGCATTGGTCGAGCTCGCACGTCAGGACGAGCCGCCACTTCGCTTCGCAGGCGGAGCCGACGCGATCGCCACGATCGAGCAGAAGGCCAAGGACCTGCTGGCCCAGGTAGACGCGTATCGCGAACTATCCAGCAGCCTCGCCCACGACGACGCGGGGCTGGAGGCCATGTCCTCCTGATCGGAGCGGTCGCCTTTCGCGATGACACAGCCGCCACGATCCGCCACCCCTGCCCCCCACCTGAAGGACCGAGTCCTCACTCTCAAACAGACGGTCCGCCACGTTGCCCTCAGCAACCGCCCGCACCATCCCACCAGCACCGCACGTAGGTACGGGTCCTCCTCGGCGTCGATCAAAAGCTCGGCGAACGTACGCGTCTTGACAGCGAGGCTCCTACAGCACGCCGGATCTGCCTTCTCGCCACCGCCCAGGAGCCTAGTCCGCCTCCGCGCACTACGAGTTGAGCCGGTTGCTAGCCGAGGAACTCGAGCCGGGCCACTGGCCGCAGCGGGAGCCAGCGCCGCACGGCAAGCGGTTTCGTGACGGAGCCTTGCCCTCGGGCAAGTTGAAGATCTACGCTCGGAATCCGACGCGCCTGGGGGAACAATGCCATCTAATCTCGATGGAAACTGAAGTCCTCCTCGCCCTTGTTGCGGCCGGACACTCCGAAGTGGACCTCTCGTCACCGAGGGGAACATGCCCGCGGTGAACCTGTATCGGAAGCCTGAATTTCAGGTTGTGGACCGGATCGCGGATCCGAGCGCCGCTCCCTGATCCCCCCTCGGAGCTCGTCTCCCTCGACGTTCCTACGTCGCGGCGTAAACCTCTCCCTGCGCCCGGGTCTGTTCATCATGAGAGTTGTTCCTGCCGTGTCGGGGCGCGAGAAGGGTTCGCAGACAGGAACGCCAGGGGGCACAATGGACTCGATCACGATCCGCACCAGCGAGGGGATCGTTCGCGCCGTGTCCGACTCTGACGCTGCGTTCACCGAATTCTTCCGCGCCGAGTACCCGGGGCTGGTGCGGACGCTGTACCTGGTCGTGTACGACCGAGAGCTGGCACGCGACATCGCTCAGGACGCGTTCGTGCAGTTGTTCGCGCGATGGCGTCGGATCTCCCACTACGACCGGCCCCAGGCGTGGGTCCGGCGCGTCGGGATCCGGATGGCGCTTCGGGCGAGCAAGCGCGAACGGACCCGGCCAAGGCTCGAGCTCGAGTTGGACTTCGCGACGATGCCGAAGCCCATCGACGTGGATGTCGTTCGCGCGATCGAGCAGCTGCCGGCATCGCAGCGAGCGGCCGTGGCGCTGTTCTACCTCGAAGACCGGCCCGTCAGCGAGGTCGCCGAGCTCCTGGCCTGCTCGGATCTGACCGCGAAGGTGCACCTCCATCGAGCGCGGAAGCGGCTTGCGGAGCTACTTGGCGACAAGGCAGCCGAGGAGGCGACCGATGTCCGTTGAGGACCGCCTGCGAGAGGGCCTCGAAGGACTCGACGCGCTCGAGGGGACGCCGCCAAGCCATGTCGTCGACCATGTGCTCCTCCGCGGTCGCCGTCGACGCTGGGTTCGCCGAATCGCGGCGGTAGGCATCGCCGCGGCTGCCGCAGTGACCGGTATCGCCGTCGCTCCCAAGGTTCTCGAACAGGGTTCCGGTGACACCAGACCCGCGAGGCCGGACAGCGCCGTTGCCTTCATCACGACGGTCGCGGGCACGGGGGTGAGTGGCACAGCGGGAGATCGCGGTCCCGCAATCGAAGCCCGGATCAACGCGCCGGTCGATCTCGGGTTCGATGGTGAAGGCAACCTCTACATCCTCGAGCTCGGCTACGACATGTTCGGCGACCCGGTGCGCGTCCGGAAGGTCGACGCGTCCGGACGGATCACGACCGTCGCCGGGCCCGGGGCCAGTGGCGAGGCGGGCCGACTCGTACTCGGCTCTGCCTTCGGCGCGACCGGGCTGGCCGTCGATGAAGAGGGGAACGTCTACCTGGGCGGTGGTGACGGACCGGATATCGACAACAAGGTGATCCGCGTGGACCCCTCGGGGCGCGTCACGACGGTGGCCGGAACCGGCGAGCCCGGGTTCTCGGGAGATGGCGGGCCGGCGACCAAGGCCACACTGCAGAACTTGTGGGACGTCGCGCTCGATCCCGAAGGGAAGCTGTACGTCGCGGGGAACAACCGGATCCGGAGGGTGGACACGGATGGTGTGATCACCACGATCGTCGGTGCGGGAACCAAGGGGTTCTCGGGAGACGGCGGGCCCGCGGTCGATGCTCAGACCGACCGCATCACGGGCGTCACGGTCGACGCCCACCACAACGTCTACTTCATCGACTACGGCAATGACCGCATCCGGCGGATCGACCCCGACGGGGTCATCACCACGATCGCTGGCTCCGGGACACCGAGCGGGAACGAGTGCTTCTTTGGGGAGGGCGTTCCCGCGATGCAAGCGATCTTCTGCGGGCCCGAGCATCTCGCCGTGGACGCCGTTGGGAACGTCTACGTCGCCGACACGTACAACCACCGCATCCGGATGGTGGGCACCAACGGGATCATCAAGACGATCGCGGGTTCGGGCCTCGATGGGTACTCCGGCGACGGCGGTCCTGCGGTCCGGGCCGCACTCTCCGAGCCGTCCGGCGTCGCGGTGGGGCCGGACGGCGCTATCTACATCGCCGATTCCGCGAACGACCGCGTGCGGAAGGTCGTCCTCTAGGTGCGCGTTCGAGCTCCGAGGTAAACCCTTCGGCTCTCCGGGGTCTGTTCAGGCTTCTGACCGCCGACAGGAGGCGCCGATGAGGTTCGCACGGATCGCGTTGATCGTCGCGGTGACGCTCGTGGGCTCGGTCCTGCGGCCCGCGAGCGCGGCGAGGCTGGCTCGCGACGGCACCTCTGGAGGTGGGAACGCGCATCCGAGCTCGGCTGGACAGGTCGGCGCATCACTTCCGACGGTCAGCGGTGCCTGGACCGAGCTCACGACGCTCCCCTACGACCTCGAAGATTACGATCATCGCAACTACGAGCAGTATTTCTGGGGGAGCGGCTACGGCCTCGCGGGGGGCCGTGTCCAGGCGCTTGCCGTCGACGGGGCGACCGTGTACGCCGGCGCGGCCGGCGGCGGCGTCTGGAGATCCTCCGATCGCGGCGGGACCTGGACCCCAGTCACCGACGACCTGCCGAGCCTCTCGTCGGGCGACCTCGCTGTGGATCCCAGCAATGGCGACGTGTGGTACGGCACCGGCGACGCCGCGATGGGTGAGATCGCCAGGAGCTACCGCGGCGTCGGCGTGTTCCGATCGGGCGACGGCGGCGACACGTGGCAGCTGATCGGGGGGAACCAGCTCGATCAGACCATGATCTCGGCGATCGAGCTCGATAGAGCAGGCGACGTCTACGCCGCTACGACGGGCGGCCTCTTCCGGCGCCCGACCTCATCGCCCGCATCCGAGCCATGGACGCTCGTGCTCCGACCCGGCACTCCGGGTCCGTACGGGTTCACGTTCGCGAACGACGTTGTGATCCGGCCGGGCACAGACGGTCGGGTCGTGGTCGCCTCGCTCGGGTGGCCACGCAACGGCGTCGACTACAACGGTTTCTACGTTTCCCGCGATCACGGTCAGGAGGGGACATGGGATCGGGTGGCGACACGTGGAGATCTGGACGCTGAAGAGATCGGCCGCGCCAGCCTCGCCTACTCCTCTGATGGGACGCGCCTGTATGCCGTCGTCGCGTCGTGGCGCTCCTATGTGGAGGAGCGCCCTACGAAGCTGTACGGGGTGTTCGTCTCGCATAAAGGCACGGTCCGCGGACCGTGGACCAAGATCGCCGGCGCGCGCACCCTGAAGAACTCGGAGGGGTCGCTCAGCGCCATCAACGGCGCCTTCAGCCCGCCCGGGCGACTCGCTTACTTCAATCAGGCAATCGCCGTCGATCCTACGGATCGCGATCACCTCTATGTCGGACTCGAGGAGCTGTACGAGACCACCGACGCCGGGCAAACATGGGTGGCCGCAGGCACGCAATTCTGCTTCATCGGCTCCCTCGATTTCTGTTCGACCACGACCAAGGGCATCCACCACGCGCTCGCGTTCGGAGACGGCGTCGTCTATGCCGGGAGCAATGGGGGCGTCTACCGGCGGCGACTCACCCGACACACGGTCGGAGGGTGGATGAACCTGAACCACGACCTGCGCGCGCTTCAATACCACTCCGTCGGCGTTGGCAACAGCGGAGCGGGCGACGTGATCTGGGGAGGCACCTACGACATCGGCCCGTCGCAGCTTCGACCCGGTGCCTCGATGATGGTCGCGGCGCACTGCTGCTCAGTGTTCAACCTGATCGTCGATAGCTCGAACCCGGACCGTGTTGCAATCGTTCATGCCGACCAGCCCCTGATGATCACGACCAGCGGCGGGGTCTCCGGAGGATTCCGCTCAGGACCCGCCCCCAACGATCCGCTTCCGAACGTCGCTCCCCCGCTCCGCGTCGACCTCCTGGACCCGAGCCAACACTGGGTGTTCGGCGGCCGATTCGTCTGGGAGACGAGGGACGGCTGGAAGACACGCTGCACGAAGGAAGAGTGCGATTGGAAGCGTCTGCACGATGTAGGTGTCGACGATATGTCGACCGCGATCGATGTGAGTGGCGACACCATCTACGTGGGCTGGTGCGGCCCGGTCGCCTGCGATCCACACCCCGATTTTGTCAGTGGCATCGATACGAACGTTGGTGGCGACTGGCATCGGGTGGTCGGGCCGGAGGTCGCCAACGGTGGCGATCCGCTCCCGAACCGCTGGATCAACTCGGTCCGGATCGATCCGACCGACCCGGATCACGTGTACGTCATGTACGGGGGTTTCCGCCGCACCTGGAACTTCGAGACGGAGGCCGGTGGGCACGTGTTCGAGTCGGTAGATGGAGGCGAGGCCTGGGCCGACATCAGCGGCGATCTCCCGGACGCTGCGGCGACGGACCTACTCATCGTGGGCGAGCAGTTGGTGCTCTCGATGGATGCTGGCGCATTCGTCGCCGATGCTGCCAACCCGACTAGCTGGTCGAAGCTCGGCACCGGACTGCCGAACGCTGCCGTAAGTAGCCTGACTCTCACTCCCGATGGCACCTCCATCGTCGCCGCCACGTATGGCCGCGGGTTGTGGAGCATCCCGACGCCGTGAGATCCAGATCAAAGGAGATCAAGATCCCGTAGAGCATTTCGGGTTGACACGTAAACCTGCCCGTCCGCGTCGTCTGTTAAGGGGCTTCGGACGGTGCCTGCCGAATCTGGCACGGGCGTCGGTGGCTTCTCGGGCGACGGTCGCCCGGCGACGCAGGCGCAGGTCAGGCATCCGTGCTGCGTCACGGTGAGCGATCAGGGCGAGATCTACTTCCTCGACCCCACGGCCGGCCGCTCTGGAGGCCAGCTTCCGCGAAGGATCTCCTTGGAACCCTCAGTGCCCGGTCGCACAAACCTTCCCGATCGAGGCCTTCTACTCACAGCTTGGGATATTTCGAACAGTTTCTCGACGCCCGGTCTATGGTCGAAGATCAACACCGCGGATAGCCGGGTGGGTACCCCGCGCAGTCCGGGTCTTCACAGCCCCTGTCGAGCTTGATGTCGTCGATCGACCTCCGCCAAGTGGACCTCGGTGGATCCGCACCACTCACCGGATCAGCTGTTTCCAAAACCTTTCCCCGTTCGTCTCCATAAAGGGAACCCCACTCGTGAGTTCCGACATGCGCGAGCCTGCCTGCCCCGCGTGTCTCGTTTGCCACTTGGAAGCTCTTCCTCGCACTTGAACGTATTCCCGGGCCCCAAGTACCGGGACAGTCATCCGCGTGTCACGGAAGCCAGCGGGGAGCCAAGGAGACATATCCGGAACGCGAGTCGGATGAAGGCCCGAAGCTCTCGTTTCCGGTCCAGCGCTGGCGTTACCTCTGGCGCTCGAACGCGAGCTTGTAGTTGAAGATGAGTTGCTGTCGCGACTCGGACAGCTGACTCCGCGCAAGACGCGCCAGCGTTTCAGGTCGCCGAACTCCTCGGCGTGACCAAGCAGCGCGCCCACCAGATCGCCGACGAGGACGGCTTCTCGGCTCCGGTTGCCGAGAATGGTCGAGGTCGGCTGTGGGATCGGCGCGAGGTCCAAGCTTGGGCGAAGGTCTGGCGGCGTGAGAACCCTGGCGTTAGTCGTCGATCAGCGATCGAGGTTCTGGCGGCGGCGATCCCCCGGTCGGGACCTCACCAACGCCCGCGATCGCATGCGATCCCGCGAGCGTCAGAAGGATCGCTTCCACGGTCCCGAGCGCCAAGATCACGTCGTACTGCCATCGGCCGAAGTGAGGTGCCGCGACGAGGACCTCCCCAGCGACCCCGATAGCCACAACCAGCCCCATCGCCAGGAACACGCCGCCCGCGGGACCCGCCCGGTCGCGTTTCAAGAACCAGATCCCGACCACCGCCACCAAGGCGCTGGCCCACCATCTGAGGAGGTAGATGATCAGGAATCGCCACGGGAGTCCCTGCGAGAAGATGAACGCCAGCTGACCGCCTTCCCCGAAGCGGCAGGAGGGGAATCGCCAATCCGACGGTGACGCCTGCGACAGCGAGGCGGAGGGTCGAGCGGATGTTGGAGGGCAACGTCGAGTGCATCCTCAGGATGCTAGTTCACCCCAGAACTCGCGGACGCTGCAAGCGGTGCTCGTCGGGATGTTGCGGGAGGCCGACCGCTAGAGCAGTAACCGGGTCATTGGGCACACCGGGAGCCCGCGCCGCACGGCGAGCCTGCGGTGTAGTTCATGGCGGATCGAGGAGCTGGCGCGCCCGGAGCCCGCGGCGCGAAGGGCTCAGCTCGAATGCGAACGCCTAGCCCAGAACTTCCACCACGGCCGCTTGTGACCGCCTTCGCAACGCGGTTGGCCTCGTGGTCTAGCCGGAGGTCCTCTTCTCCTTCCTTGAAGTACTCGCGCTGGGCGGCATCCTCGTGGGGCAACTGAGGCCCGTAGCGTCCGAACTCACCTGTGCGTCCAAGGTACGACTCGGCGCCTGGTCTCCGAGTTCTCACCCGGCCACCGGCATTTATGGCATGTCAGACTTGCCCCGAACCTAGGAGGGGTTCGTGACATTTCCGATCAACTCCACGTCCGTGATGACCCCCGCCTGCGAGCGGGTTTGCCGTGTCATGCAGCGAGTGGCCCGGGAGGGCCTCATCTCCTACGGCGGGGTCTTCAGCTGCCGCAAGATCGCAGGCACGAACTACTGGAGCCAGCATGCCTGGGGCAACGCGCTAGACCTGTTCCCAAAGGACAGCGAGCACAACGACGAGATCGCGGGGGCCGCGGTCACCCAGGCTACGAAGCGCACCTTCGCCAACCGGGGGCGCAAGCTCGATCTCTCCAACGTCATCGACCACCTGAATGGGCGCATCTGGACACCGGGCACGGGCTGGCACGAGTACAACGGCACGGTCGGCCCCCACGTCCACGTCCAGGCTGCCCCCATCAAGACGGGTACCCCGGCCTGTGCGTGATGGACCTCCTGTTCTACATCGTGCTATCCGCCTGTTCTACATCGTGCTATCCGCGGCCCTGGTAGCCGGAATCATCACCCCTGCTCAGTGGGCTCAGGCAGAGGATGCGAAGTCCGGACCGAGGAGGCGGCGTAGCAGGGCTCCCCTGGACTAGGGCATCCGGGATCTCGACTCCCTCATCAACCGAGCCTTCGAGGCATTCGAGAGGAAGAAACCACACTGTTGGAGTGGGCGTTGCCCAGTCACGGCCAGCTGTACGAGGTGAACTTGGGCCACCGGGGGGATGTGGCAATCGCCCTCTCTGCCTTATGGATGGATGCGACGGATCGCGAAGACTTGCCTTCGTCTCACACCCAGCCGTTCAGCTGGAGGAGCTCAGCGGTGCGACTCTCCGGGGTTCGCTGGAGCGAAGTATCGATCGCTCCGCAGGGCTACTACACGAGCGAGCCAGAGTCTTGACGTTGGCGCCGCGACGGAGCTCCGACCGACGCCGCTGCTGGGTGAGAGGGCCGAGGGAAAAAGAGACCTCGACCCTCCCACCGTCGGCAGACCATCCCGCCAGAATGGAGGAGAGCGGTCCTCCGCCCAGTCCTAGACGAACGGCGCGAGCAGATAGCTCGACCTGAGCGCTGCCACCTTCGGATGGTATCTGGCGAGGGGCCGCAAGCGTGCGCCAGTGTTCGCGAATGTATCTGTGGACAGGGCACACCCACACGCGGGGCGACAGTTCGACGGCGTAGCCTCAGGTCATGAGACCCGACGAACTGGAGTGCCGGCTGCTAGCGCGTTTGGAAGCCCTCGGCCCCGCTCCCCGCGCCGAGCTGCTCCACGTCCTTACAAGGTTCGTTCGATGGCGAGCAGGGGATGCTTGTGTCACGCACCGGCTCGTCCTCGTACACGTCGACCGCCGCCATGCCGGGACGCCCGGCGCGCAACGCCATAACGAGGGCACCCGGCTCGATCAACCCCGCCCGGCTGGTGTTCACGAGCAGGGCCGTCAGTTCATGCCCGTCTCTGTTTGACTTTTTCGCGGGCAGGAGGTGCAATCCGGCTGAACCCGGTCGCCCCATGGACACGAAAGGGGGTTTCGGCCCAGGTCATTCCGAATGTTCCGGCTGCCCGCATTCCCCAACGCCCGATAAGGAGGCAGCATGCGCCGAGCCCTGCTCATTGCCGGGTTGGTCACATTCATGGTCCCGTTCCTGTTGAACGGAGCCACCGCCACGGGAGAGCCTCACCTCCCCAAGTTCCTCAAACCCATTTCAGGGACCGTCTCCGTCGATGCGCTCGCGACATCGGCGGCTGGGGCGCGCGCGCAGACCCAGGTCTCAGCAGCGGCCCTTGCCCCGACGACCACCTCCGGAGGCTGTGCCGACCACTCGGCCACGAACTACCGCGCGAACCAGGATTGCACGAACCAGAGCGCGCCGGGATTCCTCGGCAGAGCATCGTCCCAGAACGAGACCGCTGTGGCCGTCAACCCCACCAACGCCAACAACGTGATCATCAGCCAGAACGACTATCGCAACGGCGACGGGGCCTGCGGGGTGAACTTCAGCTTCGATGGGGGAACGCACTGGGGGAGTGGGCTCGCTCCCATGAACTTCGGCGGAGGATTCATGGGGGGAGCGCGCCATTACTGGACGAGCGGCGGCGACACTTCAGTGGCCTTCGACTCGTCCGGTGAGGCCTACCTGATGTGCCAGGTCTTCGTTCGCCCATTCCCCACGAACGACGAGGGCGACAACGTTCCCGTAGCAGGCTCGAGCGCGTTCGAGATCTTCCGCTCGAGTGACGGGGGGGCCTCGTGGAGCTTCCCTGGGAACTACGTCGTCTCGACCGCCGGCGCAGCCGACGGGGGCCTGGGGCTCCTGGACAAGGAGTACATGACCATCGACACTAGCCCAAGCAGCCCCTACAAGGATCGGATCTACGTGGCCTGGGCGAACTACCCGGCGGACTTCTCAGAGGCTCCGATCTACTTCGCGTACTCCAGCGACCACGGCGTCACATGGCACCAGACCGGAGAGATCAGCGGGTTCTCGGCGACCCTGTGCCCGATCTCCTTCGCCGGCCGGCCCGCGGGCACGTGCAACAACAGCCAGTTCGCCGACCCGTTCGTCGCCCCGAACGGCAACGTGTACGTCGCGTTCGTCAACGGGGATAACTGCGCAGGTGCATTCTCCGGATGTCCTGGTCCGTCGGGCGACAACCACTCACAGATCCTCATCGTGAAATCGACGGATGGCGGCAACAGCTTCGGCAACCCCGTGAAGGTAGGTGATTACAACGAGCTCCCCGACTGCCTGACTTACACGGGGCAGGACGCCTTCCGGTCCTGTGTTCCCACCGCGCCGCTCAGCACGAAGAGCATCTTCCGGGCGGCGAACTACCCTTCAGGGGTGGCGGTGACCAACCAGACCATCGTGGTGGACTACGCCAGTTACATCAACGCGCACTCCAACCCGTCGAACCCAACGGGCGGCGGCAAGTGCAAGCCGAACGGCTTCAGTTCGACGACCGGGCTGCCCCTGTACACGGGCGTGGGTCTGGTCAACGGCTGCAACAACGACATCGTGATCAGCGCGTCCACGAACGGGGGAGCGTCATTCAGCGGTACGACCACGGACGTGGCGAATCTCCCGACCCGGAACAACGAAGGCGCGCAACTGGCCGACCAGTGGTTCCAATGGTCCGCGAAGACTCCCTCGGGGGCGGTGGTGGCCTCCTACTACGATCGCCAGTACGGGAACGACATGAGCTCAGGGAACATGGACTTCACGCTGGCTAAGCCGTCAGGGTTCGTGAGGGTGACCGACGCGAGCATGCCGCCGGCGAACGACTTCCCGGCAAGCGGCAGCGTCACGTACTCCACGTTCATGGGTGACTACACAGGCCTGGCGGTGGGCCCGGACGGAAAGGCCCATCCGGCCTGGGAAGACACCAGGAATCCGATCTCGACATTCAACGAGTCCGCGGACGCTCGAACGCTGACCGTCTTTGGCTTCGGAGGTGACATCTACACGAGAAGCCTCTCTACTTGATAGAGCTGCATCGGGGGCTGGGGGGACGAGCCAGTCGCCCCCCCGGTTTCTGCGCTCCCTAGTCTCTTACCGCCGCGGGTCCCAGGTGCGCCGTTCGGGCCATCTAGGACCGCGGACCATCGGCAGCCCGACAGTTGCAGTGTCCCTGCGACCAGACACCAAGTCCTGCATTACTGGACCGATTCCGCCAGTTTCACCAAGTCGTCGACCGGCATAGTTCCGTACAGGGTCACATCGATGCCATCCATCATGAGGTGGACGACGCTGACCGACCCATCCCCCTCTGTCTCGCCCGTGCTCGGCAACACCCACGCGGGGTGTTCGTTGATCGTCGCCGTGTATCCGAGGCTCATCTCCTTCGCCTGCGCGTCGTAGGGCGCGGCCGCGTCAACTTCCGCCGCGATCGGCCAGGGCGTGAGAAGAAGTACGAGATCCGTGTCATACCGGAGCGCGACTTCGCCGGTATCAGCCGAGAACCAGACCTCCGGTGAAGAGTCAGCCGCGTCCTGCGGTGTGTAGATCGCAAAGCCGGCGCGCGTGGATACGTCCGACAACGTTGTCTCCTCACCGGAGAGCATCAGCGGCCTGTTCGGATCGAAGATGTCCGTGAGCTGACGAGGGCCAGACGGCGTAAGGTTCCCTTCATCGTGGGCGCGCACGCCGCTGAGAACGACGACACCGGCCACGAGCACTCCAGACGCGAACGCGCCAGCGAGTAGCCCGAACCGGGTTCGATTGTGTGCATGCGATGCCATCATCATCGACTCCTAGCAAGGCTGTGAAAGGAGCTTGATCTCCTGGTATGTCACGGAGTACGGGACAGCCATGAGCTCCCGAGTCACCCGAGAGGTATTGAACAATGCTCGTCCAAGGGCTGTAGGGGTCAGAAACTCCGATCACCCCTGTGACCTGCGGCTTCGCCCCGAGCTGGCCGCCGGCCAGAGACGGGCCAATCGCGCCCTCTCGAGGGCCCGCGCGGGGCAACTGGCCGCGAACCGAATTTGGATGAAGTCTCAGTCTGACGCACTCAGGTCCAGCCCGGGAGCTCCGCATGGCCTCGCCCCCAAGGCAAGGCAACCGAAGGCCGGATGTTCGCGTCCGTGGCGCCTAGAGAGGTGCTGGCACGTCTGCGCCACGGCGTTGCGAAGCCGCAGGTCAAGCCCTTGATCGGAGTTTATGACCCCTACACGTTCAAGCCACGATCAGGCTGCTTGCCGAGCAGGGACCTTCCGCCATCAAGGCGCGCACGGTCGCGTCCGCAAGCGGGCTGTCGACGATGGCGGTCTACCACCACTTCGGCGGGATCGCCGAGCTCATCCGCGCCGTTGCCGACCGTGGATTCACGGAGCTTGACAGAGCGTTCTCGCAGGTCCCGGTGACGGAGGATCCGGTCGCGGACCTCTTTGCCATGGCGTTGGTGACTCGGCGGATAGCCCGCGAGAACCCCCACCTGTATGACCTGATGTTTGGATTGTCCACCCGTCGCGCGACCTACCGAGCGTTGTCGGATTCTGACGTTCGCTCGAGTGGACGCTCGCCGGCCTTTCGGGGCGCCTACGTTCACCTCGCTGAGGCGTGCGCACGACTCGTGAGCTCCGACAGGGTCGGACGACAGGAACCTGAGGCTGTGGCTGCTCAGTTGTGGAGCTACGTACACGGGTGCATCACCCTCGAGTTGGCTGACCACTTCGCCGAGTTCGACGACCCGGTTGCGCAGGTGCTGCTCCCGATGGGTGTGAACCTCGTCGTCGGGCTGGGCGACGACCGGGAACGTGCCCAGGCCTCACACGAGGCGGGAGCGCGCCTCTACGACTCGATCACGCGGGGTAGAGAAGGTCAGGCGGGCGCTGAGTGAGATGCTGCTCACGGCACGGCCATCGCAGATGACCCAAGCGGTAGGCGCCATGCATCCGAGCAGTTTCGGATGCAACTCTCGGCGACGTCCGCCAGACCGCGATCCCGAAGAATGACAGCGCCGCCTCGAACTAGTCTCGGACGGTCATCTCAACGCTCCCCCACTGCCGAGCGTCGACCCAGACCGCCTGACCTGCGGCGTTCGGGTTCTTATAGTGTTCCCTTCGCCTCCGCGTGGAGAGAACGGGGAGGGACCGTGGAGTTCGACAGAGACTCCACACCCTCTCCGGGATCTCACGACCCACCAAGGTCGGGCGGACACAGCCGGAGCAGAATCTTGCGCAACGGAGGACGGATCAGGTCCGCGCCGTCGTCAAG
>Ga0307278_10001151_pt1 | contig 13131 bp, 21 predicted proteins | sample ER_DNA_117_FD_194482 | JGI IMG/M metagenome (GOLD analysis project Ga0307278, IMG submission 194482) | Bulk soil microbial communities from the East River watershed near Crested Butte, Colorado, United States - ER_DNA_117 | ecosystem: Environmental > Terrestrial > Soil > Floodplain | place... | reverse complement strand
CGTCCACCCGGGCTACTCGCCGCCTCCCCCCGACGGCAAGCCCGCCTGGTGGACGCCCGTCGTCGAATACACGGCGCAGATGCAGGCCGCCTATGCGGCCTGGCTCGCGGGCGGTCGCTCCGACGTGCCGATCGTGTTCGCGATCATGGCCGGCGGGGCGCCCTTCCAGCTCGAGCGACTTCGATCCCGCGGCGACCGCTCGGAAATTCCTCCCAACGTCTACTTCGACACTGCCTCCTACGGGCGCCAGGCAGTCGATCTCACGGTCGCCGCCTACGGCGTCGAGCGCATCCTGTTCGGCAGCGACGCTCCCGTGATGGATCCCCGGACGACGATCGAGGCGCTGGGGAGCCTCTTCGACACGCTCGCAGGCGAGAACCCTGCCAGGCTCTTCGCATGACCCCGCTGGAAGAAGCGGAGCTCTGGGGCCGGCGACTGCTCCTCAAGCGCGAGGACCAGCACGAGCTCGGCGCCTTCAAGTGGCGCGGCGCGCTTCCCGTGCTCGAGAAGTGGAAGCAGGACGGCGCCGCGACGGTGGTCACCGCCTCGACCGGAAATCACGGCGCCGCCACGGCGTGGGCGGCCGAACGGCTCGGCCTGCGGGCTGTCGTCTATGTCCCGGAGCAGGCGACGCGGGCGAAGGTGGCGCTCACCGAGGACCTAGGCGCCGAGCTCCGTTTCGCCGGGGCGGACCTCGACGAGGCAAAGGCCGAGGCGCAGGCGTATGCGGAGGCCGAAGGCCTTCCCTTCTTCGAGGACGGGGCCGAGCGAGCCCAGTACGAGGGTTACGCGGCCATCGGCGACGAGATCCTCGACCAGGCCGAGGAGCCGCCGGCAGCGGTCGTGGTCCCGGTCGGAAACGGCGCGCTCCTCGGTGGGATCGGCCTTGGGATCTGCCGACGCGCGCCGAACGTCGAGCGGGTCGGCGTCGTGGCCAAGGAAGCCCCTTGTATGGCGCGTTCGTGGGAGGCGGGCGAGCCAGTCGACTGCGACCGGAGCTCGACCTTCGCCGACGGCCTCGCGGTGCGCGTCGCCATACCGCTGGCCGTCGAGGCGCTCGGCGAGTTCGCCAGCCGCATGCTCGAGGTCTCCGAGCGCGCGCTCGCCTACGCCGTGGGCGCGTACGCAGACGCGGGGATCCGTGCCGAAGGAGCCGCCGGAGCCGCGCTGGCCGCCCTACCCCACCTCGACGATCTCGGCGATCCCCTCGTTTTGGTCGTCACCGGCCGCAACATCGACGACGAGCTGTTCACGCGGGTGCGCGAGCAGCCCGACTCGTTTCCCGCCTGAGCGCCCGGTAGACGCCCTCCGCGCCGACGACGAGACCGGCCAGCTCGAGCTCGACGAGGGCGGCGGCGACTTCGGGTCCCCGCAGGTCCGCCAGCCGCCCCACCTCGTCCGCGTCCCGTGCCCCGTCCGCGAGCACCGCGAGCACCGCACCCGCAGCTCCCGAGACCGCCGGCAGCGCGCTCGCTTCCGGCTCCAGGCCGAGTGCGAAGAGCACATCTCGCGCCGACAGGAGAGGCGCCGCTCCCTGCCGCAGCAAGTCGTTCGTCCCGGCGGAGAGAGCCGAGGCCCTCTCCCCTATGTTCACCACTCGATGCGATCCTCGTCCCGTTTGAGATCGCGGTCGCATAGCGGGCCAGACCGCCCCACTTCCGCAGGAATGGCCGACTATGCGCGACCCAGCGATCCATGCGGCCTCCCACAAGTACGGCCGAGTCGCACGCCATGATCTAAGCGATGAGTGCAAGCGTCACTGTCACTACCTCGGCGGCGACGGCCGCCGGGAGTGCGCCGAGTCCTACGGTCTGGGTCAAGACCGGGACGCTCGCCGCTGGGGCGGTCGCCAGTGCGCCTGCCCCAAGCGTGATTATCGGGCCCTCCGCGACCATCCTCGCGGTCATCACGATTCCCGCTCCATATCCCCATCTCCGGGCCGATCATCACCACGATCCAGTCGCCTACGGCATCGAGCTAGGGCTCACGGCTGCGGTTCTCTTCGTCGGCGGGAAGCTTGTCGCCGGACGAATCTTCCGTCCCTAGGGCCGAGGCGGTACGATTTTTTGCGACCGATGGGGACGTCCGAGGCGGCCACGGCATCATGGGCTGGTTCTTCCGGAAATCCAAGAAGATCGCGCCAGGGCTGCGGGTGAATCTGAGCAAACGCGGGATTGGCTTGAGCGCTGGAGTACGCGGTGCTCGCGTGAGCGCGAACACAAGGGGCGAGAGGTACGTATCCGGAGGACGTGCGGGCCTCTACTTCCGGAAGCGGTTGAAGAAGGGAAAGGGCGCGAGGAAAGCGCTTACAGCTGAGCAGGAGGCCCAGGCTCGCAACCTTGAGTTCGGTGCATTCGTTGTTGAGAAGGCCGCGCAGCGTGGGCTGACGGGGCCCAACGACGTGATCTCAGACGAAATCATCGCCGAAGCAGCCAAGGAGTTCTTCGGCGACGCTACGTCGCCCGAGGCAAAGGCCGCGGTGGCGTACGTGAACCAGCCCTAGCTCTAGTAAACGTAGGCGATAGCCTCCTGGCGTCGAACCTCTCGGCGTGAACGAGCGGAGCGAGCGCATCGCGCGGCGGTTCGAGGTGCCCATCCTCGTCGCCGCCGTGCTCGTGATCCCGGTCATCCTCATCGAGGAGTCCTCGGTCGGGGAGCCGTGGGACGCAATCGCCGCCGTCCTCAACTGGGCGATCTGGCTTGCCTTCCTCTCAGAGGTCGTTGTCATGCTCGCGGTCGTCCCGAACCGGTGGCGCTGGCTCCGGCAGCACCCGCTCGAAGTCATCGTCGTCGTCCTTACGCCTCCCTTCCTGCCGCCCAGCCTCCAGTCGATCCGCGTCCTTCGCCTGTTTCGCCTCGTCCGGCTGCTCCGACTGGCCCAAGTCGTGCGGCAGCTGTTCACCTTCGAGGGTGTTCGCTATGCCGCGCTCATCGTTGTCATGACGGTGATCGGCGGAGGAACCGCCTTCGCCTCAGTGGAGAAGGGGCCGACTGCCTGGGATGGAATCTGGTTCGCGGCCACCACGGTCACCACGGTCGGCTACGGCGACGTTGCTGTGACGACGACTGCGGGTCGAGTCATCGCCCTGATCGTGATGGTCATCGGCATCGGATTCGGGACACTCGTGATTGGAGCGGTCGCTGAACGCTTCATCGCGCCCGAGATTGAGCGTGAGGTCGAGAAGGCCGAGCGAGAGACGGCGGCTGATCTAGAGGAAGCTGAAGACGAACTCCTGCATGAGCTTCACAACATCTCCGAGCGTCTCCGCGTAATCGAGTCCGGCCTCAGAGCACGGCGGGCCTAGCGCGGCCAGAGGAGCGACGCCCCCGGAAGCTTGAGCGTGCGCCGCGCTACGGTTTGTTGCCCATGCCCGGCACCATGGTTGTCGTCCTCGGCGCAGGAGCCTCGTACGACTGTGCGACGGCAGCGGACGACTTGATGATCAACCGGACCCTCCAGCCGCCGCTTGTCACTGGCCTGTTCGGTTTCCAATTCCAGCCCGTCCTTGGTGTCTATCAGCCTGTGGCACAGGCGGCGCCCGAGCTGCGCGCAATCGGTGATTCGAAAGCGTTCGAGCAGGTGGTCCGAGAGCAGTACCGCGATTCCGCGAACACCTATGACCGCAGGACCTTCCGCTCGATGCCGCTCTACCTGCAGCATCTGTTCTGGAACATCAGTTGGAACTACACACGACAGGCGGATCACTATGAGCAACTCGTCCGCACGCTGCTGCGCCGGTTCGATGAGGTCATTTTCGTCACCCTGAACTACGACCTACTTCTCGACCGAGTCTTGAGCGAACTGGATCCAATCGAGCGGCTAGGCGACTATGTGGGCCGGGTCAAGCCGTGGCGGCTGATCAAATTGCACGGCTCCGTGAATTGGGGCCGACCCATGCTCATGGATTTCGACCCACAGGTCGAGCCGGAGGACGAGTTCCTGGCGAAGACGTTTGATCGCGTGGAGGAGGGCTGGTTCCGCCAGCTTGGGCCGATCCAACTCCTTCCCACCGCCGCCGGACGCACCCTCAGAGAACTCCGTTATTCGACCTTCATCAACAAGCCCCACCTCGTTTACCCGAGCCTCTCCGTTCCGGTGGGTGAATACGGAGAATTCAGTTGTCCGCCGGAGCACCTTGATTGGCTTCGAGATCGTCTCCGCGCACTAGGTCAGGCGAACCTGATGATGATCGGCTATAGCGGAGCGGATGAAGAAGTGATGTCGCTCCTGGGCGAGTATTGCGAGGGGCTTCAGTCCCTCTGCGTCGTGGACCCTTCTGAGGCGACGGCCATGCGAATGATGGAGCACCTGACGGAGGGGTTATTCAACATGGTGCCCAGCCGCGACTACGTTGAGACGCTGACTTTCCAGTCTTTCGTCCAAACCCGTCTCAGCGGATATCTCGGGGCGCTCCCGGACTAGAGCCCGACGCATGTCCGAAACAGCCATCTAGTTGCGCGTTCCTCAACTGTCTACGCTTTGCCTGGGCCGGGTCTGCGGCGTGGGCAGCGCCCGGGCGTTCGGCTCGCCTCCCGGCCCCGCGCTACCCCCAGGGCGCTTTCCGAGTCGCTTTCCGAGTCCGGCGGTCAGACCCCGACCGGGCTGGCGGGCAAGATGTGCGAATGGCCCAGAAAGACCCCCCAAACACGACGAACGAACGAGAGCAGGAACATGTTCAGTCCAACGGAGGAGACCTCGACAAAGACGGTGTGAAGGCGACCGATGAGCACGAACCGCGGCTGCGTTTCTGGCTGAGCGACTTCGCGATCATGACCTTTCTCGTCGGCGTGATCTTCGCCGAGCTAGTCCTCCATGACGGAAGGCACATTTATGTCTACGTGGTGGCGGCGGTTCTGCTTTTTCCGTTCGTCTCGATTCACGTAGGGAACTTCATGCGGCTCACAGCGCACCCAGCGCTTTGGCGGTTCTTGCTCGTTTGGCTCACACGACTCCGCCTCTCAATTCCGCTCACGTTCGGGAGCTGGGCGGGCATCGTCATCGCCATGGAAGCCGAAGGAACCCCCAAGATTGCCTTTTTCAACCTTTGCGCCCAGATCATTCCCGTTCTTGCCCTCGTCCTCGCTATCGAGGGGCGGTTCTTCCGGGTGGGTTTCGGCAAGGCGCCGGGCCGCCTAGTCCTTCTGCTCTACACGTTCGCGGCCATGGCGTATGGCGAATACGTCTCTCTTCACGCTGTCGCCTACGAAACCATTGGAAAGTACGATCTCCCGACCGTGAGCGCGGTCTTGATTACAGCCTTCACGGCGCTCGCGCTGCTCGCGCTTCTCGGGCCCATGATGGGGGTTGGCAACTGGGATGACGTACCTGAGGAGGTCGCCTCGGCCGACCGTCCCGGCCCGTAGGTCGCCGATATCCGTCGGTTGGGTCGTCTGACCCATGGGTCGCATTTAGGGCGAGCCCTGAGAGCCCCGCTGTGAATGCCGATCCGGAGGGGATCTCCTAGGCCGCGGGTAAGGCTCGAACCGTCTCCTGTGGCCTCTCAGAGCCTCCAGGACGGAACGCATGTTCGTGTGGATCCGGAGGCGGGAGCGCCATGAGAGGCCGACTACATCTCAGGCGCTCGCCGCGGGCTCGGGACACCTTCTCGGGAACCCGGGCCCCCTCTCCGGGACGCCCCCAGTCCATGAAAAGGGGCGCGTTGGTTCGAGGCTACCGGCTCCGTCCGGACGGACGAACCGAGTCAGCCGCCGCCATGAGGAGCCGCACTTCGAGTTCGTCCCTATGTCGATCCATCGTCTCCTTGAGCGAGTGACTGCCTCCATGGAACGGCTCTCGCGCGAGCACCCACTCCGGAAGGCCCTGCTTCCGCCGCCGATACGCCCGCATCTTGTGAGCGGGCGAGCAGAACACACGGCCTCTTGGGCCGAGCGGCTTCTCGCAGATCTGGCAGAACCTCATTCCCGCCGAGGCTAGCGTCACGAGGGGACGGCATTCGGTAACGAGAGATCGCCGGTGGCTCTTTCCCTGGTGTGCAGGATGGAAGGGATGAACCCAACCCTCCTTACCGCCGGGCCCGCCTACCAGCGCCTCAAGGAGCAGGCCGCGGAGACCGAGCAGAAGGCCTCCAATCTGTACGCCGAACTCCAGGAGGCTAAGCGAGAGGTCGAGACGAAGGGCCTAGATCTTTCCGACGAGAAGGTCTTCAACCCGATCATGGAGAAGAACCAGAGGTTCCAGGAGGCCTCGAAGGAGGCGGGAGCCGCCAAGGACGCGTATATGCGCTACTTGGAAACCGGAGTCGCCGATGGCACGAAGGAGGGTCGCCTCCCCGGTGACTGGCCCGACTCTCTCTCCGCCAGCTTCATCGAGAGCGCGAAGGCCATTGCTCCCGGAGGGGACGGCACGAAGGCGTTCGACGTTACCTCCGGCGGTACCGCGACCTCCCAGTTCTACGATCCGCAGCTTCGAGTCCTTCCGCAGCGTCGCCTCTTCGTCCGTTCCCTGATCCCGGTCAAGACCGGCCTGGAGACGGACAAGTTCGACTACCTGAGACAGACCGTCGCGACCCACAATGCGGCGGAGACGGCGGCCGGGGCTCTCAAGCCCACGTCGGTCTACTCGTTCGAGCGGATCGAGGATCGGGTTCGAACCATCGCCCACATGTCGGAGGCCGTAGATCGGGCCCTCATGCTCGACGTAGACAACCTTCGGAACTGGCTTGACGGCCAGCTTCGCCTCGGTCTCCTCCTTCGAGAGGATTCGCAAATCGTCAACGGGGCCGGGACGGGCGAGAACCTTCGCGGCATCCTCAGCACGTCTGGAATCTTGACCCTCGCCAGGGGCACTGACCCCCACGTGGATGTGGTGCTCAAGGGGATCATTCAGCTTCGAGCGCAGGCGAACCCGGTGGAGCCGAACGGGATCGTGATGAACCCGCTCGACGTCCAGGACGTGCTCCTTACTCGGGATGCGAACGGCAACTACCAGGCCGCCGATTCCGGGGCCGTCCGAGTAGACGATGACGGGAACCTCACCCTGTGGGGCAAGGAGGTCATCCAGTCCATCGCAATCGCCGCCGGGACGAGTCTGGTCGGGGACTTCAACCAGTGCCGTATCTACGACCGCGAGCAGGCCCGAGTCGATTGGGCCGAATCCGGCGCTCTCGGCGCAGCCGGTGTTGAAATCTTCTCCAGAAATCAGGTCGTGGCACGCGCGGAAGAAAGGCTTGGCTTCGCGGTCGAGCGGCCTTCCGCGTTCCTGAGCCTGACGGGCATGTAGGAGGGGGAGGCCATGTATCTCGCCAAGGAGCCGATCTACGAGGAGGTCAACGACCAGGGGCTTGGCCGTCTGGCCATCCCCGCGGGTGCCGAGGTTCGTGAAGAGGACTTCGAGCGCCTCGGCGTAGCGAAGAACTCCTCGAAGGTGATGAAGGTCAAGGACGACGCGGCCGCCATCCGGGCCGCTCACGTCGAGCTTGGGCTTCAGCCCGATCTTCCGCCTGAGGCCCTGCCTCCCGCTTCCGCGAGTTAGGGCGGTGGAATAGAGCCGAGGGAGAGCCTCGGACAGGCCTCTTGAGCGCCGTCGATGAACACTACCGCCCGCTTCCCCTCCACACGCCTAAGAGCGGATCGCCCTCCTTCGACTCCGCCCTTCGCCCTTCCGGGCTGGATCTCCTCCAGGAGGTCGCCGAGGAGCGCCACCAACGGATCTTCGCGGACGATCACGGCTTCCCCCGCATGCCTCCGGGCTTCCATGCCGACGACTTCGTAGGCGAGGAGGTCGACGGGTTCGTCAAGCTCCCGGAGGCCGCGAGCCGGATGGGCAAGACCGAGCAGGAGATCCTCGACCTCGCCCGGTCTGGAGTCCTGCGGGCCTACGCGGTCAGCGGGGCCATCCTCGTTCAGCCGGCCGTGGTCTATGACCAGAGCGGCAGGGAGCTAACGGCGTGATCGCGGCCTGCGCTATCTGCGGTCGAGCGGTCGAGGTAGATGAGGGCCTGAGCCGAGCCCTCCCTATCCTCTGCGTGATCCATGCCTCCGACTGGAATGCGGCAACCTCGGGCCCAAGCCAGGCCGGTGATCCGCCTCCGGCTTGGGCGTATGGCCTCAGCGCCCGACTCGACCGTCCGAAGCCGGATGTGTTCTAGGTGACCTGGTGCGAGCGATGTAGATGCAGGCCCGCCGTCCGAGAGGGGAACCTGTGCCAGCTATGCCGAGTAGGGGCAGGCCTCGCCATCCCGAGCAAGCGCAGCCAGAAGGGCGCATCCCGATGGGGTGGCGATCAGGAACGGGGGGCCTTCTCATGGGACGGCCGAGAACGGGAACGGGAGCAGGCGTCATGACGGGAGACGGCGATAACCTGGACGGCATGGAGGATCTGCTCGAAGGGACGATGTGCTCCGAGTGCGAGTCCTCGGTCGCCTCCGCGATGACGGCGGATGGACGGATGATCTGCGTCGCTTGCCTTCGGATCGAGGAAGGCCTGCAAGCTCGCCAGAGTACGCTGGGTCCATCGCAAGCGCCCTCCGGAGGCTCTGAGAGCCACGGAGAGGCGCGTACCTGGCCCCCGGGCCCTCCAGCTAGGGCATGAGCGCAGCGTCGCTCCTGTGGGCCATGTCTACCGAACACCCCGGAGGGGGTAATCCCCATTTCACCTCTGGCCCTAGGAAGGAAACCCTTAGAACCGGACGCGATCTCCACCCGCAGTTGGATCGCATTTTTGCTCCGCCCCGAAACCACCCTGAGTCGGATTTCCAAGGGAGGCAACATGAAGCTCGTCGGTGACAACAGCGGCCCTCCCGGCGTCTATCGCCACCCCGATCCCGACGTTCGGTGCCCCTCTGAGCGTGTTGCCGGGCCTGACGACCTCGCCGGGGTCGAAGTCTTGATCGGGAAGGGCTACGAGGAATGGATGCAGCGGTTCGGGCGGCCATGCGCCTACTGCGGCTGCGGCTTCATCCCGAAGAAGAACCTCTACGCCCGATACTGCTCCGACAGCCATCGAGCGATGGCCTCGCGGAAGCGCCTCGGGCGTCGATAGCGAAGCCGGAAGCCTTTGCGGAAAGGGCGGCCGCGGGCTAGGAGGGTTGACCAAATAACTTCGCTGGTTACCTCGTCCTGGTCTCAGGGCAAGGGGAAGATGGGGCGATAACCGCACCAGGCGTTCTTGCGGCCATGCGGGTACAAATCTCTGACTCGGTTCTGTTGGGCGACCTCGCGAACTTTCTTCAAGCGGCTGAATGTCGTGTGCGGAAGGTGGGTGAGGCGACCCTTGACGTAACCATGCCCCGCGCTCCCAGCGCCGAGCAGGCGCAGCGAGAGATCGACATCTACCTGAAGACGTGGCAGGCGATGCACCCCGGCTCTTACGCGCGGATCGTCAGGGAGGGAAGCGCAGACACGCCCACCTAAGAGGGTTTGGAGAAATGCGGCGGCGCTCGTAGGATGGACGTGTTGAAGCGAGGGTCCTCCTTGGACCCGACGGGGAAAACGGTCAGTCTCAGCGGGCTGGCCGTTTCTTTTGGACCGGCCCAGGGCTTCTAGTGCTGGTGAGGAGCCGAGGCTGAGCCCCTAGCCCGCCTCGCCCGGCTCTTTGGCCCTGGCCGAAGCGACGGCCAGCGTTGGGGTCTGAACGCTGGCCGTCTGGGGGAGAGGCAACAAAGCTGCGGCTACCCCAAGCGCGAGCCTATCGTGGGTCAGCCGTGGGGTAAAGCTGGGTGGACAGACCTGAACCATCGCCATAGGTCCTCGCGGGAGCGGTTGCGGGAGATCTGCGCTACCGCGATCCGGGCTCTCCAGCCGATCACTCGGCTAGGCTTGTCTCGCTTGATCTCCCGGTGACGGACTAGAGCCCAGAACCGAGAATCTGAGAGGGCCGCCGCAAGGCGGCCTTTCTCGTTCCGTCCGAAGCCCTCGATACGCTCCCTTGCGATGGCTCTAGTTCAATCGTCACCGGAGGATCGCCGCCCCATCTGATCTCTAGGCCCGCCGGTCGCCTGCCATGCGGCGGAGAACCGGATACGTGGAGATCGGCAAGCTACGGGCTGAGGGTGCGCCCCTGGGCGGCTGCGTTTCCAAGTTCCTGCAAATAGCGAACTTCCGGCCGCCGTGGGGAGGGAACCGTAAGGGAGGGAGGGGCCCAGGCTCCTGCCCTCCGATTGCGGCCTCGGAGTCCGAGGCGGTTGAACTGCGGGGCATTGAGGGGGAGGCCGATGGATAGCGATACCCCGGGCCTGCCCTCCTTCGATGACTCCGACCTGGAGCGGTGGCGGTCGATGATCCCGAAGTCGAGTCGCTTGGCCAACCTAGAGGCCGTGATCGAGCGCGGTCGTCGGACGTTCCTCGAAGTCGGTAACGCTCTCATGACGATCCGGGACGAAAAGCTCTACCGGGTGACTCATGCGACCTGGGATGGCTACTGCCGCGACCGATGGGGGATCTCCGGTCGGCACGGCTACCGCCAGATCGAGGCAACCAGGACGGCCGAGGAAATGCGACCCATGGGTCACACTCCGCGGACGGAGCGCGAGGCTCGCCGGATCGCTCATCCGCCGAAGCTGAAGGCGCTTCCGCCTGGGCTGTCACAGCCGGAAAATCCGCCCTCATCGTTGGGCCTCGACATAGGCGTCCACGCGGAGGGGCCCCCGCCGATGGGCACCTATGTAGAGCCGCCCTCCGCGCCCCCCGCTGCCCACTCGGAGGCCCTAATCGAGTGCTCCGCCTGCCACCACCGATTCGATCCGAAGGAGGAGCGATGATCGACCACAACGGCAACAACTTCGATGCCCTCAGGGTCAGGTTCCCCAATCTGACCGACGAGCGGATCGAGGCCCTGCGGGAAGCGTTTCTATCCGGCCTCCCTCCCGGAGGTCATCTGTTGAAGGAGACGGGCCCGCTTTTCTCTGAGGTCTGCGCGTGGGCCGACGGGGCGTACAAGGAGGCGGCCATCCTCGCCGGAATCGAAAGAGGGGAACTTGCTCTCAGGATTGAGGACGGTGCGATCAAGATCGGGGAACGGCCGTGAGCGCCGCAATCCCTGTATTCATGCGGCGTAGGCCGGGCTATGCTGGAAGCTCGGACTGACGACGGCCCGGCGGCGCTCTGAGTGCCAAGCGGACGAAGGAGGAACGGGATGGAGGTCTGCGCGAGATGTGGGCGGGACCGGGAGAAGGATGAGATCCGCTCCTGGGGCGAGGAGGAGCAGCAGTGGTTCGTGGCTGCTCCCGGGTGGCTCTCCGATGAGGGGCCGGAGGGGCGAAAAGGGGTCTGTCCGGATTGTCAGACGCCGGAGGAGCGGACGGCCTATGCCCAGGCAATCGAAAAGATGGCCCAGGAGGCCGTGGGGGAGGAACGATGAACGCAGCGATTTACTGCCGGGTATCGACGGAGGATCAGGCCGAAGGGCACTCCCTCGCCTCCCAGGAGCGACTCTGCCGCGAACGGGCTGAGCGGGATGGCTTCGCCATCGCTCCGGAGCACGTCTACGAGGATCGCCTCTCAGGAGCCAAGGCCGACCGTCCGAAGTATCAGGCCATGCTTGCCGCCGCGGCCGCGAAGGAGATCGAGGCCGTCTACGTCTGGAAGATGGACAGGCTCGGCCGCGATCTGATCGAGCGGAGAAGGGCCGAAGGTGCGCTCGGAACCGCCCGGGTTCGGCTCGTCTCGATCACCGAGGGCGAAATGGCCCCTGACGATCCGATGGCTCCCGTACGCGCAGGAGTCGCGGAAATGGAGCGGTTGCTGATCGCCCAGAGGACGAGGGCGGGAATCGAGAGTGCTGCTCGCTCAGGTCGCTACCTCGGATCTCGCCGCCCCTACGGCTATCGCTTCGAGGGCAAACAGAGGGAGCGCCGGTTGGTCATCGACGCCCAGGAGGAGGCCGTAATCCTCCGGATGGTCGAGTCGTACGAGGCCGGGGCCGGAGATCGGGAGATTGCCGACCGGCTGAACCAGGAGGGCATCCCCGCGCCGCTCGGCGGAGCCTGGGACAAGTCCTCCGTGGCGAACGTCCTCCGCTCCCCGATCATCGCCGGGTTCGTCCACCGCAAACGCGAGGTATTCGAGGGCCTCCACGATCCGATCATTGAACTGGAACGGCTTGAACAGCTCCGGGAGATCAGGGGAACCCGCCGCGGGAAGGGACGGCGACCGACTGGAGGGCACGTCTTCACTGGAGGCGTTCTCCGTTGTCCGGAGTGCCGCTCCGCCCTCCGCCCTCGGACGACTCCGAAAGGCTATGCCTTCTACGAATGCACGGGCCGTCCCTGCGTCCAGTCCAGCATCAACGCCCGCGTGGTCGAGGGCCTGATCCTCGACTCCCTTCTCTCCTTGGCGTTCGATCCGGAGGAGACTCGAGCCCGGATCGAAGACGCGGCCGGGAGGGAACGGGACCGGGCCGAGAAGATGATCGCCCGGGCCGACCGATCTCTCCGCGAGATCGAGCGAAAGCGCGAACGGGCCCAGGCCGACTATCTCGACGGAGCCCTCTCCGCTGCTCTCTACGAAGCCGCTGCCGCCCGCCTGGACGAGGAGGCGGCTCAGGCCATGGCCTACGCCGCGGAGCTACAGGAGGCCGCCGAGGCCGCTGAGTCCGAAGCGTCCGATCTCGACGCGGAGCAGGAGGTCATCGCCCGACTCGAACGGCTCCAGGAGGTCGTCCGGGGAGACGGCGATACCGAGAGCATCGAAGTCGTCAGGCAGGCCATCCTCGCCACCTTCGAGCGGGTCTATCTGGCCGAGGGGGAGAAGCCGGGGTCGCTCGTCGTGATTCCCCAACTCCGTCGCGAAGCGGTCGCCGCGACTCTGGACCGCCAGGTCGTCGCCCTGGGGATCGAGCACGGACAGGCCCAGGAGCCTAGGCGGCAGGCGCTCCCGGAGGCTCTAACAAGGGGGACTCAAGGGAGGTGATCTCGCCGGGAACAGCGAACACGTCACGGCCGAGCTCCAGCGCGAAGTCGGCCGTGATCAAAGCGCCCGAGCGTTCGCGCGCCTCGACGACCACCGTCGCGAGGCAGAGCCCGGCGATGACCCGGTTCCTTGCGGGGAAGCGCCATGGAGCCGGCTCCACCCCGGGCGGATATTCGGAGAGGACGGTGCCGTGCTCGCAGATCCGCCGCGCAAGATCCGCGTGGCTTCGGGGATAGTCGCGGTCGATGCCGCAGCCGAGCACCG
>Ga0307278_10001150_pt1 | contig 13131 bp, 8 predicted proteins | sample ER_DNA_117_FD_194482 | JGI IMG/M metagenome (GOLD analysis project Ga0307278, IMG submission 194482) | Bulk soil microbial communities from the East River watershed near Crested Butte, Colorado, United States - ER_DNA_117 | ecosystem: Environmental > Terrestrial > Soil > Floodplain | place: USA... | reverse complement strand
CGTCGCCTGCGGCTCCTTCGTCGCTCCTCAGTCCAGCCGGCGCGGCGGCTGCCGGCCACCTCCTACACCGGCTGGCCTCGCCTGGCGCTCCTTCGCCCCTCAGTCCAGCCGGCGCGCCGGTGGCCCACCTCGCTGGAGTCGGGCTGACTTTCTTCGGTTGTCGGTCGCCCGGCTCGGTTGCCTCACCCTGCCGACCCGGTCCCGGCGACCGCCGGCCGCGGCTGCTCGCCGCCGCGGACGGGGAACAGCACGCTCAACGCGTAGTAGAGCAGGAACGCCGTGAGCAGCCCCGCGACCCAGCTGTAGCTGTACAGCGGCTTGAAGAACGGGATCACGCCGTCGGACGGGAATGGCCCGCCGCCCGGCCTGGAGTTGGCGCCGCCGACGGCCAGCAGCATCCCGGTCACCACCGCGACCAGGCCGCGCCAGTTCCAGCCGCCCGCGTAGCGGTAGATCCCGTCCGGGCGGTACAGGTCGCCGAGCGCCAGCTCGGTGCGGCGCAGCAGCCAGTAGTCGGCGATCAGCACCCCGGCGACGGCGCCGAGCATGCCGCCGTAGAACTCGAGCCAGGTGAAGATGTACAGCTCCGGGTTTGCCAGCAGCCGCCACGGCTGGATCAGGATGCCGAGCACGCCGGTGATGATGCCGCCGGTGCGGAAGCTGATCAGCTTCGGGAAGGCGTTGGAGAAGTCGTACGAGGGGCTCACCACGTTGGCCGCCACGTTCACGCTCAAGGTCGCCACCACGAGGGTGAACAGCGCGAAGACGATCACGAACGAGTTGGAGAACTTGCCGGTCAGCACGATCGGGTCCCAGATCGCCTGGCCGTAGACGACCACCGTCGCCGAGGTGATCAGCACCGCGATCAGCGAGAAGAAGGTCATCGTGGTGGGCAGGCCGAGGATCTGGCCCAGCACCTGCTGCCGCTGGCTGCCGCCGAAGCGGGTGAAGTCCGGCATGTTCAGCGACAGCGTCGACCAGAAGGCGATCATCCCCATCAGCGCCGGGAAGAAGACCGGCCAGAAATCGCTGCCCCAGCCGAGCTTGGACGGCTGCGACAGGATCGGCCCGAAGCCGTCGGCCTTGATGTACATCCACACCAGCAGGAAGACGGCGACCACCAGCACGAACGGCGCGGCCCAGTTCTCGAAGCGGCGCAGCGTGTCCATGCCACGCAGGATGATGTAGAGGTTCAGGAGCCAGAAGACCAGGAACGACAGCCACTGCGTCCAGGGGTAGCTCCACAGGGTGGCCGCCTCGGTCCAGCTCTTGCCGACGACGGCGCCGGCCAGGGTGAAGATCGCCAGGCCGCCGATCCAGGTCTGGATGCCGAACCAGCCGCAGGCGATCAGCCCCCGCAGGATGGCGGCGAAGTTGGCGCCGAACACCCCGAAGGACGCGCGGGCGAACACCGGGAACGGGATCCCGTACTTGGTGCCCGCGTGGCTGTTGAGCAGCATCGGGATCAGCACCAGCAGGTTGCCGAGGGCGATGGTGAGCAGCGCCTGCTTCCAGTCCATGCCGAGCGCGATCAGGCCCGAGGCGAGCAGGTAGGTGGGGATGTTGTGGGCCATGCCGATCCATAGGGCGGCATAGTTGTAGGTGGTCCAGGTGCGCCGCTCGATCGGGACGGGGGCCAAGTCGTCGTTGTAGAGAGGGCTGTCACGCAGGTCGACGTCGGCGGCCAGCTCACGCCGTCCGTCGCTGTAGACGAGCTCGTCCCCTCGGGTCACGGACGTCGCCATGGCTCCTCCTCACCTGCGCGGCATGCTGCCGCGTCCCGTCGAGAAGGCTCGACGTGCCCGACGGTGGGTGACGGAGTCACGCGAGCCTCGTCGGCACTGCCTGGTCGCTCCATCACCTCGCTTCACGACACCGACCCGCGCTGGCGGGCGTGATGACGAAGGGTGGGGGGTCAACCTCCCTACGCCGAACTCTAGTGCGCAACCGAACCCTGGGGAAGAGCGCGGCTCAGCGCGTGAGGGTCTCGTGGAGGGTCTTGGCGAACTCGCCGGGGTGGCTGCCGAAGCCGCCGTGGTCGCCGGGGAAGGTCACCGGTGGCGTGGCGAGGCGCTCGGCCAGCGCGAGCGCCGCGCGGTAGGCGAGCTGGCGGGGCTGGGAGCTCTCGCCGACGCCGACGACGATCCTGGCCGAGCTGTTGCGCAGGGCGGCCACGTCGGGGGTGTAGCCGCTGATCTGCCGCACGCCGTGGGCGAGGAAGAACTCCAGGTTGCCGGCGATCCGCGCCCACCCCTCCATCATCTCGGGGGTCGGCTCGGCCTGGGGCTGCCCCTGCTGTGCCCTGTCCATCCCGATGACTTCCTCGAACCGCCGCATCCCCGCCTCGACGCCCTGGTCGCGGTAGGTCTGGTAGACGTCCTCCATGCCCGCCCCGACCTCGGCGGCGTCGGGGAGCATCGGGCCGCACGGCGGTTCGTGCGCGACCAGCGTGTGGACCGAGGCGGGATGGCGGGCGGCCAGGTCGAGCCCGATCTGGGCGCCGCCGCTGCTGCCCATCACGTACGCGGGCTCGCTGCCCAGGGCGGCGATCAGGGCGGCGGCGTCGTCGCCGTGGACGTCCATGTCCTGGTCCTTGGACGGGTCGTCGGGCAGGCTGCGCGAGTTGCCCCGCGGGTCGTAGGGCACCACCGTGTAGCGGTCGCTCAGGAACGAGGCAAGGCCGGCGAAGATGCCGGCGTCCGCGGGCCCGCCAGGGATGATCAGCAGCACCGGACCGGTCCCGTGGGTCTCGTAGTAGAGGGTCGCGCCCGGCACGTTCAGCGTGGTCAACTCCGGCCTCCTTCGATCCGGGGAGGGACCGTCAGCGCTGTGGCGTTCCTTCCTCACCTGCGCTTGGCGGGACTTGCCATCCAGGAAGATACGCCGCTCGCACCCCGGCCGATGGGGTGCAGGGACACCCGGGGACGAGGTTCAGGAGGCTGGCTGGTCGGCGTCGCGGACGCCGCGCCACAGCAGGCCGGCGAGGGTGATCGGGACGCTGAGGAGGCCACCGCCGGTCAGGACCACGCTGACGCCGATGGCGGCGGCGACCGGGCCGGCCACGGCGATGCCGACCGGGTACAGGCCGACCGAGATCAGCCAGTCCAGGGACGACACCCGGCCGAGCACGTGCGCGGGCACGCGCTCCTGCAGCAGGGTCGCCCAGATCAGGTTGCCGAACTCGAACAGCACCCCGACCAGCCCGTACAGCAGCGCGACGAGCACCACGGTCCGGGTCATGCCGAGGCCGGCGACCAGCAGCCCGGAGGGGATCCAGGCGGCGTACATCGCGGTGACCCGGCGGCGCGGCACGCCGAGCTGGCCGGCGAGCAGCGCGGCCAGCCCGCCGCCGATGCCGAACGCCGCGTAGACCAGCCCGAGGGTCCCGGCGCCGGCGCCGAGGCGGCGCACGACCACCGGGAGCAGCACCCCGAGCGGGCCGCTGACCAGGAAGTTCCCGAACGCCGTGACGACCAGCGTCGTCCAGATCCAGGGCTGGCCGCGGGCGTAGGCGAAGCCCTCCGCGACGTCGTGCAGGACGCCGGCCCGCGCCGACGGCGGCCGTGGCTGCGGCCGGGTGCGGAGCGTCGCCAGGGTGGCGACGCTCACCAGGAAGCTGGCCGCGTCCACCGCGAAGGCGGTCGCGGTGCCGAAGCTCGCGATCAGCAGGCCGCCGAGCGCCGGTCCGGCGAACTCGGCGCCGAGCACCCTGGTCGAGGTCGCGAGCGCGTTCGCGGGCAGGAGCAGGTCGGTGCGGAGCAGCTCCGGCAGGAGCGCGGTCGAGGACGGCAGGAAGAACGCGCTGGCCACGCCGGCGACGGCCCCGAGCGTGGCCAGGTGCCAGAGGCGCAGCTGCCCGCTCGCGGCGAGCAGCGCGATGGCGCCGACCGCCAGCGCCTGCGCCAGGTCGGCGACCAGCATCACCCGGCGCCGCGGCAGGCGGTCGCTGATCACCCCGCCGACCAGCAACAGCAGGAACCGGGGCCCGGCGCGGGCGAACAGGACCAGCCCGAGCGCCGCCGGGCTGGACGACAGCCGCAGCGTCTGCCAGGCGAGCGCCACGGTCAGGACGCCGTCGCCGACCAGCGAGATCGCCTGCCCGCTCCAGAGCAGCCGGAAGTCCCGCTCGGCCAGTGGCCGGAGCAGCCCGGCCCGCCCGCTGCCCACCTTCACCGGCTGCCACCGTGGGGCTCGACGAGCACCACCTCCCGTCGGGGCCTCGAGTCCGGACCACGACCGTACCCCGGATGTGGCGACATCACGCGGTCGGCCGACCGGTACGCTGGCCGGGATGAGCGAGGCAGCCGAGGCGGTGGTCGTCGGGGGCGGCGTCATCGGGCTGTCGGTGGCGCGGGAGCTGCGCCGCGCCGGCGCCGGCCGGGTGGTCGTCCTCGAGCGGGCACCCGCGGTCGGGCAGGGGTCCTCGGCGCGCGCCGCCGGCGGCGTGCGGGCGCAGTTCAGCACCAAGGTCAACATCGAGTTCTCGCGGCACTCCATCGGCGAGCTGGAGCGGCTCGACCGCGACACCGGCCTGCCGGGGTTCCAGCAGACCGGCTACCTGCTGATGACCGGCACCGAGGACGGCGAGCGCTCCCTGGCCGAGGCGTGCGCGCTGCAGCGCTCCCTCGGGGTGGAGACCCGCTGGCTGGGCCGCGACGAGGTGCTCGGCATGGCGCCGTTCGTGCGGCCCGACGGCTTGCGGGCGGGGACCTTCCACGCCAGGGACGGCTTCCTCGACCCGCACGGGGTGGTCTCGGCGCTGCGGCTGGACGCGCTCCGGCTCGGGGTGGAGATCGTCACCGGCGTGGAGGTGCGCGGCATCCGCCGGCGCGACGGCGGCTTCGAGGTCTCGGCGGAGGGCCGCTCGCTGCGCACCCGCTTCGTGGTCAACGCGGCCGGGCCGCACGCGGCCAGGGTGGCCTCGCTGCTCGACGTCGAGCTGCCGGTGACGCCGGTGCGGCGCAACCTCGCCTACCTGCGCGACCAGGCGGGGCCGGGCTCCTCGGCCCCGGCGGAGCTGATCCCGATGTCGGTCGACCTCGACACCGGCGTGCTGGTGCGGCGGGAGGTCGGCGGCGGCTTCCTGGTCGCCTGGTCCGACCCGTCCGACCCGCCGTCCTGGGACATCAGCCTCGACCCGCGGTTCCTGGAGGCGCTGGGGGAGCGGGTCGGCCACCGCTTCCCGTTCCTCGAGCAGCTCCCGGTCGACCCGCGCCAGTGCTGGGCGGGGCTGTACCCGGAGACGCCCGACCACCACGCCATCGTCGGCGAGCCGCCGGAGGCTCCCGGGTTCGTGCAGTGCGCCGGCTTCGGCGGTCACGGCGTGATGCACTCGCCGGCCGCCGGCAGGGCCGTCGCGGAGCTGCTCACCCTCGGCCGCTGCACCAGCTTCGACCTGCACCCCCTGCGCCCGTCGCGCTTCGCCGAGGGCGACCTGGTGATCGAGACCGCGGTGTTCTGAGAGGAGGGCGCACCATTGGCACGCAACGACGGCAACGTCCCGCCGAGCGGCGATCCATCACGCCGTCGAGGTCGTTCCACAGCGTCGGGTGGCAGATGATGGCTGATGCCGCCTTCACGACGCTCAGCTCGGAGCGGCTGGTGCTGCGCCGATTCCGGCCCGATGACGTGGACGCTTTCGTCGCCTACCGGTCCGACCCCAAGATCGCTCGCTACCAGAACTGGGAGGTGAAAAGCATCGGGTCAGCGCAATTGCACCGCGGCGGAGCAGTTGGTAGGCGTCACGGCATGGTCAAGCGCGCACGAGCGGTGCATCTGGAACGTCGAGGGTGCACCAGACGACCTTGCCGCCGCCGGGTTGGTCGTCCACTCCCCAGGCCTTCGCGGCGCGGTCGACGATCACCAGGCCACGCGTGTGCTCGGCCTGCTCGTCGATGGCCCGCAGGCGGACCGGCCGCGAGCCGTGGTCGCGCACGGCGATGCGCAGCCGCCGCCCGCGCAGCTCCAGCCGCAGGTCCAGGCGCGTCCTCGCGTGGATGATGGCGTTGGTGACCAGCTCGTTGGCCAGCAGGATGACCGTCTCGGCCAGCTCGCCGAGCTCCCAGGACGAGCACTGCCGGCGCACGAACGCCCGGGCTCTCGACGCCGCCCTGGGGACCGGCGCGAGCGCGATGTGCTCCTCCAGGCTCGGCGGCCGTTCGCGGGCGCGGGCGAGTGCCTCGTGCAGGGTGTCGTACACCGCCGGGCGGCGCGACCCGCGCAGGCTGGCGAGCGTGGCGGCCACCTGCGGCCCGGGGCGGCACAGCACCAGCGTGGTGCCGGGCCAGCCGAGCGCCGGGTGGCGCACGGCGGTGAAGATCCCGGCGCACAGCGGGTCGATCCCGTCCACCCGGGAGAGGTCGCAGACGATCGCCGCGGGCCGCTCGGCAAGCCGCTTGAGCAGCGTGCGCTGGAGCAGGGAGGCCGCGGCGAGGTCCAGCCGGCCGACCAGGGTCAGCACGAGATGGCCGTCCCGGATCGACTGTTCGACCCTCATCGGACTGTCGCCCCCTGACGCGCACGAACAGCCGTCGTGCGCCCGCTACCGGCGTGCTTACCCACCGAACGGCGGGCCAAGCGTCATCGGGAGCAACGGGAATATCGTCACGATTGGCGTTATTTGCGTGGAAGCGGTGCGAGACGGGACAGGGTGGCCGGCAGGGGAGTGGTGTGGACGACCCCGAGGCGCTGGGTGGCGCGGGTCAGGGCGACGTAGAGGTTGTTCGCGCCGTTGGGGCTCTCGGCCATGATGCTGGCCGGCTCGACCAGCACCACGCCGTCGAACTCCAAGCCCCTGGCCTCGGTGACGGTGAGGACCGCGACCCGCGCGTCGAGCGCCTCGGGGCCGTGCGCGGCGCTGGTCCCCGGCAGCGCGGCCGCGAGCCGCCGGCCGAGCGCCTCCGCCCCGGCGGCCGGGACCAGCACGGCGAGGCGGCCGTCGCCGACCTCGGCGGCCTCGGCCGCGACCACCTCGGGCAGCCGCTCGGGCAGGTCGGCCTCTTCCAGCCGGAGGCTCCACGGCGCCACCCCGGTGTCGCGCACCGAGGCAGGCGGTGCCAGCTCCGGGTCGATGCCGGCGAGCACGTCGGCGGCGACGGCCATGATCTCGGCCGGCGTGCGGTAGTTGACGGTGAGCCGCTCCCGCCGCCAGCGGCCGGCGGCGTAGGGGTCGAGCGCGGCGGCCCACGAGGTGGCACCCGCCGGCGTGCCGCTCTGGGCGAGGTCCCCGGCGACCGTCATCGACCGGCTCGGGCAGCGGCGCATCACCATCCGCCAGGCCATCGCCGACAGCTCCTGTGCCTCGTCGACGATCATGTGCCCGAACGTCCAGCCGCGGTCCTGCCGCGCCCGCTCGGCGAGCGGGCCGGGCTCGTCGCGGCGGCGGTAGCGCTCGGCGAGGACCTCCGGGTCCAGGCGGCTGGTGTCGGGCGCGTAGCGGGCGGCGTCCCCGATGTCCGCGACCTCCAGGACGCCGCGGGCGTAGGCGCGCTCGCGCTCGTCGCGCGCGGCCCGCCGGGCCGCCTCCCGCGCGGCGGGGCCGCCGTCCTCGCCGAGCAGCTCGGCGGCCTCGTCGAGCAGCGGCACGTCGGCGGGCGTCCACCGGTCGGCCACGGGGTTGGCTGGCGCGGCCAGCGGCGGGCGCGACAGCAGCGCCCGCTCCGCCGGGTCGAGGCCGGCGGCGGCCACCGCCAGCCGCCGTGGCGAGGTGAACAGGTCGGCGAGGAGCTGCCGCGGGGTCAGCCGCGGCCAGAGGCGGTCGAGCACCGCGCGGACGGCCGGCGTGGCGTGCAGCTCGCCGGCCAGCTCGGCGAGCTGCGCCTGGTCGAGCACGGGGTCGTCGGTGAGCTGCTCGTCGGGGCCGAACACCGAGTCGTCGATCAGCTCCTCGACGGCCCGCAGGTCCTCCTCGATGCGGTCTGCCACCTGGCGGGTCAGCGTCGCCAGCAGCTCGCCGACGAAGACGCGCCTGGCGAGGTTGTGCGGCTGCCCCGAGGCGCGCGCCCGCTCCCGTGCCCGCGCGCACGTCTCGGGGTCCAGGCGCAGCACGCCCTGGTCGACCACGATCTCGACGGTGGCCTCCGGGACCCGCTGGCGGTCGCGGACGGCGGCGGCCAGCACCTCGACCATCCGCGGCGAGCCCTTGAGCGTCGCGGCGGCCAGCGGCTCGCTGCCGCTCGCGGTGACGCCCGGGTAGAGCTGCTCGACGGTGGACAGCACCACGTCGGTCTCGCCGAGGGAGGGCAGGACCTGCTCGATGTAGCGCAGGAAGGTCGGGTTCGGCCCGACCACCAGCACGCCGCGCCGGGCCAGCCGCTCGCGGTGCGTGTAGAGGAGGTAGGCGGCGCGGTGCAGCGCCACGGCGGTCTTGCCGGTGCCGGGCCCGCCGTCGATCACCAGGATCCCCGGCAGGCCGGAGCGGATGACCCGGTCCTGCTCGGCCTGGATGGTGGCGACGATGTCGCCCATGCGGCCGGTACGGCGCGCGTTCAGCGAGGCCAGCAGCGCGGCCTCGCCGGCGAGGTTGCCGCGCTCGGCCTCGTCGAGCGCGTCGAGGTCGAGCACGTCGTCGTGGAACCCGGTGACCAGCCGCCCCCTGGTCTGGAAGTGGCGGCGGCGCACGACCTCGCCGCGCGCGACCGCCGTCGCGCGGTAGAACGGCTCCGCCGCCGGCGCGCGCCAGTCGACCAGCAGCGGCTCGTGCCGGTCGTCGGAGAGCCCGAGCCGTCCCACGTACAGCAGGCTCGCGTCGCGCCGGTCCAGCCTGCCGAGGCAGAGCCCCTGCTCTACCGCCGAGAGCTGGGCGAGCCGGCGGGCGTGCAGCGCCGCCTGCGCGTCCCGGTCCAGCCAGGCCTGGTGGGTCCTGCCGCCGTCGCTCCGCTGGGCCTGTTCGAGCCGGTTCCGGGCGCGCGCTCGCAGGCGGTCGAGCCAGCCGTACAGCATCGACACGTGCGCCTGCTCCCGCTCGAGCTCGGCCAGGCGGGCGGCCTGCCGCTCCCGGTCGCCCACCCGTTCGGCCAGGCCCGAAGCCTCGTGATCCAAGTCCGCCTCCGTGGTGCGTCGTCCGGCGGCAACGTTGGGTCTTGACAGACCCGCGGTTCTGTGCCACCGTGTAAGCGGCGAGATCGATCGCCCTTCTTCGTGTGCATGGATGTGCCGTCGAATCCCCGACGATAGCAGCAAGCACGCCGGCACGCCACCCCTCCGGCTCTTGGCTTCGTTATCGCGCGCCTACGCGCCCGAGGGCCGGTCGGCGCCGGCGGCGGCGGCCGGCCGCGGGGCGTCGTAGAGGGACTCCAGCAGGTCCCGGTGCCTGGCCGAGACGGCGCGGCGCTTGAGCTTGAGGCTCGGCGTCAAGTCGCCGTCCTCGACCGTGAGCTCCCGCGGCAGGATGGTGAACCGCTTGATCGTCTCCCAGCGGGGCAGCCGGCGGTTGGTCTCCTCGATGTAGCCGCCGATCAGCGCGCGCACCCGCTCGTGTGCGGCCAGCTCGGCGATGGAGAGCTGGCCGAGGCCGTTCTCCGCCGCCCACGAGGTGATCGCCTCCGCGTCGAGCGCGACCAGCCCGGTGCAGTACGGGCGGCCCTCGCCGTAGACGACGATCTCGCTCGCGTACGGGCACACCGCCTTGAAGGTGATCTCGATCGTCTGCGGCGCCACGTACTTGCCGCCGGAGGTCTTGATCAGGTCCTTGACCCGGTCGGTGATGCGCAGGAAGCCGTCGTCCAGGTCGCCGACGTCGCCGGTGCGCAGCCAGCCGTCGCCGGCCATGGCGGCGGCGGTCTCCTCGGGCAGGTTGTGGTAGCCGCGCATGATGCCGGGGCCGCGCAGCAGGATCTCCCCGTCGTCGGCGATGCGCACCTCGGTCCCTGGCAAGGGGAGGCCCACCGTGCCGAAGCGGAAGCGGTCGGGCAGGTTCACGAAGCTCGCCGCCGACGTCTCGGTGAGCCCGTAGCCCTCCAGGATGAGCACGTCGGCGGCGTGGAAGAACTCCAAGACCTCGGGGGAGAGCGCGGCGCTGCCCGAGACGAAGAAGCGCAGCCGGCCGCCGAAGCGCTCCCGCAGCTTCGTGAAGACCAGGCGGTCGGCGACGGCGCGCTGGGCGCCGAGCAGGGCGTTCGGTGCCTTGCCCATCCTGCGCAGCGCGGCGGCGCGGCCGCCGACGCCGAACGCCCAGTCGAAGACGCGCCGCTTGAGGCCGTCGCCGGCCAGCGCGGTGACCCGGTGCTCGACCTTCTCGAAGATGCGCGGTGCGCCCGCCATGAAGGTCGGCCGCACCACGGGGAGGTTGTCGACCAGTTGCGGGATGCGGCCGTCGACGGCCGTGGCGAAGCCGACGGCGAGCTGGGCGGAGAGCAGCACCTTGCCGAACGAGTGCGACAGCGGCAGCCAGAGGTACTGCACGTCGTCGGGCCACAGGATCCCGAGCGCCTCGATCGCCTTGCCCTCGTAGGTCCAGTTGTCGTGGACCAGCCGCACGCCCTTGGGCCGGCCGGTCGTCCCCGACGTGTAGATCAGCGTGGCGAGCTGCTCCGGGCCGACTGCGGCGACCGCCTCGTCGACCGCGTCCGGCCGCGCGGCGAGGTGGTCGCGGCCGAGCCGTTCCAGCTCCGCCAGGCCGATCACCCAGTCGGAGTCGGGCGTCCCGTCGAAGGTCACCACCTTCGTCAGCGCCGGCAGCTCGGCGCGGTGCGCCAGTAGCTTCGCGATCTGCTCGTCGTCCTCGGCGAAGGCGATCCGGCTGCCCGAGTCCCCGAGGATGTAGGCGACGTCCGCGGCCGGGGTGGTGGGGTAGACCGTGGTGGTCGCGGCGCCGGCGCAGAGGATGCCGAAGTCGGCCAGGACCCAGTCGAGCCGGGTGCCTGCCGCGATCGCGACCCGCTCCTCGGGCTGGATGCCGAGCGCCAGCAGCCCGGCGGCGACGTGGCGGACCCGCTCGCCGACCTGGCTCCAGTCGAGCGACTCCCAGCGGTCCCCGACGGGATGGCGGAACGCCTCCCGCTCGGGCGTGGCCGCGACCCGGTCGAGGATCATCCGTGCCATCGACGCGGGCCGCTGGCCCACGATGGCGCTTGCGTCGGCCACGCGATCACCTACCCCTGGTTGCGACATTCGAACCGGAGGGTACTATGGCGATCCGCGCTCGGCCTGCTGGCCTGGATCGTGCCGCTTCGTCAAGATGGGGCGGTTCGAGGGAGTCGAGCGGCTGGCGCCGCGTGCGAGCAGCGCCGGGCCGAGGAGGAGCAGGCGGCGCAGGACCGGCGCGAGCGCGAGCCCGAGATGATCGCCTACCGCGAGGCTCAGGAGCGCCGGGCCGGCCGCTCCGGGTAGCCCTCGGGCAGCAGCACGTCGCCGAAGTAGACCTGCCAGTGGTAGTAGCCGAGGAAGGCGCGCTGGTCGGCGCGGAGCTGCTCGGCGTAGGCGGTGATCGCGCGCACGTAGCGGCTGCTGCGGTTGTAGGCGAACAGCGCCGCGCGCATGTGGGTGGGCGCCCCGTGAGCGCGCAGGAACCTGGCGGCGGCCATGATCGCGTCGCGGGTGGCGTCGATGTCGCCCCCGGCGCCGTAGCGCCGCCAGGTCGGCGGCAGGAACTGCATGGGGCCCTTCGCCCCGGCGGAGCTGGTGCCGCGGATCCGGCCCAGCCTCGTCTCCACCAGGTGGATGGCGGCCAGGTACTGCCACGGCACCCCTTGTTTCCTGCCGGCCGCCTGGTAGTCGGCCAGCAGCTCCGCCGCCGGCGCGGGTGCGACGACGCGCCAGTGGGGCAGCGGCCGGTCGGCCCGGGGCCTGCTGAGCGCGCGCAGCTCGATGCCGGCGGTGGCGTTGGCCCTCGCTACCCCGCGCAAGGTGGGCGCCACCAGCGGCAGCACCTCGTGCAGCAGCCGCGGCTTCCGGGCGATGGCGCGGTAGGCCTCCTGCTGGCCGCGGCCCAGGTCGGCGAGCTGCCCGGCCGGCGTGGCCGGGTCGCGGATGGCCCGCTCGGCCGTGGTGATGCGCTCGGCCCGCGCCCTGGCGGGCGCGCTCGCCGGCGAGCGCTCCGCCGGGGCGGGCACGGTGGTCGTCGGGGTGGTCGTGGGCGCCGCGGTGGTCGCGCTCGGCCCTTCACCGCCCGCCGGCCTGGCGGCTGGCCGGCCGCCACCCGAGCACCCGGCGAGCAGCAGGATCGACGCGAGCAGCGCGCCGGCGACGCCCGCCCGCCAGCGGGCCGGGCGCGGTGTTCGGTGTGGTTGCTGGTGCATGCGCGGTGACCGTGGTCGGGAGATCGGTGCGTCGGCATGTTGCCACGGCGCGGCGTAGGCCGCCGCTTCACCTTCCACAGGTCGTGTACCAACGCTTCCACCACTACCGTCCAGGTGATAGAAGGTGCATGTCGGACGCCACGGAGGGTGGCCGTGAGGAGGTGGCTTGATGAGCCGGGGCCGGATACGGGTGCTGCTGCTCTCGCTCGCGGTGGGGTCGCTGGTCGCGGGCTCGACGCTGGTCACCGCCGCCGGCGCGGCAGCGGCCTGCGCCGCGCCGGTGCCGAGCACCACCCAGCCGGGCTATACCGTGGCCGACCCCAACTGCGACTTCGGCACGCAGAATCCCTTCGAGCCCCTGACCGACGCCCAGGGCAACGCGATCTCCGAGGTCCACACCGGCATCGCGGGCGGCTCGGCCTTCCGCGTCGAGGTGCCCAAGCGCTGGAACCACGACCTGGTGCTGTGGGCGCACGGCTTCCGCGGCACCGGCACCACCGTGTGGGTGGACAGCCCATCCCTGCGCCGCTTCTTCGTCGAGCGCGGCTTCGCCTGGGCGGCGTCCAGCTTCCAGACCAACGGCTACGACGTCGGCCACGGCGTCACCGACACGCACGCGCTCATCAGGCTGTTCCGCTCGGCGGTGGGGCGCGGGGCGCGGGCGCTGTACATGACCGGCGCGTCGATGGGCGGCCACATCACCGCGGTCGAGATCGAGCACTACCGCCACACCTTCGCCGGCGCCATGCCCATCTGCGGCGTGCTCGGCGACACGGAGCTGTTCGACCACTTCCTCGACGCCAACGTGACCGCGGCCGCGCTGACCGGGACCCAGATCCGCTTCCCGGCGACCCCGGCGGACGGCCAGGCGTACGCACCCGCCTTCGTCCAGCAG
>Ga0307278_10001149_pt1 | contig 13137 bp, 10 predicted proteins | sample ER_DNA_117_FD_194482 | JGI IMG/M metagenome (GOLD analysis project Ga0307278, IMG submission 194482) | Bulk soil microbial communities from the East River watershed near Crested Butte, Colorado, United States - ER_DNA_117 | ecosystem: Environmental > Terrestrial > Soil > Floodplain | place... | reverse complement strand
AAGGGCGGTCTCCAACTCGGACACGTCGGCGGTGAAGGCGCCGCCGCGGGCGTCCATCACCAGCGCGACCCGGGTCGGGTCGCGGCCGACCACGGCCAGCTCGGCCACCCGCCCGATCAGCGACGGGGGCAGGTTGTCGATCACGAAGTAGCCGAGGTCCTCCATCACCTTGGCCGCCTCCGAGCGGCCGGCCCCCGACAGCCCGGTGATCACGACGAACTCCACCGCGGCGGCGCGCAGGCGATCCTCGGTCCGCAGCTCTTGCGTCATCGGCTCCGCTCCTTGGCCCCCTCGGCGTGCCGGTTGACCGGGGGGCTACCGCTGCGCTCCTTGAGCCCCCCGGACCCCCCTCCGTGCAAGTGGTCGTACACCACCTTAGCAAGCTGGGGGCCGACCCCGGGAACCTGCTCCAGCTCCTCCAGGCTGGCCTGGGCGGCCTTGCGGGCCGAGCCGAAGTGGCGCACCAGCTGGCGGCGGCGGGTCTCCCCCACCCCGGGGATGCCGTCGAGCACGCTGGCCGTCATGGAGCGGTCGCGCAGCTTGCGGTGGTAGCCGATGGCGAAGCGGTGGGCCTCGTCGCGGACCCGCTGGAGGAGATAGAGGGCCTCGCTGGTCCGGGGGATGACCACCGGGTCGGGCATGCCCGGCAGGTACACCTCCTCCATCCGCTTGGCCAGCGAGACCACCGGCAGCTCGGGGCTGGCCGAGGCCCGCACCGCCTCGAGGGCGGCGGCCAGCTGGGGCCGGCCCCCGTCGACCACGATCAGGTTCGGCGGGTAGGCGAACTTCCGGCGGCGGCCGCTGTCGTCCTCGGGCTGGTCGCGCTCGGTGGCCAGGCGGGCCAGGCGGCGGGTCAGGACCTCGCGCAGGGAGGCGACGTCGTCCTGGCCCTCGACCGAGCGGATCTCGAAACGCCGGTACTCGCTCTTGCGGGCCAGGCCGTCCTCGAACACCACCATCGACCCGACCACCTGGCTGCCCTGGAGGTTGGAGATGTCGTAGCACTCGATCCGCAGCGGCGCCTCGGGCAGGTCAAGGGCCTCCTGGAGCTCCTTGAGGCCGCGGGCGCGGGCGTCGAAGTCGCTGGCCCGCTTGAGCTTGTGGGTGGCGAAGGCCTCGCGGGCGTTGGCCGCCACCGTCTCCAGCAGGGCCCGCTTCTCGCCCCGGCGCGGCACCCGGAAGTCGACCGGCCCGCCCCGCAGCCCGGCCAGCCAGGCCCGCAGCCCGTCGGCGCCGTCGGGCACCACCGGCAGGAACACCTCGCGGGGGACCTCGTCGGCCCGGTCGCCGTAGAGCTGCTGGACGAAGGTGGCGGCCAGCGACGGGGTGTCGAGGGCCTCGACCTTGTCGACCACGAACCCGCGCCGGCCCACCACCCGGCCGCGGCGGACGAAGAACACCTGCACGGCCGCTTCCAGGTCGTCCTCGGCGAAGGCGGCGATGTCGAAGTCCTCGGGGGTGGAGGACACCATCTGCTGGCGCTCCATGGCCTTGCGGACGCTGCCCAGCTGGTCGCGGAGCCGGGCCGCCAGCTCGAAGTTGAGCTCCTCGGCGGCCTGGCGCATCTCGGCCTCCAGCCGCTGCAGGGTGGGGCGGGTGCGGCCGTCCATGAAGGCGACGAAGTCCTCGACGATGCGCCGGTGCTGCTCCGGGGTGACCTTGCCGACGCACGGCCCCGAGCACTTGTTGATGTCGAACAGGATGCATGGCCGGCCCAGCCGCCGGTGCCGGTCGAACACCCCCTTGGAGCAGGTCCGCATGGGGAAGGTGCGCAGCAGCAGATCCAGGGTCTCGCGGATCGCGTAGGCGTGGGCATACGGCCCGAAGTACCTGGTCCCCTTGCGCTTGGGCCCGCGTTCGACCCGCGGCCGGGGGATCTCGTCGGCCAGCGGCACGGCCAGCCACGGGTACGACTTGTCGTCGCGGTAGCGGACGTTGTAGCGGGGCCGGTGCTGCTTGATCAGGTTGTACTCGAGCTGGAGGGCCTCGACCTCGCTGGAGACGAGCATCCACTCCAAGGCCCATGAGGTCTCGACCATGGCCGCGGTCCGCGGGTGCAGGTTGCGCATCGGCTGGAAGTAGCTGGCGGTCCGCTTGCGCAGCGAGATCGCCTTGCCGACGTAGATCACCCGCCCGTCCCGGTCGCGGAACAGGTACACGCCGGGATGGTCGGGTATCGCCTCGGGCTTCGGTCTTGGGCTGGTCGCGACGGTCATACCCCGATTCTAGGCCGCCCACGGACGGACTACGGCGAAGCGATGAGCGCGAATTACGTCGCCGCGGGGCGAACGCTTGCGCCGTCGGGAACGAACAGGACACGAAGACAAGCAACCAGCCGGGTGGGAGCACCGCCCGGCGGATGCGCCAGGGCCCGGCGCCTCCCCGTTCCCCAACCGCTCGTCCCTCGAGCCGAGGAGGGTTCGCCGTGCCGTCGACGCCTGCACGCCCCGGGTTCCGCCGCCTGCTGCGCCTGGCCGGGATCGGGGTGGCCGGGATCGCCGTGGGGGTCGGGGCCACCCTGGCCGTCCACCGGGCCGGGACCGGCCCCGCGCGGCCCGCCTCGGTGCAGCGCCTCGACCTGCCGGCGGCCGCCGCCCCGTCCCCCTCGCCGACGGCGGCCGCCAGGCCGGCCGCGCCGGTGCCGGCCGCGTCGGCCAGGGACGCGGTGCGGCGGTTCCTCCAGGCCGGCGCCGACGGCGACCCGGCCGCCGCCTACGGGCTGCTCGACCAGGCCGGCCGGCGGCGCTACCCGTCGCTGGCCCGCTTCACCCGCGCCCAGGCCGACCGGGCCGAGGTCACCGGCGTCCGGGTCGATCGCGAGCGGCGGGCCGGGAACGGCCGCGCCGAGGTCACCGTCACCGTCTCCCACCCGGCCGCCATCGACCCGTTCACCGGGCTGGTCCCGGCGCGCACGGTCGAGCGGTGGCGGGCCAGCCGCGAGGGCGGCCGCTGGCGGGTCGCCGCCGGCCCGCTGTCGGTCCGGGCCGAGCTGCCCGCCGACGACCGCGCCCCCGAGGCGGTGACCGCCTGGGTCCGGCGCCTGCTCGGCTGCGACGGCGCCGGCGCGGCCGCCCTCCAGGCCGGGGCCGAGCTGTACGGGCCGGCCGACCTGCCCCAGCGCCCCTGCAAGCAGCGGGGCCGCTGGACGGTGGCCGCCCCGCTGCGCTTCGACGCCGCCGTCGAGCCGGAGGCCTATGTGGCCGCCTTCGGTCCCGAGGTCGGCACCTGGGCCCGGCTGGTCCCGGTCCAGGGCCCGGGCACCCGCTTCTCGGTGGTCGTCGGCCCGCTCGGCGACACCTGGCGGGTGCTCGGCACCGATCCCGTCCCGTCCCGATGAGAGGAGGTCCCGCGCCCGATCGTTCCGTCCTGTCGTCCTCTTCGAGGAGGAAGCAGTTGTCCAAGTTCCGCAAGCTCATGACGGTGGGGGGTCTGGCGGCCACGCTGGCGCTGGTCTCCGTCGTGGGCACCCTGGCGCCGTCGGGGGCGTCCAGCCACCGCGAGGCCCTGCAGATCTCGCAGGACCCGGTGGCCGACAACACCGACACCTACGCCTTCGTCAGCCCCGACAAGCCCGACACGGTCACCCTGGTCGGGAACTGGATCCCGCTGGAGGAGCCGGCCGGCGGCCCCAACTTCCACAACTTCGGCGACGACGTGAAGTACACGATCAACGTCGACAACGACGGCGACGCCGTCGACGACATCGTGTGGGAGTTCCGCTTCTCGACCCGGGTCCAGAACGGCAACACCTTCCTGTACAACACCGGGCCGATCACCTCGCTGACCGACCCCGACTTCAACCTCCGCCAGACCTACTCGGTGGCCAAGGTCGAGCACGGCCGCCGCACCGTGCTGGCCTCCGGGCTGCCGGTGCCGCCGGCCAACATCGGCCCGCGCTCGACGCCCAACTACGCCCAGCTGGCCTCCGCGGCCGTCGCCGGGCTGGGTGACGGCAGCAAGGTCTTCGCCGGCCCGCGTGACGACCCGTTCTTCGTCGACCTGGGCTCGGTGTTCGACCTGGCCGGGCTGCGGCCGTTCAACCAGGCCCACCTGATCCCGCGGCCGACCGAGGCCGGGGCCGACGGGGTCAGCGGCTACAACACCCACACGATCGCCCTCCAGGTCCCCATCAAAGACCTCACCGGGGACTCCAAGGCGCTCACCGGGGCCGACGACCCCGACGCGGTCATCGGCGTGTACGCCGCCTCCTGGCGCCGCCAGACCCGGGTGCTGTCGCCCAGCGGCAACGACCCGCTCAACCTCGGGCGCTGGGTCCAGGTCTCGCGCCTGGGCATGCCGCTGGTCAACGAGGTCGTCATCCCGCTGGCCAAGAAGGACCGCTTCAACGCCTCCGAGCCGGCCGACGACGCCCAGTTCGGCAAGTTCGTCCTCGACCCGGAGGTGGCCCGGCTGATCCCGGTGCTGTACCCGGGGGTCACGGTGCCGGCGGCGCCCCGTAACGACATCGCCACCATCTTCCTGACCGGCATCCCGGGGCTGAACCAGCCCAAGAACGTGGTGCCGTCGGAGATGATCCGGCTCAACATGGGCGTCCCGCCCAGCAGGCACCCCAGCCCGCTGGGGCTGCTGGGCGGCGACATGGCCGGGTTCCCCAACGGCCGCCGGCTCGCCGACGACTCCACCGACGTCGAGCTGCGCGCGCTGGCCGGGGGCACCCCGTTCACGCCCGACTTCAACAAGGCGCCCAACAACCAGCTGGGCGACGGCGTGAACACCAACGACACGCCGTTCCTGAGCCAGTTCCCGTACGTGGGTACCCCCCACCAGGGGTACGCCAGCGACCCGCACTACGTCCGTGGCAGCACCACGACGCCCTAGCGAGCCGCTGGGAGGAGGGGCCCGGGCCTTCGAATATCGATTTATGCTACATTGCTCCCATCGTCGCCAAGGCGAGGGGCTGGGGGCATGGAGCAGCGACGGGCCGCCATCTACACCCGCATAAGTGAAGACCGCGAAGGCGCCGGCCTGGGCGTGGAGCGGCAGGAAGCTGACTGCCGCGCCCTGGCCGAGCGCCTTTGCTGGAGCATCGTCGCCACGTTCAGCGACAACGATGTATCGGCCTACTCGGGCCGCCCGCGACCTGGATACCGCCACCTGTTGGGAGCCCTGCGAACCGGCCAGGCCGACGCCGTCCTGGTATGGCATACCGACCGGCTGCACCGCTCACCCAAGGAACTGGAGGAGTACATCGAGGTCTGCCAGCCGCGGGAGATTCCCACGCAGACCGTCGAGGCCGGACCCCTCGACCTGGCCACGCCCTCGGGCCGGCTCATGGCCCGCCAGCTCGGCGCCTACGCCCGGTTCGAGTCCGAGCACCACAGTGACCGGGCCAAGCGCGCCCGGCTCCAGGCCGCCACCGACGGCCGCTGGATCGGCGGCCTGCGCCCGTTCGGGTACGGCCCCGACGGCATGACCGTGATCGATTCCGAGGCCGAGGCCATCAGGTGGATGGCGGCCGAGGTCCTGGCCGGACGCTCGCTCCGGTCGATCGCCAAGAAGCTCAACGCCGAGGGGACCGTCACCTCCACCGGCAAGCCGTGGACGGCACGGGCCGTGGTCTGGCTGCTCAAGCGGCCCCGGAACGCGGGCCTGTCCCAGCACCAGGGCGAGCCGATTGCCAAGGCCAAGTGGCCGGCCATCCTGGACGAGGAGACCTGGCGCGGGGTCTGCGCCGTGCTCGGCGACCCGGACCGCAGCACGACCACCTCCAGGGCGCGCAAGTGGTTGGTGAGCGGCCTCGCGGTCTGCGGCGTGTGCGGCGAGCCGGTCCGTTCCACCGTGGCCGCCTGGGGCGACCGCCGGGTTCCTTCCTACGTCTGCCCGGCCAACCACGTCCGACGCCAGGCCGAAAAGCTGGACGAGTACGTGGAGAGGATCGTGGTTGAGCGGCTGTCACGCCCGGACTCCCGCGACCTGGTGGCCCCGGATCAGACCGGCGACGTGGCCGCCCTCCTTGCTCAGGATGCCGGCCTGCGCGCCCGGTTGGACGAGCTGGGCCGACTGTTCGGGGACGGCGTGATTGATGCCCTCCAGCTCGCCTCTGGCACGGCCCGGATCAGGGAGAACCGGGAGCAGGTGACCGCCGCGCTGGCCGCAGCCAACCGGGACAACGTCTTGGTCGACGTCGTCGAGGCCAGCGACGTGGCCGAGGCCTGGAACGCACTTGACCTGAGCCGCAAGCGGGCGGCGATTGACGTGCTGCTGACCGTCACCATCCTGCGGACCAAGCGCGGCGGGACCCTGCGCAGGGGTGAGTCCACCTTCGATCATGAGTCCGTCCGGATCGACTGGAAGCGGTAGAGACTCAGACACTTGCAGGAACGCCGAAAACGGTTGAGTTCGGCACGGCACTCCCGGGACCATCAGCGTCCAAGGAGGGGAGCTGCCGATGCTGAGCCAGGCCCAGGTGGAGCGCTTCGTCCAGGACGGGTTCGTGCACCCGCCAGGGGCGTTCCCTCGGCCGGTGGCCGACGAGTGCCGCGCCATCCTCTGGGCCAAGACCGGCTGTGACCCCGACGACCCCGCCACCTGGACCCGGCCGGTGATCCGCATCGGCGACTGTGCCGAGGCGCCGTTCCGTCAGGCGGCCAACACCCCCGCCCTGCACCAGGCCTTCGATCAGCTGGTCGGGGTGGGCCGATGGTGGCCGCCCTGGCCCAGACCATGGACCAGGCCGGCAAGCTCGACGTCCCCGACCGGCCGCTGGCCCTGGCCACCGGGACGGCCGGCGACGTCTGGCTGTGCCACCCGTTCCTGGTCCACGCCGCCCAGCCACACCACGGCAGCAGCCCGCGGTTCATGGCCAGCCACCGCTGCATCCCACCGGACCGCTGGACCTCGACCGCCCCGATGGCGCCTACAGCCCGGTCGAGCGGGCCGTCCGCCGCGGGCTCGACCTGGACGACCAGAACCCCTGAGGGTGCCGCCAGTTCTGCGAACCCACCGCCGAAGGCTCCTCGCAACACCTTCAGAAATCCCGCACTCGCGGGGCTTCCCGAGGTAGTGGGCCAACGCGATGCGGTGAAGGTGAACCGGAGTTGCCGACGCGGCGAATGAGATGCAGGAGGTCGACGGTCACGGTCACCGAGTCACCTCCCTGGGGAGGTGGCACTCGTGCTGGCAGACCGAGCCGTGGGCTTCGTCGATCGGGCTGTGGATCGTGCCCTTGCGGCGGTGGCCCGGACCCGAGCACGCCGCGGTCGTGGCCGGCGTGAGCGGCTGGTTCGGCATCGGGGCTCCTTCCCGGTGCCGGCCCTGAAGCGGCTCTACCCGCGGACAGCCCAGCCCCGTCGTCCGGGAAGCGCCGTCGGCCTGGTGGCCACCGTGCTCGCCGTGACCGTCCTCGCCGGGCTGCTGGCCGGCCGGTTCCTGGTCGCCGGCGGCGACGGCGGCGCGACCCCGGCGGCGGCGCCGGCCGGCGGCGGCGACACCGCGGCCGTGGTCGCCCGGCTCCAGACCGACCTGCGGCGGCGGCCCGACGAGCCCCGCCTGCTCGCCCAGCTCGGCGTCGCCTACCTGGCCAGGGCGCGGGAGACGGCCGACCCCAGCTTCTACACCAAGGCGGCCGGGGTGCTGGGCCGGGCGACCCGGCTGGACCCCGGCGACCCCGCCACCATGGTGGCCCGCGGCCTGCTCGACCTCGGCCGCCACGACTTCGCGTCCGCGCTCGCCTGGGGCACCCGGGCGGCCCGGGCCAACCCCGACCTGGCCGACGCCCTCGGGGTCATCTTCGACGCCCAGGTCGAGCTGGGCCGCTACCAGGCGGCGGTGGTCACCGCCCAGGCGATGGTCGACCGCAAACCGGCCCAGGGCAGCCTGGCCCGGGTCTCGTACGCCCGCGAGCTGCTCGGCGACCCCGCCGGGGCGGTCGCGGCGATGGTCCAGGCGGCCGCCGCCGGCGGCGGGTCGGCCACCGACCGGGCCTATGTCCAGACGCTGATCGGCAACCTGCACCTGGGGGCGGGTCGCCTGGCGCCGGCCGAGGCCGCCTACCGGCGGGCCCTCGACGGCGTCACCGGCCACGGGCTGGCCGAGGTCGGGCTGGCCAGGGTCGCGGCCGCCCGCGGGGACCTGGCCGGGGCGGCCCGGCGGCTCGAGCCGGCCGCCGAACGGCTGCCCCTGCCGGCCACCGTCGCCCTGCTCGGCGACGTCCGGGCCACCCTCGGCGACCCCGCGGCCGCCGCCCGCCAGTACCGGCTGGTCCGGGTGATCGAGCGGCTCAACCGGGCCAACGGGGTGGCGGTCGACCTGGAGCTGGCCCGCTTCGAGGCCGACCACGCTCGCGACCCTGGCGCCGACCCGGCCCGGGCGGTGGCCATGGCCCGGCGGGCCCTGGCCGACCGGCCCACCATCTACGCCTCCGACACCCTCGGGTGGGCGCTGCGCCAGGCCGGCCGGCCGAGCCAGGCCCTGCCCCACGCCCGGGCGGCGGTCCGGCTCGGCACCCGCGACGCCCTGCTCTGGTACCACCTGGCCGCCACCGAGGCCGACCTGGGCCGGACCGCGGCCGCCCGCCGCCACCTGGCCGAGGCGTTCGGCATCAACCCGTACCTGAGCGTGCGCGACCAGCCCGCCGCGCTGGCCCTGGCCGGGCGGCTGCGCCTGCCCGCCCCAAGCCGGACGAGCGGCCGGTGAGCGGCCTCGCGCGCCGCGGCGCCGTCCTGGCCGCCCTCGCCGCCATCCTGCTGGTGGCCGGGGCGACCGGGGCGGCGGCCCATCCCCTTGGGAACTTCACCGTCAACACCTCCAGCGGGCTGCGGGTCGGGCCCGACCGGCTGGCCGTGGACTACGTCGTCGACATGGCCGAGATCCCCACCTTCCAGACCCGCCAGGCGATCGACGCCGACCACGACGGCCGGGTCGCCGCGGCCGAGGCCGCCCGCTGGCGGGACCGGGAGTGCCCGCGGCTGGCCGCCGGCCTGCGGGCCAGCGTCGACGGGCGGACCGTCTCCCTGGCCGTGGCCGGGTCGGCCCTGCGCTTCCCCGAGGGCGTCGGCGGGCTGGCCACGCTGCGGCTGGAGTGCGCCCTGGCCGCGCCCCTGCCCGCCGGCCGGGCCGCCGGCCGGGCCCTCGCCTACGCCGACGGCAACTTCGGCGGCCGGGTCGGCTGGCACGAGATCACCGCCGTCGGCGACCGGGCCACCCTCGACGTAGCCGACGTCTCCGCCACCAGCCCCACCGGCCGCCTCACCAGCTACCCCGCCGACCAGCTCAGCTCCCCCCTCGACCAGCGCAGCGCCGCCGTCCGCTTCCACCCGGGCGGCCCCGCCGCCCCAGCCACCGGCGGCCAGTCGCCGGCGGCGGGGCCGAGAGGCGGGGTGGACCGGGCCACGGCCGCGTTCGCCAGGCTGGTCGGGGAGCGGTCGGGCTCGCCGGGGTTCGCGGTGGTGGCGGTGCTGCTGGCGGTCGCCCTGGGGGCGGCGCACGCGCTGGCCCCCGGGCACGGCAAGACGGTGATGGCCGCCTACCTGGTCGGGCTGCGCGGCACGCTGCGGCAGGCGCTGACCATCGGGGCCACCGTCACCCTCACCCACACCGCCGGGGTGCTGCTGCTCGGGCTGGTCCTCACCACCTCCCGGGCGGTCGCCTCCGAGCGCCTCTATCCCTGGCTGGGCCTGGGCAGCGGCCTGCTGCTGGCCGCCGTCGGGGTCGGCCTGCTGCTCCGGGCCCGCCCAGGCCACGCCCACGACCATCCCCACCCCCACGACCATCCCCACCCCAACGGCCACGACCACGACCACGGCGGCGGGCGGCCGCTGGGCCGGCGGGGGCTGGTGGCCCTCGGGCGGCCGCTGGGCCGGCGGGGGCTGGTGGCCCTCGGGCTGGCCGGGGGGCTGGTCCCCAGCCCCTCGGCGGTGGTGGTGCTGCTGGGCGGGATCGCCCTCGGGCGGGCCTGGTTCGGGGTGGCCCTGGTGCTGGCCTACGGGGCCGGCATGGCCGCGACCCTCACCGGGGTCGGGCTGCTCCTGGCCCAGCTGCGCACCCGGATGGACCGGCGCCTCCAGCTCCCGGCCGGGTCGCTGCTGGCCCGGGCCGGCCGGCTGCTCCCGGCCGCCACCGCCTCGGTGATCGTCGCGGGCGGGCTGCTCCTGGCCGCCCAGGGCGCGGCCCGGCTGTGAGGGTCAGGCCAGCGCCCGCACCAGCGAGGCGACCAGGTCGCCGGCGATCTGGCCGAGCAGCACCACCAGCACCCCGGCCAGCGACAGCAGCGCCGTCAGCAGCAGCGCCGGCAGGGGGTCGTGGGCAAGCGACGTCCAGTAGGCGTCGAGCACGACCCCGAGCAGGCTCTCGGGGTGTCGGTCGGTGTCCATCGGGGCTCCGGCGGCGAGGCGAGGTCGGCTCCAGGGTACGACGGGGACGGGTCGGCGGTCGCCACTAGGATGGGGCCCGCATCCCCCGGCGAACAGGAGCGCCCGTGGCCGCTGACCGTCCCCAGCCCCCGCTCACCCTGCCGCCCGACCAGATGCGGCGGCTCGGCTACCAGGTGGTCGACCTGGTGGTCGACGCCCTGGCCGGCCTGCGGGACCGGCCGCCGTCGCGGCGGGCCGGCCCCGAGGAGCTGGCCGGGCTGCTGAACGAGCCGGTCCCCCGCACCGGCGCCGACCCCGGGCAGGTCCTGCGCCAGGCCGTCGCCGACGTGCTGGGGCCGGCCATGCGGGTCGACCACCCGCGCTTCTTCGCCTACGTGCCCATCCCCAGCAACTACGTCGGCATGCTGGCCGACGCCCTCGTCTCCGGCTTCGGCGTGTTCGCCGGGACCTGGCAGGCCGCCTCGGGCGCGGCCGCGGCCGAGCTGGCCACCCTGCGCTGGCTGCGGGAGCTGTTCGGGCTGCCCGAGACCGCCGGCGGGCTGTTCGTCGACGGCGGCTCCTCGGCCAACCTGTACGGGCTGGTCGCGGCCAGGCGGGCGGTGCTTGACGACCGGCTGGACGGGGCGGTCCTGTACGCCTCCGACCAGACCCATTCCTGGATCGGCCGGGCTGCCGCGCTGCTCGGCCTGCGGCCGCCACAGGTGCGGCTGCTGCCCAGCGACGCCGAGTTCCGGCTGCCCCCGGAGGCGGTGGCGGCGGCCGTCGCGGCCGACCGGGCCGCCGGCCGGCGGCCGTTCTGCGTGGTCGCGACCTCGGGCACGACCAGCACCGGCAGCGTCGACCCGCTGGCCGACCTGGCCGCCCTCTGCCGGTCCGAGGGGCTGTGGTTCCACGTCGACGGCGCCTTCGGCGCCCCGGCCGTCCTGACCGACGACGGCCGCCGGCTGCTGGCCGGGATCGAGCAGGCCGACTCGCTCGCCCTCGACGCCCACAAGTGGCTGTTCCAGCCCCTGGAGGCCGGCTGCGTGCTGGTCCGCGACGTCGCCCTGCTGGAGTCGGTCTTCTCCTCCCGCCGCGAGTTCCTGCTGGACGCCGCCGCCGGCGACCGCGAGGTCAACTTCACCGACCGCGGCCTCCAGCTCACCCGCAGCTTCCGGGCCTTCAAGCTGTGGCTGTCGCTCAAGGTGTTCGGCCTGGAGGCGTTCGCCGCGGCCGTGCAGCACGGCCTCGACCTGGCCGGCTACGCCGACGCCCTGCTGCGCCGCCGGCCGCACTGGGAGGTCGTGGCCCCGACCCGGCTCGCCCTGGTCAGCTTCCGCTACCACGACCACTCGAGGACCCCCGAGGAGCTGGAGGCGGTCAACCGCCGGGTCGCCGACGCCATGCTGGTCGACGAGCTGGCCACCCTCAGCTCGACCGTGCTCGGCGGCCGCACCGCCCTGCGCCTGTGCACCGTCAACCCCCGCACCACCAGGGAGGACGTGGAGGCGGCCCTGGCCAGGGTGGAGGAGCTGGCCGCCACCGTCTGAGGGGCATGGCATGCTGGCGGGCGTGCCCGTGGCAACCGACCGAGGAGGTTCCGATGTCGACAGCGCCGACGGCCAAGGTGGTGCCGCCCGGCGAGGGCAAGCGCGTGATGCTGTTCGCGGTCCGCTTCGACTACAAGGTGACCGCCGCCGACTCGGGCGGCGCCCTGGCCGCCCTCGAGGTCACCATCCCGCCCAAGACCCTGGTCAAGCCCCACAACCACTCCCGCGAGGACGAGTTCACCGTGGTCCTGTCCGGCACCGTCGGCGCCCGGGTCGGGGACCGGGTGGTCGAGGCCGCCGCCGGGGCGTCGCTGGTCAAGCCCCGTGGCATCCCCCACGCCATGTGGAACGCCGGCCCCGAGCCGGCCCGGGTGCTGGAGGTCCTCTCCCCCGGCGGGCTCGAGGCGTACTTCGAGGAGCTGGCCCCGGCGCTGCGCGCCAAGATCCCGCCGGCCACCTACGACGCCCTCGCCGGACGCTACGGCCTCACCATCCAGAACGACTGGATCGAGGAGCTGGAGCGGACCTACGGGGTCAAGATGTGACGGCCGCGGCCGCCTCCAGGCCGAGCGCCTCGGCCAGGAACCGGCCGGTGTAGGAGCCCTTGGCCCTGGCCACCCGCTCCGGCGGGCCCTGGGCGACCACCTTGCCGCCGCGGTGGCCGCCCTCGGGGCCGAGGTCGATCACCCAGTCGGCGGTCTTGACCACGTCCAGGTTGTGCTCGATCACGATCACCGAGTTGCCGGCGTCGACCAGCCGGTGCAGCACCCCGAGCAGCTTGCTGACGTCCTCGAAGTGCAGGCCGGTGGTCGGCTCGTCGAGCACGTACAGGGTCCGGCCGGTGGCCCGCTTGGCCAGCTCGCTGGCCAGCTTGACCCGCTGAGCCTCGCCCCCGGACAGGGTCGGGGCCGGCTGGCCGAGCTTGATGTAGCCGAGGCCGACGTCGTTGAGGGTGACCAGGTGGCGGGCGATCGGCGGGATGTTGGCGAACAGCCCCAGGGCCTCCTCGACCGACATGTCGAGCACGTCGGCGATGGTGTGGCCCTTGTAGTGGACCTCGAGGGTCTCGCGGTTGTAGCGCTTGCCCTTGCAGACCTCGCAGGGGACGTAGATGTCGGGCAGGAACTGCATGTCGATCTTGATCGTGCCGTCGCCGGCGCAGGCCTCGCAGCGGCCACCGCGGACGTTGAAGGAGAACCGGCCGGGCTGGTAGCCGCGGACCTTGGCCTCGTTGGTGGCCGCGAACAGCCGCCGGACGTGGTCGAACACCCCGGTGT
>Ga0307278_10001147_pt1 | contig 13146 bp, 12 predicted proteins | sample ER_DNA_117_FD_194482 | JGI IMG/M metagenome (GOLD analysis project Ga0307278, IMG submission 194482) | Bulk soil microbial communities from the East River watershed near Crested Butte, Colorado, United States - ER_DNA_117 | ecosystem: Environmental > Terrestrial > Soil > Floodplain | place... | reverse complement strand
TCGGTCATGGCGCGCTCATGATCACCGAGCCTCGGCGTCCAGGGCGAGGTTCAGCTCGAGCACGTTGACCCGTGGCTCGCCGAGCACGCCGAGCACGCGGCCCTCGGTGTGGGCGCGCACCAGCCGCCGCAGCGCCGCCGGGTCGAGCCCGCGGGCCCTGGCCACCCGCTCGACCTGGAACTCGGCCGCCGCCGGAGAGATGTCCGGATCGAGGCCGGACGCCGACGCGGTGACCAGCTCCGCCGGGACATCCGCGGCGGTCTTGCCCGGGTTCGCCTTCAGCAGCGCCTGGAGCCGCTCGGCCACCGTGTCGGCGAGCTTCCTGGAGGTCGGCCCCAGGTTGGAGGCGCCGGAGGCGGTCGGGTCGTAGCCATCGTGTCCCGCGGCGGACGGGCGGCCCCAGAAGTAGCGCGGGTCGCTGAACGACTGGCCGATCAGGCGCGAGCCGACCACCTTGCCGTCCCGCTCGACCAGGCTGCCGTCGGCGGCGTCCCTGAAGGCGAGCTGGCCGACGCCGTAGACCACGAGCGGGTAGGCCAGCCCGGTGATGACGGTGAACAGAGCCAGGGCGACCACGCCCCGGCGCAGGTCGGTGAGCATGGAAGTCGATCCTCTCAGGCTAATCCGATGGAGGTGATGACCAGGTCGACCAGCTTGATGCCGACGAACGGCAGCACGATCCCGCCCAGCCCGTAGACGAGCAGGTTGCGGCGCAGCAGGGCGACCGCGGAAACGGGACGGAAGCGCACCCCGCGCAGGGCGAGCGGGATCAGGGCGACGATGATCAGGGCGTTGAAGATCACCGCGGACAGCACCGCCGACTGCGGCGTCTCGAGGCGCAGCACGTTCAGGCGGTCGAGCACCGGGTAGGTCGCGGCGAACAGGGCCGGGATGATGGCGAAGTACTTGGCCACGTCGTTGGCGATCGAGAAGGTGGTCAGCGAGCCGCGGGTGATCAGCAGCTGCTTGCCGATCTCCACCACCTCGATCAGCTTGGTCGGGTTGGAGTCGAGGTCGACCATGTTGCCGGCCTCCTTGGCGGCCACCGTGCCGGTGTTCATGGCCACGCCGACGTCCGCCTGCGCCAGCGCGGGCGCGTCGTTGGTGCCGTCGCCGGTCATCGCGATCAGCTTGCCGCCGCCCTGCTCGGCCCGGATCAGCTCCAGCTTGCGCTCGGGGGTGGCCTGGGCGAGGAAATCGTCGACACCGGCCTCGCTGGCGATCGCGGCGGCGGTGAGCGGGTTGTCGCCGGTGATCATCACCGTGCGGATGCCCATCTGGCGGAGCTGGTCGAAGCGGTCGCGCATGCCGCCCTTGACGATGTCCTTGAGGTGGATCACGCCGAGCGGGCGGGCGCCGTCGGCCACCACCAGCGGCGTGCCGCCGGCGCGGGCGATCTTCTCGACCACGGGGTCCAGCTCGGGCGGGACGTCGCCGCCGCGCTCGACGACCCACTTGACGACCGCGTCGGCGGCACCCTTGCGCACCTGGCGGCCGTCCAGGTCGGCGCCTGACATGCGCGTCTGGGCGGTGAACGGGACGAACTGGGCGCGGTGCTCCAGCAGCTCGCGGCCGCGCAGCCCGTAGCGCTCCTTGGCCAGCACCACGATCGAGCGGCCCTCCGGCGTCTCGTCGGACAGCGACGAGAGCTGCGCGGCGTCGACCAGCTCGTCGAGCTCCACCCCCGGCAGGGGGAGGAGCTCGGTGGCCTGCCGGTTGCCGAGCGTGATCGTGCCGGTCTTGTCCAGCAGCAGGGTGTTGACGTCGCCGGCCGCCTCCACCGCGCGGCCGGACATCGCCAGCACGTTGTGCTGCACCATGCGGTCCATGCCGGCGATCCCGATGGCCGAGAGCAGCGCTCCGATGGTGGTCGGGATGAGGCAGACGAGCAGGGCGATCAGCACCACCACGTCGGCCCGGCGCCCGGAGTAGACCGCGAACGGCTGCAGCGTCACCACCGCCACCAGGAAGATGATGGTGAGCACGCTCAGCAGGATGGAGAGCGCGATCTCGTTGGGCGTCTTCTGGCGCTCGGCGCCCTCGACCAGCGCGATCATGCGGTCGAGGAAGCTCTTGCCCGGCTCGGAGGTGATCCGCACCCGGATCCAGTCCGACAGCACCCGGGTGCCGCCGGTCACGGCCGAGCGGTCCCCGCCCGACTCGCGGATGACCGGGGCCGACTCGCCGGTGATGGCCGACTCGTCGACCGAGGCGATGCCCTCCTCGACCTCGCCGTCACCGGGGATGACCTCGCCGGCCTCGACCATCACGCGGTCGCCGGCGCGCAGCGCCGAGGCTGGCACCTGCTCGGTGCGGCCGTCGGCGCGCAGCCGCCTGGCGACCGTGTCCTTGCGGGTCTTGCGCAGCTCGTCGGCCTGGGCCTTGCCGCGCCCCTCGGCCATCGCCTCGGCGAAGTTGGCGAACAGCACGGTGAACCAGAGCCAGAGGGCGACCTGGCCGGTGAACGAGATGCCGCCAGGGCCGCCGCCGCGCACCAGGTTGACGGCGAAGCGCAGGCTGACCAGCACGCTGCCGACCAGCACCACGAACATCACCGGGTTGCGGACCTGCACCCGGGGGTCGAGCTTGCGTACGGCCTCGACCAGCGCGCCGCGCACGATGGCCGGCTCGAGCAGCCGCTTCGGGGTTGACGCTGCCATGGGACGCGGATGCCTTTCGGGAGCTAGAAGAGCTGGCCGGTGCTCTGCAGGAGCTGCTCGACCAGGGGGCCGAGGGCCAGGACGGGGAAGAAGGTGAGCGCGCCGACGATCAGGACGACGCCGATCAGCAGGCCGACGAACAGCGGTGTGTCGGTCGGGAAGGTGCCCGGTCCGGCCGGCACCCGCTCCTTGGCCGCCAGGCTGCCCGCGATCGCGAGCACCGGCAGGATGATCAGGAAGCGGCCGACGAACATGGCCACCGCGCCGGTGAGATTGTAGAAGGGCGTGTTGCCGGTGAGGCCGGCGAAGGCGGAGCCGTTGTTGTTCGCCTGCGAGGCGAAGGCGTAGAGGATCTCGCTGAGCCCGTGGGGGCCCAGGTTGAGCCGCGACGAGGTGCCGGCGCCGAGGACCGCCGCAAGTCCGGTGAGGACCAGCACCGTCGCCGGCATCACCAGGATCGCCAGGCCGGCGAGCTTGACCTCGCGGGCCTGGATCTTCTTGCCGAGCCACTCTGGCGTGCGGCCCACCATCAGCCCGGCGATGAACACGGCGAGCAGGACGAACACCAGCATGCCGTAGAGGCCGGCGCCGACCCCGCCGGGCGAGACTTCGCCGAGCAGGATGTGCGAGAGGGGCACCATGCCGCCGACGGCGGTGTAGGAGTCGTGGAAGGAGTTCACCGAGCCGGTGGACGTGCCGGTGGTGCTGGCCGCGAAGGTGCCGGAGGCGCCGATGCCGAAGCGGACCTCCTTGCCCTCCATGTTCCCGCCTGCCTGGGCGAGCGCGCCGCCGGCGGCCTGCTGGTCGACGCCGGCCCGCTGGACGATCGGGTTGCCCGCCTGCTCGGCGGTGACCGCGACGGTGACCATGCCGGCCCAGATGATCGCCATGGCGGCGAACACCGCCCAGCCCTGCCGGCGCGATCCCACCATGCGCCCGTAGGTGGCGGTGAGCGCGAACGGGATCAGCAGCAGCGCCAGGATCTCCAGGAAGTTGGTGAGCGGGTCCGGGTTCTCGAACGGGTGGGCGGAGTTGGCGTTGTAGTAGCCGCCCCCGTTGGTGCCGAGCTCCTTGACGGCCTCCTGGGAGGCGACCGGCCCGCCGGTGATCTTCTGGCCGGCGCCGGCCATCGTGGCGACCTCGCGGGCGCCGTGGAAGTTGTCCACCGCGCCGCGCGCCAGCAGCAGCACCGCGAACACGATGCAGAGCGGCAGCAGCACGTGGAGCACGGCCCGGGTGAGGTCGACCCAGAAGTTGCCGATGGTCTCCTGGCGCCGCCGGGTGATGCCGCGGACCAGGGCGATCGCCACCGCCATGCCGACCCCGGCCGAGACGAAGTTCTGCACGGCCAGGCCGGCCATCTGGGTGAGCTGGCTCATGGTCTGCTCACCCAGGTAGTTCTGCCAGTTGGTGTTGGTCACGAAGGAGACGGCGGAGTTCAGCGCCAGGAAGGGGTCGACCGCGCCGAACCCGTCGGGGTTGCCTGGCAGGAGCCCTTGCAGGCGCTGCAGCAGGTAGAGGCCGGCGATCGAGGCGAACGAGAAGGTCAGCAGCGAGCGCGCGTAGGCCTTCCAGGTCTGCTCGCGTTCGGGTGCCAGGCGCAGGCCTCGGTGGACGAGCCGTTCCGCCGGGACGATCACGCGGCTGAGCGGGGTGCGCTCGCCGGCCATGGCGCGGGCGATGTACGCCCCGAGCGGCGGCGTGAGCGCGGCCACCAGGGCGAGCAGCAGCAGCGGCTGGACGACGTCGGAGATGGGCATCTAGAAACGCTCCGGGCGGATCAGGGTGTAGACGAGGTAGCCGGTGACCGCGACCGCCACCAGCAGGGCGAGCAGGTTCTCCCAGTCCATGTCAGGCCTTCTCGACGAAGACGAGCCAGGCGAACGCGACCGCGGCAAGGGCCACCACGACCGCGAAGGCGACCAGGTCCTCCATGTGATCCCCCGAGTGCTCGGAATCCGGGTGTCTCGTGCCTCCACCCTCGCATCGGCACGCAAAGACGGCGTCAACGCCGGCGCGGATGGCGCAAAGAATCCGCAAAGATCCCCCGGGGCCTGGAGAACCGGTCACCGCCGTTGCCGCTCGGGTGCCAGCTGCTCCTATGCTGATGACCGTCATGGACGTGTCCAGGCGCGTGCTGGCGGTCACAGGGCCGAGGACGGCCCTGGGCTACACCGTTGCCGTTGGTGGCACCACCGCCGCCACCGCGGTGTTGCTCCTGTTCCGCGACGGCGCTTCCAAGACCAACGTCGTCCTCACGTTCCTGCTCGTGGTCGTCGCCGCGGCCGCCGCCGGCGGCCTGGGACCTGGCCTGGCCGCCTCCGCCCTCGGCTTCCTCGCCTTCGACTTCCTGTTCCTGCCGCCGTACTACACCTTCGTCGTCGACGACCGGCAGGACTACCTCTCGCTCGGCGTCTACCTGCTGATCGCACTGGTGGTGAGCCTGCTGGTCGGCGCCGTCGAGCGGCGCCGCGCCCAGGCCGAGCGGCGCGAGCGCGAGACGCGCACGCTGTTCGAGCTGTCCACCAGCCTGGTCGCCCACGGCGGCCTGGACGACACCCTCGAGCAGGTGGCACGCACCGTGCGTACCCTGTTCGACCTGGCGGGCTGTGCCATCGTGCTGGCCGACGGCGACGGCGGGACGCGCCTGGCCGCCAGCGACGGCGTCGTGCCGGACCAGCTCGACGAGCGCCTCGCCGGCGTCTCGGTCGGCGTGCGCGGGCCCGCGGTCGGCGACCTCGAGCAGGGTCGCGCCCTCACCGTGCCGATGCGTGCCGGGGAGACCGTGGTCGGCGCGCTGGTGGTGGTGGCGGGCGGCCCGGACTCGCTCGGCTTCGGCGAGGCCGAGCGGCGCGTGCTCGCCACCTTCGCCAACCAGGCCGCCCTCGCGGTCGAGCAGGGCCAGCGCGACGAGGAGCGGCACCACGCCGAGGCCCTGGTCGAGACGGACCGGCTGCGCACCGCGCTGCTCAACTCGGTCTCCCACGACCTGCGCACGCCGCTCGCGTCGATCAAGGCGTCCGCCTCCAGCCTGCTCGACCAGGAGGTGAGCTGGGACGCCGAGCAGCGCCGTGAGTTCCTCGTCACCATCGACACCGAGGCGGACCGCCTCACCCGGCTGGTCCACAACCTGCTGGACATGTCGCGCATCGAGGCGGGCGCGCTCGACCCGCGCCCCGTCGAGACGTCAGTGGCCGACATGGTCGGCCCGGTGGTCCGCCACGCCAGGCAGCGCAGCCGCCAGCGGGTCGACACCGACGTGCCGGAGGACCTGCCCCCCGTCCTGGTCGACCCGGTCCGCGTCGACCAGCTCCTCACCAACCTGGTCGACAACGCTCGCATCTACGCCCCCGGCGGGCCGGTGGCGGTGGTTGCTCGGCCTGGTGCGGCCGGCGAGGTCGAGATCCGCGTGATCGACCACGGCCCTGGCATCCCCGGACCGGAGCGCGAGCGCGTCTTCGACCAGTTCTACCGGCTCAAGGCCGGCGGCAAGCGGCCTGGAGGGACCGGCATGGGCCTGGCGATCTGCCGCGGCATCGCGCGGGCGCACGGCGGCCGGCTCTGGGTCGAGACCACGCCGGGCGGCGGCTCCACCTTCGTGCTGACCCTGCCGGTGGCCGGCACCAGACCCGCCCCGAGCGAGTCAACGGCAGCGGCCGGGTGAGCCCCCGGGTGCTGGTGGTCGACGACGAGCCACCGATCGTGCGGGCGGTCGCGGCCAACCTGCGGGCGCGCGGCTTCGAGGCGCTGACCGTGGCCTCGGGCGAGGCCGCCCTGGCGGCCGTCGAGACCCACCGGCCCGACTGCGTCGTGCTCGACCTCGGCCTGCCCGGCGTGCCGGGGCTGGAGGTGCTGCGGCGCCTGCGCACCTGGACCGACGTGCCGGTGGTGGTGCTGACCGCGGTCGACTCCGAGCGCGACAAGGTGACCGCGCTGGACCTCGGCGCCGACGACTACGTGACCAAGCCGTTCGGCGTCGCCGAGCTGATGGCCCGCATCCGCGTGGCCCTGCGGCACGGCCGCGGCGCGGCGCCCGAGCGACCGCGGGTGATCCACGCCCACGACGTTGCCATCGACTTCGACGCCCACCTGGTCACCAGGCAGGGGAGCCAGGTGCGGCTGACCCCCACCGAGTACCGCCTGCTGGAGGTGCTCGCCACCAACGCGGGGCGCCTGTGCACCCACCGCTTCCTGCTCGAACGGGTATGGGGACCCGGCTACGGCGAGGAGTCGCAGTACCTGCGGGTCTACGTTGCCAACCTGCGCCGCAAGCTCGACGATCCCGCCGAGCCCCGGATTCTGCTGACCGAGCCCGGCATGGGCTACCGCTTCGTCGGCGACGACGACGGGGGGTCCGGGGGGCTCGAGAGCGAGGCCGGAACCCAGGCAACGGGCGGCCACGCAAAGCCGAGCGGTAGCCCCCCGGTGAATCAAGGGTCCGGGGGGCTCGAGAGCGAGGCCGGAACCCTCTGGGATAGGGAAGGGAGCTGAGCCGTGCGGGTGGTGATCGTCGGCTGCGGCCGCGTCGGCGCTGGTCTGGCGGTCGCGTTGGCCGCCGAGGGCGACGTGGTGGCCGTGGTCGACAAGGACCGCAGGGCGTTCGACCGGCTCGGCGAGGACTTCGCCGGCCCGACCGTTGAGGGCATCGGCTTCGACCGCGACGTGCTGGAGGCGGCCGGTGTCGGCCGCGCCGACGCGCTGGTCGCGGTGACCGGCGGGGACAACTCCAACGTGGTCGCCGCCAGGGTGGCGCGCGACACCTATCGGGTGCCGCGGGTGGTCGCCCGCATCCACGACCCGCGCCGGGCCGCGATCTACGAGGAGCTCGGCATCGTCACGGTGTCGTCGACCGACTGGGCGCTGCGCAAGGTGCGCGACTACCTGGAGCACCGCACGCTCAAGGAGGAGGCCGCGTTCGGGCGCGGCGAGGTCTCCGTGTACCGCCTGGAGCTGCCCCAGCACCTTGTCGACCGGCGCGTCACCGACCTCGAGGTGGGCGGCGGGCTGCGGGTGATCAGCATCACCCGCCTCGGCGGCGCCTTCGTGCCCGAGGCCGGGACCGTGCTCGCCGAGGGGGACGTGGTGCGCGTCTCGGTCGCCGCCGAGGCCCGCGACCGGCTCGACGCCCTGCTCGCCGAGGAGGCCAACCGGTGAAGGTGATGGTCGCCGGCGCCGGCGTCTGGGGCGCCTACATCGCCGACCACCTGGTCGAGCAGGGCCACGAGGTGGTGGTGGTCGAGCAGGCCGCGGAGACCGCCCGGCGCATGCGCGTCGCGGGCGACCGCACCGTGGTCACCGGCGACGCCTGCGAGCCGTCGGTGCTCGACCGCATCGGCCTGGACACGGTGGAGACGGTGGTCGCGGCCACCGGCGACGACGAGGACAACCTGGTGGTGAGCCTGCTCGCCAAGCGCTACTACGCCGTCCCGCGGGTGGTCGCGCGCGTCAACAATCCCAAGAACACCTGGCTGTTCACCCAGGACTGGGGGGTGGACACGGCGGTCTCCGCGCCGGCCGTGCTCACCTGGCTGCTCGACAGCGCCGTCGGCGTCCAGGACGTGGTCACCCTGCTGCGGGGCGGTCGCGGCGGCCGTGGCGTGGCGCTGGTCGAGGTCACCCTGGACGAGGAGTCGCCGACGGTCGGCACGGCGCCCTCCGCGCTCGGCCTGCCGGTGGGCGCGACCCTGGTCGCCGTGGTCCGAGGCGACCAGGTGCTGCCTGGGGCCGAGGCCGGCCCGCTCGAAGCCGGCGACGAGGTGCTCGCCGTCACCACCCTGGCCGCCGAACCGGACGTGCGCCGCCTCCTCGGCGGCCAGCCCGGCGGCTCCCACACGCCCGGGTAAGCGCGCCCCGTCCCGAACACTCGACTGGCGTACCTGCTCTCTCCGCCCACCAGGGACGGGGCGCAGATCCGAGGAGTGGTGGGTTCCCGAGTTCACAAGAGTGGAGCCGAGTCATGCAAGGTCTTCGGGGGGCATGCGGGGGGCGGAGCCCCCCGCAGTCGGGGTACACTGCCGACTCTGGGTCCCGCGCGGACCCGATTTCGGGATGTAGCGCAGCTTGGTAGCGCGCCACGTTCGGGACGTGGAGGCCCCGGGTTCAAATCCCGGCATCCCGACCACCACGAAGCCCCATGATCCGGGGCTTCGTTCGCGTCTGGGCCTCCCCGAGCGGCCCGGTCGCGGTCGTGGGCGAGCTGGAAGGGGAGACGCAGTGGAGCTGGCCGACTTCCAGTCCCGGATCGAGGCGACCTTCGGTGAGCGGGACCGGGCACGCGGGATCGACGGTACCTTCCGCTGGTGGGTCGAGGAGGTCGGTGAGGTGGCCAAGGCGCTGCGCCGCCGCGACCCGGGAGAGCTGGAGCACGAGCTCGGCGATGCGCTGGCCTGGCTGGCCAGCGTCGCGAACGTGGTCGGCGTGGACCTGGACCGGGCGGTGGCCCGTTACGCTGGTGGCTGCCCGCGCTGCGGCCGCTCGCCGTGCGGCTGCCCGCCCTGATGACGTCCCGGCGGATCCGGTTGGCGGGCAAATCGATACCAACGGTCGGAATCGGACGGGACCTGTCCAGCGTTGTGCTCAACAGGCCGACAACACGCCAACGACACCGAGACGATCGGCAGGCGGGTGGGAACGGATCGTCCGGCGTCCGGCGCGGCAGTTGGTGAGCCGCGCGGGTCGCCCCGCCCCGACGCCACGACGCGAGGAGGTTGCGCGTGCCCCGCAGGTATCGGGCGGCTCGGCTGGAAGAGCATCACGCCCTGGTCGTCCAGGACGCCCAGGCATTCGGTGACCCCAGCTCCGGGCAGGCCACGGAGCGCGCCATGGCGCGCACGCCGGTCGAGGAGCTGCGGGTGCTCGAGGACGAGCGGGGCACCGCCGTCGGCGTGCTGCTCGCCCGCGGGCTGCGGGTCTGGTGGGGTGGACGGCCGCTGCCGGCCGCCCAGGTTTCCGGCCTGTCCGTCCGGGCCGAGCACCGCGGCCGCGGCGCCGGCGGCGAGCTGCTGCGCCACTGGCTGCAGGAGGCGCACGACCGCGGCGCGACCATCGCCACCCTCTCCCGGCCACGGTCCACCTGTACCGGCGCGCCGGCTTCGCCTACGCCGGAACCTGGACCCTCTACGAGGCGAGCGCCCGCCACCTCCCGTCCGCCTGGCCGGACGGCTACCGGGCGGTCCCGTTCCCCCTCTCCGACGACCCGGCGCCGCTGCAGGAGCGCTTCGCCCGGCTCCTGCCCACCCGCAGCGGCCAGGTCGAGCGCGACGCGGCCTGGTGGCGCGAGCTCGTCCTGGGCGAGCGCGAGGGCGGCCCGCCCCAGGCCTACCTGGTCGACGGGCCGGAAGGGCCCGACGGCTGGGCGGTTCTGGGGATCGAGGAGCGGGCCGGCAGCCACGGCCCGGTCACCCAGGTCAGCGTGCTCGACTGGGGCGCGGCGTCGGCCGCTGGCTGGCGCTCGCTGCTCGCCCTGACGGCCGGGTTCTCCTCGCTCGACGCCACCGTGGCCTGGAAGGGACCGGACCCGGAGCCGCTCGCCCTGCTGCTGCGCGAGGAGGACCTGCGACAGATCCGGCAGGCGCGGTTCATGGCCCGGGTGCTCGACGTGCCCGACGCATTCGCCGCCCGCGGCTACCCGGAGCAGGCCCGTGGCCGCTTCACCGTCGAGGTGGCCGACGAGGTCTGCCCCTGGGTCGACGGCACCTGGACGGTCGAGGTCGACGGCGGCGAGGGCAAGGCGGCCAGGGTGGACAGCCGGGCCGCGGCACGGACCGACGCCTCGGGCCTGTCGGCGTTGTTCGCCGGCTACATGGACGCCGGCGACCTGGCCACCATGGGCATCGTCACCGGCATGACCCCCGAGGACGTGAGCTTCTGGCACGCGGTCCACGCCGGCCCGCGACCGTGGAGCGCCGACTACTACTGAAGACTGCCCCGCAGGCAGGGCGACCGCGGTTGAAGCGGCGGCTCACACCTGTGGTGCCAGTCCCACCGGATGCCCCGCAGGCAGGGCGACCGCGGTTGAAGCGGCGGCTCACACCTGTGGTGCCAGCCCCACCGACTGCCCCGCAGGCAACCCGCTGCGGACCCGGCGGACGGCTCGCTCGCTGTGACGCGCGGCGTGTGCCGGCTCACTCCTGCTTGCTGGAGGGGCTGGGCGGGGGGGACTGGCCGAGGATCTGCAGCAGGTGGGGGCCGAAGGCCTTCACCGCTGACGTCTCCAGCTCGTAGCGGACCTCGCGGCCGTGCACCTGGCTGCGCACCAGGCCCGCCCTGGCCAGCTGGGCCATGTGGCGCGAGACGGTGGCCGGGGTCAGCCCGGAGCGCGCGGCCAGCGCGCGGCCGCCGGTCGCCTCCCCCAGCGCGACCATGCGCAGCAGCGACAGGCGGCTCGGCTCGGCCAGCGCCTCCGCGCGGCGGCGCACCAGCTCCAGGGTGAGGGTGTCGTCCACCGACCAGCCCGGCGGCCGCACCTGGAAGGCGCAGACCATGTGCCTGGGGCCGTACACGTTGGCCCAGCGGGCGCCGATGTAGCAGGAGGGGATCAGCTCCAGGCGGACCGTGCGGCGCTGCTCCTCCTTGAGCTGCTTCAGGATCTGGGGCGCGTCACCGAAGCGGCCGAGCAGCTCGACCAGGCCGATGCGGTCCAGGTCGGCCTGCTGGCGCTGCAGCGCCTCGCGCCAGAACGGGCGCAGCGTCTCGGCCTCCTCGGCCCAGCCGGCCGCGATGGCGTAGCCGAGCAGGGTGGTGAACTGCGAGCGGGCCTCCGCCGAGTCGTCGAACAGCGCGCCGACGTCGTCGCGGTACGACGGCGGCAGGTGCAGGTCGCGCAAGGCGAGGCGGCCGGCGAGCACGCCCTCGATGGCGGAGCGGGGCACGGTCCGGCCGGTGGCGAGCCAGAGGAACTGGGCGTCGGTGAGCGAGTCGACCCACGGCGGGAAGCGCTCGAGGTCACGGTGCGGACCGGTGACGAACAGGTCGGACAGCAGCAGACCCCGGTCGAAGCCGCCGAAGAAGCGCTGGAACAGGGCGCTGCCCTTGTCGTCGAGGGCGCCGGCGAAGGCGTGGTGCCACGGCAGCTGGGCCGCGTCGAGCTCGATCAGCCGGGCGTGGGCGCACAGGGCGAAGAACAGCTCGGCCACGGGTGACGCGCCGAGCACGATGGTGACCCCGGCCTCGCCGTCGCTGCGAACCACGGACGGCTCGACCTGGCGCGCCACCACGGCCGGCCGCCTCAAACCCGTCGAAGGCACCGCCACTCCCCGTGCCGGACACGACCACTCCTGGCATCCAGCCTCTATGCTAACCCGAGGTGCCGTCCGCTCCCCTCGGAAGTCTCCACGAGCGGGCTACGGAACCTTGGGCGAGAGCGCTACCTATCACCGCGCGAGGGGCCCGGTCAGCCGCGCAGCAGGACCTCGCCGATCTGCACCGCGTTGAGGGCGGCCCCTTTGCGCAGGTTGTCAGCCACCGACCAGAACAGCACCGCCCTGGGATCGGCCAGGTCGGCGCGGATGCGGCCGACGAACACCCCGTCGCTGCCCGCCTCCTCGAGCGGCGTGGGATACCCGGTGGTGTCGTCGCCGACCGTGACCCCCGGCGCGGCCACGAGCTGGGCGCGCAGCTCGGCGAGGTCGACCGGCCGTGAGCACAGCGCCCGCACCGAGACCGAGTGCCCCACCATCACCGGCACCCGCACGCAGGTCGGATGGCTGACCAGCTCGGGCAGGCCGAGGATCTTGCGCGGCTCGTCGCGCAGCTTCAGCTCCTCGACGGTGTAGCCGCCCTCGGCGAAGTCGCCGCACTGCGGCACCACGTTGAACGCGATCGGCCGGGGGAAGACCGCGCCGGCGGGCAGCGCCTCCGGGCTGCCGCCGCGGCGCAGCAGGTCCCGCTCGGCGACCAGCTTGGCGGCCTGCTCGGCGAGCTCGTCCATGCCACGCTGCCCGGCGCCGCCGGCGGCCTGGAACGAGGTCGCCGTGATCGCCTCCAGGCCGGCCAGGTCGCGCAGGCAGGCCAGCACCGGCGTGATGGCGAGCGTGGTGCAGTTGGGGTTGGCCACGATCCCGATCGGGTGGTCCCTGGCGGCGCCGGCGTTGACGTCCGCGTCGACCAGCGGCACGTCCGGGTGCATGCGCCAGGCGCTGGAGTTGTCGACCACCAGCGCGCCCCTGGCGGCGGCGACCGGCGCCCACTCCCGGCTCACCCCGCCGCCCGCGGAGAAGAAGGCGATCGTGGCGCCGTCGAACGCCTCCGGCGTCAGCGGACCGACCTCCAGCTCGATGTCGCCGAAGCGCAACCGCCTGCCGACCGAGCGGGGCGAGGCGAGCAGGCGGACCTCGTCGACCGGGAGCTCGCGCTCGCCGACCAGGCGGCGCAGGTCCTCGCCGACCGCGCCGGTCGCGCCGACGATCACCGCGACGGTCATGGCCGCGCCCTCCTGGCGGTGGGCGCCATCACGAGACCACCGGGATCTCGGCGGTGCCGTCGGGGT
>Ga0307278_10001146_pt1 | contig 13151 bp, 16 predicted proteins | sample ER_DNA_117_FD_194482 | JGI IMG/M metagenome (GOLD analysis project Ga0307278, IMG submission 194482) | Bulk soil microbial communities from the East River watershed near Crested Butte, Colorado, United States - ER_DNA_117 | ecosystem: Environmental > Terrestrial > Soil > Floodplain | place... | reverse complement strand
CTGGTAGCAGGTCGGTCAGCCCCTCGGCGACGGCCGGGTCCTGGTCGGCGCGGTCACCCACCACCACGAACCCGCCGTCCTCGGCGTACACGCTCGGACAACCGCCCCCGCCCGAGCCCTGGTCCTCGTAGAGCCTCCTGAGCATGACGACCTCCTCGCAGCGGCGGCCCATTCTCGGATATTCTTTCCCCGTGAGCATAGTCGCGACAGAGGGCTTCCCCGTCAAGGGCGGGAATTCCGAGAGCATCGCGGCAGGTGGTACGTCGTCGTACGTGTGTTCGATTCTCGCCAGAGCGGGAGCTCGACCAGGCTCATGTCCCTGATCCCCTGCGCGCACGACGGCCGGAAGCGTCCGGTCGATGTCACCTGTGCTGAGCGCTGCGAGCGCTTCCCGAGGTGCTTCCCACCAGCATCGCCGCAAGTCAGGGGGAGGATTTCGGGCATGTTCCAGGCCGGCGCGGTCGAACGTGATGCTCTCGAGGCCCTGCTGGCGACGCTGGAAGCGGTTCTGCAGGACGAGCCACCTCTATAGAGGTAGGCCTCTGAGCGCCGCTCGGCCTCCTCGCTACGTGACGAACGGGATGAGGTCGTCCTCGGTGCGGCCGGTTTCCAGCAGCCATTGGCGATACCAGGGCAGCTCGCTCGCCATATGCTGCTGCGCCGGCGTCAACGGGAGGAACTCGTCCGCGACCTGCTGTGCCGGTGCCAGCGAGAGGGCCGGATCGGGGTCATCGGCGTCCCCGCGGACGTGACCTGGCCTCAGCGCGCCCGCCCGGGGGGTGGCGCATTCGATCAGGCCTTCCTGCCCGACCGGCGCGCCGCGGCGTGCCGCCGCCTTGACCGGCAGGTCGGCAGAGTGGCCCACCATGGACTCGTACCGGGCCTTGCCCTCGGCGGAGACGATCAGGACCAACTTGCGGCCACCGAACGTCTTGAACTCCATGGGAACCAGCTCGCCGACGGGGACCAGCTCGGCGAGGTCGTCGGCGAACATCCCCAGCTTGGGGGCGTGGTCAGGGTGCCACTTGCTACACCCGCGGCTGTGCCGCGGGCAGGGGCTCCCAGGCCACGCCCGGCAGTTCCGCGGCACGATCTGCCGGACCCCGGCCACCGAAACCGACCGTGGCCGGGGCACCCTGTCCCACACGATCGCGGGGTTGAGGCGGACCCCGGGGACGTGCCCGATCCACTTTGGGTTGCGGTTGGAGTCGGTGAACCAGACCGACGTGACCCCGGCCTGGAGGGCCTCGGTGGTGCGCGTCCTAGCCGCCTGGACGGTCAGGTGCGACCGTTGGACCTCGACGCCCATGTCGGCCTGCGAGCCGTAGACGATCGCGTCAGGCTTCACCTTGGTGGTGGGAAGGAACTTCTCCACCTCGACCCGGAAGCCGGCCGCCTCGCCGGCGTTCTGGACGTACTCGACCTGCCGTTGGTGCTCGGCGCTGACGCCGTGGACGATCTCGTGGCTGCCGGCGAGGGCGGAGCCCTTCCAGTGCGCGGCGATGATCTGCCCGGGGAGTTGGCGCAGCTCCAGCCACGGGTTTTCGTGGTCGCGGTGCTGGGAGCACAGGAAGTCGCCTTTGAAGGTCAGGGGCCGCAGGTTGGCTTCGCGGCGTGCCTGCCAGTTGGCGATGACCTCCTCCTGCTCGGGGCCGCCGAAGTCGACCTGGGAGAAGTCGAGGATCAGCCCGGTGGCGGGGTGCTCGACGAGGGACTTCATGCTGGCCTCCTGCCAGGGGTCGCCGAGGTGGAACGCGGCGGGGAGTGCGGCGCGGCCTTCTCCTCGGCAGTGTAGGTCGCTCGGTTGAGCCGATTGTGCAGGAACCCTGCGACGATTCTTGGAGTCGTCGCAGTTGCGTTGTGTGTGGGCCAGCACGACCGGTTTCCGCCCTCAGCCGATGACGCATGACGCCTCGTGGCGCCGCTTCCGTGGCCATGCCCGGCACGGACTGCTGCTAGTGCATTTGCTACACCTGGCACGACGATGTTCATCGTCGAGCTGGAGCACCCCCGCTTCGGCGAGTTCCAGCTCGACACGCTGCGCACCGGGATCATGGCCGGGTCTCCCTGTCCGGTCGAGGTCATGAAGAAGGTCCAAGCCGACATGCACATGGCCGAGGTGACCATCTGCTACGGCATGACCGAGACGAGCCCGGTGTCGTTCCAGAGCGAGACCGACGACCCGGTCGACAAGCGGGTGTCGACCGTGGGCCGGGTCCACCCCCACGTCGAGGTCAAGGTGCTGGACCCCGAGACCGGCCGCATCGTGCCCCGCGGCGAGCCGGGCGAGCTGTGCACCCGCGGCTACGTGGTGATGCTCGGCTACTGGGAGAACGAGGAGGCGACCGGGGCCGCCATCGACCGGGCCGGCTGGATGCACACTGGCGACCTCGCCACCCTCGACGACGAGGGCTACGCCAACATCGTGGGCCGGATCAAGGACATGGTCATCCGCGGCGGCGAGAACGTCTACCCTCGCGAGGTCGAGGAGTTCCTCTACCAGCACCCGGCCGTGAGCGACGTCCAGGTCATCGGCGTCCCGGACGAGCGGTACGGCGAGGAGCTGTGCGCCTGGGTCCGACTCAAGGAGGGCCAGGGTCTCGACGGCGACGAGCTGCGCGGCTGGTGCAAGGGCAGGATCGCGACCTTCAAGATCCCGCGCTACTGGAAGTTCGTGGACGAGTTCCCGATGACCGTCACCGGGAAGATCCAGAAGTTCAAGATGCGCGAGGTCTCCATTGCGGATCTCGGCTTGGAGGCCGCGGCCAGGGCTCGCACGGCCTAGCCCGGTCAGCCGGGCCCCAGCTGGCCGCGGCCCCTGCCCGTCGGCGGCTTGTCGCGCGAGGCTGGTAGTGTTCTCGGCATGCCGGCGATCGGAATCCACCTCGGGCGGGACGCCAGCCTGGCCGCCGCGGCCGAGCGGGGGGCCGAGTGCGTGCAGTTCTTCCTCGGCGACCCCCAGGGGTGGAAGGTGCCGCCGCCGGGCGAGGACGCGGCCGAGCTGGCCGCCTCCCCCGTGAGGGTGTACGTCCACGCGCCCTACGTGATCAATCTTGCCTCCGGCAACAACCGCATCCGCATCCCGTCCCGGAAGCTGCTCGCCCAGACGTGCGAGGGAGCGGCCGCGGTGGGCGCGGCCGGGGTGATCGTGCACGGCGGCCACGTCACCGCCGACGACGACGAGCGGGAGGGCTTCACCCGCTGGCGCAAGGCGCTCGACCAGCTCGAGTCACCCGTGCCGCTCCTGCTCGAGAACACCGCCGGCGGCGACCACGCGATGGCGCGCCGGCTCGACACGCTGGCCCGGCTCTGGGAGCGGGTGGGCGACTTCGGCCTCGGGTTCTGCCTGGACACCTGCCACGCCCACGCCGGCGGCGAGGAGCTCGACGGCATCGTGCACCGGGTCAAGGCGATCACCGGGCGGATCGACCTGGTCCACGCCAACGACTCCAAGGACCCGGCCGGGTCCGGCCGCGACCGGCACGAGAACCTCGGCCGCGGCCGGATCGGCCTCGACACCCTGGTCGCGGTGGTCCAGGCCGCGGGCGCCCCGGTCGTCTGCGAGACCCCGGGCGGCCCGGACGAGCACCGCGCCGACATCGAGCTGCTCCGCGGCCTGCTGGCCGGGTAGCCGGCCCGGGCCGGGGGCCATATCCTTCTCGGGCCGAGCCCGTGCGCCCCGAGGCGGAGGACCGATGCCAGCCACCGACACGACGAACCCGACCAAGGCCGCCCTGGAGGCCGCGGTCCTGGACCTGACCGACGAGGAGATCGTCGGCGCTCTGACCCGGATCAGGAGCAGCTCGGTCAAGCAGGCATACGAGGACCGCGAGGGCTACACCTGGCCCCGGGAGGCGCAGCGCAACGTGCTCGACGCGCTCGCCAGGCGGCTGGCCGGCGGGCGGGTGCGGGCGTCGAGCTGACGGCTCAGCTGTCCTGACGGCTCAGCTGTCCTGACGGCTCAGCTGTCCTGACGGCTCGATCGTCGGCCGCGGGCTGGCGCGCGGGCGCCCGGCCGTCGGTGGCCGGGTGCTCGACGATCGCGACCACCCGGCCGGAGAGGAACCGGGCCGTGCGCACGGTCTGACCGGTCCGGGTCACCTCGGCCACCTCGACCATGGTGCGCGAGGTGGTCACCTCGACCCGGCGGCCGTCGCGGGTCGCCGCGATCTCGAACGAGCGCACGCCGTTGCCGGTGTCCACCAGTACCTCGACCCAGTCTCCGCGCATACGCGAAGCGTACCCGCCCCTGGTCTGCGTGGATACCCCGGGGCCCTCCGGTCAGCCGGACGGGGCCAGCCGGACCCCGAGCACCTCGGCGGCGGCCAGGACCGAGGCCCCGTCGCCCTCGCGGGCGAGCTCGTCGACCGCCCGGAGCGCGGCCGGGGTGTCGAGGTCGCTCGCGAGGGCCGCCCCCACCGGCCCGGGCAGCTCCCTCGTCGACCTGGTCGCGGCCCGCTCCGGGAGCCAGCCGCCCCGGCGCCAGCTGTCGAGCCGCTCGGCGGCCTCCTTCAGCTCGTCCGGGTCGAGCTCCCAGCCCGAGCGCCAGTGGTGGGCGAGCAGCACGAGGCGGACCGCGGCCGGCTCGTGCTCGCGGAACAGCTCGCGCGGGAACACCAGGTTGCCGAGGGACTTCGACATCTTCTCACCCTCGTGCCTGACCATGCCGGTGTGGAGCCAGCGGCGCGCGAACGGGGCCTGCGAGGCCGACTCCGACTGGGCCCGCTCGGACTCGTGGTGGGGGTAGAGCAGGTCGGCGCCGCCGCCGTGGAGGTCGATGGTGGTGCCCAGGTAGCGGCGGCTCATGGCCGAGCACTCGAGATGCCAGCCCGGGCGGCCGGCTCCCCACGGGCTCGGCCACGACGGCTCTGAGGGCAGGCTGCGCTGCCAGACGACGAAGTCGAGCGGATGGCGCTTGCGTGGGTCGCCCGGGTCCCCACCCCGCTCGGCCAGCAGGCGCTCCTGCTCCTCGGCGCCCAGGCCGGACAGGTCCCCGAAGCGCGGGTAGGAGGTGACGTCGAAGAACACCGTCCCGTCCACCACGTAGGCGTGGCCACCGTCCACGAGCTGGGCCGCGAGCTGCACCATCGACCCGATCTCCTCGGTCGCCCTGGGGAACCAGGTCGGCCGGGCCACGTTGAGCGCGTCCATGACCTCGAGGTAGTCCGCGGTCTCGCGCCGGCCGAGGGCGAGGTAGTCCTCGCCGTCCCTGGCCGCCCGGCGCAGCACGTCGTCGTCGACGTCGGTGACGTTCTGGCAGTAGTCGACCTGGTGCCTTCGCGAGCGCAGGAAGCGGACCAGGGTGTCAAACATCACGTAGGCGAAGGCGTGCCCGAGGTGGGCGCTGTCATAGGGGGTGATGCCGCAGACGTACAGCGTGACCCGCGGGCCGAGCCGCAGCGGGGCGGCACCGTCGGGCGGGCCCTCGAGCACGATCGGGTCGAACCCGACCTCGCCGTCTGCCGCTGTCACGCCCACCTCCCAACCCGGCCGGGCCTCGCACGCCTCAGGCCAGCGTGCGCCAGCCCCGGATCGGGATGGTACCGGCTGGGACGCACGCGCGGCCCCCCACCCAGGGCGCGCGGTTGCTACCCTCAGGGTCGTGCCCGCCCCCGCCACCGCCCGGGGCCGGCGGTTGCTAGGCTCATCATCATGCCCGCCCCCGCCACCGCCCGGGGCCGGCGGTTGCTAGGCTCATCATCATGCCCGCCCCCGCCACCTCCTTTGCGCTCGTGGGGACGACCGTGCTCGACGGGTTGGGAGGGCCGCCGCTCGCCGGCCACACGGTGGTCGTGCGGGACGGGCGGGTCCACGCGGTCGGCCCCAGCGACGAGGTCGCGCCCGGCGAGGGGATCCGCGCGGTCCGGGCCGAGGACCTGACCGTCCTCCCGGGCGTGGTCGACGCCCACGTCCATCTCGACTTCCATGACCCCGCGCAGGTGCTCCGCGGGGGCGTCACCACCGTGCGCGACCTGGGATGGCCGGCCGCCCGGCTCCAGGTGCTCGAGCGCGCGGCGGCGGCGCCAGGAGCCCTGTCGCCCAGGCTGCTCCGGGCCGGGCAGATCGTGACCGTCCCCGGGGGCTATCCGACCCGTGCCGCCTGGGCTCCGCCGGGCACGGCCCGGCCGGTGGCCGGCCCGGAGGAGGCCGCCGTGGCGGTCGCGGACCTCGCCGGCGCCGGCGCCACCGTCATCAAGGTCGCGCTCGACGACCGGGTCGGCCCGACCCTGGACGAGGCGACGCTGGCCGCGGTGGTGGCGGCCGCCCGCGGGCGCGGGCTGGCGGTGACCGCGCACGTCGCCGGCGAGCGGGAGGTGGAGAAGGTGCTCGCGGCCGGCGTGGCCGAGCTCGCCCACTGGCCGTTCACGAGCAGGCCGCTGCCGGATTCGCTCGTCGAACGGCTCGCCCGGACGGTGAGCGTGGTCCCCACCCTCCACATCGAGCCCACCTGGGCCAGGCGCCAGGGGCTGGCCGGGTTCGTGGCCGCCGGCGGCCGCATCGTCTACGGCACCGACCTGGGGAACCAGGGACCCCCGCCCGGGATCGACGTCGCGGAGCTGCGGCTCATGGTCGTGGCGGGCATGCCCCCTGGCCAGGCCCTGCTGGCGGCGACCGCGGGCGCCGCGGGCCACCTGGGGCTGGCCGACGCCGGCGTGCTGGTACCGGGCGCCCGCGCCGACCTGGTCGCGGTCCGGGGCGACCCGCTCCGCGATCTCCGTGCCCTGACCCGCATCCGCCTGGTGAGCCGCGACGGCCACCTCGCAATTGGCCGGTAGAGCAAACCAGGCCGCCCCGGTGGGTGCTGACCGCTGGTTTTCCGTGTCGCGGCGCGGTCGGCGGGGTGCTCTGGCCCGGCGGGCCTCATTTCGCCTTGCGGTGGCCCGGCGGGACCCACAGGAGGTGGAGCCGGCCCCAAACCTCCGCGAGGGAAGCGAAAACACGGGACTGCGCACACGGCCGTCCGCTGGCCGCGCCGGCCGGGGTGGTTGCAAAGCGCACCGGCAGGCGCCAGGCATGGAGTGATCGTCACATTTGGTTTGACTCGGGCAGCTCCTTTCCAACCGTCGCCCGGGACGGCCAGCCGGGGCCGGCAGGGCAATGGGCGCTCTCCGGCGGCGCGGGAGACCCTGCCCAGTGGCTCCCGGACGGGAAATCCATGGATCCCTGTGCAGCCCGCCCGCCTCGAGCAGGTCTCGGCCGCGGGACGCGACAGGCCGACGCGACAAGCCAAGATGGAATATGCCGCTCCCACGGCCAGTGCGTCGCGCGTTTGCGGGCCATCGCTGGGTCGACCGATTCTCCGGCCGCCCCGAGCCCGAGCACCCGGCTCAGATCGTGCCCAGCCCGGAGGGCTGGCGGCGCCGGCCTCCCACCCCGCCGATCACGCGGAGAGCACAGAACCACTCCAGCCTGCCGGGCGACATGTTCCTGTCGACTGGCCCAGGGCGGCAGATGACGCACGAGCACGGACCGACCTTGCCAGGACCGGGTCCGCAGCAGACCGCCGTGAGGTTCCGGGCGGGCACCTGGACCTCCCCTACCCCGGTCCAGCCCCTACCCCGGTCCAGCGGCCAGCCGGCCCGAATGGAGCATCCCGGACGGACCCGAGCCGACGCGTGCACGAGGGCCGGCGTCCGGGCCGTGCGGGCAACCGCGTGCCAGGGGAGGCGGCCGCTGGCCGCTGGGCCGACCGTCGCCACGCGCACGCCAATTCGTGATTCGCTTACGCTGCATGGCTTTCACGCGCCCGCACCGGCCAGCGGCCGGTGCGGCGGGTGCCTGGTTTCTGCCCCCGTCCGGCCAGCGCCAGGAGCCGGGTTTGCCCTCCGGCAGCGCACCACCAGCCGCGCTCGCAGGCGGCTCGCCGGCAGCGGCGCCTGCGCGGGGGGCATCTCGCCGGCACCGTCCCACCAAATACGCAGGACGAAAAGTGGCTTAGATGTTGCAGAGAGCGCCGGCTCTGGTTAGTCTTGCCCAAATCTGGGCAGCGCTCCTTTGGGATCACGCTGACACGCCGTGAAAGGAGTCCGATGGGCACCAAGACCATCACCATGTACGTTTCGGACATTGACGGTGATGAGATCACTGCCGGGTCCGCCTATCAGCTGTCCGTGCGTCACCCCGACGGCTCGACCCAGCAGCTCGATATCTCCGAGAAGAACTATAGGGACCTCAAGCTCGAGGGCCTCGGCAAGACCCTGAAAAAGCGTGGCCGCAAGCCCGGCACCTCGACCAACAAAGCGGCTTCCGGCACCACCGCCACGCGCAGGCGCACCTCCCGCTCGGCCAACGGCAACGCCAAGCCAGCCGCGTCCGCCTGACCGGCCCGGCCAGCGCCCAACGGCACGACCCCATCCCGTGCCCGACGAGCCCGCGGCGCTGCCGCGGGCTCGTGGAGTCGCGTGCGGCCGGCGCCTCCACCCGCCCGGCGCGAGCCCGGGCACGGCGACGAGCTGGCCTGGCCGCCGGCGCAGACCCTGGGCAGCCCGCTCCCACAGACGCTCGCGAACAGGGTGACAGTGTCCGTCCCGCCGAAGGGCTGCTCCGCCTGCCACGGCGTGCCGTGGACGATGTCACCCCGACGGGCGAGGCGCTGTAGGGCCTGCAGCGAAGAACCCTCGTGAACGAGACTGGGCGCCGTTGCATGGACCAGACCGACCCGCGAGAAGCGGGCCGCGCCGCCCCTCGCGGACCATCCCGGCAACCGGGAGTGGATACCCGAGCTGGGGCCTATGACCGGTACGCCGAGGTGTACGATCGCGTCTGGCGCCGCGCTCCCTACGACCGTTTCGTCGACCTCTGCCTCGAGGAGGCCCGGGGGCCCGTCCACCGGGTCGTCGTGGCCGCCTGTGGGACCGGCAACGCCGTGCTCGAGCTGGCCCGCCGCGGGTACCGGGTCGCCGGCTTCGACCTGTCGACCACGATGCTCGGGCAGGCGGCCGCCAAGCGGCGGCCCGGCGCCCCGATCGGACTGGTCTGCGGCGACCTGCGCGCGGCCCCCTTCGCCGACGGCGCCGCCGACCTGGTCGTGGCGCTCAACACGGGCATCAACTACCTGTTGGAGGCCGACGAGGTGGTGGCCGCGCTGGCCCATCTGGGCCGCATCGCCGGCCCGGACGGCACCGTCGTGGTCGAGCCGCTCTCGGAGCGGTTCCTGTACGCCGGCTTCGAGCCGAACCGGCACGTCGAGGCGGGCAGCCTGTCGCTCGACGCCAGCTACGAGATGCACGGCGACCTGCTCGCCGAGCGCGTCCGCTGGAAGGTCGAGGACGTGGAGGTCGTCGAGACCTACTGGCAGCGATGGTATGGCGACGACCAGCTGGACCAGATGTTCGCGGCCGCCGGCCTGGAAGTCACCAGGCGGCGCTCCATGTGGCCCTCCATTCCCGAGGAGCCCGCCCGCGGCCGCACCATCTGGGTGGCGGCGCCCAGCTGATCAGCCGATGAGGCAGCGGGCCGGCTCTCCTGCCCCGGCAGGAGCCCGATGAGGCAGCGGGCCGGCTCTCCTGCCCCGGCGGGAGCCCGGCGAGACCCGGAAGCGGTGGCCGCGGGAACGGCGCACCCTCGGACCGACGCCGACCGGACCGACGCCGACCGGACCGACGCCGACCGGACCGACGCCGACCGGACCGACGCCGACCGGACTGACGCTGGCGCGATCGGCCGCCTGCTGGTTGCATGGGTCAGGCTGTGAGGGTTGGATACTCTCGCTCCGCTGGTGGGCAGCCGCCGGAGCCGAACGAGAAGCGAGCGCCGGGCACTCCGGGCGCCGAAGGAGCCGCGAGCGCCATGGGCATGTCGACCATGCACATCCAGATCCCCGCCTCCGGCGCGTATCTGTCGGTGGTACGGGCGGCGGCGACCGGCCTGGCAGCCCAGCTCCAGTTCACCTACGAGGAGATCGACGACCTGCGCATCGCCGTGGACGAGGCGTGCGCGCAACTCCTGGCCCGCCGCGGCAGCGCGGAGACCCTGCGCATCGACTACCACCTGAAGCCGGCCGAGCTGTTCGTGGAGGTCTCGGTTGAGGCGCCCGACCGTGGCGAACCGCTGGAACGCGACACCTTCGCCTGGCAGATCCTGACCGCGCTGACTGACGAGGTGACCGAGCGGGCCGAGGCAGACGGCCTCCGCCTGAGCTTTCGCAAGTGTGGCGGCCGAGCGTGAACGACATGCCCTCCGACTCGAGCACGGTAGCGGGCCCGCGGGACGCCCGGCGGACCGACGACACCGGCCCCGCGCTGGACCGCCTCCACGGCGAAGGCACCATGACCGAGGACCTGGCCCAGCTCTCCGACGAGGGCGGGATGGACCGCACCCAGCTCTCCGACGAGGGCGGGAGGGACCGCGCCTATGCCAAGGAGCTGTTCCGGCGGTTCGTGGAGACCCGCAGCACGGCGCTGCGCGAGGAGCTGGTCGGCCTTCACCTCCCGCTCGTGGAGTACCTTGCCAGGCGCTTCCGCAACCGCGGCGAGCCGCTCGAGGATCTCATCCAGGTCGGCACCATCGGGCTGCTGAAGGCGATCGATCGCTTCGATCTCGGGCGCGAGGTGGAGTTCTCGACTTACGCGACCCCGACCATCGTCGGGGAGCTCAAGCGGCACTTCCGCGACAAGGGATGGGCCGTCCGGGTCCCCCGCCGGCTCCAGGAGCTCAACCTCTCCCTCAACAAGGTGGTGGCCGAGCTCTCCCAGGAGATCGGCCGGTCGCCGACCGTCGAGGAGATCGCGGCCAAGGTGCGCCTGTCCGAGGAGGAGGTGCTCGAGGGGCTGGACACCTCCAACGCCTACGCCGTGGTGTCGCTCGATGCGCCGGCCGGCGGCGACGACGCCCCGACGGTCAGCGAGCACATCGGCTCCGACGACGAGAGCCTGGAGGCCCTCGAGTACCGCGCCGCGCTCGGGCCCCTCATCGCCGAGCTGCCCGAACGGGAGCGACGCATCCTCTACCTCCGCTTCTTCCGGGGCATGACCCAGTCGCAGATCGCGGCCCGGCTCGGCATCTCCCAGATGCACGTCTCCCGGCTGCTGAACCGGACCCTGGGCGTGCTGCGGGCCGGCTTGCTCGAGGAAGACGAGACGGGCTGAGCATGCGGGTGGTGCTCGTCGTCAATCCGGGCGCGACCAGGTTCACCGGGCGTCTCCGCGACCGCGTGGTCCGGGCCCTGGCCGCCGAGCACAAGGTGGAGGTCTACCAGACCAGCCATGCTGGGCAGGCGACCGAGCTGGCCCGCGCCGCGGTGGTCGGCGGCGCCGAGGTGGTCGCGGCGATGGGCGGCGACGGGACGGTCAACGAGGTGGTCAACGGCCTGGCCGGAGCCGCCGTCCCGCTCGGGCTGGTCGGCGGGGGGAAGACCAACGTGTTCGCTCGCGCGCTCGGGCTGCCGGGCAGCGACACCCCGCGGGCCACGGCGAGGCTCCTGGAGCTGCTCACGGCGGGTGCCCGGCGCCGAATCTCGCTCGGGATGGCAGGCGGCCGCCGCTTCACGTTCGGTGCCGGCCTCGGCCTGGACGGTGCCATCGTCCGCGAGGTGGAGCGCCGGCGCCGGGCCAAGCAGCTCTACGGCGACCACACCTACGTCGCCGCCGGCCTCAAGACGCTGCTCGTCGGCTACGACCGCGACCACCCGCATCTCACGGTGCACTTCGACGACCGGCGCCCGGCCATGAGCGGCTTCTTCGCCCTGGTCGGCAACGGCGACCCGTTCACCTATCTCGGCCCCCGGGCATTCCGGCCGACGCCACAGGCCAGCTACGAGCTGGGCCTCGACGTCCTGGTCGGGCAGTCCATGTCGGGCCTGGCCATCACGCGCGCGATCACCGGCATGCTGTCACCCCGGCCGCGATCCACCTACCCGAGCTTCCCGGTCCTGCACGACCAGCACGGCTTCCGGCTGGAGAGCGACATCCCCCTCCCCTTCCAGCTCGATGGCGAGTACCTGGGCGACCGGACCAGCGTCGCATTCGAGCACCTGCCCGCCGCGCTCACCGTGATCGCCCCAAGCCCCGAGGACCGCCACCGGTCCTGGCGGGCGGCCCCGAGCCGCACGGCGAGGGGACAGCGATGAGCACGGCGGCCGCGACCCCACAGCCACCCGAGGAGGCGGCGCGCCGATGAGCCCGCGGGCAGCCTGCGTCGCACATGTCGGCTCCGGGGAGTTCGCCCGCGTCGCGGACGCGCTCACCGAGCTGCGCGGGCGCTACGGGAGGATCCCCATCCACCCGGTGCAGCTGCCCGGCGAGGCGGGCGAGGTCGTCAGGGAGCTGGCCTCGTACCTCGACCTGCTCGCGGTGTTCGGCGGCGACGGCACCATCCACGACGCGGTGGGGGGCCTCCCCCTGGGGCCGGACGACCCCGCCGTGGCGCTGCTCCCAGGAGGGACCGGGAACGACCTCGTCCGCGGGCTCGGGCTGCCAGCCGACGCCGTCGCGACCGCCCGGGCCGCGGCTGCCGGAGCTCCCCGCGCCCTCGACCTGCTCGACTGCGACGGGGTCAGGGCGGCCAACGGCGTCAACGCGGGGTTCGCGGCGGCGGCCACCGAGATCCTCTCCCGCCGGATCAAGCTGCTCCTCGGCCCCGCCGCCTACGCGGTCGGCGGGCTCGTGGCCGGGCTCAGGCCGCCTACCTGGCCGGCGCGCGTCGAGGTGGCCGGCGAGGTGTTCGAGGCTGAGGCGCTCGCCGTGGTGGCCGGCAACGGGCCCTCGTTCGGGGGCGGCATCCGGCTCCTCGAGGGAGCGGACCCTGGCGACGGGCTGCTCGACGTGCTCGTGGTCCCGGCCGAGGCGCTCAAGGGCGCCGCCAAGGCGCGCCTGGCCGCCAGGCTCGCCCGCAAGCGGCTCCCCGATGGCCTGCCGCGGTTCCGGGGACCGTCGGTCACACTCCAGACCGAGATGCCGTGCCGGCTGGACGGTGAGCCGCAGCCGACACCCAGGTCCGTGACCGTCCTGCCCGGAGCCTGGCGGGTGCTCCTCCCGCCGGCCTGACAGTCGTGGCGACGGCACCCCCGGGCCCGGGGGCCCCGGGCGGCACCCGGGCGCGTGGCCCCGGCAGCACCCGGGCGCGTGGCCCCGGCAGCACCCGGGCGCGTGGCCCCGGGGGCACCGCAGGCCCGGGGGGGCCCCCAGGCACGTAGCCCAGGCGCGTTGCCCCGG